>CEUM01129522.1_pt1 | contig 47550 bp, 27 predicted proteins | sample 356421 | NCBI WGS metagenome assembly CEUM01 (sample SAMEA2622716, study PRJEB7988) | marine metagenome | biome: marine biome (ENVO:00000447); feature: surface water layer (ENVO:00002042); material: "saline water (ENVO:00002010), including plankton (ENVO:xxxxxxxx)" | depth 5 m
TCGAATGATTGATTTAAACTTTTACACTCGAGGAGACGTCTCGAACGACCCTCTCGTCACCTCGCGCGCGACGCGCGCACGCACCGGTCCAGAAAGACGCCTCGGCCTTCTTATACATCTCCCACACCGCCGGGTACTTGATCGGGAACATGGTGAACCTGTCGTCGCGCGCGGGACCCGCCGGGCCGTCGTCAGTCGGTCGGTCGCCGCCTCGCGCCCTCAACGGCTCTCTCTCGTCATCGTCATCGCCTCATCGCGCGCGACCCTTCTCGCGCGCATCGCGCGCCGCCGCGCGACGTGTAAAAACACCACCCATCGCCTCCCCCGTCCTTCCCGGTCGTCCTCGCGCGCGAAGACGTCCCGAGACGACGCGCGATGCGAATTCGGGCACCGCGCTTTTGAAAACCAAATTTCAAATCCATCGCGCGCGCGTCGCCCTCGTCATCGCCGTCGCATCGCGCGCGACCGCGCGCGCGCGTCGAGACGCGAACGACGCCATCGAACATCGCACCGTTGATCGTTTTCATCGAGCAGAGGCTCGGGAAGAGGTTGCGGGGACATGATTCGCGTGCGTGCGCGCGACGTCCGTCCGTCTCGCGTGGGCGTGTGGCGTCACGCGGACGCCGCGCGGGTCGATCGATCGACGCGCGTGTGTGTGGGACCTACATAAAACGGACGGGTGGGTCTATGTGAAACCGTGTTTGCTACTATGAATGAGAATTGGTGCTCGGATGACGATTTTTCACGTATGGTGTACACACACACATCGTCTTACGAGCACGTGAAACGCGATGATTTCGCGTTTCAGGGTGCTGATGATAAATACACCGCGCGCGCGGTCCCTCGCGTCGTCGCGACCGCGATCCGCCACTTACACGCACGAGCGGGAATCTCTCTGCTCGGAGACGAGAAGAGATGGGAAAGGTTCACGGTTCGCTCGCTCGCGCCGGTAAAGTACGTTTACGTCGCGCGTCGAAACGTCGCGTCGCGCGCGAGGGGGAGGAGGAGGCGCGCTGGACGCTCGATGGTGGATGGCCATCCGTGGCTTAGGGCTTGCGGCGGGGAGGATTCGGGGGCGATGGAGACGCGCGCGGTGGGTCGAGGGGACGATGAAGACGCGATCGAAGGGGGCGCGATGGGTGTGGGGTGTTTTTACGCGCGTGCCCGTGCGCGCGGGGCGTCGCGCGGGACGTCGCGCGGGCGTGCGAGGGAGGATCGCTCGATGATGCGGGCGGCGTCTGGGCGCACTTAGGGCACGGCTGAGAGACTGACTTTTTCTTCTCGTTTTCGCGTCTCGTCTAGGTTCGTGGTCAAACCCCGAAGGTCGCCAAGCAAGAAAAGAAGAAACAGCCGAAGGGTCGCGCGTTCCAGCGCATCAAGTACAACCGTCGCTTCGTGAACGTCGTCGTCGGCCTCGGTAAGAAGCGCTCGCCGAACTCCAACCAAGCGTAAATCGGCGCCATGAGTGGTGTTTTCGGGATGCGTTTGCGAGGTGCGACGATGCGATCGTTCGCTGTTAGTAATTTGGAGAGTGTGAGAGGAGGTTTGATGCGTAGTGAGTTAGCCAGCCAGTGGGTGCCGGCGCCGACGACGTGGGTGAGGTCGATTTTTTCAACCTCGCCCGCGGCGCGCGCGGGAGCCGCTGAGGGTCGATCGAACCGACGCTCGCTAGACTTGAACGAAAAGTCTGGTGAAATCAAACCGGAATTAGTGAAGAAGTATTTGAGTGAGACCAACATGTCGAGATCGGAGCTGAACAAGCGCGCGCTCGCCGCCGAGCGAGCCGCGTTTGCGCGCGACGAACACGACGTGGGGTCGAGCGAAGTACAAATCGCCAACTTGACCATGCGTATTAAGTTTATGACGGAACACTTGCAAGTTCACAAAAAGGACAAGCACAGTCGTCGCGGACTTATGGCCATGCTCGAGCGTCGGAAGAAGCTTTTAAAGTACCTCCGTCGAACCAACGGCGACAAGTACGCGGATACTATTTTACGACTCGGTTTGAAGGATCGATCTTTCGTAGACGACAAGTACGCTTAGTTCGTTTTGAATTGAACATCTTAAAATCTACGAATCTACGTCGTCCTCACGCGCGCCTCGAACCGCCCGCGTCTCGGCGCGTCTCGCGCCCGGACCGGTGCCTGAAACCCGGAGAGGGTCCTCGAGCTCGAACGTCACACCGCGCCCTCGCGACCATGCTCGCCGCGCGACTCGCGACCGTCGCGCGTCGCGCCTCCGCGCACACGTCACGCGCGACGTCTTCGTCCGCGTGCTCGTCCTCGCGCGCGTCGTCCGCGTCGGCGGCGCTCGCGTCGGCGTCGCGCGCGCGCGGGTCGACCGTTAGAGCCGCGGCGTCGACATCTTCCCCCGACGACGGCGACGCCGCGAAGTCGTCGACGGGCGACTCGTGGGTCGTCGTCGGGTGCGATTCGGACGCCGGCGGTGCGCTGTGCGTCATCTCCGGTGGTTCCGTCGGCGTCGTGCGCGCGGTGCGCGTGGTGGATAACCCCACGAGCAAAGTGCTCGTGAACGGGCGCGAGCGCGTGCGACTCGATCCGGAAGCCATGCGCGAGACGGCGCGGTCGTTGGGCGTTCCGCGCGGGACGAGGGTGTACCTGGAAGAGGGCGGCGTGGAGTTCGGGTTCAGCGCGCAGACGGCGTTCGTGCAGGGATATAACTTTGGTTTGTGGCGAGGCGTCCTCGCCGCGGAGGAGTTCGACGTGCGCGTCGTCAAGCCGCAGGCTTGGAAAGCCGCGCTCGGTCTCAAGTTTAAGGGAAGCACGAAGGATGATTCCATCGCCATGGCTCGATCGCTATTTCCCGAGATCGCCGGCGAATTGAAGAGGAAGAAGGATCACGGACGCGCCGAGTCGCTCCTCATCGCCGCCTACGGGCACGTCGCCGACGGCGCCGCGGCCGCCGCCGAAGAGGACGAGCTCTGCGCGCGCGTGCGCGCCGCACTCACCGATCGCGGTCTCGTTCGCGAGGAGGGCGGGGCGTTACCGTACTTTGGTCCGTATTTCGGGATGACGGGCGACGAGTTGCGCAAGGAGCTCAAGGCGCGGGGCTGCAAGGTGAGCGGAAAGAAGGAGGAGCTCATCCTTCGTCTCGAGACGAACGACGCGGAGTCGGCGGAGAAGACGTCCGCAACGGCGTGACGATTCGTCGACGCACCATTCATCTTTTGTATTCACCACGTCTACGACCATCTAGCCGACGATTATTCCTCCTCGTCGTCGTTTTCGCCCAACCGCTCCCTGAGCGCGAAGATTTCTTTATCCCGCGCTCGCACCTCGCGCAACGCCCAAATCAACGGCAGAAACAACACGAGCGATCCCAATATGCTCGGCAACGCGATCGGGACGTAATGCGTGCCGTACGTCACGCAGACGTTCCCCCAGGGCGCGCACGACGTCAACACATCATCCGACACTAAAATCTCACCCGACATCTCCACCGCGCGCGCGCGCTTCGCATCGTCCCGACGACCCGTCGTCCGCGCGCATCGCCCCGACGTCATCCCCCACCCCACTTTCACCCGTCTCCCGATCACCGCGCGCGCCGACGTCGACGCCAGCGTCGCCATCGTCGTCCCGCGCGCACTGACGCCTTCCGCTCCGGAATCGACGCGTCCGCAGTTCGTCGCGCTCGCATGAACGCGTGGTGCATCGGCGCGCGCCGGCGACACGGCACGTCCGGTCAAGACGACGATCTCGAGGACGCGGACGCGCGCCCGAGCGCGCCCGAGCGCGGATCCACGCCCAAGGGCGCGCAAGATCTCAACCACTCGCTCTCGCGCGCGCACGCGAGCGACGCGAAATCATCCACCGCGTCCGCGCACGCGCGCGAGGCGCGACACCAGCGCGGGACGAAACGCGCGCGCGCGTGTCTCGCGGTGTTTTGCGCCTTTCTCGTCGCGCTGTCGATGACGAGACCGTTGTACGCGAGGTACATCGACGTGTTCGAGACGGATGGGTCCGCCGAGGCGGCGGCGCCGCCGCCGCCGCCGCCCGCGCCGCCGCGATCGAAACGAATGGGAGGGGCGTGGGCGAGGAAATTCGGCGTCTTCGGGTGAAGAAGGAAGAAAAAGAGGAACGAGCGAGTGCGCGTCGTCGAGAGTCGAGCGTTGAGTGACGCGCGTAGCCTAGCGAACAGTATTTATCGAAGTAGCGTTGTATCAGAGCGAGCGTGTAGCGAAGAAAACGACGATACGACCGCGGTCGACGTCGGTGAGTGAGTGAGTGAGTAAGTAATATTATACGCGTGCGCTGCGTCACGCGGTTCTCGCCATGACTTCCTTCTTGGCGCACTCGTCCACGCACGCGTACATGTCAAAGTATTGTCCCTACGCCGTCGAATCATAATCATCGTCGTTCCCGCGTCAGTCGTGATCCCCCGCGCGCTCGAATCTCCCCTCACACATCCCCCACGCCCACGCGTTCGCGCTCGCATCGCGTCGCATCGCACCGTGCAGTGCGCCTCCCCCGTCTCGTCGCCCTTGATCCTCTCCGCGCACGCCTCGTACGCCTTGACAAACTTTTCGCACTTGGGCATGCACTTCTCCTCGCACTCCAGCTTATGATCGACCGGTTCGTCGTCCTCCTCGACGTCAGTCCTGCGGCAGACGGAGGAAGAAATCGCGCGCCGTCGTCGTCGTCAGTCGTCGTTCGTTCGTTCGTTCGTGTCGAGCTCGGTCCGGTCGAGTCCGGTCGAGTCGCCCCTCCCTCTCTCTCGCGCGCGTCTCTCATCCCTCCCGCTCGCGCGCGCGACGCATCACCCATCGCGTCTCGCATCGATCGTCGCGCGTACATCGCGTTCGGTCGTCGTCGTCGCGCACTGACGCGCGCGTCCTCGACGTCGATCGATCGACCGCGATCGGGGGTTTCCCCTTCACACGTCGTCGCGTCGAATCGCGCGCGCGCGAGCGTCCGTCCATCTCGAGGGGCGGTGCGATCGATTCGTGGGAATTTCGTTCGTCGTTTCGAGCGCGAAGAGGCGTCGGTGAGGACGCGCGCGCGAAGAGCGGGGGCGTCATCGTCGTCGACCGGTGGCGCGCGCGATGACGGAGGTGACGACGAGAGGCGTCCCGGGGATGCGTTCGGTGGCGGATTTACCCATCGCGCAGGTACGGATCGATGATTCGCGTGGTTTCGCGTCGACATCGCGCGCGATCGCGGTCGGGCGCGCGTCGCGCGCGCGCGCGGGAACGCCGAGGAGGAGGCGCGGGGAGAGGTTGGATTCGAGTCTGAGAGGGGAGACGTTCGAATCGACGACGACTGACGACGCGCTGAACGCGTGACGCGCGCAGGACGGACCGCCGCCGGGTGGATACTCATCGATTAGATACGGACGACGGATACCGAACACCGGACCGACGGGCGCGGCCATTCTGGCGGCGTACGCGGGGATGTTTACGTACGGGTTTTATCAAATCGGCGTGGGAAACCGCGAGCGACGCGCCCTCAAGGAGGAGAAGTTACACGCGCGGGCGGTCATCGTGCCGTATTTGCAAGCGGAAGAGGATAGGCGATTCGTGCGGGCGTGGTCGGAGAAGAAGGAGCGAGAGAGGTCGATCATGTCCGGCGTGCGAGGATGGAACGCGGAGGAGAAGACGACGCAGTCGAGGTGGATGCCTCCGGGAGCGTCCACGCGTCCGACGCTCGCCAAGTCGTGATCGAACGAACGCATTGTCTAGTCACTCAAATGTAATAGCTCTTCAAAATCCAAGTGTACAAACGAACCGAACGACGCGACGTCGCGAGACGACGAGACGCGGACGCGCGCGCCGCCGCAGTCGTCGCCTCGACATCTCGTTCGCACCGCGCGCGTCTCCGCGCGCGAGCGCGATGCGCCGCCGCGCGGGCGTGAGCGGGATCGCGCACGCCAACGCGCTCGACGCCAAGTTTCGCGAGCTCGCCGTCGAGCGCGCGAGATTTCGCGAGGAGGAGACGCGAAAACAGTTGGGCAGATTCACGCGCGCGCTCGAGGGATTTGCCGCGCGCCATCGCGCGGCGATACGCGCCGATCCGTTATTTCGCGCCGAGTTTCATCAGATGTGCGCGGCCGTGGGCGTGGACCCGTTGGCGTCGCGAAAGAGCGCGTGGGCGCGCGCTTTGGGACTGGGAGAGTTTTACGTCGAGCTCGCCGTGTGCGTCGTCGAGCGATGTCTCGCCTCTCGAGCGCACGACGGTGGTCTGTGCGAATTAGACGTCTTGGTGCGACGCGTCAACTCGCGTCGAGGGTCCGCGGTGGGCGACGTGAGCGCGGATGACGTGGAACGAGCGATCGAATCGCTCGCGTCGCTCGGAGGCGGATGGCGCGTGGAGACGACGAGCGGAACGAAAATGGTTCGAAGCGTTCCGTTAGAGATGAGCGATGACGTCACCGTCGCGTTGACGCGCGCGCGAGCGACCGGTGAGGGGTACATCACGGCCTCTGCGCTCGCCGAGGCGTCGGAGTGGACGTTCGATCGCGCGCGAGACGCGCTCGAAGCCGCGCTTCGACTCGGCGTCGCCCTCGCCGACGACCAATCCCCGACCGACACCGAGCGCGCGTACTGGTTCCCGGCGTTTCGCGACGATCTCACCGGTGAGTGAATCGCGACGATCACACCGGCGAGTGCGGCTACGATAAAAGCATTCTCCCCTTCATCCCGACGCGTTCTTCTTTCTTCCGCGGACGGATGACGGCGCGTTCGAGCGCGCCCTTTCCTCTAGTCTTCAATGTACACTACAACCGTCGATATCGCACACCCCCACGTCCCTCTCCCCCCTCCCCCCTCACAAAAACTGATCGCACAGATGAATCAAATCATCCACCTCGTCCTCGCTCAACCGTCGCTCGCACGACGCCACCACGGCGTGCACCACCACCCGTTCCCTCGGCTTGAGATTGATCAACTGTAACACCTCCGCCGGCGTCAATTCGATCGCCTCGATGTGTTCGATGAACGCGCGCACGTTCTCTCTCACCTGCCCTCCCGCGCACGTCCTCGACAGCGCGTCGTAACACCGCATCTCCGTCGGAAAAGGGTCGTGCGGTTGCGGGTACGTCGGCGCGCTTCCGTGCTCCCCCGTGCGCTCGCGCAAGAGATCCAACGTCTCGAGATTGGTGAGCACCCCATCGGCGAGGTTCACGATCTTCATCGCTCGTCGGAATCGGTCGACGCTCGATGGCGCGTCGCGCGCGAGGCGATGAATGTCGTCATCGAATGCGGCGGCGGTTTTCATCCCACGCGCGCGGGTCGCATCCATCCTCTTCATTCGCGCGCGGACGCGCGAGATCTCCCGTCTCGAGCGCTTCCGCGCGACTCCATCGATAGAGCGCGAAGGGAAGGCGCGACGCGCGCGTTCGATATGAGCGATCGCGACGCGCTCAGGGTTGAATTCCGTCGATGGCGCGCGTCCCAGCTGGATTCATTTTTGCGCGAACGAGGCGTCGCGCTGGACGACGACGCGTCGCTGGAGACGAAGATCGAGCGCGCGTGCGAAGAGGAATCGCGCGGTGACGTCGAGGGCGAGCGGGCGCTCGAGGAGGACGAGGTGGATCCGCTCGATGCGTTCATGGCTGATTTAGAGACGACGACGACGACGACGACGACGAAATCGACGGGGACGCGGGACGACGACGACGACGACGACGACGACGACGACGACGCGTTCGAGAGGTCGATGCTCGTGATGAGCGCGAGAGGGAAACCTGTGGGTGGAAGACGAGGCGCGGGGCGAGAGAGAGAGGAGGAGGAAGAGGATGGGGAAGACGGGGACGCGGCGCGCGCGAAGGAACGCGGTCGAGCGGCGAGAGACGAGGCGCCCGTCGTCGATCACGCGTCGGTGTCGTACGATGCGTTCACGCGGGTGACGTATGCGGTGCCGAGAGAGTTGGCGGAGATGTCGGTGGAGGAGGTGGTGGCGGCGAGACGCGCGTTGGACGTGCGCGTGGAGGGATGCGACTTGGCGCCGACGACGCGATTCGGACAAGGCGGCGCGTTGGACGTCGACGCGCTCAGAGCGTTGAAACGATTGGGATTTGAGAGTCCCACGGGGGTGCAGGCGCAGTGTTTACCCGTCATCACGAGCGGACGAGACGTGTTGGCGTGCGCGAAAACCGGAAGCGGGAAGACGTTGGCGTTTTTATTACCCGCCTTTGCGCAAATGTCTCGTCGACGGCGAGCCGGGAAACGCGACGGTCCGCGCGCGCTCGTCCTCGCGCCGACGCGTGAACTCGCGACGCAGATCGCGAACGAGACGCACAGGTTTATCAAGGCTGGCGTGCCGATTCGATGTTCCGCCGTCTTCGGCGGCGTGAGCAAGACGGAGCAATTTAAAAAATTACGCGCGGGCGTCGATCTCCTCGTCGCCACCCCCGGTCGGCTCATCGACGTTCTGTGCATGAAGAATTCGATACACCTTCGCGACGTCACCTATCTCGCCCTGGACGAGGCGGATAAGATGTTAGACATGGGTTTCGAACGCGCCGTGCGTTCGCTGTGTCGAAGCGTGCGTCCCGACAGGCAATGCGTCTTGTTCAGCGCGACGATGCCCCCGGCGGTTCGACGACTCGTCGGCGACGTCTTGGCGCGCGATCACGTCACGATATTCGTCGGAAACGCGGGCGGGTCCAACGAAGACGTCACGCAGATTGTGCGCGTGTTCGACGACGATTCGTCCCGATGGACGTGGACGTTTGAACATCTCGCCGCCTTCGTCAACGAGGGCCAAGCGCTCGTCTTCGTCAATCATAAACACACCGTGGACGAGTTGACGCGCGAGTGCGAGAGACGCGCGATCAAAGCCGTGGCGTTACACGGTGATCTAGACCAAGGAATGCGACAAGAGGCGATGCGGGAGTTTAAGAGCGAACGCGCGCACGTCCTCGTGGCGACGGACGTCGCGGCGAGAGGATTGGACGTCGACTCCATCAAGACGGTGATTAATTTCCACGCGTCTCGAGACGTCTCCACGCACGTGCACAGGATCGGACGCACGGGACGCGCGGGCGCGACGGATGGGCGCGCGTACACGCTCCTCACGGCGAGAGATTCGGCAAAGACGGCGCAATATTTGGAGAAGAATTTACGAGACGCGGGACAAGACGCGCCGTTGGATTTAAAGGCGCTCGCCCGAGGCGCGTATCGAAAACGATCGCGCCCGGACGACGCCGACGACGAGGGCGCGAGGGCGCGCGCGCGCGGTGGGAAAATCATGGGTGGACGAGGATTGGGGTTCACGGGCGCGCCGCCGCGCGGGGGCGGGAGCGGGGGTGGTCGAGGTCCGGCGAGACACGCGCCGAATGAAAACTTTTCGGCGGTGCCACCGCCGAGCGCGGCGCGCGCGCCGCCGCCGCCGCCCGCGCTCGCGAACGCGATGGTGGCGCAGGCGCGCGCGCGCGCGGAGGCGATCGCGAAACAATTCACGGCGCCGGCGCCGGCGGCGACGACGCAGGCGCCCGCGTCGACGAACGATGCCGCCGCCGCTGCTGTCGCTGCCGCGCGCGCCATCGCCGCGCGTCTCGCCGCGAACGCACCGAAATGAACAAACATGTACAGTACGCATAGAGAATAGACTACTAGCTAGCGCTACACTAATTTAATCGATTCTAATCACTTTCCGAAGAGCATCGCTCGTCGAGTCTCCCGCGCGGCGATTTCATTTTTTCGGCGATCGACGTGCGCCTTGACCGAACGAAACTCCAAGTTTTTATTCCGCGTCACGATGCGCGTTCTCGTCTCCGTGCCCGCAAAAAACGCGTGTTTCGGATTATTCGACGTCATATCGCGCGCGTGCGCGCCCGTGTGCGAATTCCGGCTCGATTCCACGCGCGTGTACTTGGCCAAGAGGGATTGTAACAAGCGCGCGCGTCTCGCCTCGACGGACGTCTTCGCGCCCTCGGTGCGCTCGACGTTCGCCCTGATGCGTTCGGCGATCTCCGCCGTGGACTCTCCACGCATGGCGGCGATCTCTCGCACGACGTACTCGTGATCGCGTTCGACGTGTCGAATCTCCGCGCCCTCGACGCGAATGAACCGTTTCCGCTCGTCTTCGTCTTCGTCTTCGTCCTCGTCTTCGTCTTCGTCCATCGTCGAGATCGATCCCCGCCTCGCGCGCGCCACGAACGACGACGACGAGTACAACCGACGCTCGTCCTCGTCCTCGTCCTCGTCCTCTTCCTCGTCCGCGCTCGACACCGATACCGAATCCGAATCCTCGCCTCGGTCGCGCGCCGCGAATAACCACGCGTCCAACGCGTCGTCCCTCGTCTCCCTCCCCGTCTCTTCCCTCACATCCTCTCGCGCGCGATCCAACCCAAACCTCCGTCTCACCTCCCGCACCGCTCTCGGCATCGCCTCTTCCACGACGACTCCCCAATTCTCTCTAAAAAAACCCCGCGAGGTCACCGCGAGGTCGAACGCGTCCTCGCACGCCACCGCCCCGCTCGACACCGCGCGTCCCTCCGCGTGCGCCTTGGCCAACATTCCTCGCATCCCGCGCCTCAGCACCCGCTCGGACAACGACGAGGCCTCTCCCTCATCACCCATCGCGACGAATCGCGCGAGATCCGCGAGCGTGGCGAACTCCGCCGACGCGCCTCGGCGTCTCGTCGCCGCCGTCAGGCACCGTCCCGCGCGAATCTTCGTCTCTCGTCTCTCTCGCGCGCCGAGTCCGCTCTCTCGCGTCGCTCTCGCGTCGGTGAACGCGCGCGCGAATCGTTCGCACGTCTCTCTCGCGCGCGCGTCGAGCGCGTCGTCGTCGAGCGCATCCGCGGCCTCGGTGCGAATGTCGCGAATGATGTGATCGACGAGACGCGCCTTGACGAGCGCGGGACGGTGCGCGTCGAGGGAATCGCGCGAGCCCTCGCGCATGTCCTCGTCGAGCGACGACCCGCGCGAATCCCTCGACGACGACGGCGACGACGCGCGCATGATGACTCTCGCGCGCCGACTTTTGACGGTTACCGGTGACGCGCCAATCCCCCGCGCGTCGTCCCTTTTCCTCGCGCGACAACGACATTCCTCGCGCGCGCGCGCTCCACCGCGCGTACATTCACCACTTTCGTCCCTCTCGCCATGGCGTGGCGGTGCCACGGCGTCGATAACGCCGATTTAGTGCGTCAGCTCGAACGTCACGGCATTCTCAAGAGCGCGCGCGTGGCGAACGCCATGCGCGCGTGCGATCGAGGGAATTACGCCCCGACGTCCTCGCGCGATGAAGCGTACGAGGATCATCCGTTACCCATCGGCTATCGAGCGACGATCAGCGCGCCGCACGCGCACGCGGCGTGTTTGGAACTCTTCGAGCGCGCGGGCGTCGTCGCGCGCGGGAAGAAAGTCTTGGACGTGGGAAGCGGCACCGGGTACCTCTCGGCGTGTTTCGCGGAACTGGTGGGGTGTGAAGAGGGCGCGGGGACGGTGGTTGGGATCGAACACATCGATGCGTTGACCAAGTCGAGCGTGGAAAACGTGAAAAGAGATGGAAAGGGGGGGTTGTTGGATGCGGTTGACGCGTTTCGATTGGTGACGGGAGACGGACGGGATGGATACGAAAAAATGGCGCCGTATGATGCGATTCACGTGGGGGCGAGCGCGGAGGAGATTCCGGAGGCGTTGTTGAATCAGTTGGCGGTCGGAGGACGAATGGTGATTCCCGTCGGTGGATCGAACGGCCAGGCGTTGACGGTGATCGATCGCTTACGCGACGGAAGTTTGAGAAAACGCGACGAGATGGGAGTGATGTACGTCCCATTGACGAGCCGCGATGAACAGCTCTCGCCGACGCGGTTTTGAGCGGTCTCGCGGGATGAAAGAAACGCAAGCTCGACCGAACTCGCTCGAAAAGCGCGTCACTGTAGTACTGTAGCTTTCGAACGCGGGACTACGCGACGGTGTCGGGTACTCGCCGCAGTTTTCCATGATAGTAGTTTTAGACGAATACGCGTGTACATACGACCCGACTGTACCATTCATTGAAATTGCGGGTTAAAACGCTTCCTTCTGGCGCGCGAGGAGCGACGCGTCGGATCGCGAGGACCAGAGGATGCCTAATTTTGTAAAATCGCATTAAATTCTTCTACGCCTTGGCCACCTTGAACAAATCAGCCAAGGAAATCCACATGTACGAACATTTGTTCATGATCTCGTCGAGGGTGTTCTCGGCTGTTTTCAGTGATCTTTCCAACTCCGTGCCTCTGACTTTGTTGAGGAAGTTTTCGCGATCTTCCTTCTTGAGCGTGCTCCGCGCCGCGGTGGCGACGGAGAGCAACCGCTTGTAATGCAAAAGCTGGTTGTACAATTTTTCTTCCGGCATCGTCTTTTCCATCGTGCCCTTGGACATGGGATCGGAGCTCAACGTGCCCGTGAGCGAGCTATCGGTGTGATGCGTTCGAAGGGTGACGTTGCGCGACTCCGCTCTCTCGACGTCGTCGTTGGATCGCAACGGCGCGGCGTAAAACTCTTTGATGCGTTCGCGCGCGGCGAGAATCACCTGGTTCGAAAGCGTCGCCTCGTCGAGAGAGTTGGTGGGGATCATCGCAGCCTTACCTTGACTCACCGGTGTATTTTCCTTGCCCACGTCCGGCGTCGACGGCGCCAGAGCGTCTTCCACGCGCACCTTGCCGTCGAGAATGGCTCGAACGCCGCAGAAATCAAACTCTTCGCCGCTTCGCGTCTTGAGCGTGAGCGGCTCGCAATCGGCGAATCGCTCGTCGTCATCCATCGCGAACGCACCGCCGCCGAACGTGTCGTCGAAATCATCGTCCGCACCGCGCGCTTGCGACTTGAACTTGTTTGAATCCAAACCGAGGCACTCGGCCATCATCGCGCCGTCGGTTTGCTCGATCGGCGCGCACAAACGACTGATGACGGGGTGAATCTGCTGAGACAAGTAGTAGTGCAAGTCAACCTTCAATCCCATCTCCACGATTTCCTCCGGGTGATACGCGCGCTCGGCCAAACCCTTACCACCGGAACCGCCACCCTTGCCGGCGGCGATTTCTTCCAACGTCGCGTCGCTCTGCAGCGCGATGATGTACGGCACCGTCTCCCCCGCCTTGGTACCGTCCCGCTTCCCAGCCTCGGCGCGACGCTTGGCTACCATGACGTGCGGTTGATGCTTGGCGTCCGGGTACTCTTCGATCGCCTTCGTGAGCTGCTTGGTAATGACGTATTTGCTCATCGGCACGTCGTTTTCAATCATGTCCATTCGAATCCTTCGCAAGCCGTCGTGAATCTCACCGACGCGCTCTTCGAGGTCTCCGTCGACGTCCAAAAGTGCCTCGAGCGTCTGCTTACCCAAATCCTTGACGATCGGCGCCCAATCGCGACGTACGATGTCGATACCCTTCATCTCGAGCTTGTAAGTGCTCGTCTTATTCGGGCCGTTGACAACCTTCATCGCCGCGTACTTCTTCTTCTTCAACAAGAGCATCGATCTGAAGACATAATCCTCCTCCAATACCAATTTACGATACTCTTTGTTGACGAAACGAATGAGTTTCCCTCCGAGCGACTTGGATTCGACGAGATTGTGCGATTTCGTGTTCACCATGATGGAATCGGTGTCGCCGTAGATGACGTCCAAGTCGCACTTGCCCGAGGCGATGTCCACTGTGTGCTGAAGAATTTTACGACCCTGTGACGTGATCAACGCGGCGATCGGTTCGGCAAAGAAACGAGACTGGGCGAAGCCCAAGCAACCGTACATAGAGTTGGCGGTGAGCTTGAGCGCCAACTGACGGAGATCGTATTGTTTCTTGCGGCCGGGATCGTTTTCTCTCCCCATCAATCCCTTGACCTCTCTACGACTCTGCACGATTCTCGCGATGACAGCCGGTAAGACGGCGAAATCTCGGTCGTGCGAAATCGGCGGCGGTAACTCGATGCTCGAGCCTTCGTCCTCTTCGGTGAAGTGTCGCTTGACGGTCGTGTAGCAAATGTTGTATTCTTGAATGATGGACGGGTACAGAGACTGGAAATCGAGCACGAGGACGTGGGTGTCGTACAAGCCCTTCTTCGGTTCGAGCACCAAACCACCGGCGTAGGACGGTCCCTTCTTCTCGTTACCGCTCTCTTCGTCACCGTTCGCCGCGGCGACGCGACGACGCTCCTTGGCGCTCAAACGGTCCGGCACGATGTACTTGCGCGCGTGGAATTCGTGAAGCAAGAGGTACTCGACGCGCTGCGCGCGCGTGTGTCCGAGCGTCTTGCTCCACAAGTTACCGGCAATGTTGGACAACTGCTTCGTCAGAGGCACGACTTCCATCTTAAACATGAGCTTCAAGCTTAGTTTGGCGTCGTTTTCCGTGCACTTGACCAAGTGCATGAGAGACTCGGCGTTATGGTAATGGTTTGGAATTTCCTCAGTCGGCACCTCGACGCGACGCAATCCGAGCTGCGTCCCAGAGAGCGACGTGAGCGTGTACGAAACCTCCTTGCCCAACAAATCTTTCGCGCTCAGGTACGTGTCCGCCAACAATCGACCGGCCAAGCACTGAAGCGCACCCATCGACGCGCCGCCTCCGTACGCGCCGCCCGTGCCGTTGATGTTTGGCATGCGCGTTCGCTTCATGCGGCCGATGCGACTCCAGTGACCAATCTTGTTCGCTTGCAATCTTCTGAGGAGGACGTCGAGGTTGAACCCGCCGATGTTGTGACCGACGATGACGTCGGGATCGAGTTGATGCAATTTCGCGAGAAGAAAGTTGAGCAAACCGAGTTCGTTCATCTGCGTCGCGAGGACGACGGAACCGGTGCGCTTGGCGATGACGTTTGTGTTGTTCTCTTGAGCGGCGACGTTTTGCCATCCTTGCGGGAATTCCAAACCGTCGAGCTTGCGAACGACGGTGAAGTGTCGCAAACCGCTCTTTTGTTCGTGATCCGTCGTCATGCCTTCGCAATTGACGCCTCGAATGTATTGCACGGACGCCACGGCGATTTCGTTGACGTTCAACTGTTGGTTGACGATGGTTTGAAGATTCAACGACGCCACGATGAGGCGCGGCGCGGGCAACGTCGTGATATCGTTCGGTGCCGGACGCACGCTCTTGTGCGCGTTCGGAAGCGCGAGTTCGAGCTTACACCACGACTTTTGTCTCTCCGTCGGAACGATGGCGGCCCCGTGAAGCCCGATCCAACTCGGACCCTTCATCTTCGACTTGAGCGTGAGAAGCTCCAACATCGGCGCTTGGGTGCCCATGGCGGCGATGAAATGCTTCCCCTTGAGATCGCTCGGGAAGGCTGCGTGCGTCGCGGGCGTTTTCACCTTGAGCACGAACAGGGGTCCTTGGGGAATATCCTTGCGTTCGAAACAATAGTGACGACGCACGATTGTGATTTTCGAATTCTCAATGCCTCGCTTCTTGAGCACTTCCTTGACCTCGGCGCGCAGTTCGGCCGATTTTGGAACGAGCGCCTTCATCAACGCCTTCTTTGCTTCCTTGGCCGCGAGCTGCTTCTCTTCCTTTTTGGCGTCGTTCGCGGGGCACATTTTGAACTCGTGACGCGTCGTCTCCATCTGTCGTCCTAATTCTTCGAGCGAACCGTCCGGATCATTGAACGTGGACGGCGTGGGGACAATGTACATGCAACGCTCCATGTTTTGCACCGCCGCGCACGCGCTGATCGTGTCGGCGCCTGGTTGGTTAGACACCGGAATTCGACCGAAGAGGAAAACCGTCCCGGGAGACTCCTTCTCCTCGTGCGCATCCATGAAGAAGAACGGGATAGATCCGTCCGACGCCTTCGGCAGCTCGGTACCGTTGAACGTCACCGGCGCGGCATCCTGCGTCACCGTTGCGAGATCTTCGTTCGCTTCGTCGTCCTCTTCTTCGTCCAACGTTTTCAACATCGACTCGGGTTCCGGCGGTCGATCCTCTTTCGCTCGAATAGTCGACGCCTTCTTCTCTTCCGCTCGCACATGCTCCGGTTCCGGCATCGCGACGTCGACGTCGACGTCTTCTTCCATGTCGTCGTCGAATCCACCGACATCAACCGTAGGTAAAGCCTCGTCTTCTTCGACGTCGAACGTCACCGACTTCTTCGCGCTGCTCGTGGGCGGAGACTTGACCGGCGATCGCACCGCCGCGGGCGCGACCGGCGTCGCCAACTTCCGCGGCGACCGACGAAGCACCGGCGCCGGTGCGGGCCTCGCCGCGGGCTTCGGTCTCGACGGCGCCGGCGCCGGCGCCTGCGCGCCGATGTCCATATCCACCCCCGCGAGAATATCCTCCAACAACGCATCCGTGTCTGCCTCCGCCGCGACATCGTCCAACTTTTTCTTCTTCGGCGCCCCACCGACCATCAACGACGCCTTACTCTTCGCCTTTTCGTTGGCGCGCTTCGCCTTTTCCTGCGCGCTCATCTTCTTCTTCGGTTCGGGCGCCGCCTTGGGCAACTTTTTCCCTCGATCATCGTACTCCTCGTCGCTCGAATAATTCTCGTTCCGCGTCGTCCAATCCTCCTCCTCGCCCATGTCTTCGTATCCCTCGCCGTGATCGTTGACGACGAAGTCCCCGCCCTGCGCGCGTCGCTTGGCCACCAACTCGCGATACTCGTTCTCGTCGAGCTCGTCGTACACATTCTCGATCGCGTCCACCTCCTCCTCCACCTCGTCGATCCGCGACCGTTTCCCGCCCTCGCGAAGTTCACGAAGCTTGGCCGTGGCCGCGAGCGCCTTGGCCGCCTTGGAGGACGCCTGACGACGCGAACTCATGACGGATCGCGCGCGCGGGCGATTTCAAACGAAACGCGTCCCGACGCGCGCGTTCGTCGCGCGCGCGCGTCACGCGCGACCGTCGTCGCGAGAGGCGCTCGAGACGATCGCGCGCGCGTCGTTCACAGACTCGACCGACCGCGTTCGCGCGCTCGCGTCGCTCGAGACGACCGCGATGGAATGACGTCGGGCGAGCTGTCCCAAAAATGAAAATTTAAATTTTTCGGCGACGCGAGAGAGAGAGAGAGATTTCGCGCGAGAGACGACGGGTCGCGGCGGCGCGCGACGAGGGCGTGGAAAACGACGCGAATGCGTCGTGACTACAACGAGGGTGATCGCGCGAGCTCACGAAATATCGAGGGCGCGATCGAGTTTTTGGGCGACGACTTCGAACCATCTCTGGTCGTTCGGCGTGAGCCCGCGTTGGACGCGAGACCCGATGACCAAGGCGGCGCCGTCGCCGATCGGACGCACGCACACCGCCTGCGTGTTCACCGGGAAGAATTGTTCGAACTCGACGCGACCCGGGAAGAGGATGAGATTGGCGAGATTGTTGGGCGCGCCCCGGGACGCGGCGGCGGAGACGATGGGTCCGAGCTCGACGCGTCTCTCGAGCGCCGATGGATCGGCGAGCGCGTTCGCCGCGACGCCGGCTTGCATGATGCGTTCACCGTCTTTGGTGAAGACGGCCATGACGTCGCAATTCGTCGCCGCGCGTGCGGCGTTCCACGCCCATAATAACTCTTCCCTGGCGTCGGCGGACGTGGCGGTCGATACGTACGGCTCGTCGAGACGCGCGCCGACTAAATCCACCACGTCGGGCGGTTTCGTCTTCAGAGCGACCCACGTGAATCCAGTGAGGATCAGACACGCCGCCATGGCGAGACATATGACGTCGGCGCGACTCTGCGCGCTCGACGCGTCCGCCGCCGGAGCGACCCCGCCGAGCGCCCTATTCGCCAAGAGTACGATTCCGCACGCGCCGCCGAACGCCGCCGGCGACGCGCGGAGCGCGTCCTCGTACCGCTCGACCAACGTCTCGTCGACCGTCTCCTCGCCGCCCGTCGCGCGCGCGCGCGAAAGAAGGACGCGAGAGGGTCGACGAGGTCGGGACGTTCTGGACGCCTCGCGCGCGCTCGTGGACGCGCGCGAGGACGACGCGAGTCGCGAGGACGACGCGAGAACGGGCGTTCGCATGCCGCGCGCCGCACGTTCGACGGCGAACGATGCGCGCGACGACGTGTGACGAGCGAGCGCATTCTTTCAATCTTTCGGGACGCGCGAATACAACGCAAACGCGCGAGCGTCTATCGCGTCGGTAAAAGCCTATCGCGAGAATCGTCGACCTCCTCGACGAATCCACCGCCCGTTCTCTCGTCGTCTTCCGCGTCGTCGTCGTCCACGTGCGCCGTGGCGACGCGTCTGTGATCGGGCGCGTCGACGGCGCGTCGAGACGCGCGCTCGAAGACGGCGGCGGCGACGACGAATAACATCGTGAACGCCGCGCACGTGTGACGCCACCGCGCGGGCGTCGGTGGACCGTCGCGCTCGAGCACGTGTCCGAACAACGGCGGCGTCGGAACGTCGCCGAGGAGATGAATGGTGACGGTGGTCATCGAACACGCGAGCGGGCGGAGACGAGGCGGGACGCTCCAGAGCACCACCGCGTTGACGGGCGCCTGTAAGAAGAAGGCGAACATCTGACCGAAGAGCAAGAAGGCGACGAACGCGTGGAAGTTTGTGCATCGAAACGCGAGCTCGAGGAAGATGAAACCCGCGAACGCGGCGGCGGCGCAGGTGCGAAGGGCGTTGGTCATGGAACTGCCGAAGACGTCGACGGCGCCTCCGCCTCCGAGCGTGCCCGCGATGCCGCTCACGACGGTGACGCCGCCCAGGACCATGTCCGCGCGCGTGGACGTCCGAAGGTAGTCCTTGAAGATGGAGAATCCCGCTTTCGGGCCCCAGACGGCGTAGACACCGATGACGGCGGTGTACACGGCGTATCCGAAAATGGTCACGACGTACACTTCGTATTTGAAGAGTTCTTTGCAATCCCGCGCGAACGCACGGAACATGGACCCGTCCTCTCGCGCCCCTCGCGAGCCCCCGCTCGACTCACACGCGCGCTCGCCCACGCCGCGCATGCGAACGGGCGGACTCATGAAACAAAACAACGCGACGGGAATCGTCGCCACCGCGTTCAACGCGAACGGCGCTCTCCATCCCATCGTCGGCGCCACCGCGCCACCGAAAAATATCCCGAACGCCACCCCGAACGGTACGCACACGTAAAACGTCGCCAGCCACAGCGTCTTCCTCGACGGAGGCGCGTAATCATCTATGAACGGCGCCGCCAGCGACACGAACGACGCCTCGCCGACGCCCACTAAACATCGACACGCAAACATAAACCAATACGAGGGCGCCAGCGCGCACCCGCACTCCCCGACGGCGTACATCCCCAACCCATACGAGATCAAGCGAAACGGATTCACTCGCGTCGCGAGCGCGCTGAACGTCGGACACCCGAGCAATAAACCGATCATGAACGCCGCGGTGAGCGCTCCGTACGCGCCGTAACTCGCCCCCAACGCGCCCTGCATCCCCACCCCGTTCGGCTCGCTCGCCGTTCTCGGAGTTCCCGACACCGCCGCGCTACTCATGATGCCCCTGTCCGTGTACACCAACACCGACACCGCGCACAGTAATCGCAATAATCGTCGCGGCGTGAACCACCAGTGCTTCGTCGTCCCGACGCCTCTTCCATCCTCCTCGCCCTCCTCCACGTCGCCCTCCTCGCTCATCGCGCTCTCCATGGACGCCACGCGCGATGTCGACGCAACCACCCGCTCCATCGCGCGAGAGACCCCCGTCGCGTCGCCCGCGCGCTCGAAAACGACGCCGAGCTCAAATCAACCGTCACGCCTTTACGCGCGCGTCGACGACGACGACGACGCGCGCCTCGCGTCTTCGTCCGCGGCGATGGGAATCGTGAGATCAGGCTTGAATATCGCGTGCACCACGCTCGCACCGGCGAGGAGCGACGCGAGACTCACGACGTACGCGCGGGCCGGGAGCATAAATGCGCCCAGCAATGCCGTCATCGCTCGACGCGTCGCGTCGTCATGTCCGTCGAGTACTCGCGCCTGGACGCGGTCGCGGGGGCGAGGGATGGTCTCGGCGCGCGCGACCGCGCGCACTGGTCGCCCGAGGCGTCGACGTCGACGTCGGAAAGCGAGACGCCCTTTCCAGACGGTTTGGTGTACAGCGCCGACGGATCGACGCTTTTGTGTTACGACGCCGCGTCGAGGACGTTTCGCGCGCGTCGAGAGGTTCACAAGGACGGGGACGTTACGTTTGAGTACGCGGTCGCGCGGTCGGGCGAGCGGGCGTACGATTGGAGACTGTGCGAGGATGGGCGCGCGTTCGCGGCGAGCGAGCGGGACGCGCCGACGACGACGCGGTCGACGACATCCGGGGAGGTTCTCGCGTCGTATAAATCCATAGACCCTCGATCGGACGAGGTCGTCGGGGCGTGTGGAATCAGTTTCGTCGACGGGTACTCGAAATTGGCGTGCGGGTGCGATGGATGGGTGGACGCGTTCGATTGCGCGCGACCGGGACGCGACCCGGCGACGCGCGTCGTCACCAGAGGGACTCGAAATTCCGAGGACGTCGGCGCGCAGCGAGGACTCATATCGACGCTGGATTGCTGTCCGACGGAAACAGATGTCTTTGCGTGTGGATCGTACGGCGGAAGCGCGACCGCGATCGATTGCGGGGTGTACGATTTACGCGTCGGCGGCGGTCGCGCGTTGAGTTGGCGCGCGGGCGGCGGCGGCGTGACGCACATTAAATGGAGCGTCGACGGTAATTTCGTCTACGTCGCGAGTCGACGAAGCGATCACATCTCATGCGTGGACGTCAGAAACACGGGCGGGGTGGTGTACGCGCTCCAACGTCCGGGATCGGGGACGAATCAACGCGTGCGTTTCGATTTGGAACCGTGCGGCGGACACTTGGTCTCCGGCGACGAGCGCGGAGGCGTGCACGCGTTCGATCTCCGAACGGGCGAGCGCGCCTTCTCCACCGACGCGACGACCATCAACGGTCCGACGGTGAATTCATTCGCGTTTCATCCGTACGCGAGCGCGACGGCGTCGTTTCGAGAGCGCGGCGGCGGATTTCGCGGCGTCTCGTACGCCGTCGGCGAACGCGTCTTCCCGATCGCGCGCATCGACGACGATTCGAGCGAGTCATCCAACGCGCTCGATCACGACGATATCATCGCTCGGTTCGGCGTGTACCACTGGGAGTACCCACGAACGGAGGAAACGTACGCGCGCGTCCCCGTCCCCGTCCCCGTCCCCGGGTAAAAAGTCCACTCGAGCTCGTCGTCACGATGCGCGTCCCCACACGCCCACTCGCGCGCGCGTCCCCCTTTCCGACCGCCATGTCGCTCGACGACGCACACGCCGCGTTCGTAGAGCTCCCGCCGTGTTCAAAATCCATCGTCGTCGGCGCCATCGTCGTCGGATTGATTTTAAATCCAATCTTCGGCCTCGACGACGTCGTCGCTTTTTGTCCCCTGGACGTCCTCAGACGCGGGCAATTCCACCGACTCCTCACGAGCGCGCTCCACGTCGACGGTCCGATCGCCACCGTCGCGTGCTGCGTCGTCGCGATTCGAATCATCGCGCCGTGGGAACGACATCGAGGGACGCTTCGCGCGGCGTTCGACGGCGCCGCCGCGACGCTCTTCGTGAACGTCGCGTCGATCGCGTTCGCCGTCCTCGCCGCGCCGTTCGCGCCGAATGTATTTAAACCCAACTTTCTGGGCGATTCGGGCGCGTTGGTGGCGACGTTTACGGTGTTTGTGAGAGAGACGACGCGCGCGCCGGCGAACGTCGACGCGGCGGCGCATTTCGGCGGGACGATTTCGGCGAAACGCGCGCCGACGGCGGCGGCGGTGGTGTTGATTCTGTTCGGATGGAACGTCGTGCAGGTGCTCGCGGCGGTGTGCGTGGGCACGGCGTGGGGATCGGGACGAGCGGGCGCGGAGTGGGCGATGGTCACCGATGGATATTTAGCCGAGGCGGAGAACGCGTCGCTCGCCTTCGCGAGTCGAATTCCGGGATACGTGGCGGTGAATGGACAGACGTTACCGGTGACGACGAGGGAGAGAGAGAGCGGTGTCGGTACATCATCATCGTCGTCGTCGTCGTCGTCGTTCGTCGCGCGGGCGATGGACGCGGTGTCGAGGGCGTTCGGAGAGACGCGCGGACGATTCGCGTCGGCGTCTTCGCGGCGACGATTGAGCGACGACGCGTCGGCGTCGACCGCCGCCGGGGACGCTCCCGCGGACGACGCACCGGCGACGACGAACGACCAGAGATCAAAACCGGTGACTCGAGAGGAACGCGCCGCCGCGTTCGCCGCCGCGTTCGAGCGTCGTCACGATCGAGAGGACGGCGGCGGCGGCGCGTCCGCGTGAGCTCGCCGAGACGACGCGACTCGCCGACGCCGACCGAGGTTCGAGACCGCACTCGACGACGCTCACGGCCGAGGATCGATATGAGCGGCGTTCCCAGGGAATCTCTGGTGTTCCGCGCCAAATTGGCGCAACAGTGTGGACGCGACGAAGACATGCTCGCGAACATGCGTCTCCTCGCCGCCGACGCCGACGTCGCGTTCACCTCGGAGGAACGAAATTTACTCTCGTTGGCTTTCAAAAACGTCGTGCAAAACCTCCGGTCGTCCCTCTCCATCGCGCGAGCGATCGAGTGTCGGGAGAGACAGATGTCGAACGACGCCCGCGCGCGATTGGCGAGAGAGTACGTGGAGAAATTGTCCCGGGAAATGCGGGAACGGTGCGCCGACGCCGTGGCGTGCGTCGAGACGCGCGTCGAGGCGTCGGCGGCGGAGGACTCCGTGACCGCTCGCGTGTTTTGGCTCAAATGTCTCGGGGATTACTGGAGGTACACGTGCGAGGTCGACCCCGGCGGCGGGGCGGCGACGAACGCGGAGGATGCCTATCGCGCGGGCATCGAACGCGCGCGCTCCGAGCCGATGACGAGCGCGCTTCGGCTCGGTTTATACCTCAATCACACCGTCTTACTGTACGAAATCATGGGAAACAAACGAGGCGCGCTCGACATCACGGACGCGTGTTTACGACTCACCCGCGGGGAGATCGCGTCGATGGAGGACTCGGACGAACGCGAGGATACCGAAGCCGTCGTCGCGCTCTTGCGCAACAACGCCGCGCTGTGGCGCCGAGAAATCGAAGCCGAACGCGAGGGTCTTCGCGTCGACGTCACCGAGCGCGCGGATTCGCTCGCGACGACGAAAGACGACGCACACGACGACGACGATGACGCACACGACGACGACGATCCGCGCACCGACTCGCGCGCGCGCGAACCCATCGATTTACGCGCGTTACATTTGTAATCCCGGCGGCGGCGGCGGCGGCGCGATCGCCTCATTCCATGCTGCGTGCCCGCGCGATCGGCGTCGTCGCCGCGCGCGCGTCGACGCGCGGACGATTGACGCGCGCGCGACCGGTTCGTGGTCTCGGACGATCGTCGACGACGATGGCGACCGCGACGACCGACGACGAGGATCATCTCTACCAATTCATCATTTTACGAAAAGATTTGGGGCGCGCGCTCGGATGGCCCCTCGGCGCGCTCGCGGCGCAGTGCGCGCACGCGGCGGTGGCGGCGGTGTGGAAATTTAGCGATCGAGAGGAGACGCGCGCGTACTGCGCGAAGGAAAATATCGCGGGGATGCGAAAAGTGGTGCTCGAGACGAAGAATGAAAACGCGCTGCGAAAACTGAGCGAGACGCTCGCGGCGGACGGTGTGGAGCACGAACTGTGGACCGAACAACCGGAGAACGTGCCGACGTGTTTGGCGACGCGACCGTATCGACGAAGCGCGATCGGAGGGTATTTTAAAAAGTGTAATTTGGCCAAGGACGCGTGCGTGGCGCCGACGGCCAAGTGAGGGACGCCGACGGACGATTCGACGACGGAACGGATGATGGAATCGTAGCTTTGTTGAATGGTAGTTTTGTTCTAGAAGAGACTCGAGCTCGAGGGCCATAGACCCATGCCCGCGCTTTCGCGTTTGTCCGCCATGTATTCTTCGACGGCGTTCACCTTGGCGCCGGTGCCTAAATTCAAGCGACGTTGTAAACCGAGCCACGAGCGATTGATGACGAGCTTGGTTTTAAGTCTGAATCGACTCGGTGGAGCCTCACCGTGTGAGATCATCGCCTCCCGAGCGATGGGCTGCCAACTCTCCACCATGGACATGCGCAGACCGCACGTGCTGAGCATGCCTCGCAAGAGGAAGACGCTTCGAATGGCGAAGAATCCCTCTTGCGTGTTTTGCAAAATTTTATTTTGCACAAAGGGTGAGTTTTTAAAATCCATGACGTTCATCTCCGCCAACGGCGACGGACGGGTGTCGAAGTACGCGTACGCGAGCGCGCTCAGCGCCTCCGTCGTCGGTCGCTCGAGTCGCACGGAGCCGTGATTTTCAATCTCTCGCGCGATGGACGCGTGGTCCTCGTTGGCCATGTACAGCGATAGACGACACATGTGCATGCGCTCGATTTGGGTCACACGCTTCGTTTGGCCCCAATCGAGGAGTATGAGTTTCCCATCGTTCGCCACCATGAAATTGCCCGGGTGCGGATCGGTGTGGAAGTGTCCGTGCTTCAACATCATCACCCCCCACGCGACGAACATGGAGTGAAAGACTCCCTCCCATCCCGCGCCGCCCGCCGCGTGACACTTGGCCACGGGCGATGGGCAGCGAGGCACCTTGCGACTCGCGCTCGCTCGATTGAAAATCGTCAATAATTTCGCCCCTCGCACGCGTCGCATGATGAGCACGCGTCTCGTCGCCGTGATGACTTGCGGCACGGCGATTCGATCGCTCAGACCGGCGCCGTCGAGAAGTTTTCCGAATTCCTCCGTCTTCTCGCCCTCGATGGCGAAATCGAATTCCTCGTCGATGACGTCCAAGTACGCGCGGAAGATGGTGGGAAAATCCAAACCCTCGTCCAATCCCAACCAACGCATCGCTTTGGTGGTGTGCAACATGCTCTCGATGTCGCCTCGCATCAACGCGGCGTCGGTGGCTTGCACCTTGACGGCGACTTCGCGACCGTCCAAAAGCCTACCAAAGTGTACCTGCGCGATCGACGCCGTCGCCACGGGTTTGCGATTGAGTTCGGCAAAGTGCAGACCGAGCGCACCGCCGAGAGATTCCTCCAACGTCTTGCGAACGGCTCGAAACGACACCGGCGGGTTGTTATCCATCGTCTTTGAAAAACACTCGATGTACGGCGCCGGCATCATCTGTTTCGCCGTCCCCGCGATCTGTCCAACCTTTCGGTAAAATCCACCGAAATCCTCGATGACGTCTCGCATGCGCGCCGCACCCCACTGATGCTGACGATCCCACGCCTGGTCGCGCTTTTCCTCGTCTCGAATCCGTCCGATGCGCTTCTTCGCCGCCATGTACGACGCGATGACGGGCGCGACGCGCAACGAATAATCCACCTTGCGCTGCTGCCGACGCGCCACCACGCGCATCGTCAAACGAATACCCTGCCACGTCACCCATCTTCGCAGCGTGTTCCTCGCCCGAACCGGCGCCGCCGCCACCGCGCGCGCGCACGCGCGTCCCGCGCGTCCCGGAATTTTCGCCTCGACGAACCTCGCCAACGGCGACGATTCCCCTCGTTTCGTCGACGCCGCCGCCACCACCAGCGCCGTCAATACCGAGTGCGCGCGCGGCGCCCAACACCGCAGCGCCGTGCTCGCCGCGGCCGTCCCGAACGCCTTCGCCGCGCCGCCGAGCGCTCTCGCCGCCAGTCCCGCGCGTCCCAAACATCCCGCACGCGCGAACGTTCCCACCGCCTCTCTCACCCCCCCGCTCGCCATCGTCGCCGCCCCCGCCAACCACTCCGCCCCTCGATCCCGCTGCGCCGCCAATCGCGCCGCCCCGCGCGTGAGCGCTCGCGGTCGGTTCGCGCGTCGCGGTCGAAGTCGCGACAAACCGAATCTTTTCCATCTCCTTCTCGGCGGCGTTCGCGCGCTCCGTTGGCTCCTACGCGCGCGTCTGTGCACCGTCATCGTCGGCGCGGTAACGCTCGCATCGTCCATCGTCGTCTCCACCGTCGTCTCCGCCGTCGCGCGCGTCCAAGAGGAGGAATCGTCGACGCGCGGGAGACGAGCGGACGCATCGTTCGGCGCCGGCGACGCGCGAGACGCCACCGCGGACGCCGGTAACCCGTACGTCGGCATCGGAAGCGTCGGCCCGCGCGCGTTCGGCGCCCTCTCTCGCGCCTCATCACCCGGGGCGTCCCTCGACGGCGCCATGCCTCGAGACGGACGCGATGCGTCACCGAATGCCGCACTCGTCCCCGCGTCTCGCGCGCGCGTCTCGTCGTCGCGTCGACGCGCGAGACCCGTCCGGGGGACTTCTCGTCGTCGTCTCGCGCGTCTCGAGCGCGACGAGTCGCGCCATGTCGACGCGCGAGACGTCGATGATGTCGACGTTTGAGTCGTTGGTCAAAACGATGATGACGACGCGCGTCGACGCGACGTTCGACGCGCGCGACGAGACGCTCGACGGACGACGCGCGCGTCTCGCGATGCGTCGCGCGGTGGCGAGGTGTTACGAGACGGCGCTCGGCGCGCGAGAGAGACGAATCGCGGGACGGGCCGAATCCGCGGCGACGCGACGAGACGCGCGACGAAGAGGAAAAACGTCGTCGTCGTCGATCGATGGGTCGAGGTGGCGCGAGGAGATGTACGTGCGTCTGTGCGAACGCGATGGGGACGACGCGAACGCGAGACGGGTGGAGGCGTTGATGATTGAATTACGAGAGGCGTTCGGGGACGACGTCGACGCGTTCGACGGCGCGCGGCGGTTGGTCTTCGCGCTCGAGGGCGCGGGAGGGGACGCGGCGGTGCGAGAGAGACGAGCGATGACGGTGGAGGGGAGAGAGGGATATAGCGGGTTGGGCGCGCGCGTGGTGGCGTTGGAGGACGAGACGAGGGAGGCGAGAGAACGGTCGATGCGCGCGACGCCGAGCGTCGGTGGATTACGCGCGCGCGACGAAAAGCGCGAGACCGGGGATCGACGCGCGGTGATGCGCGTGCCGACGCTTCGTTTGGGTGCCGTGTTCAGTGCGCGGGACGAGGACGCGAGCGAGAGCGAGCGTGAAGGCTCGGAGGAGGACGTCTCGGACTCGGCGAGGGACGACGGCGCTCGAAACGCCGACCGAGGCGCAAAGGGAGGCGAAGACGAGGGAGACGACGACGACGACGCGACGACGAGCGCGAACGCGTGGTTGCTCGCCGCGCGAGACTCGACGAAGACTCTGGTATCGTGGGACGATCGCGATGTGGGCGCGAGAGACAGTGAGAGTGCGCTCGGCGCCGCCGCTTTCGACGCCGCCTATCGCTCGACGTTTACGTCGGCGCGGGGCGTCGACGGCGAGACGGTCATCGCGAGTGAACGGGATTGCGCGCACGTCGTCGCCGCGGCGTTGGCGGGGTGCCAGACGAACGCAGATATTTTAATCGCCGCGGGGAATCGGGAGGGGGAGGTGACGATGCGGTTCGCCGCGGGATCGACGACGGCGTTTCAAAACGCGTTGAAGACGATGGCGGAGGCGGCGGAACGCAGGTGCGAGCTCGAACACGCGCTCGACGATATGACGACGCCGTACGCGCGACCGGTGGTGCGCGCGGTGCGTGACGTGCTGCGGTCGCACAGTGCGGCGTTGTATGCCATCACGGCGGCTGTCGCCCAGCGACGACACGACGACGACGTCGCCGAGACGAGCGTCGACGTCCCGGACGTGACGCTCTTGGAGATGATGGCGCACACCAAACGCCTTCGGCATCAGGTGGACGTGATGTGGCATCTGTTGATGGACGAGCGCGCGTCCGAGTCGCGCGTCGTGTCGCACGGGACGCTGGCGCGTCGTCTAGAGACGGCGCTCTCGCACGTCGAAGACGAGGAGACGCCGATGATGCGATACCTCTACGCGCGCGTCGTCAAGCCCGTGATCGACGACGCGCTCTCGTGGATGTACTGCGCCGCGCACCCGGGGGGCTCGTCCGATTTCTTCGTGCAACACGCGCCCGCGTGGACGAGTCTCGAGACGTTCGACAGGTACCGCGGCGGAGACGACGCGACGCCGTGTTGGCTCGGCGGTCCCGTGCACGACGGCGAGGGCGCCGACGCCGAGACGGATTCACTCTCGATGGCGCGCGTGCGTCCGGACACAGCGCCAGCGCTCGTCGCCGGGTGCGTTCGCGAGATTCTTCGCGCCGGGACGCAGTTGCGGTTGTTACAACGCGTCCCGCACACCAAGGCGTTCGCGGGCGCCGTCGAGGACGCCTTTGTCAGAGTGTCCGCGTTCGAGGCGCATGACGAACCCGACGCGCGCCGATGGCTCAACCGCGTGCGAGTGTTGGAATCTCGCGTCGTCGCCGCCGCGCGAGAGAGTCTTCGCGCCATGCGAGACGAGCGCGACGCGCACGAAGCGGACGCGCGCGCGGCGAGAGAGCGAGCCGAAGCGCGCTCGAGCGCCGCGTTCTTCGCGCGCGAAAAGGCGCGTCTCGATCGACTCGAATCGATCGCTCTCGCCAAGAAAGCGCAACGGGAGACGCAGCTCGAGGAGTTGGACGCGCGCGAGCGCGAGCGCGAAGAAAATCGTGCGAAGAAAATCGCCGACGACCGCGCGTGGTTGGAGGAACGAGAGGAGAAGCAACGCGCGTTGGAGCGTTTTAAATTGGAGAAGAAGATGGAGGAGACGCGCGCTCGATTGGAGCGCGAGGACGCGAAAGTGCGTTGGTTCAAGTGGCAGACGTCGAGATTGGCGCTCGCGGATAAGAGACGCGCGTTCGTGCGCGAACTCGATGCGACGCGAGAGGAGGAGGCGGTGGTGGCGCTCGCGAATGCGATGCGCGACGGCGTGAGAATATCGAAACCGGCACCGCTCGTCGTCCAACCGTTCGCGAGCGTCGTGCGAGACGTTGGCGAAACTGGTGAGGTCGAGGATGCGACCGTGGCGGAGAAGGAGACGCGCGAGAGTGATTCAGAGGAGGCTTCGTCAGAGGATTTCGCCGACGCGGAAGAAGCGCTCAACGTCGAATCGACGCCGGAGTCGTCGGAGGCGTCGCTGCGTTCCGCGATGGATGATGATATGGAAGAGGAACAAATGGATACCGCACGGACTCTCGCGCCGACCGAGACGACCGGGATAGCGACGGCGATTTTGGAACCGGCGACGCTCGATGTGTCGAAACCTTGCGATGAGGAGGCCGCGACGATGCGCGACCATCTTTCCGACGCGTTCGGCACGCCTCTGCCGCTCTTGCTCGCGCAAGAGATGCGAGAAATCGTCGTGAAACAACACGCGACGATAGGTCACTACACGGTGTCCGTGTTCCTCGATCACTTTGCGTTGGAGAAGCATTTGAACGCGGTGTTGCGGTTTGCGCTCGGAGGCGAAATAGCCTTTGCGCATGCGCTGATGAAGAGTTTACGAGATTCATGCATCGACGCCAGGGCCCGCGTGACTCAAGCATGGGCACCGATGATGTGTGCGGCGTTGGATCGAGCAATCGACGACGCGCGCTTGTGCCGAGACACCTTTACGTCGCGGCTGCGTTTGCGCGAACGAGAGGATTCATTGACGTCGTTCGACGCGTACAATTTGGATCTAGCCAACGGCGTCGAGTGCGAGTACGCGTTACCGTGGCCAGTCAATCTCGTCTTCACCGGTGTTCGAGAAAAGTACGCACTGCGACACGCGCAGACCGCGCTGTTGCAAATTTGCCACGCGACGAACGCGGTGAAAGACGTCTCGACGCTGATTCAAGCGAGCGCGCGATGGAGGCCGTTGATGGATGCGTCACAAACGAGCGCGGACGCGCGAGAGCGACGAGCGAGGAAGTTGTCTCTGATGATGGCGGCCTTTCGACATTTTGTCGACGCGTTGAGCGCGCACGTGCTTGAAGCAATTCACATCGGCGCCAAGGATGCGTTATTCAGAGCGCTTCGCGCCGCCGACGGGCGAATTTTGCCTCGACACATCGACGACATTCGCGACGTCGTCGAGGACTTTTGCGTCCGCGCGCACGAGGCGTGTTTCCTTCGTCCCATCGACTCGGCGTTGAAGGCGCTCGTCGACGAGGGATTACAACTCGCGCTTGATTTCGCGCGCGCATTGGCCGACGTCGACGCCGAGACGCTGCTCGACGACGGTCCCACGCTGACGCGCGCGCAGAACGTGCACGCCAAATTTCACGCGTTGATGACGCAGTTGTGTTTCCGAGCGCGCGTCACGAGCAGCGACGCCGCGAGCGGGTTGATTCAACGAATCGACTTTAATGAATTTTATCTCTCGGCGACGATTGACATGGAGTTTTGACGCGCGGACGCGCGCTAGCCTAGCTCGAAACTCGGTACCGTAGAGTATGTGTATTTGAATTGAATTGAATTAGCTACTAGTAGTTCTAAAGGGTCATTCACTCCGACTCATCGTCATCGTCGTCGGAATCATCCGGCGTTTTCTTAGCCTTGGGCGTGAACCCATCCGTCATGAGCGTCTTCAAATCTTCACCCGAGAGTTCGGATAACCGCTTGGTGAGCTTTCGAGTCATGCGCTCAATCTCCGGTTCGATGTCCTCGGTGAGTTCAGCCAAGAACGGAATTGCCTCCGGTAAGAGTACGAGGTACTCCTCCTGTAGCTTATCCACGACGAGTTCCATCGTCTTGACGGTCAACGCGCGCGTGCGAATTTTGTTGTCGCGTCCGCACATTAAAATCGCGCGATGGAGCGGTTTCCAGTGCGCGTCGTCGGGAGCGGCGGCGAGAAGCGACGCACACGCGCCGACGACTTCGTATCCGAACGAGCCCTCGATCGCGAACGAGTCGTAATCGTCCTCGTCGGAATCCGACCTCGGCGGTTTCGCCTTTAATTGTTCGACGACGAGCGGATACAACATGTTGTACCGGTTGGAATCGAGGAATCCGACGTTATCGTACTGGAAGCATCGTCGCAGCGCGGCGAGCGTCCATCGACGCATGCGCCAGATATCGCTCGCGGATAATCCCTCGGAACCCGCGCTTCGACGTTTCTTTTTCCCACTCGACGGATCGGCGCCGACGTCCAACGCGGCGGCGGCGAGATCGAGCAAGTGACGGAAAAACGGCACAAAGACGGCGCGAAGTTCGTCGGCGAGCGACGCCGCAAGTCTGAACAGGGCGGCGAGACGCGTGCGCGTGACGTCCGCTTCGCCGGATCTCGCGCGCGCCCACTCGACGCACTGTAAAAAGAAGGGCAAAAATTCGCTCTCGGTGCACTTGTGCGCCAACGCGACGCACGCGTCCACAGCCTTGCCCTCGACGACGTCGAGGGATTCCTCGCTCGCGCCCATGGGTGCGCTTCGACGAATGTCGAGCGCGCGGAGAACGACGGAGAAGAGTTGCTGCCTGTACGCGTTGGTCGCTTTGTCCGAATCACCGGCGGCGGCGAGGATGTCCAAGAGCGCCGAGCACGACGCCGCGCCGTCGTCGCCGGCGTGCTCGAGGCAGGAATCCCAAGATTCCACGAGCGGGCGAACGACGAGACGAAGCTCCAACAACACTGGAAGCTCGCGTCGAATCTCCATCGCGAGGTCGTGTAAACCGCGCGCGTCGCCTCTCGCGTCGGACTCGTCACCGCACGGAGGAATCATCGCCGGGTGCAACACGACTTTGATGATGTCGCTCAAAAACGGCGATACGAAACCCGCGACGTTGTTCAAAAACACGCGAAGAGCCGCCAAGCACGAGTGCGCGACGAGGATGAATTCGGCAACGGTGTCATTGTCCTCGTGCAGTGCGTCGGCGCTCGCGAGCGTCGTCTTGAGCAAGGCGGGAACGGCGACGTTGATGACGGAGACCATGCGCGCGCCCAAAATCTTCGCCAACGACGCCAGCGAGAGCGCCGCCGACGCGCGGAGCGTGATGGCCGGCGCGTCGAGCTGCGCGATGACGGCCGGGACGACGGTTAACATTGGTTTGACCGCGTCGGCGGCACCGCTGAATCGAAGGGCGGCGGCTTCCAAAGCTATGAGCGCGGCTTGCGACGTCGTCGCGTTCTTCGACTTGACCAACGTCGACAATTCGTCTATGAGCGCGACGCCCGCCGCGGTCTCGGCGACGTCCTCGACATCATCTTCAGCGCTCGCGTTTTGTAATCGCTCCGTCACCAGCGCCAGCGCCTTGCGTCGCACGCGTCCCTCCTTGTGATCGAGCAACGGCGTCAACGCGCGCAAAAACGGTCCCGACGCCAACAATCCGTTGAGCGCGGCGAGCAAACTTTCACCGCTCGCCTCAGTCTTGGCGGCGAGTTTCGCCGGTGATTTCCCGGGTGATTTCGATTTACCGCTCGGCGTGACGTCCTTGGAGCTCACGGATTTCAATAGCACGATGGCGGACTCTGCCAATTCGCCGTACGCTCGTTGAAGCGCGTCTTGTTCGTCTTCGTCGACGACGCGCGACTGCGCGCGGATGAATTGCGGCGAGGACAAGTGACGCGCCACGGATTCCGCACACGCGCGTACGATTCGCCCGCCTTCCTTTGCGGATTCCTACATCGGTGAAAACGAATGCGAAGGGTCAGTACAGAAATCAAAGAGAGACATCGTCGACGACGGCGTCTTTGAAAAAACCAAAAATCGGCGTTTCTCAGAAGGAAAGCAGCAGATTCGTATGTCTCATCAATGGAATCAGAATCCTGACACAATAGAATCTTTCATCATAGAAACACCGCGTGTTCGCGACCGGAAAGAGAAAAAACGGCGCAATCGAGCGCCGAAAAACGAAACGCGAACGTACCTTGAGCGCGGCGACGAGCGCCGCCGTCGCCGCCATCGGCGTCTCGCGCGCGAGCAACGCGTCGAGTAATTCTTTCACCCACGCATCTTCCTCCGCCGCCACGGGCGCGTCTTCGGCGTCCACGACCGCCTCGGTCGCCGTCCGCCGGTCTCTCGCCTCCGCCTCGAGCGATTTCAATCGTCTCAACAGCGTGACGACGACGGCTGGCAACGCCTCGCCCTCCGGCGCTGCGCGCACGAGCGCCGCGCACACTGGCGCGCGTCGTCTCGCCGGTGCGCGAGGGAGCGAATCGATCAGTCGACTCACGACGTTTACGAGCGGTTCTCCACCCTCCAACCACACGGGGACGACGGCGACGAGCGCGCTCTCCAACGCGCGTTGCGAGAGCACGTCATCCGCCGCCGCCGCCGCGCGATCCGACAGCGCCGCGCCGACGTCGAACACATCATCCCGCACCGCGTCTGGCGCCGTTTTCGCGATTTGCGCCAGGCACGCCAACGCGGCGCTTCGCGCGGCGCCCTCATCCACCTCGCGAACCGCGCGAACGACGAGCGGGACGTTCCATCCGTCCCGCGGGTGGACGCCGAGCGCGGCGAGAGATTCCAGCGCGCGCAAGACGAGCGCCTCGAGGTATCCACCCGCAGCGACGCCGGATTCGTCGTCCTCGTCCGAATCATCATCAGACGAAGAATCATCATCAGACGCGTTCTGGGCGTCTCGGCGTCGGCGCCGCGCTTCGGCGTGGTTGAGCAACGCCTCTAAAAAGCGGAGACACGGCGCCGCGAGCGCGACGGGATTCGTCGTCTCGTTCAATTTCCACGCCAGCGTCTCCAACGCCGTCGCCGCGTCTCGCGTCGCCCGCGCCGATCCCAACGACACAGCCGCGGTGACGGTCGACGTCGACGTCTTCGCGGCATTTGTCGTCGTCTTCGCTCTCTTTTTCGACGACGCCGGCGTCGCCACCGCCGCCGCGACCACCGCGGCGTCGATAGTTTTCGCCACGTCGGCGGCATCGAGCGTCAACGCGTTCGCCGCGCGTCTCGCCTCGCGCCTCGACGTCTCATCCGCGTCCGCGTTCACGGCGGAGAATAAAACTTTGAGCGCCGCGGCGCGCGCCGCCGGCGCGAGCGCCGAGACAAACTCGGGCGTCATCTGCGCGAACGCGGCGGCGCGCGCGGCCGGCGGCGAGGGCGCGACGGCGCATCTCGCCAGTGTCGTCCATCCCTCGCCGCCGTCGGGTCCCCACGTCGCGGCGTACGCCGGCGTGAACGCGCGAAGCGCCTCCACCGCGAGCGCGAGCTCGGCGTGCGCGTCGTCCCCGTCCCCGTCCCCGCGCGTCGCGGCGTCGAGACACCACACGAGCGTGGGTACCGCGACGGTATTCGCGACGCTGACGTCGTCGAGCGTGGCGTCTCGCGTCGCCGCGAGGAGGCACCGCGCGCCGTACGCGTCGAGACACGCGTCGCCGTCGCCGTCTCCGCCCGTCGTCATCGCCACCACGGGCTCCAAAAACATCGATAATTCCTTTGACGGTGCCGAGGACACCTGGAGACCGCGCGTGATGGCGTCGCAGAGCGCACCGGCACCGATGCGAGACACTTGGTCGGCAGATTTCGCCAAATGCTTGGAAAACGCGCTCGCGGTGGCGTCTCTTCCGCACCTCGCGAGCGCCGTCGCCGCCGCCGAGCGCACGCGCGACGACGACGACGCGACGGCGACGACGACGGACGCGAGCGGGACGTCCGTCGCGCGCGCGACCGCTAATTCTAACGCCGCTACCTGTGCGCGCGCGTCGACGGCGCGCGGATCAGCGGAGAAGAGCGACGCGAGAAACGCGCGAGCGCCGTCGGCGCCTCGACGGCGTTCGCACGCGTCGAGCACGCGTCCAAAGAAATCACCGATGATTGCGTCGAGCGCATCGTCCGTCGTCTCTGTCGTCGCGAGGGAGACGAAACACTCGCGAAGACGCGCGTCTTCGCTGACGCTGGCGGATGTCTTTGACGCGCTCGCGAGCGTCGCGCGCAAGAGCGCTCGATGACACGACGGCGCGTATTTTCGCGCCGCCGCGTCGCTCGACGCGAATCGACGCACGGCGTCGGCGCGCGGCGGCGAACCCGCGGGGAAGTCGTCGTCGCGGTCGACACCGCGTGTCGACGCGACGCCGTCGTCGGTCCACGAGTCGCGAATCAACGACCACGCCGCGTCCCGAATGGCTCCGACGGCGTCGGGCGACGCCTTCGGCTTCGGCTTCCCGGACGCCGTGCGCTCGACTGCGAGCGCGCACGCGGTGAGAAGCGTGACGCGTCCGACGTTCGTGGCGTCCCTGTACGTCTCTCGCATCCATAAGCGTCGATCCTCGGTCCACGCGTCGGAGAGTAGCGACTCGGCGAGCGCGCGCAATACGACGGCGTTGCACTCGTCCTCAAAGGCGCGACGCGCGTCGACATCCTTGATGGATTTTCCATCACCGACGACGTCTCGCAACGCGTCTGAACGAACGCCGTCGAGAGAGGCGTGTGGACACACGCGTGCCGCGTTTAACGCCGCCTTGGTGACGGCGCGAGAGGTCGGCGTCGACGAAAACAAGACGTGTTCGAGCGCCGTCGCCGCGCAGCGACTCGCCAGCGGGGACGGCGCGGTGCCGTCCTCCGTCTTGGAGAGCGTGGCGAGGATGAGACGAAGCGCTTTTTTGGCGACGCGACGCTCGTTCTCGCTGTGTTGACTTCCGGAGGCTAGCGCCGTCGCGGCGATGGCGAGACGTTGTTTGGCGGCGGCGAATAACGCGCCGTCGTCGTTCACCACGCGGCGCAACGGTTCGAGATCCATCGCGGCGGCGGCGACGCGCGCGTCGTCGTCCGTCACGCGTCGTAACACGGCCGGGCCTAACGCAGAACCTCGTCTGATTGCCGTTGGTTCTTCATCGCCGGCGTCGGCGGCGAGTCGGGCGAGTTGGGCGAGGGCGTTTTCTCGCAGACTGGCGTTGGGATGGTCGAGCGCGGCGTGAATGGACGTCGCGTGTCCACGCATGGGCGCGGACGCCGATCCGAGCAGAGCCGCGCGTAAGAAGGCGGCGTCTTCTTCGCTCGCCACCATCTTGTCCTTTTTATTCGCCTTTTCGGGCGTCGATTTCTTCATCGACGATCCTCGAAAGACGAAATCCACCGCCTCGCTCGTCGCCACGGGTCGGTGTTGATCGGCGTGCGTCAACAACGATTTCACCATCTCCGCCGCGGTGTCGCCCTTCTTCGCCGTCTTCAACAAAATGGGCACGGCGGCGATGAAATGTTTTCCTCGAAGCGGTACTTTCTCCACGACGGCTCTGAAGACGCGCTCGTAGTTGGCGTGCACGTCGGCGAATTCGGCGAGCGACCGCGTAAACGGAATCGTAAACGCGTCGGCGCGGTACGTGTGCGCCAACTCGGCGACCAATTCTTCGAGTTCGGGAATCTTCACCAAATGCTTGAACGCGCGCTCGGGCAACGTCTTGACGCGTTGCGTCTGACACAGCGCCAACATGGCTTGCAACGACTGCGAATGTAACGGGACGCGCGTGCCCTTGGCGATGCCCTCGAGTAAAGCCTCGACGAGCGGTTCCGCCATGTTCGTGCGCGCGGCGAGCTGCGTGGCCACCATGAGCGCGCCGGCGAATTGTTCAGAGTTGGCGGCAGACGCGAGACCGGCTTCCAGGTACGGTAAGAGTCTCGTCGTGACGCCGCCGTCGACGTCCTTCATCACGCCGACGGCTTCCGTGATGAGCACGGCGTAAAACGCCGAGGTCACGCCGACGTTTCCCTGAGAAGTGATGGAGAAAGCAAAAAGAAGAACACATTCGTTCGGTCAGTCTTTGATGTTTTCGAGCGAAGAAATGTGCGCCGGCACTCTAGGCGATTCGCGCCACCGCGGAGCGCAGTACGTTGCGAGCGAAAGATGCGAACGCCGACAATGCCGGCGCTTCAAAAGAATACATGTACCACCGCGAGTGGCGATCCATCACGTGTCGCGATTCGCACGAGTGCCCGCGGTCGTGATCGGACGTCCCATTCGCCGTGGAAAAACAAATCAAAACAAAAACGAATCAATCGAAATCGCGAAACGCCCGAACCGCGCACCTTTGCCGTCGCCATCTCCGTCGCGCGCTCCGCACAAAACGAAAAGAACGCCTTGTCCTTCGAACACCGCACCGCCAACGCATCTCTCGGCGGCGCCGCTCCCGTCTCTTTCACCCCACTCAACCATTTAAAGTGCTTACTATTCTCCAACTGACACGTCTGCGCGCACTTGACAAACTCCGCCGTCGAGTGCCACGGCAACGCGCACGCGATGAAATCATCCACATCGTACACATGAATCTTAAACCGTCGCACCAAATACTCCAACGTCGATATCGCGCACTTCTCCGTGAAATACCCACTCAACAACCGCAAATACCTCCGTATTTCGACGCTCGTCGCCCTCGACGTCTCCGCGTCCTCCGACTCTCTGTGTCCCGCCTCGGCGCGCGCTCTCGAAAACAACGTCTTCACGAACCCCTCGAACCGTCCGTCCCTTCGACACAACTCTTCAAATCCTCGCACCGCGATCGCGTGTATCGTCTCTCGATCCACATCCGCGGCGTCTCGCGCGTCGTACAAGATCGACGCCTTGGCGTTCGCGCCCAGTCGCTTTTCGCGCGTCTGCGTCGCCGCCAGCGTCTCGAGCGCTCTTCCGAGCTCCGTGCGGGCTCCCATGACGCGTGGGACGACTCCTTCGTCCCTCTCCCCCGCGTTCGTTCCCGCGCACCTCCTCCGCGCGTCGAGACGTGTCGTCGCGCGCGCCGCCGCCGCCGGTCTGCCGTCGGGCCCATCGGCGCGCCTCGGGGTGGGTATGTTTTCCAAAAACGCGGGAAAAAACCCCTCCCGCGCGATCGTCGACGCGCGCGCGTCACACGACGACGACGACGACGACGATGGAGTCGTACCGTCAGAAGTTTATCCAAACCGGGAAATTCGCCCCGATGAAACACTTCATGGTGCGCGAGGGCGCGCGACGACGCGCGCGCGACGAGGAAGGGATTCGCGCGAGGGATTCGATGCGATTCGATTCGATTCGATTCGATTCGATTCGTCGACGGCGAGACGTGGGTTCGGAGGAGAGAGGACTGACGGGGACGATGACGCGGTCGGTGCGCGCAGGTCGGGGTGTTCGTGCTGGCGTTTGGACTCGAGACGTATCATCATCATAAATTTCACGGCGGCGAAGACGCGGCGAGCGGCGGCGAGGACGCGAACGGGAAGGAGAAGGAGCCCGCGGCGGCGAGCGCGCGCGAAGCGATGGGTGCGGTGTCGAGCTTGGATGATGTGCAGAGGAAAGTGGACGCGCTCGGGGCGAGAGTGCGCGCGATGCGCGAGACGATGATGGGACGGTGAGCGCGCCGCGGGTCGGCGGCGGGTCGGCGCGTCGGCGCGCGAACGGCGTCGACTCGGGGTCGGTCGGGTCTTCGCCGCCGAGACGCTCCGTGTCTGCGAACGATTCGTCTTTTACGGGTGTTGTTTGGTGTCTGTAGTGTAAGAAGTTGTAAGAAGTACAGTGGTTGTGTTATTTCACACGTTTCTTCGTCGCGCCCGGCGCGGGGCGGTAATACAGGTAATACAGGTGGTGGTGACGTGGAGACACAAAAAGAGAGCGCGTGGTGGCGGCGCGCGATCACGCACCGGTGCCGTTTTGCAGGCGCACGGCTTCGAGCTCGGCGCGCACGTGGAGATCCGTGGACGTCGAGTTGACGCGTTTCGCGGCGTTCACGGGCGGCGCGCTGACGGGTGTATCGCTATCGTCGCGTTCATCGCGTTTCGTACCGCGCTGCGCATCCACGGACCCGTCGCGCAAGACGGCGTCGACGGGCGCGCCGGCGTCGATCCCGTCCGAATGCGGCGACGCGGGCTCTTCGTCATCGCTTGGCGAATCGCTCGGCGATTGCGTCGTCTGTCCCTCGTGTTTCCACGTGCCACCATCCATCGGTTCGCGCACCCAGTACTTTTCTCGATACGTCTCCTTCCCCGGGTAGACGTCCGGCGTGATGATCTCCTCGCCGCGCAACCAGTGCACGCACATGGTGAGACACTGTCGCGCCGTCGGACGTTTTTCGGGATTTGTCTGCGTCGCTAATCGACCTAATTCTCGAATAAATTCCACCTCGCGCTCGTTCGTCTTTCTCGTTCGCTTTTTGAGCTGTTCGATGAGCTGAAAACACATCACACCGTATCCATACATGTCGCTCGAACAGTCGTACGGCGCACCGCTCTCCACCTCGGGCGCGCGGTACTTGGGCGGTCCAATCTTCGGCGTGAGACGAGGATTGACGTCATCGCGCGACGCGACACCGCCGGCGCCCGGAAGCACGCGCGCGAGTCCAAAATCCGTCAGTTTCGCCGTTTGGTAATCCTACGCGCGGTGTATCGTTCGTTCACGCGGTGAGTCATTCATTCATCATTCATTCGCGAGATATTTTCGCGTCTCGCGTCGCCGCCGCCGCCGCGTCTCTCGAAACACGCCCACCCCCCCGTACCTCTGATATCAACACGTTCCGAGCCTTGACGTCCCTGTGCACGTGTCCCGCCGCGTGCACTCTCGTCAACGCTCTCGCCACGTCCGCCAAAACCTTCACCCTATTCGTCTCGTTCACCACGCGTTTGCTTCGCAGCGAGTGCGGGACGAACTCCATCACCATGTGACAATCTCCCCCCTCGATGAAGGCGCCGAACACGCGCGTGACGTTCGGATGCGCGAACGCGTTGAGATACCATAAATCTCGCTTCAATCCGGCGATTCGATCGGGACGCGCGTTCGCGGTGACTTTCACGGCGACGGGCTCGCCCAACAATTCCGCGCGGTACACCGTGCCGAAGGACCCGTCGCCGACCTGGGTCCAGCCGTCGCGCGCGCTGAGATCATCGGGATCGAATCCGAGCGGTCCGTCGTCGTTGGGAGCGAGCGTGTGATCGGGCCATCGCCTCGCGCGCGGGCTCGACATCGGCCGGGGAATGGGGACGCGCCGTCGGATTCGATCGAGATCGGGAGGGCGGGGGGGGTATCGGCGAGTCATGACTCGTGGAATAGGTGTACCGGTGCCCGAGGAAAAAAGCAACTGTTTTGTTACACCTGGGGACGGGTTTGGACGACGTACACGACGCCGTCGCGGACGCATCCCTCGATGTCTTGCGGGGAGTCTAACGCGCGTTCGACGGCGACGCCGGCGCGCGCGATGGCGGAGAGCGTCTCGTTTTGGACGCGTCGGTCCCAGACGAGGGCGTCGGAGGCGTAATCGGCGCGGCGCGCGGAGGCGGCGCGCGCGAGGACGGATTCGTAGAGACCGGCGCCGGCGTATCCCTCGAGGTCTTCGCCGTTGGAGTCGGAGCGGAAGATGAGCGTCTCGTGGGGTACGCGAAGGATGGTGTTCTTGGACGGGAATCCCGTGATTTTCGGCGGGGAGACGGCGCCGTCTGGTGATTTCTTCGCCGTGAAACTCAACGCCCTTCCGGGGTAGTTCCCCACCAACGTCTCGCCCATGCCTTGCACGACCTCCGCGTAGAGCTCGTCGACGGCGTTCGTGCTCGGGTTGACGGTGTGAATGACGAACGCGTGGTCGGCGTCGATCACGGGCTGCACCAAGATGGACATGCGAAGGTTGTCGAAATTCAAACCTCGATTACGCATGCTCACAAACGCGCGTTCGTTCCACTTGGACGCCCAGACGTCGCAGATGGCTTTCCACGCGAGCTCCCACGTCTCCTCGTCGGCGGGCGGCGTCAACCCGCCTCGACGCATGACGTCGGCGAGCGTATCCAACATACCCGGCGGCGGTACGACTGTTCGCACGCATCGTCGACACACGCGAAGCGATGTCTCTAACGCCGACCCCGTGGAGTCGTCGATCTCGCGCATGAGCTTGGCCATCGTCGCCGCTTGCGACGCGTTTTCGGGACTGGCGAGGACGTGTTCAAACGTGCCGAAAGGAATGGCGATGGATTTGGGAAGGCTAATCCAATCCGGAATCCCACCGCTCGTCAGGGCGTCGCGAAGAGACTTTGTGTTTCTCGCCTTGGCACCGACGAGTCTTTCGTTGAAGTCCACCATGCATACCGCGTACTCGCCACCGAATTCGACGGGTTGAATGTCGACGCGCGCGCCGCTGTCGTCGTCCCGACACGCATCCGTCGACGAATTTTCCGCGTCGATGCTCGAGAAATCGATAGAATGAAATGCCACCGTCTCCTCGGGTGTGACGTTCAATTTGACCGCTCGCTTATCCATGCCACGAACGGCGTCTAACACCGTCGGTTCGTAACACGTGGCGAACAACACGCCGCCGTTGCGCGCGCGCACCGCGCTGTGCGACAACACGTCCACCGACGAACTCGTGAGCACCGCCAAAGCGCCCCACGGAATCTCCTCATCTCCACCTACGTGATCGCACACCAACACCGTGGGCGTCTTGAACGTCTCGTTCATCACCTCGGCGAGTGTTTTGACGTGCATCACCTCCCCCGCGCACGTTGCCGGCGAGATGATTTGCCAATCACCCATGTTGGCTTCTCTCCGTAGGTACATGTCCAGTCTCGTCAAGACGAGCGACAGCGCGAACGCGGGTCCGCCTCGAATGACCTCCTCGGAGAATAAATCGATCGTCCACGTATCGCAATCGCATCGTTTCCCGATGGTCGTCGCCGCGGGTTGCATGCCGTCGGAGATGGCGGCGGCGTACTCGGTGATGGCGAGACGCGCGCGATCCGTCGTCGCCTTGGCGCGAAGCGCCCACGAGGCGTCACCGTCGCGTTGAAGCTCGCGAATGCGTCTCCAACTGATTAAACTGTACAACAAGTCGTCGTTGGAGGAGGGTAAAGATAAGCAGAGGTCTTCGAGGACCATGTCGGTGAGTTCGAGAAGGCTTTGACAATCCGTCACGGCGTCAGAGCCTCGCTGAATGGCGCGGTTGCTCGCGTCGGCGATGGAGAGATCGAGATAGAGTAAATCGCGGCACAGCGCCGAATCTGATGGTTTCGCAAGTCCGGCGTCTCGAATCCCGTGCCTCGCGTCGAGACATGCATTGACCACGTCGAAAATGTTTCCCACGGATTGACCCGCGACGACGTACTCGACGGCGCGCCGCGTCGCGTCGTCCAATCGATGTTTGCACGCGTCGTAACTCTCCACCAAATCCGCGCCGCTGTGCACGGATTTCAGAGTCTTTAAATAGTTTTCAAAATCTCGAATCAACGCCTCCTTGATGTGCGGACGCCACATCGGTTCGCTTCGCACGGGACGTTCGAAGGATTCGAGTCGCTGCTTGGTGATGCCGCCCTCCGCGAGCGCGTTCCAGTACGCGCTCAGATCACCGTCGGCGCGTAAGAAATCCAAGTACGCGCTGCAGATAACAATGTCGTCGGGAGTCGTGTTGTTGTGCAACTTTTGATGCCACTCCTCCATCCAAATGCCCTTGACCTCTTTGATGTCGTTGCGATGCATGATGTTTAAAATTTCGTCGCGAATCTGTTGGCCCTGCCCGCCGTCGCCCCCTTTACCGACGGTGCTGAGCATCAGACGCGCCATGTCTCGAAGGTGCGGCTTGTTGACGTATAATTCGGCGAGCATGTGCGTCAGACGCGATTGCGCGCTCGACAATTCGCGAGGTTTGACGTTGTAATTACGTTGCCACGTCAACTGTCGCGTCGAGCTATAGCGAAGCCAGACGAAAATTTTCGCCGCCGCGTTTCTCGCCTTGACCTCGTCCTCGCCCTGCGCGCAATACTTCTCCAAGAGCGAACGCGCGAGGTTGAAGCGATGCATGAGCGACCACCACGACCCACCGGCCTCGGCGCGAACGATGGTGTCGACGAGCTCGTCCGAGACGCGTTCCTCGGCGCTCACGCGAACGCACGACGCGCGATAGTTGGCGTTTCCGTTGGACGTGTCCTTGAACCACGCGTTCCCGTCGATGTTTCGAAAGACAAACTGTAAACCCATGAGTTCATCCGGTCCGTCACCAGGAAGATCGAACGCGAGACGCTGCATGAAGGCGCACTCGTCGTACGCGTCAGCCTCGTCCATGGCGGCGCTCGTGGAGACGCGATCCGTCGGAAAGCACCCGGTGAATTCCTCCATCTGCGTCTCGCAGCTCATGTGCGACACCACCTCCGTGTTCGCGGGACGCACGGCCGGTGGGGCGAGGATCCACTCTCCCGGTTCCTCCCTCGCCACCCCCCAGTGACAGATGAGCGGTTCGAGCGCGTTCGTCGTGAGCACCACGCGTCGACCCGTCACTTTTCGTCTCGGTCCGCTCATCGCCTCTTTGTCTCGGCCACCCTGCTCGTACACCTGCACCAAGAGTTCGCCGTCCGCGAGCGGATGCAACGAATCACCGATCATCATCTCCCCGTCGTCGGATTTCACCGCGCGCCAACGCGCCATGAGCGACGGTTCGCTCGTCGCCGCCGCCGCGGACGCCGCCGCGCCGTTCGCCCGCGTCGGCAAAAGCGCGCGTAAATCGCGACCGCGGCGATTCGCCGGCGGCGGTGGCGACGACGACGGTGACGGCGCCTTCTCGATCACGTCACCTCTCGCCGACTCGCGCGCCGTCGACGTCGACGCACCGTTCGACTCGCCGACGTCGCCCGCTCGCGAGTCGCTCGCCCGAGCGTCCTCGCCCCCCATTCTCGTCGTCTCCGTCGTCTTCCCTCGCCACGGCTCGTCGTCCCCGTCCACGATGGGCTGTCCGTACCGCCGTCTGATATCGTTCAGCGTCACCCCGGACGCCACCTCGCGCTTTAAATCGACGACGGCGGCGGCGAACTCGGCTTCCCTCCACTCCTCCGTCGTCTCGTTCGGCTTTCCCGCCTCCTCCCACCGCACGTACGCGCGAATCCGACACAAATCTCTCGGCACATCGACCGCGTCTAAATCCACCTCCCCGTTCACCGCTTCGGCGCGCGCGCGCGTCGTCGCGCGTCGTCGCGCGGGTCGACGATGACTCAGCGCGCGCCGGCGATCATCTTCTCGAACGAGCCGTACGCGCCTCCCACGCGCGCGACTCGCACTCGACGCGTCGGCCATCGCGTCGAGTGCGAGAGACATAATTTTCCACGTCGATCACCGTCGCGCGCGGCCGTGGACGCGCGTCGCGTCGGGCACCGCGGCGAGAATGACGTCGTCGGCGGTCGCGTCGCCAGAGGTCGTTAGGATCCGCATTGGCGTCAATTGTCGACGCGTTCGCGGCGCGCGCGACGGATTTCGCGACGCGCATCGGTGACGTCGACGAAAAGAAAATTTATAGCCTCGACGTCGTCATGGCGCAGACGTACTCGATGGCGGAGGTGGCGCGACACGCGTCCAAGGAAGATTTGTGGATGGTCATCGGCGACGGCGTGTACGATTTGACAAAGTTTGCGGCGTTTCATCCGGGCGGCGCGTCGTTCATCGTCGCGGCGGCGGGACAGGACGCGTCGGAGGCGTTTTACGCGCTGCATCGAGCGGAGATTTTGGAGAAGACGGCGAAAAAGTACAGGATCGGGACGCTGGAGGGGGCGACGGCGCGCGCGGGTGGGCACGCGGGGGCGCTGAGCGCGGTGCCGTACGCGGAACCGAGCGCGTTTCAGGGAGCTCCGAGTCCGTATTACGATGAATCACACGTGAGGTTTCGTCACGCGGTGCGAGCGTTTTACGACGAGCACGTGCGGCCGGATATGGTGCAAAAGGACATCGCGGGGCAACCGCCGTCCGCGGAGTTGTACGAAAAGTTGGGCGCGGCGGGGATGTTCGCGACGCGTTTACAGCCGGGACCTTGGATGAAAGACTGCGTGGAGAACTGCGGGATGGCGCTTCCGGGTGGACTGACGCCGGAGAAGTTCGACACGTTTCACGAGATGATCGCGCACGAGGAACTCGGGCGTTTGGGCGTGCCTGGGTACTGCGACGGCATCGGCGCGGGTTTCGTCATCGGCGTGCCACCGGTGCTCATGTTCGCCAGGCCAGAGGTGAGACAAAAGGTCGGAAGGGAGTGTATCATGGGTAAAAAGCGAATCTGCTTAGCTATTAGTGATCCGTTCGCTGGAAGCGACGTGGCCGCTGTTCAGTGCACCGCGACGAAGACGCCTTGCGGCAAGTTTTACATCGTCAACGGCGTCAAGAAATGGATCACGAACGGTACCTTTTGCGATTACTTCACCACCGCCGTGCGCACCGGTGGAAAGGGTTTAAAAGCGCTCTCGTTGTTGCTCATCGAACGGGGCGAAGGCGTGGAGACGAATCCCATCAAGACGGCGTACAGCCCCGCGGCGGGAACTTCGTACATCATCTTTGAAAACGTTAAGGTGCCCGTGACCAATCTACTCGGACGCGAAGGCGATGGGTTTAAGCTCATCATGCATAACTTTAACCACGAACGATGGATGATCGTCGCCGGCACGAACGGCGCCATGCGAAACGTACTCAAGGAGTGCTATACGTTTGCGAATCAACGCAAAACGTTTGGCAAAAAGTTAATCGAACAGCCGGTGATTCGCAACAAACTCGCGCGTATGACGTCACAACTCGAAGCTGTGGAGTGTTGGACCGAGTCCATCACATACCAGATGGGTAAGCTGACGCACGCGCAGCAAGCTGTCGCCCTCGCGGGTCCGATTGCTCTTTTGAAGTTTTTGTGCACTCGCGTGGCGAATCTCTTCGCCGACGAGGGCGCGCAAATCTTCGGCGGTCGTGGCATCACGCGCACCGGCATGGGACGCGTCATCGAGGGATTCAACCGAGCTGCGAAATTTTCCGCCATCCTCGGCGGTTCGGAGGAAGTCATGGCTGATTTAGGGGTGAAGCAAGCGCAACGCTTGTTTCCCGACGCCGCCAAGCTTTGATCGCCGCAACTAATAAACGCATCTTTATGACTCTGTTGTTGTAACTTTCTTCATAAATCATCACTTTACAAATACGAGAAATAAATATATTATCTGGCTGCCGCGGGCGCTCGCACGGGGACATCGCCGAACGCGAGGGTCGGTCGTTTCTCCGACTCGACGGGTTCGGGATGGTCGAGAGTGTAGTGTAAACCTCTCGATTCTCGACGCATGAGCGCGCACCTGAGCATGAGTTGCCCGGCTACAATCAAGTTGCTGATTTCAGCGGACTGCATCGTGTATCCCTTCATCTTGGCGAGGTGCGCCTCGCTCTCGAACGCGAGCTCTTGGAGCTTGAAGAGCGCGCCTTCCATCTCCACCGTCGTGCGCACGATGCCCGCCGCGTTCCACATCGTCTGCTGAATCTCTCGGCGAACCTCTTTCTCCCAATCGCCGTGTTCGTAGGTGAAATTCTTCATCACCGACCCGCGCGACAAATCCTCGCACTGTTCGTCGAGCCATTGTCGCAAGCGCTCGTCGTCCGCGTCACTCGAGGGCAACTCGGCGCGTAACGCGGCGAGTTCGCTCGCCACAGACACGACGGCGCGACGAGCGAAGACGATTCCCTCCAAAAGGGAGTTACTCGCCAACCGATTCGCGCCGTGTACGCCGGTGTACGCCACCTCTCCGCACGCGAAGAGACCGCGCAGAGAAGTCTCGCCGTTTTCATTCGTGGAGATGCCGCCGCACATGTAGTGTGCCGCCGGCACCACGGGAATGCGATCCTTCGTCATGTCTATGCCGCGCTTATCGAGCTCAGCGGCGATGCCCGGGAAATTTCGCCTGACGTCGTCGCCGTCCACGTGCGTGATGTCCAAGAAGACGCACGGCGAACCGGTGCGCTTCATCTCGCTATCGATGCTCCGCGCGACGACGTCGCGAGGCGCGAGCTCCTCTCTCTCGTCGTATCTCGACATGAAACGCTCGCCGAGAGCGTTATACAGTCTACCACCGTGTCCTCTCACGGCTTCGGTGATCAAGAACGCGTTTTCGTTCGGTGACATTTTCGGCGCGCCTCCTTCACCCGTGTACAGCGCCGTCGGGTGAAACTGCATAAATTCCATGTTTGCCACCGCGACACCCGCGCGCGTGGCCATGGCGATGCCGTCGCCCGTGCTCACCGCGGGATTCGTCGTGCTCGGGAACAGATGTCCCGCGCCTCCGCACGCGAGCACAGTGGACGTCGCCACGAACTCTTTGGTGACGCCTCGCGCCTCGTCGACGACGAGCACCCCCGCGCACCGCTCACCGTCCCTCGTCTTCAACAACTCCATGGCGAAGTGATACTCGTGAAACTGAATTCTCGGATGCGCCCTGGCCGCCTCGAGGAGCGCGCGCTCGATCTCTTTTCCCGTCATGTCGTCCGCGTGCACGATGCGATGACGGCTGTGCCCGCCCTCTCTCGCCAAGTGCAAGCTCCCATCCATCGCGTCGCGCGTGAATCGCGTCCCGCGCTCGATGAGCGTCTCCACCGCCGATTTCGAATCTTCCACCATCACTCGTACCGCGCGTTCGTCGCACAGATACCCACCGGCGACGCACGTGTCCCGCACGTGTTCGTCCACCGAATCGAGCTTATCCACCACCGCGCTGATCCCGCCCTGCGCGTACGACGTCGCCGCCTCGAACGCGCGCGCCTTGGTGATAACCGCCACATCTCCGTGTTCAGCCGCGTCCAACGCGTACGACAGACCCGCGATCCCGCTCCCCACGACGGCGAAATCAACCCGCGCGCGCTCGTCGCCGCGTCTCGCGCCTCCGCCTCCGCCTCCTCGCCTCCCCCCCCTCGTCGCCGTCTTCACCCTTCCCACCCCTCTCGCTCGCACCGTCGCCGTCGACACCGACGTCGACGCCACCCGTCGCGCGCTCTCTCTCGCTCTCGCGCGCACCGTCGACCCCTCGTCCTCGTCCTCGTCCGACTCGCCGACGCCTTCGTTCGCCGGCGATCGGATCGCCCCTCGACGCGTCCACCGCGCGTCGCCCTCCCCTCGCGCGCGCCGAGCG
>CEUM01037397.1_pt1 | contig 47512 bp, 31 predicted proteins | sample 356421 | NCBI WGS metagenome assembly CEUM01 (sample SAMEA2622716, study PRJEB7988) | marine metagenome | biome: marine biome (ENVO:00000447); feature: surface water layer (ENVO:00002042); material: "saline water (ENVO:00002010), including plankton (ENVO:xxxxxxxx)" | depth 5 m
GAACGCGCTGTTGCGCGAGTGGCGAGAACCGCTTATCACGCGCGTGTTGCCGCGATTGGTGATCCCGGACGGAACCAATCGCGCGGCGACGGGCGTCTCGCTCGAACACGCGCATGGGATCGCCCAGAATATCGCCCAGCGCGGGTTCGATGTCGATCACGACGTGCCCGTCGTCGTGCGAGAAAATGTGCGCGAGATGCTGCGGTCGGAAGCGTACGCGCGGTGGGAGCGGTTCACGCGCGCGAACGCGGCGGTGTTACCGGCGACGTCGGCGAAAGTGTGGGACGGCGAGCCTTGGGCGTTTTTGACATTGGGCTCGAGTCATTTAAATCTCGCGTTAAAACTCATTGAACACGACGTCCCGAGCGTGTTCTCGAAAACGGTGCGTTATGGAAGCGCGCTCGGTCGGGATAAGCGTCTGCGAGACGCCGTGTACGATGGGTTACCGAGCGTGGTGTTACGACCGTCGACGCCGGCGGACGTCAGGAGAGAGATATCCGTCGCGCTCAATCGAGCTGAAGACGTCGGTTTTCGCGTCGACGACGACGGACGAGCGATTCGTGTGCGAAACACAAATGTCAAAGAGCTCACCGTGTACGAAGCGTTGTCGCGAACGCTCGATAGCGAGGAACTAAGTTCGCTCGCGCGCGTGAAGCACGGCTTGGATTTATCAGACGCCGACGCGGGATACGTCGGCGCCACGGCGTCCAACGTACCGAGAGCGCGATTGTGACGCCTCAACGCGTAGATGTACACCAGCACGAGGCGTTTCGTCTCACCTAGCGCAGTAGTTTCGTCTAGTATGGACGCATTAGCCACACGCCCGCGCGCGTTCCCAAATAGCTCAAAAAAGCAACTACCCAGCCGCCATCGTCACACGAAGACTCGCGCGATGGCGTCCACCCCCGCCGACGCCCCCGCCGTCGCCGCGGACGCGGTGCTCGTGAAATCGGTCGAGATGCCCGCCGACGCCGACGTCGTGCGCGGGTACGACTTCGAGGGCGACATGAATTACGAGGCGCTCCTCGACTCGCTCTTCACCACCGGGTACCAGGCGACGTCTCTGGGACAGGCGGTGCGCGAGGTGAATCGCATGCTCGCGTGGCGACTGAGCGATGAACCGGTGACCGAGGAGACGGACCCGGACGAGCGCGACGAGGCGTACCGCGCGGGCGTGCGAACGAAGATTTTCCTGGGGTGGACCAGCAACCTCACGAGCAGCGGGACGAGGGAAACCATAAAGTATCTCGTGAAGAATAAGATGATCGACGTGCTGTGCACGACGGCTGGTGGGGTGGAGGAGGACTTCATCAAGTGCATGAAACCGACGTATCTCGGTGATTTCGCGCTGCGAGGAAAGGATTTGAGAAAGCAAGGATTGAATCGCATCGGTAACTTGATTCAGCCGAACGACAACTATTGCGACTTCGAGGATTGGATCATGCCGGTCTTGGACGCCATGCTCAAGGAACAGAACGAACAAGGCGTGAAATGGACGTGCTCCTCGGTGATCAAACGTTTGGGTTTAGAGATTAACCACGAAGATTCAATCTTTTATTGGGCGGCGAAGAACGATATCCCGTGTTACTGTCCAGCGTTGACGGACGGTTCGATCGGAGACATGTTGTATTTCCACTCGTACAAGAACCCGGGTTTGATGATTGACGTCGTCGCGGACGTCAGGGCGATGAACGACGAGTCCATCAAGGTGAAGCGTCCGAAAAAGACGGGGATAATCATCCTCGGCGGCGGGGTCGCGAAGCATCACATTTGCAACAGCAATTTGATGCGTAACGGTGCGGATTACGCCGTCTTCATCAACACGGCGCAAGAATTCGACGGTAGCGATTCAGGTGCACGCCCAGACGAAGCCGTGTCCTGGGGTAAAATCACCATGGACGCGAAACCAGTTAAGTGTTACGTAGACGCGACGGTCGCATTCCCGATTCTCGTCGCGCAAACGTTCAAAAAGAATTTTGAACCTCGAACGTAAAGTCAGAAGGTCGTCGCGCACACGCGCGTCGAAGTCATTCGTAGTCAACATTTTTACCATGCACCTAGTTGTTGTAATAGACGCGTTGAGCCGTGTTATCATCAACGTTTCTGCCAACTGTGCGTCACTGTGCGCCTCGCCTGTGGGATGACCGTGGAGAGTCGGCCACCGAACGATGGGTGGGCCACCGCGTCCACCAGCGGCGCGCTCTCTCCCGAAGAAGTCGCGACGTACCGAAAGCAAGGCTTCCTGGCCATCACGGACTTTGCCTCGGCCGAAGAGATGACCAACATGCGCGCGCGAGCCGAGAAGATTGTCGACGAGTTCGAGTACGACCGCGCGTCCGTCTTCAGCACCACGGACCAAAAACGAACGACAGATGATTACTTCTTGGACTCGGCGAACGGAATCTCGTGTTTTTTCGAGGAAAAAGCGCACGATGAGCGCGGGAACCTGTGCGTGCCCAAGGCTCTCGCCATCAACAAGATTGGGCACGCGTTACACGATTACGACGACGTCTTTCGCGCGTTCAGTCGCTCGGAAAAGGTTGCAAACCTCATGAAGAGCTTGGAATTACCCAACCCGACGCCGGTGCAGAGCATGTACATCTTCAAACAACCGAGCATCGGCGGCGAAGTCGTCCCGCATCAAGACTCGACGTTTCTCAACACGGAGCCGCCGACGTGCGTCGGCATTTGGCTCGCCCTCGAAGACTGCACGCTGGACAACGGATGCCTCCACGCCGTACCAGGCACACCTCCGGTGACGAGAATCATGTCTGTGGACCACGATTCGAGCGAACGCTCGATCGAATTCATCGGCGAAGCGCCCGCCGTCGACCTCTCGCGCGCCTCACCGCTCTGCGTCCCCGCCGGAACGCTCATCCTTCTTCACGGCGCCAACGTCCACTTCAGTCGCGCCAACACGTCACCGCACAGCAGACACGCGTATTCCGTCCACTTCGTCGACGGTCGAGCGCGTTGGCGCGACACCAATTGGCTTCGCCGCGCGCCCTCCCGTCCTTTTCAACCGCTGTAACTGTATACCCACACCGCCTCGCGTGTCCTCCGGCATTCATACCCGGACCGTCGCGTCCCGACCTCGGATCCCCCGACGACGGACGCGAGAGTCCCGCGCGCGCGTCCGCGCGCGACGACGGTCGACGGGCGTCGCGACGCCGGCACTCCCGCGCGTCACCGCGGTGACCTCGACCGAACGCGCGCGTCGCGAGGACACGCATCGCACGGACCGAGACTTTTTTTGCATTTTAATTTGAAAAAGAGGGCCGAGCGAGCGACGCGATGGCGCCGACGGAGGAGCTCACCGAGTACGAGCGCGAGCGTCTGGCGAAGATTGAGCGTAATAAGGCGTTGATGGAACGCCTGGCGCTGGCGAAGCTCGCGAGCGAGGCGGGGGTGGGGAACGAGAGCGGGAGCGGGCGAGGAAGAGGTCGCGGTCGCGGTCGCGGTCGCGGGCGAGGACGCGGGCGAGGACCGCGAGAGAAGCGAGCGCCGGCGAGAACGTCGTCTCGAGTGGAGAAATTGAAGAAAGAGTCGAGGTTGACGTCGTGGAAAGGAACGAGGATCGAGCGACGGTTGAGGACGCATTATTTTGTGGAGGTGGACGCGGACGTGTTGTGTCTGGGAACGGCTACGGAGGAGGATAGAAATACGCACGGAGTGTTGGTGCCGAAGAATTTTTACTCGGAGGGGTATCTGGCCGATGAACCGTACTCGGCGTGGACGGATGACGATGGATGGCATCACATGATATGGGGGACGGATCACGTGGGTGAGAAGAAGAGACACGTGCGCACGGAGGAGCAGGGCTGCGCCACGCCGAGCGGAGCAGCCATCGTCTTCTTGCGGGAATTGTCGCGCAGGAAAATGGAAGCGTACGAGGACTTCATGGCGGATCGCGCGTCGCAAGCGCTGAAAATGCTCCTGTCGTCTCAGCCGCCGAGCTGGTATCGGCCGTATCATCCAACATTCATCAATAGGCACTCGCAGAGGCTCTGGGCGCCGCTGACCGTCGACACGAAACCCGAGTTTAAACCCCTCGACGAGTCGGGGGAGGACAAGGAGGTGGCGAAGCGTCGCCAAGACTTTCGAAACGCATTTTCCATGTCTTTGTCCATCATGAACGCGCGAGAGGGAGAGAAACTCGAGTGGATCATGGGCGACGTTCTGGAGGCGTGCGCGAACTGTGGCTGCAGTCGCACCAATACGACGCAAATGCGTCTCGGTCCGGATAAGCGCCGCTCGCTCTGTAATGCGTGCGGTCTCTTTTACGTCACGATGGGACACTTGGGTAACGCATCGAGCGTGGACCATGAGCTCAATACAACTCACGAATTCGTCGATTTGAGCATTGGCGAGGAGAAAGTCGTCTCCAAGGAGGAACAAAAGGTCGAAACACCTCCGTCGAACGAGAACGAGCGCGTCGTCGTTTCTTTGGAGACCGTGGAAGAAACCCACGTACGACTGAAGCTCGACGTGACTCCGGAGGAGTCCTCTGAACCAAGAGAGGACAAAGCGGCGCGGAACGACGAACACAAGCTCATCGTTAGATATCCAAACGTGCATCACACATCTGCTGCGAACGGATCTGCGGCATCAGCGCTGCCGGGAAAGTCTTCGAGTTGCGTGACCACGGGCACCGTTGAAGATTACCCGATCGATATGATTGACTGGGACGCTTTACCTCATTACACGAAGCTCGTGACCCTCGCGAGCACGGGTTTGCTCGCAAATCGACAAATCATGGCGGACGAGTTTCCGGATGAACGCCTCGTGCAGCGTGCGGTTCCGTATGCCGCGCATTCACATCTCAAGCGCATGGTAGAGACGGGCAAGTATGCGAAATACGCGCCGAATATCACGGATTCTGAGCGTTACAGACCGCAGCAGGTTTCTTTCAAACCCGATCAAATCGACGGGCTCACCATTTTCGGTTACGCCGAGGAGAAAGTGCAAGAGTCGCTCGAGGGACACATCGAGCGTCGCGTCGAGACCGCGGCCATCGAAGAGGAGGAGATAAAACGAGAAACTCTCGCCAACATAGCGATGGAGGATCTCGACGCGAAGCGCACGTTTGAGTACCACATAGAAAAAGGCATATCAACGTTTGAAAAAGCGGCGGAAAAAGCAGTCCGCGATGCCGAGCGTGAACGAGAGAACGCTCGGCGAAGGAAAGAAGCCGAAGAACAAGAAGCGATTCGACAAGCGGAGCTCGAACTGCACGGTAATGTCAGGAAGTTTGGTATCGACTTGGAAGATGTTGTGGGTTACACCGACGAGGAATTGCACGCATACGAGGGTGAGGTTGAACATCCGCAGCCGATAGAAATGACCTGCAACGGGCACTTGGGGGTGTTACAAACCATGGGTCGAGCTCGAGGCGAGCGAGTTCACGACATCGATAGCGACACCATCGTCGGTGCTGGCGAATTCGAACGAATGTCGGGCTCCGGTAGCTCCAAAAAGTGGAAGTGCTCGTGCCGTGTGCGCAACGCAGACGGCAGCGTGGGTACGAATATGCTCACGCACTTGGTCGAACGCGGTGATGAATTCGGAGACGACGTGATCGGACGACGCATAGCCATTTGGTGGCCGACGGAAGAGCTATACTACCTCGGATTCGTTGAAGGGTACAACAGCGCGAACGGCGAACACGCCATCAAGTACGACGATAACCAAGTCGAGGACATCATGCTTTTCATGCAAAAGTTCAAAATGCTCGACGACGACGTGCTCCTTCCAGGAAAGGATGACGAAGACGGAGAGGATACTCAGACAAAGGTGCACGTTCGACCACCGGGCGTGGCTGGCGGTGAGGAGGCAACCGTCCGAGTTCCTCTGGGAGGATTCAGCGTGTATGCTCGCATCAAGCCCGCCGTGACGCTCAAGAATAGCGAACGGCGCAGGTGCTACGAAATTTTACAAGCAGTTCGCAAAGTGGTGGATGAAGACGGAAGAAACATATCGGAGCCATTCGAAAAACTTCCCAGTCGCTTCGCGCTGCCAGAGTACTACGACATCATCAAGTGTCCGGTGGACTGTGCGTCCATTGAGCGCATGCTTCGGAAGCCCTCCGGCGGGTACCCGAACGTTTGGTTTTTCCTCGTTGCGATGGAATTGATGTTCACAAACTGTAAGCGGTTCAACGATCCCGCGGCTCTGCTTTACAGAGACGCAGACGTGCTTCGCAACGTCTACCTCGAAGCCGTCAAAGAGCGTTTCCCAGGTCATCCGGTTCCTCCGTCAATCACCGTGTACGACAACGTAGACGAACCGGCGTGGGATAAACCAGCTGACGACGGCATCATCGAGGATGAAGAAGATCCGTTCCCACAAAAATATGTCGCACCAACTCTCGAAACTCTGAAGAAGAAGCGTCAAAGTCCCGAAGGGGAAGGGGAAGAGGAAGTCATACGTCAACGCAAGTCTCAGCGCACCGCGCCGAGAGATCGACGCATCCCGAAGGATCCCATGCAGTGCGTGGTGTACCTCCTATCGCGAGTCCGAGGAAATGCCATGCCGTTAGACGCATTGCACGAGTTGATGATAGAAAAAGGCGTGAAAGACTTCGAGACGTCGAGGAGACCGCTCGCCGCGCTCGGTGCGCTGTTGCGCCAAAATCCAGCTGTCATTCAAGAGGCTCGCGGAGGCGAACTCTGGGAATTGGTGGACAAAGTGGAAGTGGACTCGGACGAAGAAATCTTCATCAACGGCAAGGAAAACACGGACGACGCGAGCGAGGGTGAACCATCGCCTCCACCGCCCGTCAAAGTATCCATGACGAAAAAGGAAATCAACGCGTGCAAGCTCGTCTTGCACGCGATTCGTTCATGCAAAGACGAGAAGGGTCGTGAACTCGCCGAACCGTTCGAACTTCTCCCGACGCGCAAGCAACTTCCAGATTACTACCGCGCCATCTCAGCTCCCATCGATTTGGGAAGCATCCAACGCTGTCTCAACGCTGGAGGCTATCCATCCACCTGGATGTTTTGCGTCGCAGTCGAACTCATGTTGTCCAACTGTCAAAACTACAATGAGCCCGACAGCCAGCTCTACGAGGATGCGGACACTCTGCGCGGCATCGTCGCCAAGACGGTGGAATCTGAGTACCCGGGACACCCGCTTCCCAAGCGCGATTCTGTGTACGACGCCGAACAGTGTATCGAACCACGATGGAAAAAGACGCCGACGCTCAAGTTTACCATGCGCAAAAATCCAAATCAATAAACCCGCCGCCCGACGAAATAGAATCAATATTCATAGCTCACCGATAGACATTGATGAAACGATACACGAATCACGAGTATTCATTTTCTACGTCCCGATCGTGTCCTCGCGATGTCCTCCGCGTCCGTATCGCTCACTCCGCGCCCTCGCGCGTCGCGCTCCGCGCGCAAAGTTCAAATTTCGAGAAAAAGAGCCGCGCCCCCTCACATCGAGTCGAACGGTCGCGGGACCATGTACTCGCAGCCCGACACCGGGGGCCTGTCAAAGGATGAGATTCGACAAGCCTTCAGAGAGTTCGATCTCGATCGAAACGGGTACGTCGGCGCGGCGGAGATCGCGCACGTGCTCGCGTCGATGGGCGAGAAGGTGACGGACGATGAGATCGATGAGATGATTTTAATGGCGGACACGGACGGCGACGGACAGATATCGTTCGATGAGTTTCACAAGTTGATGTATCAACTCTCTGGGAAGCCGCTCGCCCAGAATCGAGGCGGGCTGGGCATGCAAGCGCCGCCGCACATGCAGGGACGTGGGCAGGCGCCGTACGGGCAACCGCCAAACATGGCGCTCAACAGAGGAGGGTACCAGCAAGGACAGCAGAACTTTGGAGGAGGCGGGTACGGCGGTCCTCCGCACATGGATGGGGATTACGGTGGCCAGCGTTCGATGGGAGGCGGGTACGGCGTCGGCGTGGGCAGCGGCGGCGCGGGAGCGGTGGGAGTGGGCGGCGACGGAGGCGGGAGCTCGTTGGGTGATTTGCAAAGTTTCCAGCGCGCGCAAGGGCTCGACACGGAAGGTTTGAAGAAAATGTACAAGACATTCTTAGAGAGCGATAAGGATGGTAGTGGGCGCGTCGATGTCAATGAGTTTGTGCGCATGTTGCGCGTCGATCGAACGCCGTTCGTCGAACGGTTGTTTTCAATTTTTGATTCCGATCGCACGGGCCTCATAGATGTGAAAGAGTTCATCATCGGCATGTCGAACTTTGGCGGCGAAGCGCGCGATAACAAGATCAAATTCGCTTTCAGCGTGTACGATCTCGATGGTTCCGGCTTTATCGATTCGAGCGAAATGCGGAAAATCATTCGCGCCACAAACATGAGCACGGATAAACAAGTCGAACGAAAGGTGGAGTGGCTCATGCGACAGTGCGACACCGACGGCGATGGAAACATTTCGTTCGATGAGTTCACCCAATTATCAAAAAAGTTCCCCAATATCGTGTTTCCAGCGTTCAATCTCGCCGGAAGCATGGCGGGTCTTTAAAGTTCGCCTCGTCGTAGAAAATGTAACATACACCCCCGAGACGAGACGACTTCACATCGCGACGAGGCGACGTCGATATGCGCGGTTTCCGCTCACCGTTCAAACACGAAAAATTATTCCCGTCAGAAAAGGACGCGGTCGAGCCCGATCCCGCGCCCCTGCGCGCGCAAACGTCCGGTGAAGTCGACAGGAAGTCGAACGGAAGCGACTCTGTAAAGCGTGGTAGAGACGTCGAGAACGCGCTCGCAAGGGATGACGACGGACATTTTTCGTCGCGAAAACGCGCTGACTCGTTGGAGAATATTTCTTTCCACAGCATGTCGCGACACAGTCGGGAGACTTCGGTCGAAAAGAAGGAAGACGTCGGCGAAGGTCGACTCGCTTCGGAGGTGGAGAAATCGAGAGATGTCGAGGCGACGCCGAGAAGAGAGTTGGAAGTTATTCAGAACGTGTTCGAGGATGTATTAGAGAGAGCGGAGCGAATGAAACGGACGTCGAGCGCGGATGACTTGTCGACGACGGTGAATGACTTGAGGCGGCTGAGCGAACGGTTACGGGAGACGTCGGCGTCGCGGAAGAGCGAGGGAAGAGAATTGGCGCGACAAATGGCGCAGAGAAGCTGGAACTTTTCCATCGAGAAAACCGCGCTAGAGACGAAAGCGGACACCGGCGTGATCAATGATTCGTATTTCAGTCATTTGCTGGATTTACGATACGTATCGTGCGTGCTACTCGATCACGCGTTGGGACTCACTGATGGTTTCGAGTCCGGCGACGGTATGGTTTCTCCCGTCAATTTGCCATCTGGGATCATCAATCACACGACGCTTGCCATCATGTTGCATCAAGCTGGAGAGTACAAGCAAGCTGAAGAGCAGTTTTTAATCGGAGAGTCGTACGCGAATTCTTTCCTGAATCAAAACGGTGAATTAGACGGAGAAGTGATGCTGCTCATCTTCGAATCGCAAGTCACGCGAGCGAAAAACTGTTTTCATCTCGGCAACACGGTCGGCGCGCGAGACTTTTTCCACGACGCCAAGTTCTATCTGAATACGGAAAAAATGCATGAACAATCTTTGATGTGTGCGATTACGTTGACCAATGCGAAAATTAATCTCGTGGAAAACTTTACCACTCCGGAGTCGTTTCCGTCGATGGACGCTCACATGGCATTCACTAGAAATATCGACTTTCTGATTCACGAACTCTCATCGTCGTACGGTGATCTGTTCGTGCACAGTCCGAATTCATGGTCGACCTCATCGCGTCGAGACGAATCGTTAGACACGACGCTGGACAAGGACGTTACCGAACCGATTACTCTGGCGAAAACAGACGGGTTGTACATTAGAATTTTACACAACACGGCGATGCTTTTGAATCTGGCGAAGAAATTTGAAGATGCGCTTGTTGTCTTGCAGAAGATCAAAGTTATCAAAGGGTACATCAAATCTTCGAAGCAGAGCGACAATGTTCTGGCGCGAGATCTTTTTGCTCTGACCGACTCTTTCTTTGTGGATAGCTTGTTCGTCGAGGCCTTCGCAGGAATCGGTGACGTGGCGAAAGCCGGCGAAGCGCTTGATAATATGTTCGACAACAGTAAAGGATATATTTCAACGATTCATACGTGCTGTATGAGTCTGGCCAGAAACGAGTGCGGTGCCAAAATCGTCGCATCCAATCTACCGAAGTTGGTGAAAAGGATGAGCTCATCACAAACATCATAGAAAATCTACTCGACAGAGTCATGTATGTGGACGAATCGTGCGCCGCGGAGATATTGGCCGATATCGAGTCTTTTCTGACGAATAGTGACCTCTTTCGAGAGGTTGGGTTCACCCGCAACGGAAAGTCTCGCGCGTACGCCATCATCTGGAACACGGCGTCCGAAATGTACATGCAAAACAAATACGCGCTCGCTCGATCACTGTTCGGAATGACGCTTCCGCTTTCGTCGCAGCGCAAGGTCAAGGATGCGAGTAACGCCTCCGTACTTGTGATACGTCTGCAGATAATGTGCGATCTTGAAGATGGCAACATTGAGCGAGCGAAAGAATCCTTGCAAAGTTTACTTTCACACAAGAACTCGACAAAACAAAAAGCTCTCGACGTGCCCACGACTTTGCTCAACATCAAATTACAGATTATATCTGCCGACATGACCGCATTGGCTGAATCTGTAGAATTTTTGGCGAAATCTTCAGCATGCGAAGCCTTGCTTTACGTCGCCGGCGAGCTCACCGACACGAAGCATCATGCCGCTGCCGCGGATGCCTTTCACAAACTTCTCGATATGGTTTTCAGTGGTAACAGTACGGACCAGACGATGAAATACTCAGGTTTCATTTTCTGCAGTTACCTTCGACATCTCAAGGCTTCCGTAGATGGGAAATTTGAATCGAAAGCACTTGCGGACACGGCGGAGCTGTTTAGAGAATTCAATAAACGAGTCAAGCTGGTGGATGCTCCACAAGCGCAATATCTCGCAGATTTTGCATGGAATATCGCTTTGGACGCATTCAATCAATACGAATCCGAGGCTGCGCATAATCTCATGCTTTGCACTGCTTACATCATATCAAAACTGAGTGACAGACCGTTCAACTTGGGAGAAACCGAACTCGAGGAATACACGTATCGACAAGCGGTCGCGTTGCTCTTAGCCGTTGCTTCTCTCACGACGTGCGCGCCGAACGTGAAAACTGAAAGTGAAGAAACTCGAAAAGAACGCGAAAAGATGAACATCAGCCGTTCAAAGGCTGCCATGGCGCAACTGAGAGTTATCCTGAAAAACAAAACGAGTGAAAAGTATGTGGCGTTACAACAGATTTCTCACGTTCTCGAGTACGAGATTGCGTGCGCCAAACGCGACGTTACGCTACAAAACAAAATTATCAACGCGCTCGTGCAAGAGCTCGATGAAAACCAAGGCGTATTGAATGTACTGTTGATGGTTGCCGATCGAGGCGCGTTGATGCGAACTTCTGATTTGATCACGGTTTCGCACGCATACGAAAAAGTTGCGACGTTTCTGAGAAGAATGTCGTTGGATAACGGACCTATCATCGGGCGCGTGATGAGAAAGCGCATTCAACTCTCGTCACGCATCAACAAGAGCAGTGATGATGTGATACATTCGCTATACGATGAGGCGACTGAGCTACTCGAGGTGTATACGTCGTATCCGCCGGTGGAGGCGCAATGGTTGCTATCGACGTGCTTCAATCGAGCGGTAAGACACGAACGTTCAATGCGTACCAAACAAGCGATTGAATGGCTGAACCAAACGCAAAAGCTCATGAATTCCTTACAAGATATCTTACCTCAAGCCATAGAAACGTACTCGACCATCGTGAGCGACAACTTGGCCATGCTGACTATTGAGCTCGACGCTGCTGAATAATATTTGTAATGTTACACGACTACAGTATCCTATGAATCCTCAATCGGGGTCTTATCATCTATTTTGGACGCTTTTCGCTCTTTGAACGCTTCGATGGCTCGCGTCAGCTCTATGAATACTCTTGAAGCTTGCGTCGTGGTCATCGTGGTCAAGCGCATGAAGGGCTCGTCGTAGTGTCGAATCGGCACGATGATATCGGCGCTTCTCCATCCGAATTCGTGTATTTGCGGAGCTTGGCTGGACGATACCAGGCTCGTATAAGTTACGCTTACACCAGGTCCCCGCACAGGTAAAAAAAGACACGACTCACTGGCGACAGTAAACTTACCCATGTCGCGCGATAATCCGTGTACGCGAGCGCACACCACGTCGGTTACGAAATCATCCCCGACTGGAAGTTTCGGTGATTCCATGGTGTGAGCGCTTCTCACCAAATCTTCAGCGTCCGACGTTTCCGACAGCGCCTCAGATATTTGCGTCACCTGCACGTCCTGAATGTACACCGGCCTGAGCAAGAAACACGGATTGGTACGAATCACGGCGACACACGAATCTCTCTCTCGCGCCTGAATGTTCAGCTCCGTGTGCATGCCGCAGAATTCACTGAAGACGAACGATTGACGATCGTCAAAGGTAATGCGCACGCCTGGGGTACCATCAGCGGCATCGATTCGCGTGATGTTCGCGATGCGCCGTATCTCTCGGACAATCGCGGTTTGACTGTCGTGCGGGTGATCTATGCTCGTGCCGGACGTCGAAAACGCGAGCTGCGTTGACGTGACGCAAAATCTTCCGATGAGTCCAGAGCTATCTCGACACACCCACGCACCCATCAATGTTTTCACGCTCGTCATGCGAGAGCCGAAGACGGCTCCTAAGGTCATCCTCATGATGACTTTGCTCTGCTCGTTGTAAATGTCTATGGCTGTCTTGTCGTTTGAACGTTGTTGCAAAAATCGCAATATGTCCTGCACGGATACCCCGCCTATCTCTCTGACTCGTATTTGCTTCCCGCCCGCCGCCGCGATGGCGCTTTTGAGTTCACTTTTCAGTTGCCAGAACTCACGCACGACCTCAACGGTCGGCGTAAACCATAAATCCAACAAGCGTCGCAAACGGCCCTCGCCCGTCTTTAAAATTGAAATGGGCTCTCCGGCGCCGTCGCAATGGAAAAAGTCTCTGAAAGCCGTCACGAGTTCGACGACGAGCGAGTGCTGCGTCTCCGTCAACTTTGGTAGACCCTTCCAATTCTCGTGCGATTCGAGAGATCCTTCCTCCATCGGTCGATGTAAAACGAGCTGTTCGATGGCGTCGCAGACGCCTCGATGCATCGACGACAGCACGAGCCGGAATGCTCCCGATGAAAGCCTCTCGTCCATGAGCTTGAGCTCCGAGTCAATCATGGAGAAGATAATTTTAACCGCACCCGATCGTATTTTTGGTTCTTCTTCCAGAATGGCCACGCGTACGAACGGCGCGATCCTCTCTTCCACGAATTCCGTCAGCGACGCGATGACGTTCGCTCTCGCCGTACGAAGCTTCTGCACGATTCTTATCGCAAAGAAATCGGCATCCAACACTCGATCGTCCTTGAACATGGGATCGTCATCGAATATGTTCTGGTCGTCGTCCATGGCATACTCGGGACCTTTGTGATTTTGGAACATAGCGGCAAACTCCGCCTTTGACGAACACCACAGGAGCGGCATCTCTTCCATGAATGGCTCGATGGTGAGCACGCACTGATGAATGTTGCTCAAACGCGTGTAAAATTCCTTATCAACCAAGGATTTAATCTCTGTGATTCTCGACGCGGCCGTGATCTGCCCGGTCGCCTGCTTCATCAAACTCGAACGCGCCTTTTGAATAGATTCCAAGCACGAGGCTTCGTGAACGTCTACGTACGTCTGCAGCACCTCGTAGCACATTCGACTGAGTAACGTCGCGTTCAACGCCGCGCGATCACCGTGTAACAAGTGAATCTGCGCAGCCTTGTTGATGTTGTAGAGCACGCAGAAAATATTGACGCAAGACATGCTGTGCATCGCACCGCGTTCGACATCGATGGGAATCGGGTTGGACTTTTCGCCGTGCATCTCCCATTTCACCCAATCGACCAACGCGTCACGCACTTTGGCTAACGTTTCGTCCAACGCGGGTTGTAGAAGCACGTCAATAAATCTAGAAGAAATGGGTATCATCGCGTCTCTGAGATTTCGATGCTTCAAAAGCTTCCTGTACGTCGATAACGCGTTATCCAGACTCATCATCGCCGAATCGTACTCGGGCGGATCCCTCACGTCTCTGATGACGCGAAACGTTTCGGCGAAAATATCAGAGATCATCGTCGTCATGGACATGATCGCCTCTGAGAGCGCGTCCACTTCCGACGGAAACACGGAGAGTATTGCACCGTCGAGAGGAAGACGTTTCATCGCCTTGCGGATCAAATTCGTGATCCCCGCCACCGTCGGCGGACTGTGCGTTCGATTTTCCCTAAACAAGTGTTCGGTGCAACGCATTCGAGCAGATTCTCGCACAATCTTCTTTAAGCGTATGATGAATCTGGTTCCAGAAATTCCACCGAGCGTCAACGCAAATAACGGAATCGCCGCGCGCGCGATTTTCGCGCTTTCTTCCATGTCGAGAGCGTCGACGAGTTCTTGTTCCGCAACCTTCGCCGATGGTAAAATATGGCGCAACTCGTATTCAATCTGTGTCGACATCAGCGAGGTCAACCGTTCGAAGCACTCTTTCTCTGTGGATGTCAAACGACCCAACGCGTGCGCCGCGCTCACTTCCATCATCGGTCGACGCAAACGCTTGAGATAATCAACGTTGAAACGCCAAGCCGAGGCGAGGGTAAAAATTTCAGCCAACGCAGGCACCGAGTAGCAGCCTCCGCGCAGTTGCACAACGGAGGACAAAATGTGTCGCCCGTTTGCGACTCTGGCGTCTCGCAACGCGACGTGTAAATCTGTCATGTCTCGCAGGATATCGCCTCGCCCTGAGGTGACGGGGGCACCTTCGCGTTGAAACGTTTCGATAAATTTATCGACGTAAATCACCGCCTCGCCCGCTACCTTCTTTGCCGTGCCGTCATCCGTTGGGCGCTCGATGGGTACTCTCAACTCGTGAGGTCCGTCCTTTCGCGTCGTCTCCGACAACTCCGCGAGTTTTATCGTGGCACGCCCCTTGCAGTGATCGCCGAGCGCGTCGGCGCTCCGGCGCATGACGGAGCAAGATGCTCCGACTGCGGCGCGCATTCGAGAGCGAGCGTCGGATGTCCCGGAGTCCGTCACCGCGTCGCTCGAACGGGCGCCGTAAAAACTAATCTCGATGACACCATCCCACGAACCGGTGAGTGCCGGAGTCATCGCGTAAAATCGTGCGGTGCTATCCAACACCGACTGGGACGTCGAGGAGTACGACTCGGCGTTCCCGGACTCGCGCGCCAGGCGAACGACACACGTCAAGCGTTCCTCGTTCGACACCGCGGCCGACACCACGCTTTCCGACGGCGCGTACGCACTGTATGTTTCATCGTCTGTCAACGGCGACGTTTCCGAAGAGCAACACGAGAAGATCCCACCGCTCGTCTTTTTAACCATTCGCGCCGCCGGGACGCTCGGTTTGGGATTTTGCGGCGTCTCGCTTCTCTCCACCTCGATCAGCGTCCCCACGCACACGCGCACGGTGACACATCCGCGAGCCTGGCGCGCTCGAAGATGTTTCAATTGCGCCACCAATCGTCGTAACACGTGATTCAACGCGTCCTCGTGCTCGCCGTCTCCCTCGAGGAGACGCTGTTCCAAATCTGCCACCCGTCGTTCGCACTCATCGATGGCGCTCTCGCACGCGTCCAACGCCTCGTTCACGGCCGTTCGCCGCGCCTCACCCCGAATCCCTAGCGCCTCCAACACCGCCGCGACCTCTCGCAATCGATCCTCGAGACTCGATTCTTCCTCCGTCTCGTTCGCCGCTGAAGGAATCAACAGCGCGCGACACGCCTCCGCGACGAGCTCCCGCGTCGACCCTCCGTCTCCCACTAGCGACGCGGCAAATCGCTCCAACGCCTCCGCATGACTCTTCTCCGCGCGATGCGCGCGCTCCCGACCGAACGCGACGGCGAATCCCTCCAACGGTCGCGCGTCCCACCGCCGCGTCGTCCCGTTCGCCGACTCGCGTCCCCAGAGTCCTCCCTCCGACGCGTGAAACGTCGAACACGTGTGCGCGCGCCACGGATACGCGTCGAAATCGCAATCCGCGTCCCTCGCGCGCGACACACTCGCGCGAGGGACGCCGGCGTCCATCACGATTGAATCGAATCAATCAATCCAAAATGTCAGAGACGCACGACCGTCCTCGTTCGTTCACGCGCTCGCTCGTTCGCGCCCCCGTCGTCGCGCGCACTCTTCGCGCGCACTCTTCATGCGCGCTCTTCACGCGCGGTCTCTCGCCTCTCGTGTCTCGTCGCGCGCGCGCGAATGACACCATTTCGCGACTCGAGCGTCATCATTCATTCATGTCCGACGGCCTCGTGTGCGGCGAGATCGTCTCGTGCGACGCGATCGAGGGCAAGGATAAGCTCAAGCGTCTCACCGTGCGCGTCGTGGACGGGGACGACGACGACGGCGCGCGCCTGCAGATCGTCACGAACGCGCCGAATGTCGACGTGGGAAAACGATGTGTGGTGGCGAAAATCGGTTCGACGCTTCGCGACGGCACCGAGGTGAAAAAGGCGAGCGTGGGCGGGGTGACGAGCGAGGGCATGCTCTGCGACAGCGCGATGTGCGGATGGTCGGGCGGCGGGGCGGGAGCGGCGGCGCTGTTGCCGGGAGATTTCCCACTGGGGGCGGCGCCGCCGTCGTCCAGGCCGCGACTCGACGGGAAGTCGAACGACGACGCGGGCGACGACGAGGCGGCGAGACGCGCGCAGAAGATGAAGGAGAAGGAGGATAAGAAGAAGGCGCTGGCGGAGAAGCGCGCGGCGCGGGACGCGGCTCGAAAGGCAAAAAAGGCGGGCGAGGGCGGGGATGCGTGAGCGAGCGGCGGGCGTCCCCGGCGGGAATTCTCGACTCGAGGGCGCGACGCGCGTGGATATCGGCGTTGAACGCACGCATTCGTGTGTACACATGTATCGTTTCTATTTATTCCTTTATCATCGGTCGCTCGTTCTCCTCTCGGTCCCCGGCGTCCCCGGCGCGGTCGTTCGCTCGCTCGTTGTTGACATTGGAGACGAAAAACGTTTCAAAACGCTCGACCTCACACTCGTTCGGGCGGCACCGCGACGCACGCCATCATGAGATCGTTAAAATGTACCACGTTCGCTCTGTTCGTCGTTTTTGCGTGCACGCTCGCGTCCGCGTCGACGTTGGGCGAAGAATTTGTCCCGGAAGATTCCAGTTCGTTACTCTCGAGAAATGTTCGAGAAGAAACCGTCGCGACGAGCGTCGACGCCGGGGACCTCGCGGTCGAAGTCGGGGATCCCGTTCGCGCGGACTTGGATGAATCGTCCGTCGCTTTCGTCTCGAACGGTGACGATTCGAAGATTGTCGATGGAGCCGTCGGGGACGCCGCCGACGAGACGGACGCGTTCGACGTCGTCGTGTTCGACGCGGTCGACACGTTCGCGAACGTGCCGAGACGCGCCGGTCCGTTTTTCATGGACGATGATTGGGACGATGACCTAGTCGCCGTGTCGCAGTACTCGTACGTGTCGTCGTACGATACCGAGCCGTACGTGAGTTTTCCCGTTCGATCGACGGCGTGGATGGACGCCGACGAGACGTGGTGCCTTTTGTGTCAAAACTTTTTCGCCAATCTCGCGTTCGCGCTGATGATTTCTGTGTTTGTTGTCGCCGGCATATACTATCTGCTGATCGAAGACGACAACGAAGATGACGATGACGACCACCACGCGTGTCGGTGTTGCAAAAAATCCGGCGCGATCGTCATCGATGTGGCCGTGTTGGACGAGCTGAGAGCCGCGGCCGCGCAGCACGATGCGAAGACGTGCGGCGATGAACCGATCAAGTGCGAAACGAAAGACACGAAGAAGATGTGAACGACTCGAATCACGCGCGTATTTCGATTTACGAAAATTTGATGAATACCATTGCAACTTGTTTTTCTGAAATCGACTAATTTACGGCGGCTCCTTGCTCAGTCATCAATCGCTCGGCGATGAACATGTCCTCCGGCGTCGTCACCTTGAGGTTGAAATAACTTCCGGGCGTCACCTGAACGCGCTCACCGAGCGCTTCGACGATGGACACATCGTCGGTCACCTCCAAACCTTTACTATTCACGAGATTGTAACCGTCGCGCAACAGTTGCGGGCGCATCACCTGCGGCGTCTGCATCTCCCACAATCGGCTGCGATCGAGACCCTTATCGATGCTCAAATCCTTGTTAACCTCCTTGATGGTCGCCTTGCTCTGCACGGCGAGAACCGCCGCGCCGTACTCTTGCGCGTCGTTGAAGCAACGTCTCGCATCCGTCGCCGAGCACAACGGACGCGCGCTGTCGTGGATCGCCAAGAGCTCCGCGCCCTCTCTCGCCGCTTGCATGCCGTTAAATACGCTATCTTGCCTCTCTTTCCCCGGTCGAGCGAACACCAACGGCTTATCGATCGAGACGCTCTGGAACACGTCGTCGTAGCTCGGGTCGCACACGACGATGACTTCTCCAACCTCCTCCATCTTCGCAAACTTCTCGAGCGACCACAGCGCGATGGGCTTCCCCATGAGCGGCAGGTACTGCTTCGGCATGTCCGCACCCATGCGTTTACCGACGCCGCCGGCGAGCAGGACGAAGGACACCCCGCCATCGCGCACGGCTCGCTCGGGGACATCCACCGATCCGGACGCCGCGCGCGTCACCGCCCGCCCGCGCATCGCGCCCGCGCGTCGCGCGCATCGCCGCGGAATCGTCCACGAGACAGAAGTCACCGTCGTCGCCATCGTCGCTCTCGCGCGTCGTCGAGTGCCGTCGCCGTTCGATTCTATCCACTCTCGAGAACCGGTCGCGCGTCAGTGGCCGCCGCGCGCGAGCGAGGCGAGCGAACGAGACGACGAACGGAACGCGCGTCATGGCGATCGCGCGCGTGTCCATCGCGTCCTCTTCGACGTCGTCCACGGCGTCGCGCGCGCCCGTCTCGGTCGCGTCCCGGTCGCGCGCTTTTCACGCGCGAGGAGGGGTCGCGCAGACGCGCGCGCGCGCCGCGCGCGCACCGCGCGCGAGCGGCGAGGAGGGTGATGATGCGCCGCCGCCGGCGCGACCGAATCCCAACCAGATGCTCGTCATCGTGCCCCCGCACCCGCTGTTGAAGCACTGGTTGGCGGTGGCGAGAAACGTGCAGACGCCGGGACCGATTTTCCGCGCCGCGCTCGCGGAGATCGGGCGAATTCTCATCTACGAGGCCGGGAGAGAGTGGTTACCGACGTTTGAGGCGCAGGTGCAGGGTCCGCTCGCGATCGCGGACGTGGAGTTTGTCAACCCGGAGAAGCCGGTGAGCGTGGTGCCGATTTTACGCGCCGGTTTGACGCTCCTGGAGGAATCCTCGAGCGTGCTCCCGGCGTCGGTGACGTATCACCTCGGGTACGTCCGCGACGAGGAGACTCTTCAACCCAAGTTGTACCTGAACAAACTTCCCGAAAAGTTTGAAGAGGACGCGCAGGTATTGATCAGCGACCCGATGTTAGCGACGGGCGGCACCATTCTCGCCGCGGTCGAAGAAATCATCTCTCGAGGCGCGTCGCCGAAGAACATTCGCATCATCTGCGTCGTCGCGTGTCCGGTATCGCTCACCGAGCTCAGCAAGCGGTACCCGGGCCTTCGCGTGTACGCGGCGATGATCGACGAACACTTGAACGAGAACGGTTACATCGTTCCGGGTCTCGGCGACGCCGGCGACCGCGCGTTCGGCACTTAACGTCATCATTCTTTTAATTCATTCTTTTACCTCTCGTTCGCGTCTCTCATCGCCTCGTCGACGCTTTTCGCCGTCCTCGCGCGTCTCGTCCCGCTCCCCGGCGCCTCGCGGCGCCGAAAAGCGTCCCCAAAGGCGGCGGCGGCTGCGCGCGTCATTCGTCTCCGCGCGTTCGCGATGGCGCCCGCGCCGCCGTCGGTGCGATTCACGGGGGCGAAAGACTTTCGCACGCGCATCTTGGTGAGCGTGTTATCCGGGAAAGCGTGCGTCATCCGCGACATTCGCGTCAACGGCGGGGACGCGGAAAACATCGGTCTGCGAGACTACGAGGTGTCGCTGCTGCGGTTGATCGATAAGCTCACCAACGGGACGAAGATCGACATCAGCGAGGATGGGACGGCGGTGCGGTTTAACCCGGGGGTGGTCAAGGGAGGACGTCGGTTGACGCACGAGTGCGCGACGAGCAGAGGGATTGGGTATTACGTGGAGCCGACGTTGGCGTTGGGGCTGTTCGCGAAGAAAGCGATCGATTTGACGCTCACGGGGGTGACGAACGACGACGCGGACGTGAGTGTGGATGTGTTTAGAACGGTGACGCTGCCCATGCTGAAGAAACACTTTGGTATCGACGATGGGTTGGCGTTGGAGGTGGAGCGGCGCGGGTGTCCGCCGGGAGGCGGCGGGAGGGTCAAGCTCTCGCTACCGATCGTCAAGGCGCTGCCGACGCTCGATTGGTGCGATGAGGGATTAGTGAAACGGGTTCGAGGCGTGACGTTCACGTGTAAGGTGTCGCCGCAGAATGGGAATCGAATGGTGGACGCGGCGCGGGGCGTACTCAACGCCTTCATCCCGGACGTGTACATTTTTACAGACCATCACGTCGGACCGGAGGCGGGGAACAGCCCGGGCTATGGCTTAACCCTCGTCGCCGAAACCACCACCGGGTGCGTGCTCGGCGCCGACGCCGCGTCCACCGCGTGCACGTCCGCGATGTCCGAGGCGTCCAACCTGGACTGGGCGAAAGACGCCGAGGGCCGCGTTCCCGAAGACGTCGGTCGCCGCGTCGCCGAGGCCCTCGTCGCCGAGATCCAACGCGGCGGCGTCGTCGATAGTTCTCACCAATCCCTCGCCCTCATCCTCCTCGCCATCGGTCCCGAGCAGGTGTCTCGCGTCCGCCTCGGCCAGCTCACGCCGCACGCCGTCGAGACCCTCCGCGTCCTTCGCGCCTTTTTCGGCGTCACCTTCCACGTCACCCCGGAACCAGACAGCGGAACCATCTTCTGTTCCGTCGTTGGCGTCGGCCTCGTCAACCTCGCTCGACGGAGCACGTAGCGACATCATAGCATAGCCGTCGACGCGTGAGATTCCCGCCTCCCGCGTGTAACTCCCAGCCCGCCGGGGCGGCGAAAAAGTGAACCGTCACTTCACTCCACCGCGCGCGACCATGTCCACGACGTCCGACGCGTCCGCGACGGCGCGCGCGCCGCTCGAGGGCGCGAAACCGCTCGAAGATGTAGACGTCGTGGATCTCCTGCGCCGAGCGTACACGACCAAGGAGCTGCAAGCGCAGTACGCGGACGCGTTGGGTCGAAAAACGACGTGTCACAATAAAACGTGGATTCTCGAGAAGATCGGCGAGCGCGCGTCGCTGAGGGAGCACGCGGCGGCGCTGATGCCGGACATACGTAGAAGATTTCTTAAGGGGATACCGCCGGTGAACGTACCGCGCGGACGGGCGAAAAAGGCGAGGAAGAGGGTGAAAATGGTGAAACGCGCCGGGGAATATTCCGCCGTCGGCGTCCCGAGACGCGCGGACGCCGAGCCGACACCGGTGAATCCGGAGACTTCGACGTCGTGTTGCAGGCGAACGGATGGAAAAGGGTGGCGATGTCGTAGACCGACGATTGATGGGACGAAACACTGCGCGCTGCTCGCGCTCAGGGGCGTTCGGAAGCCTCTGAGGCGGCTGGACGGCGGCGACGGCTCTCAGGAGACGGTTCCCGCGAGCGTCACCGCGACGTTCGCGCCCCAAACGCCGGATGCGTCCTTTGCGCGAGTAGTGAATCAACAGGTGCGCGCGGTGCTCGCGAATCCATCCTTCACCGCGTCTGGAGTGCCCGCGCGGGTGAAATCCGAGTCGTCCTCTTCGTCCGCCGTCAGTCATCCGCCGCCGCGAGACGGCGACTCCCTCGCCGACCTCAGCGCGACGTCCGTCCTCGTCGCCGCGGAGATTCTCAGAGCGCTCTCCCACGGCGTACTGACTCCTCCTCCACCGATTCACGCCGGCGATCGGTTGTACAATGCGTAAAAACATTTCCTCGTAGCACCTTTGTTGTTTTCTCAGGACAGTTGTCCAAAATCCCGCGATCAGTCCTCAGTGCGCCCCGCACGCGTCCAGTGCGCGCCGCCCCCTCACGCGCGGAGGTATACCCTCGCGACGTCGTTCGAGAACGACGATCGCGCGTTCGAATCGCGCGTCGAATCACGGTGACGCGCGCGAACGGCGTCAGAGTACGGTAATCGGACGATTCGCCGATGTCGTCCCGAGAGGATGATTCCGTCGCGCACGACGATGCGAACACGATTCGCATCCAACACTCGGCGCACATACCGGTCGGGTTGAACTTTTTGCAGGATGCGGCGATACAGTTGATCCCGGAGCGCGATCGTGGGAAGGTGAACGACGTCATTCGCATGGTCAGAAGCTTGTTTCACTTTGGAGCCATGGAAAAGAGGGATAGGATCAGGCGTGATTTCGCCCTGGCGAACGTGCGCGCGGGGGAAGAACGAAGCGTGGGGTATACCGATGAGATTCTCGGTCCGACGCTGTTCGAGTCGTCGAGCATGGATTTCGTCGGGGAGTTTTGCTCACTCATGGCGGACGCCGAGTACACGCTTCTGACGCAAAAGGAGTGGGAGTTGGCGAGCGCCGAAGACTTCATGTTCACTCTTCCCGTACACATCAACTGGTCGATTCACGATGGATCGCTCTTGAAGCTCTTCTTGAGCAAAAACCCGATGCTGGCGAGCGGTTTACCGCAGTTCAGCGAAAAGGCTTTGGTGTTCAAGCGCGGCACGGGCATGGCCACGGCGAAGGGCCTCTTCATCAACGAAAAGATTGAGTTACTGTTAGAGATGCTCGTGAAAGAACCGTTCTTGAAGCTCATGGGGATCGCCAAGCCGGTGTTCGTGAACGCGAGTTCGAGGGATTCGAAAAAGTCTTTCGGACAAGGGAAGCAAGTCGAAGACAGAAACGCGATGGTGGTTGAACGTCTGACACTTCGACGATTGATGCCAAACATCCTCACGCTGCTCCGAAAGCTCTTCTCCACCTTAGAGATACAAGAACCGACGTTCAAGGAGGTCGTTCTGCTGTACCGCATGGCGAAACCGCGCGATGGCGATCCCGCGGGACCGTCCGGATGCGGTCCGCTCATTCTCAAGTCTTTCAACGACATCCCCATGGCTGATCTCGAGATGATTTTCCCGGAGAAGACAGTCTCCGTGAAGCTTCGCGAGATTATCCAAAACGGCATCGCGATTGTGATCGCGATAGGGACCTTAATGTGGGCTTTCGTGACTGGTGAAATTTGGACGTCCAAGGTGCAGACGCTTCTCATCGCGTGTGCCGGTAAGCTCGGCCAATCCTACACCGCCGTCAACGTCGCCAAGACGCGATACGCCGGTATGATGTCGAAGGAAATCATCGACAAGAGCGGCAACTCACAGACTGGATTGCTCATGCACCTCCTAGAGTCGATGGAGGACCAAGAGTGCAAGGAGATGATGTTGGCGTACATCATCCTCACCGTCAGAGGCAAGAGCATGACGCTCAAAGAGATCGACATCGAGTGCGAACAATTCCTGAAAAAGGTCTTTGGCATCGATTGCGATTTCGACGTCGAGGGCAGCATGATCAAGCTTCTCCGCGAAGGTCTGGTGGAACAGAGAGCCGGCGTCTTGTACGCCGCGACGCCGCTCAAGACGGCGCTCGCGCTCCTCGACAACAAGTGGGACAATATTTTCGACTATAATCTCGACTCAGGCGACACCGGCCGCGCGAAGGCGCTCTCGAGCTACGCCAACGCGCACCCGGACACGCTCGAGGCCAATCTCAGAGACGCCCTCAACGCCACCGACAAGGAACGCGCGAAAGTCGTGAGCGACTTGAAGTCGCAAAACGACGCCCTCAACAAGGAGGTCGGCGCGCTCAGTTCTCAACTCAAGGGTTTCAACTGGAAATTTTCCTAGACCGCGTTCGAGACGACGCGCACCGCCGTTATGAAATACTCCAATCCCCAAACGCTCGACTCCGTTCGTCCGCGCGCGTCTGGAGCGCGTCTCGAGCTCGTCTCGCCGCGACCATCCGCACACCCTCGCGCCCCTCCCCCTCGGAGACGCGTCGCCATGTCGGACGAAGAGCTTCCGAGGGCACACGTCAAGCGCCTCGTCAAGGCCAAGCTCTGTTCCCTCGACAACGTCGACGCCAAGGGTCAATCCTTTGAACCAAACATTCAAAAAGAAGCGCTCATCGCCTACGGCGAGTGCGCCAAGATATTCATCCACTACCTCACCGCCACCGCCAACGACGTGTGCCGCGATCACAAGCGTTCGATCATCTCCGCCGAGGACGTCCTCGCGGCGATCGACGAGTGCGATTTCCCCGAGCTCGTCGACGACGTGCGAGGGACGCTGAGCGCGTTTCAGAGCGCCAAGAGGAAGAAAAAGGCGAGCGCGGGCGCTTCGAGCGCGGGCGCGGAGGCGTCGAGGGAGGACGCGGACGGGAAACCGTCGTCGGACGTCGAGGGCGAGGACGCGGGGGCGTAGACGATCGTCGCGTCGCGGCGCGTGTAGAAACAACTTCAGACTATTCTAGCCTCAGGCATCACCGACAAAACGCGAACGCGGGCGCGACGTCCGCAGAGCGAGGCGCGTCGCGAGGGTGGGCGCGAGACGCGCGCGCGCGAGGAGAAAACATCGCGTCGCGCGTGTCGACGTCGAGGGACGGCGTCGACGTCGTCGCGCGCGCGCGAGAGCGGGCGTCGAGGGACAGCGGTCGGTGGGTATAGTGTTAGTCGATTTCGGCGTCATGTCCGCGATGCGCGCGCTCGTGAGCGACGCGCTCGGTCGGTCGAGTAAAACCACGCGGTCGGCGGAGCTCGCTCGAGCGGTGTACACGCTCAAGGCGACGCTGTATCTGTTGACGTGGGGGGCGTCGAGCGGATTGATCATTCTGGTGAACGACGCCGTGTTGAACGCGTACGACTTTCCGTATCCGATCGCGGTGAGCGCGACGGGACCGCTCGTGTCTTGGATGTTGGCGGCGATGATGGTGATGACGGGGACGGTGCGATTAGAGCGAGTGATGACGGTGAGGGAGTGGTTGTTGACGGTGTTTCCCATCGGGTTCTTCACGGCGGTGACGTTCGCGGCGGGTAACCAGTTGTACCTGTACCTGAGCGTGAGTTTCATACAGATGATGAAGTCTCTGTCGCCGTGCGTGGTATTTTTCATGCTCGCGTTGGCGGGTTTAGATACGGTGACGAGGGAGAAGGTTATATCGGTCGCGACGATGACGCTGGGCATGTCGGTGGCGTGCGCCACGGAGGAGACGTTTACAATTTTGGGATTGGCGTTGATGATCATAGGAGAGGGGGCGGAGGCGATGCGGATGGTACTCTTTCAGCACTTCATGGGCAATCGCGGATTTGGATTGTTAGAGGGTTTATTTTATACGTGTCCGGCAAACTTTTTCTTTCTGTCCATTGGCGTGGCGGTGTTCGAGCAGCGAGAGATCACGCTGCGAGGCGACCTGAGAATCGTACGCGAAAATCCGATGCCTTTCATCGCAGTGTCGGTATTAGGATTCATAGTCATGGTGACGACCTTGGGGGTGATCAAAACGTGCGGTTCGCTCACTTTTAAAGCTGCGGGACAAGTTAGGAACGTCGCCATCATCATGTTGAGCGTCATCTTCATGGGCGAGAAGACGACAGTTCTACAGCTGGTGGGTTACGCGATGAATGTGATGGGTTTCGCGTACTATCAAAAGTACAAGACGGATGAAGACGTCGGTAAGTTGACGGATGCCAGCGATGACGACGTGGCGGCTGAAAAGCTCCTCGATTCGCCGCGGTCTGGTAGCAACGGATCGATGGAGTAAATAAACACACAACCGTCGCGTCGCGTAGAATTCAATTTGTAAACGTACTTGATGCTTTGATTAATCGTCGTCTAATGTTGCTTTCGGTGGTGTCTTCTACTAAATCGGTGATTCGTTCGTTTAGTTCTCGGCAGAAATGTTAGATGATGAATCCGTCTGGAATCGTCGCGCCTCCTAGGATGGTGACGATGCCGTCGGAGATGACGTAGCCATCTTCGCTTCTATCGATGTTTTGGACGCCTGCTTCGTTCAAAATTCGCACGTTAGCACCGATCACGGCGTCAGAATCGACGATGCATCGACGAATCACCGTGCCTTCGCCAATGTCTTGTTCGGCTTGCGTCCGTTTCATGATTTCGTCGCGACCGACGATGACGGCGCCGTCGAGTTCGACGTTCTTGGCGATCACCGTGCACGGACCGATGACGGAGTCGACAATCTTCGCGCCGTCGTTCACGACACAACCGTCCGAAATGATCGAACCCTCGGTCAAAGACGACCCGTAAAACGTCGTCGGAGGTAAAAAGTTTGGTTTGGTATACACCGGGCGACTAAAATCCAACAGGGAAGCCGCCTCGCCACCCGTCGCCGCCGAAATGTTAGCTTCGTAAATGTCTCTGAGGCTGCGAAGCGGCATCCAGTAACCGTGGTGCTTGAACGCGAACACGTCACATCCATGTTGCACGGCGTACGGAATGACATCTCTTCCGAATTCGTGTCTTTCGTCGTTCGTCGCGGCTTTCGACTCCTTCAACAGCGCGTCGAGCACCGAGTTGTTGAACACGTACACACCCATGTTTGCGTTGAGCTTGCAGTCTTCCAACTCTTCCGTCGTGCACTGCATGAACTCAACCAACTGGTTGTCGGAAGGCTTTTCGATGAAGGACAACACTCGAGCGTCGGTTTTGTCCACGTCCAAAATTCCCAACGAAGACGCGCTCTCCGGCGAGACGTTGTCGCACGTCGCCACCGTCACGTCTGCCTCCGTCGCGAGATGCTGCTCGAGTAGCGCTTCAAAATCCATCGTGTAGAGTTGCTCGGCGGCCAAGACGATGGTGACGCCGTCGAGTTGATCCGCCGCGCACTCCTCCAGCGAACCGTTCGCTTGCAAGCACGCATCCTCCAATCGCATCTCGTACGATTGCTTCGTGAGTGACCCCTGCGACAAGTGTCTCGCCACGCAGTCCGCACTTCCTATCGACCACGTCTCCCCGTGTTCGCGCGTCTGCGTCGTCGGCAAGACTTCGATGAATCCCGCGTTGTTGTTCCCAAACATCTCCACCGACGGAAACGCGCGATTGACGTGCGACACCAGCGAGTGAGAGTTGTACTGCGTCAGCACGTACATCTGACGCAGACCCGAATTGACCAAGTTCGTCATCGGAAAGTCGATCACCCGATACGTACCGCCCAGGTGCACGGCGCTTCGAGCCCGCGCGCGAGTCAAAGGATTCGTCTCGTCGGCGCCCCCCGCGAGCACGACGCACCGCACGTCTCGCATTTGAATACCTCGATTCACGAATCCTTCCCGTCGCCGAACCGCGTTCCCACGCTTCTTTTTCTCCCCCGCGGTTTCCTTCGTCTTCGCCGTCCCTCTCGCGTCGCCCATCGACAGTCGCATCGCCACTCCCTCCTCGACCGCGTAATCACCGCCTCTCACCGCCTCCTCGCTCGTCGACGACCCGGTCGCGCGCGCATCAAACCTCCCACTCGCGCTTCCTCTTCCGAGCGCCCCTCGCCCCCGTCTCACCGCCCTCTCTCCCGCGTCTCGTCTCCCCGTCGACGTCTCGCCCGCGTTCGCTCCCCTCCGCGCGCGTCTGGAACCTCCACCGCCGCATCCACCCCGCGACGACCCCGAGCCCACCGCGGCGCGCACCACCACCATCATCGCTCTCACCGCTTCAACTCACGCGCTCGCTCGACGCGCGCGTCGGTCGATTCGACGTCGATGTCGATCCGATCGTCCCGCGTCCGATCCGTCCAATCGCGCACCACGAATCGGTCCTTCGCGCGTTCGTTCGTTCCTTCCTTCCTTCGCTCGTTCGTTCGTTCGCGCGTCGCCGTTCCTTCCACCGAGTCGACCTCCGCGTCGACGCGTCGCGCACTCGCGTCGGTCGTCGATTCGATCGCCCACGCGCGCCGCGCATCACAATTCCATCCATCCGACGCGGCGCGCGCGTCGCGTCACCGTGCGCCCGTATCGACCGCACATCGTCTTCGCGCCCACGTCACTACGACGAATCTCTGGACGTGGACGATATAAATACATACGAGACACGACGCGTCGGCGGGTGCCTTTCCCGGGACACTCGTGTCCCTCCAAACGACCGGTCGTGACTCATAAACGTATCTCGTCTGTATGGAGATCCACAGATGGCCGATGTGATTTTTTTTTTGCATGTAAAACAAAACGCACGGACGTTTTTGAAAAATCATGCGTTCATTCGGTCGGTCGTTCGGTCGGTCGTTCGCGACGGGAGTGCGCGACGGGAGTGCGCGACGGATCGAGTCGTTCGGTGGACGTTCGTCGCGCGCGCGTCGGGTGGACGTCGGGACGGATCGAGTCGAGTCGATTCTGTGATTTGATTTGATTTGATTTGATTTGATTCGACGCGACGGTTGGTTCGTGGACGCGATGACGGCGGTGATGGAACCGAGGGGCGCGAGGTCGTGGCGATTATGGCGCTCGGGAGACGCGGGGAGAGTGGATTTGGACGATGGGTCGATCGCGTTCGAGGCGTGGACGATGGGCGAGGGGAGGGATGGGTCCGGGGATTTGGACAGCGCGCGACGACGACGGGACGGCGGGGACGGGACGGGACGGGACGAGAAGACGCGAGAGGCGGTGCGAACGTTGGATTTCTCGAACGCCGGGGGTGAGAGCGTCGGTTGGGACGGTGGTGACGCGGAGGAGGTGGTGACGATGGTGTCGACGTCGTCGTGGGGGTCGGAGGAGGACGCCGCGGCGAGGTACGCGTCGTCCGAGTCGGAGCGATTTGAATCCGAGGAGGAGGACGACGCGTCGGGACGTTTGCGCCGAGCGTTGGATGCGGTCGATGCGGCGTCGAGAGAGGCGTTGGCGCAAAATTTTAGCGCGGTGAGCGTGGTGACGCTGTCGAGAGAGATGAGGCGCGCGAGAGAGGCGGCGGGCGTGGAGGATTTGAGGCGGATGGATTCCGAAGAATCCGAGTCGGAGGACGCCGACGAGTCGCGCGCGGCGCGATTGGAACTGTCTCGAGCGAGGTATCGCGCCAAGGTGGCCGAGGCCGAGGCGGTGATTTTGCGCAGAGAGGCGGATGAGGCGAAGAAACGGTGCGTGGAGACGTACGGCGAGGAGGGCAGGGCGTGGTTGGAATCGCTGCAACTTCGCGTTGATTTGTGGCACGACGAGTGCGAGCGACGTCTGGAGACTCTTCCGGGACGGTACGGCCGAGGCGAATCGAAACTGGACGCGATGGCGAAGGAGACTCAAGTGACGTGGTTGCAATTGCAATCATCGCCGACCAAGCGACCAGTCGATGAGTGTATTTAACAAATAGCTCTGTGTTGTAATGATGCCGCGAGCGAGACGGGGATTTTTGAAATGTTTTTTTTGATCTTTATTTACCTCGCGATCGTAGCATGGCTAACGATCTCTACAGTGTCCTAGCTTCTAAAAGCTTTTTTTGTTCTTTTCTCTTTTCTCGTTAGTTGTGGGAGAGAGTACATGTAACAGAAGTGGTATCAGAGATGAATCATGAAGTGGCGGTTGTCACCGGTGCGGGCTTTGGGATGCCCTCCTTGTCTTGTTGGGGCAAGCACGAGCGAGCGACGGACTCGAAGAGTCGCTCGATTTCCTTGGAACACTTGGTGAACGAGTGTCCCCAGAAGTTGTACCTCGGATTCTTGATGAGTTCGATGAACGTGATGAGTAAACCCCACGGGTGCGGTCGGTTGACGATCAAACGCTCGAGGAGCACTCGCGTGATTTGTTCTTGAATGATTCCGAACCTGGCTTCGGAGAACAAGTACAAAATCACGCACGAGAAGTAGTGCGTGTGACAGTTGGGGTATCGAAGCTGGTTCGCAATGGCGTTGACGAACAGATATCGACCCTCCATGTCGAGCGCTTGCGCGAGCTGCGAGAAGAGCTCCATCGGCGCGCTCTGCGCGATGCCGCTCATCGCGTCCTTGTTGCGGTTGGCTTGAATCGCCTGAACACCGACGTAGAGCGCGAACGCATTCATCAGCGGCACGTTGTACTTGGTGCCAGCCGCGAGCGCGGCGGACGGGGACAACGTCAGCCTATGGATGATGTGTTGGCTCAAGTTTTCGGGCTTGCGCGTCTTCAAAAAGGTGTCCACTTCCTCGCGCAACGGCGACGAACGCAACGCATGGTCGGCGTCAGCGTTCAATCGCGGCGGTTTTTGAATCTCCGGAAGCAAGTCCACCTTCAAGTTGGGCGTGAACGGATCCGGGAGTCTCATGTTGCGAGGATACGCGGACAAGACCAAGTTGCGCAACTGAATGCAGTTGGGCGGGATGATGTCGCAAAAGTTGACGTGGTGGTTGCACAAAAACTCTGGGAAATCGTGCAACAAGACCAAGAACAACCGAAGCATGCCTTTGTACAACAACTTGATGGGCTCGGACAGATCAGCCGTTCGCAAGTGCGGTTCCATGAAGCGCAAGATGGCCGTCAACAGGCGTTGCAACAGCGGCCAACCCTTTTGCTCGTGATCGATCAAGAGTCGAGGCATGAAGCATCGATGCGAGACGAGCTCGAGCCAGGCAAACGCAAAGCCGGGCACGCGAAGCGGTTGAAGCGCCAAGAACGCCGACGCGAACGCGGCCAAAACTTGCGGATGCGATGAGTCCAGAGAGTTGTCCGGGGCGTACATCTCGTTCAGCAAACCCGCGAGGGCGCGGAAGTACGGTCGGGCGTTGAAAGCCACGTTGCGCTCGTCAGTGTCTCGCATCGCCGTGCGAACGACGGCGACCAAGGCGCGACCGAAGAAGGCCAATCGAGACGCCAAAGTTTCTTCTTTGCGTCGGACCAATCGCGTGACGAGACGCACGTACGCATCGATGGCGGCGAAGGAGAGCTGCGAGCTCGCCTGCGGCGTCGAGCTCGGCACCTCGCTGCCGAGACAGTGCGTGACGGCAAGCTCGACGAGAATGCGCAAGAAACGCTCTTGGGTGTCCTCAGCGAGCAGACGGGAGTCGACTAGACGTTGCATGAAAGCGACGCTTGCGGCATCCGTTGGCGGCAAGTCTTGAACGCGAGCCCATTCGTCGAAATGAGCGGCAACCTTTTCTCGCAAACCCGCCGGATCGGGTTGTCCTTGAGCGCCGCCGCTTGACGGAGGAACCTTGGAGGCGGCGGCATCCTTGCCGACTTCTTGCGCACCCTCGGTGGCGCCTTCGGCCGCGGGACCATCCGGTGGTAATGGCGGCGGCGCACCCGGCGGTGGCGGCGGCGGCATACCCGGATACGCCACCGGAGGCGGCGGCGGTTGCGGCTGACCGAACGGCTGTCGAGCAAACGCCGGTGGCGCGCCAGAGGGCGGCGGCGGACCAGACGGCGCGCGCGGAAGCTGCGCAAAGTCGTCGTAAATGCGAAGAGCGGCACTCGGAAGCTGGCCCGGTCTCGGTCTGAGCGACTCCGGGAGGGCAGCCGGGTACCGACCTTGCATGATGGACGTGTCGAAGAACGGTTGGTTGATGCCGGATTCGCGATGCTTCTGGCGAACCAACGCGATGGCGGCGAGCGATTCGTCGATATCGCGGATAGCCTTGGACGAAGCCGCCTTCTCGATGAGAGCGCATCCCAACTCGAGGTTATCCACCGTCGCAGACTGCACGGCGGCTTCGAGCGCAGAAGCCTCGGAGCCGGCGCCGGCGCCGGATTGTTGCAGCAACGCGCGCAACTGGTTCGCGACGCTCGCCTTGAGAGGCTCGCGGCACGTCACCAGAGCGAGAGACCCGGCGAGAGAAGACACCATGAGATGCGCCGCCTTGCGAACGCGGTTGATATCTCCTTCAGTAGCAAAGTCCTTGCGCACCAACTCTTGAGACGTCTTGCATGCGATGGTGACCGAACGCTCAACGACCGGAGCCACAATCTCGCAGATGCCTTGCGTCAAGGCGACCGGCAGGAGTCGAACGAGCGCGGCGCGAGTAGACTCCGGCAAGTTCGGAGCTGCGGCGACGCGAACGTGCGCCTGCATGTTCGGCAACGCGCCTTCCAGACTTTGCACTTGCAAGCGAGTCTTCTCCTCTTCGTCCATGCCACGACCGATGGGCGTTTGAATCGAACCCTCAGAGGGGCCCGATTGCAATGGTACCGGTGCGGCGAAGTTCTTGTCCGCAACAAAGTCAGGATTGTTCTGACGATCACGCATGCGAGACGCGAGCAGCATCGACGGCTCGATATCCTTTATGTTGACATCCAAGTGCTTGAAGAGACGCTCCATCTCGAACTTGAGGTTGAGCTTCAAGTCGCGCTCGTTGTAAATCTCGCAAAGCAACGACAGGATGGCCATCGTCCACGGGTTCGGAGGCTTGAAGATCATGTTATCCTTCGACGGCTCGAGGACTTTCGCGACGAACGGCACGGTACCGATCATGCGTCCGGACTCGTAGCTCTCGAGGATCAACTCCTTGATGTCCAAGTGACGCTGAAGCACCGGCTTTAACTTCGCGATGGTCAATTGTCCTAGCCACGAACCGAGATTCTTCAATAAGCTTCTCTCTCCACTGTTCGTTTTGACCTTGTCACTAGACAGAAGTACCTTGATGTTGCGGTAAGTTGCTTGCAAAATAGCCGCGTCCAGTGTCTTGTCGCCAACCTTGTTGAGCAGCTCCAGGTAGAGCGAGTGGTAGTTCGGCTCAATAGAGGCGCGCTTCACCACGAGATAACCCGCGAACCATTCATACAAGTCCGGAGACACCTTGCCCTTCACTTCCGCCACCTTGTCGTCCATGTTTTCAGCAGACAGATTGTTCACCAAGAAGTGAACCTTATCGGCAGTGGCGGCGTCGGGCTGCTTCGCCTCAGCGCTCGCCGCGACGAGCGTATCGATGTTCAAAGACGTCGCGAAACCACTCGGGGCACCTCCACCGCCAGTAAGCGAGCCAGTACTCTGCGATCGATCAAGCGTCGGAGCGCTCGCACCTCGGTTCGGTGCTCTCCCCGTCGCTCCCGTCGCCGCCGTCTCACCCAGAGGCGGCGGTCCCGGAGGTTGCGGCGGCAAATTCATCGCTGAATCCTTCGAGCGAGGCAAAGGTGAGTTGTTTCCTTCAGTCTCAGTGATGCGTATTCCAGCGACGCCTGCGGCGAGTTGTGCGTCCGCATTGACGGCGGTGTTCATGCTCGGTTCGCTTCGACCGAGCGCCACCGTCGCATCGTTGCTCTTGGAGAAGAGAGGCATCAAGTCCGGGTGCGCCTGCGCGAGATTTGGAATCTGCGCCAGGTGCTGACAGTACTGCGGCCACTCGGTGAGTCGACGCTTGAATTGCTCTAGGGCGTCCGAACCGAAAGCGAACATCTTAGAGCCAGTCGGCTTGCGAAGCGCGTCCAGGACGCAACGCAAAGCGACTCCGAGAGTGATGTTGCTCACGAGATTGTGCAAAATGAGCTGGCCGAAAAGGACCGCGGTAATCCTGAGTTCTTTTTCCGGATACTTCGGAAAGAATTTGTACTCATCAAATAGGTTGTGCACCATGCACGAGAAAATGTCTCGTTCGCGCTGCACCTGACTCGCTCGGAAGTTTCTCAACACTTCCACCAGCTCCCCGATGGATTGTTGCATGGAATAAACGCGCTGGAAATACCGATTTGCTTCCTCCTCAACGTCCGCACTGAATCCCTGCGCGGTGCCAGCCTGCGCCGCCAGGTTTTCCGTGCTCATGTCTCGATCCTTGTTCGGCGAGTTTTGAATCTGGGTGATGAGTTGACGCAACTCCGCCTGCAAGTCTGGCGGCATTCCCTGCGACGCGCCCTGAAGCACCTTTAAGAAAGTCTGCACAACTTCCGGAGACAGTGGCAAACCACCCTTATCACCGCCCTCCTGCGTCGCCCTAGTTCTTAAGAATCGCATGCACGCGCTCACAAAGGCGCCGCCGTTCGCCTTGATCTTCTCCTGCAGCCACAGTTCCAAGTTGACGCCCGCGCGCCGAGACGCGATGGACACCATCTCGATCGCCAAAGGAAACGGCGATCTGTCGATCACGACTTGCAACGCGTTCAACTCCTGGCACACTTCAAAGATTCGCTCGGCCGCCGCCGGAGATGAGGTGTGCGCGTCGACCATGGCGCGAATGACGGCAACCGAGTGTCGACTCCACACGTTGCGCAGCACCAAGCCAGACTTTGGATGGGACGTCGCCACGTACGGAGGCAACAATGCGCTGAAAGCATCGCGAGCCAGCGCGTTGTGATCATTGCACGCCTGCGCGAGCGTGATGCACACCGTCTCTGGCGAGCGTCCCGCGCCCGGCTCGAGCGCCCCCCTCGTCGCGTCCCGGTGTCCCGTCTCGCTCAGGGAACAAAGCGTGGACATGAGATCCAAACACGCCCACGGACCCGCTGACGCCCCCTCAACATCTATGTGCTTCAAGTCCCCCCAATCGCACGTCTCCATCGGTGCGCCCAAGAGTTGGCGCAGCGCCTCAATCTGACCCGTCTGATTCTTACCCCACGGCGCCGCGCACAACGTCTTCGCCGGGAAGCTCTTCCCAGTCGCCCGAGAGTACACATCGCACATCACTTGCAGTGAGAGCGCACTGGGACATCCAAACTCGGGCTGATCGAGCTTTTTCATCGCCTCGTCCCAGTTTAAGTCCTCGTACGCCGCGCGGATGGCGTCCGCCATCACATCCGCGTTCCACGCCGTTGCCTGCAAAGCCTCCGCGCTCGGGGGCGCGATTCCCGCGCTCTTCGCCAGAGACATCAACGCACTCTCACCCTTCGCCCTCTCCAACCCTTGCGCCGTCCTCCCCATCATCCCCACAACCTTGGCGAGTCCGACTTCGTCCAACTTTGGCAATTTCCCTAGAATTTCAATCAACCCATCCGAACGGAAAGCGCACGCGTACCCTAATTCCTCCAGCGCTTCCGCCGTGGACGCCACCGACGTCACCCTCGCAGCATCGCTCTCGCCCTTCGCGCCGCCGTCACCCATGACCGACGACAGACGCGACCGCGCGCGCGCCTCGACCGCGCGAGATCACACCGCACCGGCGACGTCGCGAATCACCGCGCGCGCGTCGCCGTCGCCGTCGCCGTCGCCGTCGACACCGCACGCGTCGCGTCCCTCTCCACGCGCGTCACTCGCGCGCGCACGCACTCGCGCGCGCGCTCCACCGCGACTCGCTCCACCGCGACTCTCGCCCTTTGTCGTCGTCGTCGACGCGCCACCGACGACGGACGCCCGACGGCCGCGCGCGCGCGCGCGTCGTTTCCAACGAGAGATCCTCCGTGTACACAACACACTACGTCTGTATACCCCATATTCAAAGACCCGTTTCCAAGATCCACCGACCGTGATGCCGCATCCGCATCCCACGCGCGCGCCACGCGCCCCGGGTCCCGGAGACGACGCGACGGGGAAAACTCGCCACGCGTGCGTTTTCGCGCAAGGGGCGAATATTCGAACGTTCGAAAGTCCACCGTTTGGATAATACACGGCGTATATCTCAGTACAATACGACGATAGACCCCCGATCCCACGTCGCCGATCACGCGACGTTTCGAGGCAATCGCAATCGTCGATTCGATGCCCGGCCCTGGCGCGCGCGCGCGCGTGTCGATGCTGGACGGGTGATCGACGGGTCGTGACTCGTCGGTACCCCCCTCCCATCGCCCGCCGGATTTTCCCGCGCAAACCGCGCGGTCGTCTCCGCCGACGACTTTTCCCGCGCGGATGTGTCGTCACCGCGGCGCGGCACTCGTCGACGTGACGTCGGACGCGCTTCGTCGAACGCGCGACGCTCGCGCGATTGATTTTTCCGCATCGTCCGATGTATTCCACGGCGTCCCGCGCGTCTCGGCGTCGTCCGAACGCGAGACGCGGCGACGACGACGACGTCGACATCGCGCGCCTCGCGCGCGCGTCGTCGCCGTCGGAGATGATGATGGGGAAAACGCTCGTGGAGACGCACCGCGCGACGCGACGCGCGAGGCGCGCGAGCGCGGAGAAGGAGGGCGCGGTGACGAGAATGAAATTGTCTTCTCGTCGAGACGGTCGCGCGCGCCGCGTCACCGCGCGAGCGGGCGTGAAAGACGTCGACATCGGCGTCTCGGCGACCGAGACGACGCCTCGCGATGGACGACGACGACGGGTGATGAATGATGGTCAACGACGGGCGCGGGTGACGCGCGCGATGGAGGAGGACGCGCGGAAGGGGGCGGATTCGACGGGTGAAAATGTTTCCGCGCCGCGCGTCGCGCGCGAGGGCGCGCGCGCGCGCGAGGGGGGCGGTACGCGCGCGCGCGAGGGGCGTCGGCACCCGATGAAGAATCGCCCGCGCGGGCGCGCGTGGGCGGGAAAACGAGGCACTGATCGGGAAATCGACGGGACGTCGGCGTACGAGGACGATTCCGAGGGTGATGAACCCGCGGTGGCGCGGTGGATGATGATCGACGGTGATGAGACGATGACGATGGATGATGATGCGTCGGAGACGGTGATGGTGACCGGGGAGAGAGGAACGACGACGACGACGGAGGACGTCGGCGGCGCGTCGGCGGCGCGCGAGGCGGAGGACGAGCCGACGCCGCCGGCGACGGATGAGGCGTGGGATGTGATCAATTCGTTTCCGATCGTGCGTGGGGATATGGTGATGTGTGCGGGTGATGGTGAACAGTCGTACGGTGTCAACGCGCCGTTCATTCCTCCGGAGTTTATCGAGCGACCGATCGCGGCGGAGGCGGAGGGGAGCGATAACGAGGCGGAGGAGGACGAGGAGGAGGACGCGCGACGATTCAGTCAGGCGATTCGTGAATCGAGTCTGTTGTGCGAAGACGACGACGTGTTCGATGACGATATCGGGGCGCACGCGGACTTTATCAGCGAACCGGTCGCGTTCGCGGCTCGACGCGAGGCGAGGGAGCTCGCGGCGGCGGCGCGAGTGCCCGGAATCGATTTCATGGTGAAGAGCGGCGCGCTCCTCTGCGACGACGATTACGACGCCAAGGATGGAAATCTGGAGTGCAGCGCCATGACGAACGTGTCAGATTACGCGTCTGAAGAGGAACACTTCGCGACCGCCGCCGATGGACGCGTGTTCCGCGTCTCTCAAGCGCTCGTCGCGCCGTCGGCGTCCAAGCTCGCCAAGGGACACGGCAAGCACCGTCTCGAGGACAGCGCCAACCGCGGAGGCAACGATAGCGAAGATTCCGACGCCGATCTCGTCGTGCAAAGCGCGCGTAAGGCTGTTCCTGGAAAGAAGACTTTAGCCACGAAGCGTAAGCGTCGTCCGGACGCGCCGATTCGTCGCGTCAAGGCGGCGAAAAAGGAAAAGGGATCGAGCGTGCGAGCGACGGACATTTATGTCATGTCGAACGGCAAGAGACAGCGCCGCGGCTGCTTGCACTGCGGTACGGTGAAGACGCCGCAATGGCGCATGGGTCCGGAAGGTAAAAAGACCTTGTGCAACGCCTGCGGAGTCCGTTTCATGAAGGGGATCCTCTAAAGACGAGGACGCGTCTGTTCTGTTTTGTTCTTGGTATCGACGAAATCTGTTTTGTTCTTGTTATCGACGAAAGGAAAATATCGTTCCTTCTGGTTTTGAATACAATCTATAGCAAATATCCACATCACAACCCACGCTCCACCATGTACCGCTCGATCGTGTCCACTATGACTTGCGTCTGCGATTCAATCTCCACGTTCACTGTGTCGCCCACCGTCTTGTCGCCGAGCACCGTCACGCGAAGCGTCTCCGGAATCAACCACACGTTGAACCGCCCCGTGTTCTTATCCACCTCGCCGACGGTGAGACTGCACCCATCGATGGAGATGAACCCTTTCGGCAACACGTATTTAATCAACGTTGTATCGCTCACCTCAAAAACCACCTTTCTGTTGTGCTCGCTGTCCACCACCTCGACGACATCCGCCGTGCAGTGCACGTGTCCGCTCACCGTGTGCCCACCGATTTCATCCCCCACGCGCGCGCTCCGCTCGTAATTCACCTCACTCCCGACCTCGAGCTTCCCTAAATTCGTCGCTCGGAGCGTCTCGACGATCAAATCAAAGCTCGCGCTCTCGCCGTCGTCCCCGAGCTCGACGACGGTGAGACACGTCCCGTTCACCGCCACCGACGCGCCGATGAGTATCCCATCCAACGTCTTCGCCGGAAACCCGAGCGTCAATCGCGCGAACTCATCGTTCAAATTCTCAAACGACCGCACGCGCGCCTTGCCCTGGACCAATCCCGTGAAGAGCGCGCGCGCGACGCCCGCGCGACGAGACCGCCGTCGCCCGCCGTCACCCCTCGGTCGCCCCACCGTCGTCGTCCCGCGCCGCGTCACGCGCGCACCGGTCGCGAACGCCGAACGGCTCGCTCGCGCGGCCTCTACACCGCGCGTCGTCCGCGTCGCACCGCTCGTCGTCGTCGACATCGCTCGCCCCCGGCGCGCACTGCCGTCGACGTCGTCCCGTCCATCGTTCGTCATACCGATATACGAACGAAAGAACCGAAAAATCTAACCCCAAACACACTCCAAAAGTCCGAAAACCCATATAAAACACACCACCACACCAACACAAATAATACCGTTCAAGCCTCTTTCAATAAAACACAAACACTCGTACACGAACACTTCTCAACCCCATCCACATGTCCCGCCCTCGGTCACGTCCCCGATCGCATCATCGCGCGCGCCGCCGTCGTCGTCGCGCCCTACAAAGTCGCGTTTTATACGCACGACCCGCACCTTTCGAACGCTCACCGCAACGCACCAAGGTACGACGACGCGCTTCGCGTCCCGTCTCGCGCGTCCCGTCGCGGTCGCCTCGCGTCGCGTCGCGTCGATTCGGATCCGGATTCGGACGCATGGCGGCGCATCCGCGCGCGGGCCCATCGCGCGCGGATCGCGGATGGGCGCGCGCGCTCGGGGCGACGACGACGACGGCGACGACGCGCGAGGCGATCGTGGACGCGACGCGGTGATGTGAAAAATTCGCGCGCGCGAACGGTGACGCGCGAGCGCGGTGGGACGGCTCGCGCGCGACGCGAGAGGGACCGACGAGGACGCGCGGAGAAGGGCAAGATGAGGACGGGCGATTGACTCCCGATCGTCGATCGATCTCGATCGGGAACCGCGGTGGTGGTGGTCGTGCGCGCGGGGGTCGAGCGCGCGTGGGGGACGAAGGGAAAGAAAGAAAGGGAGGAATGCGTCGCGCGCGATGGGTGGGCGGTGAGAGACGAACGCGAGACTGACCGAGGCGATTGATTTTCTCGCTCGCGCGTCGGCGTAGACTCTCTTCGGCATGTCTGGAGAAGGAGGATTCGACGACGCGAATTATGATCGCGGTATGGAAGAACTCATGAAGGAAGAGAAGGATGAGAACGGAGAGTTCACCATCACCGAGTGGACGGAAGTCCACGAAACGTTCGACACGATGAACTTGAAGGAGAACTTGTTGCGCGGTATCTACGCGTACGGTTTCGAAAAGCCGTCCGCCATCCAGCAACGCGGTATCGTCCCGTTCTCCAAGGGTTTCGATGTCATTCAGCAAGCGCAATCTGGTACCGGTAAGACGGCTACTTTCTGCGCCGGTATCTTGCAAAGCCTTGATTACAACATCACGGAGTGCCAAGCGCTCGTTTTGGCGCCGACGCGTGAGTTGGCGCAACAAATTGAAAAGGTCATGCGCGCGTTGGGCGACTACCTTCAAGTCAAGTGCCACGCGTGCGTCGGTGGTACCTCCGTCCGTGAAGACACCCGCATCCTTCAAGCCGGTGTCCACGTCATCGTCGGTACTCCGGGTCGTGTTTACGACATGCTTCGCCGCCGCGCGTTGAAGAGCGACTCCATCAAGATTTTCGCTCTTGACGAAGCCGATGAAATGCTTTCTCGTGGTTTCAAGGATCAAATTTACGACATCTTCACGTTGCTCCCGCCGAAGGTGCAAGTCGGTGTTTTCTCCGCTACCCTTCCGCCGGAAGCGCTCGAGATTACCCGAAAGTTCATGACCAAGCCGGTGCGCATTTTGGTCAAGCGTGACGAACTTACCCTCGAAGGTATCAAGCAGTTCTACGTCAACGTCGACAAGGAACAATGGAAGTTGGACACGTTGTGCGACTTGTACGAGACGCTTGCGATTACGCAATCCGTCATCTTCGCCAACACCCGCCGTAAGGTCGACTGGCTCACGGATAACATGCGAGCCCGCGATTTCACCGTCTCCGCCACTCACGGTGACATGGACCAAAACACTCGTGACGTTATTATGCGCGAGTTCCGCTCCGGTTCTTCCCGTGTGTTAATCACCACCGATTTGCTCGCTCGTGGTATCGATGTCCAGCAAGTTTCCTTGGTCATCAACTATGACTTGCCCACTCAGCCTGAAAACTACCTTCACCGTATCGGTCGTTCCGGTCGTTTCGGTCGTAAGGGTGTCTCCATCAACTTTGTCACCGCCGAAGACGAACGTCTCCTCCAAGACATCCAACGTTTCTACCAAACGGTCATCGAGGAGCTTCCCTCCAACGTCGCCGATCTCATCTAAGGTAGAGGTGTTGATCTGCGACGAAAACGGTTTCCGTTTGCGCGCATTCATTTCAAAACCCGTCGCCGGCGCCGAGCGTCGGTGTCTCGCTTTCGCTTTAGAACCATCCCTAGCCCTTGGTTCGCGTTTAAAGATTGAAAGTAATGAGAACATGCACAAAAAAATTAAAAAAACAACTCTCGTCTCAACACTACAACATTTCCAACCAGTTCTAACAAAATTTCTAACAAAAAAGCGTCGTCGGACGACGTTTTACATGAAGTCGTCTTCGGCTTCCTCGACCGACGCGTACTTCTTCGCCATCTCCTTATTACTCTTCATCGAGTCCTCCACCATCATGTGCTTATAATCTCTCGCTTCTCTGTCCGCCTCTCGCGCGCGTTCCTCCTCCAATCGTTCTCGTTCGGCGACGCGATACGCCTCCTTCTTTGCCCTGCGAACGCCCTCGTCGTACGCCTCCCTCTCCGCCTGTAAATCCGGAAACCGCTCAACTTTCGTCTTATTCAACCGATTCACGATGTCATTGATTCTCGTCTTCACTTTCGTCCTCCGCACGGCTTCCGCCTTCTCGTTCTTAAACGCCACCTGTCCGACGTCCATGTCGCCGCGTTTGCGCAAGTTTTCCCACGGCGTGTACACCACGTACAGGTCATTCTGTTTATTCCCCGCGATGCTGTTCGCCTTGACGAGCTGCGCGCAATCCTCCAACTCCTCGGGCGTGATATCATCCATCGTCTGTCCCGGAGACATTCGCAGGTACACGTGCGCGCTCGAGAGTTTATCGACGTGAAACCACACGTCGTGGGGCAATCCCCACTGAATGAGGTGTTCATTCTCGTGCTTATCCGCGCCGACGTACACGACGTGACCCGTCGTCTCGGCGCCTCGAGGGGTGTAATACAACACCATCTCACTCGTCGCGCGGGGCGCGACCGAGAGGATGAAAAAACGCTCGAGACTGACGCCCGGGTCGTCACGACAGTCACACGACACATCCGCATTTCGCGGCGTCTCGTCCACCGCATGCGCGCCGTCACCGTCGTCTCGTCCGTCCGCGCGCCCGCGCGGGCGTCCGTGAAGCCATTCTCGCGTTCTCGCCTCCGCACTCGTCGTTTCCTTTCGTCGTCTCGCGCGAGCGTCGTCGTCTCGGCCGTGGATGCGCAGTCGTTATCCGATGGCATCGGTCTGGACTCGGCCGTCGAGGCCGGTTGCATCGTCTTCGCCGCGCGATTCGGGGCGCTGGGATTGGGCAAGGCGAAACAGGGGTCGGATATCGAGCGCGCGCTGGAGATGTGCGAGACGCGAGGGATCGATGTGCGCGATCTGTATTACGACGAGGACCAGGGCGAGCAGCGGTGGTATCTCGTCGGGAACTGGTCGGTGCCGAAGAAGGGGGATCCGAGGTACGGAGACGGACGCATGTCGCAAGAGTTGAAGAGTCGAGTGCGGTATCACGATGGGAAGAAGGCGGCGGACGAGGCTGGGGTAAATTACGCGGACATCGAGGAGCTCACGGCGTTGTATCCGACGACGCCGAAACGCGCGGTGGAGTTGCGACGACGATTGAAAGATGCCGGGAAGGAGATCGAGTGGGACATTTGATTGATATTTTGAAGTGAAGATTGCAATGTTAGTCATTTTAATTGTCACGTCAGACTAGAGTGTGTGATTCGATCGAACGCGTCGCGCGACGGCGTCTCGTTGCGAATCTTCGCGGCGACGCAGAGCGACTCATCGTCCCGACTACTTGGCGAGACGCACGCGAACGGGTGCGCCGGTGGTCGGGGTAACGGTGAACCCGACGGAAGGCGAGCGCGCGTCTGCGTCGTCGCTCGGGGTGAAGACGAAGGATTCTATGAGATGAGCGAGGGCGACGCGCATGGTCACCTGCGCGAGCTGCTGACCGACGCACGAGCGCGGGCCGTAGGCGAAGGGCATGTACCCGACGCCCTTGTGTCTCAGCGCACCGTCCGGACGCGGGGACGCGCGGTCGGACGTCACGCGAGACAACGGTGAACCCTGGGCTTCGTCTTCGTCTTCCGTGAAACTACTGGCGGAACCCGCGCGTACGTGGCGCGCCGCGTGGCCGAGCCAACGCGACGGATCAAACTCCTCGGGACTATCCCAGACTTCTTCGTCTCGATGCACAGAGCTGAGCCACACGCCGACGGCGCACCCCTTGGGAATGATGTCGTCTTTGCTCTTGACGTCCGACGTGAGTTTGCGAACGACCAAAGGCGCGGCGGGGTGAAGTCGGAGGGTTTCTCGAAGGACAGCTTCGAGCAGAGGCGCAAAGGCGGACGTCGCCCACGCTGGCGTCGGTGTTTCCTCGGCGTCAACGTCTTTCCATCGTTTATTCCCCGTCCACGAGAGACCCAACGCATCAGCCATCGTTCGATCGTTGAACGACGACCTGAGCTCTTCCTGAATCTCTACTTTATCCACGAGTTGGAGGAGACACCATGAGAGCGTCGCGCTCTGCGTGTCGTGACCGGCGAACAAAAGCGTCGTCACTTCGTCGAGCATTCCCCTCGGAAATCTCTTGAACCGCACAAACACGGGACCATCTTTAAAATGCGATTTCCCCGATCGTATGACTCCGAGTGGTGAATCCTCTTTCGCCGCCCGCAGAGCCAAACTCGATACTTTGCGAGTAACCTTAATCTTGATCCACTCCGAGAAACCGACTGGCGTGAGCCTATACAAGACGTCACTAAACATCCAAATACTGCGCGCCCGCGCCGGAATGGACTGTCGTAAAAACGTCGATGCCTTTAAATACGAGTTCTCGACCCTCGCTGGATCCTGCCCAAACTTTTTGCACGCCTCGTCGAGAGACACGCCCGTGAGGTAACCAAAGGTGACTCGCAGCGCTAAACGCTGCAACACGGGCAACATTTGCATCTCAAGGACGTTTCCGCGACGGTGCAAACTCTGTAATAATTTACCCTTGATATCACGCACCATTCGAGCGCTCTCTTCAACCGCTCGATCTCGCAAAGGCGTCAAACCGACGACGTTGAAAGCCTTTAACACGTCGCTTCGCTTGTCTTCCCAGTCTTTTCCCTCCGCCGTGAATATCCCCTTCCCCGAAAACGCCTCGAACGCGTGGTACAGCGGTGCCTTCACCGACGTCTCCCTGAGCACGTCCCTCGCCAGTTTCGCCTCGCCCACGTGTACGAACGGACACGTGCCCACCACGGCGCCGAACGCGCGCCGCGAGCGCGCGCGAGAGAATCGCGCCTCCACTCGCCGCAACAGCGATCCCTGACTCTTTTGATACAGACGCCAGAGCACCTTTGGACGCCAACGCATCGTCTCCACCCCCGCGTTCGCCACGACGGCCCGCGCGCGCGCGCGAGCGACGAGAAACCAGCCGCCGGCGCACAGCGCGAACGCGATGAGCGCGCGCGCGACGTCGACGAGCGAGACGCGCTCTCGCGCCGCGACGACGTGCGCGACGAGCGCACGGACGAGCGCGGACGCGTCCATCGCCATCGTCCTCGCTCGAACGCGCGTGCCCGACGACGCGCGCGTCACGCGTCGCGTCCGACAGTGCGGGGGATCGCGTCGCGACGACGTCGGTGGCGCGCGCCGAGCGAGGGTTGGACAAAGGGAGAGGCGACGACGGTCGGTCGAGGAATCGAATGTCGGTTGTTACAAGTGTTTCGATGGCGTGACGCGCGGTGAAACGACGGTGCTGAAAGAATTCTTCGTGAGCGGCTGCGCGGCGTATTATCGTGTCGGCGCGGCGTATTACGAGTTTTGGACGAGCGCCTCCTTGATTATCTTCTCGGAGCGTTCGCAGAGCACGTCCGCGTCGGTGGATTGAATGCGCGGGTGAACGATCACCTTTATACTGTTGTTGTGGAGTTCGTACTCCTTACCGCTGGCCATCGCCTCGTGAGCGCCGACGATGGTGACGGGCACGACGGGGACGTTTTCCTTGGCGGCGACGCTAAACGCGCCCTTTTTGAATGGCGCCATCTTTCCGGTCACGCTTCGCGTGCCCTCCGGGAAAAACAACACCGAACCACCGTCACCGAGCATGTCACGGCACTTTTTGAGCGTCTCCATCTGCGAGCGACGCTCCATGCGCTTCAGCGGCACGTGTCCCGTGAGAAACATCGACCAACCGATGACGGGAATCAAAAAATTGCTCGTCTTTGAGATAAACTTGAACGGTCGTCGAAGGTGGAACATGGAATAAATGTCCATGAACGACGCGTGATTCGCGACGTACACGGCCGCCTCGTCCGCCGGCGGCACGTTTTCTCGGCCCTCCACTTCAATCTTCATGAACAAGGCGCACGACACCGTCGCCCACACGTCGTTGCAAAAGCTCAGCGCGCTTCGACGGGTGCGATCGAACGCCCAGCAAAACGGAAACAAAATCGTCATCACGATCAACAGCGGAACGGCCAAGAAAAACGACGTGAGGAAGAAGGTGATCGCTCGCAGTCTCGCCCCGAGGTTGAACGCGCCCTCGTTCTCTCGCGCCGCGTCCCCCGCCGCCGCCGCCGCGCCGCTCGTCGCCGCCGTCGCCACGCGAGCGCCTCTCGACGACGATATCGACGTCATCCTCACCCCAGACGGTCGCGCGACGGTCGCGCGCGTCGCCGGCGTCGCGCACACCGCCTCGGAGACGACGACGCGGTTCGTGGATAAAATCCCATTCGACGCGCGACGCGTCCGTCTCACGTCTCGCGCGCCGCGCGTCGGCGCCGCCGCGCGCGCGCCGAGGGTCGATGGGATGATTCGCATCGCGTCGCTCGCGTCCGACGCGGTCGTCGCGCGCGCGTGTGTGACGAACGCGTCGGGGACCGAAGACGCGCGCGCGGGGCATTCGTGTCCATCGAGTTTTGACCAATCATGACTCTATCGCGAGTCCCCCACCCGTCGCCGCGTGCCCACAGTCCGAGGCGCGCGATGGCGGACGCCGCGGACGCGAGCGCCGCCGATCGATGGCTCGCCGAGGCGAAATCGCTCGTGAAACAGCACGCGTTTCACATGAAGCGCGCGACGGTGCGTGGGAACGACGCACGAGGGCGAAGACGGGCGCGGATCGAGTAATCGCGCGATTCAACAGTCGTTACGCGCGCCGTGTCGTCTCGAGAGGACGCGCGAGGCGACGAGAGGACGCGCGATCGATGAATGACCCGAGGTCGACGCGTGATGGACGCGTTTGAGCGCGCGAGGCGACGAGAAGACTGACGAGGGCGCGACGGTGGACAGGATGAGGACAACTTGCGCGAGGCGTTGAAAAACGCCAGTCTCATGCTCGGTGAGCTCAGGACGACGACTCTGGCGCCGCGCGGGTATTACGAGCTCTTCATCGCGGCGAGCGATGAGCTGATTCATTTGCGGAGCTTTTTCGGGGATAAGTCGAGACACGGGCGGACGTGCATGGAGCTGTACGAGCTCGTGCAGCACGCTGGGAATATTTTGCCGCGACTGTATCTGTTGGTGACGGTGGGGGTGTCGTACGTGGAGCTGGGAGAGGGCAGCGCGAGAGACGTGCTGATGGATTTAGTGGAGATGACGCGCGGGGTGCAGCAGCCGATGCACGGATTGTTTTTGCGAGCATATTTGAGTCAAATGAGCAAGCCGTTGCTGCCGGATAAAGGATCCAAGTACGAGGGCGAAGGTGGGGACATCGCCGACGCAGTAGAGTTTTTGTTGCAGAATTTCACCGAGATGAATAAGCTTTGGGTTCGGATGCATCACATAGGACCGTCGAACGGGAAGAAGCGTCGAGAGGAGGAGCGTCAGGAGCTTCGCGATTTGGTCGGGAAGAATTTGCTCGCGCTGTCGCAGCTCGACGGGGTTGATTTGAAAATGTATAGCGAAACCGTGTTGCCGCGGATCTTGGAGCAAGTGGTGAATTGTAAGGACGAGCTCGCGCAGCCTTACCTGTTAGATGTATTGATTCAGGTGTTTCCGGACGAATACCACTTAGCGACGTTTCAGGAGGTGTTCTCGACGATGACGATGCTGCGTCCAAACGTTCGCGTCGGATCCATTCTCAACGCGCTTCTCGGACGACTGTTAAGTTACGCCGAGGAAACACCGCAGGCAAAGACGGAGTTTCAAGCCGCAAACGTGTTTCCGAAATCATTCGAGTGCTGCAGAAGTATCATCGAGGCGCACGACGACGTTCCCGCCAAGGAAATCATCGGCATGTACGCGGCGTTGTTGGCCTTTGCGAGAAAGTTGCAACTCACGGACGCGAAGACGTTGGATGAGATTTTCCTCGCCCTCGGCGAATCTCTCAAGGCTAAATTGCCCATCACCGAACAGGAGGTGATGAGGCAGCTCGCGGCGTTGCTCAGTGATCCGTTGGAATCGTGCGAGCTCTCCACCATGTTGGCGGTGAAATCATTCCCGCAAGTCATCGCTTTGCTCGACGCGAGCTCGAAGAAGGAGGTGGCGCTCGGTATCATACAAACCCTATTAAAGAATAGGAGCACGCTGAGCTCCGTGGAAGAGGTTGAGTTGCTGTACAATTTCATCGATTGTGTCGTCATCGGCGACGTCGACGAGGACGGCGCCGACGACAAAGAAAAGAGCGCGCAGCTAGCCAATGAGCAAAACGTCGTCGCCAAGGTTGCGCACTTGATCAAGGCGCCCGAAGACGATTACGAGCACCAACTCGAGATGCTGAACGTCGCGTACGACGCCTTGCTCAGGGGTGGCGCGCGACGAATTCGTTACACGTTTCCGTCGTTGGTGTTCGCCGGCATCGCGTGCGGCAGAGACATCGTTCTCGCCGAGCGAGCCGAAAA
>CEUM01000658.1_pt1 | contig 47476 bp, 25 predicted proteins | sample 356421 | NCBI WGS metagenome assembly CEUM01 (sample SAMEA2622716, study PRJEB7988) | marine metagenome | biome: marine biome (ENVO:00000447); feature: surface water layer (ENVO:00002042); material: "saline water (ENVO:00002010), including plankton (ENVO:xxxxxxxx)" | depth 5 m
ATTATTGGATTACCGGCGGCGCGAACGGGCGGCGACGGGAACGGATCGGTAGTCGACAGCGGCGCTTCGTGCGGTGACGTGTGGAGGGTCGGTGTTCGTGCGAGCGCTTAGAAATCTTTAAAACGACCGACGGAGGCGTACGGTCCCCATTTGGTGGAATGTCCCGGAACGTCGTCGCCGGTGTCAACGAAGTGTCTCAAATCCGCCGACGAATCGAGCGCGGGCACGTACGGCGCTCGCGCGCGTTGGTTCGCCAGCGCGGGCCAGTTGATGTCCGTGGCGAACCATTCGTGACGTTTGACGTCTCGGACGCCGAATTTTCCCATGCCGAGACGACCGGCGGGCATGTGGCGAAGAAAGCCGAGGACGACGGCGCGGAGAGACGGGCTGTTTTGCGCGGCGAAGTAAAACTTGACGTCGTTGATGGCGTTGTACATGTGATAGTGGTCGCCTTGATTGAAGGGTGGACGTCCGTTGACGAGTTCGTAGATGAAGACGCCGAGGGCCCACCAATCGACGGCTCGATTGTGACCGGTTTGCTGGATTTGTTCCGGCGCGAGATATTGCGGCGTGCCGCAGAGCGTAAACGTCTTCAAACCCTTGGCGAGTTTCTTCGCGAACGAAAAGTCCGCCACCTTGACGTACCCGTTGGAGGATATGAGCACGTTCTCCGGTTTCAAGTCTCGGTAGATTATTTGGCGATCGTGCAAGTACTCGAACGCCAACACGACGCACGCCGCGTAAAATTTGGCGTGCGATTCGGGAAGAGGCGACCGTCTCGAGTGCACGTACGTGAAAAGCTCGCCGCCGAGCACCTTATCCATGAGCATGAAGATGGACGCGTCGCTGACGTACGTCTGGCGGAGGTTGACGAGGAAGGGCGAGTCGCACTCCTTCATCGTCTCCTTTTCTCTCCAGACGTGATCGACCAAGCCGCGAGCGACGATTTGCGCCTTGCCGATTTCCTTCAACGCGTACGTCTCACCGCCGTGTGAGACGAGCGTGACGCGTCCGAAGGATCCTACGCCCAAAACACCGACGGTCTTGAGATCTTCGAGCTTGGCCGCGACGGGTCTCTTGTGCGCGGCGATGCCCTTTTTTATGTACATTTCCTCGGCGTTGCGCTTGAGAATATTCGTCAGCTTGCCCAAATGTTGCTCAAACGTTCGCCGAGTGATGATGAACGCCGTCGCTCGATTCGGCACGCGCACGGTGGCGGCGCGCGTATCAGAATGGATCAATCCGAGTTCGCCAAAGTACGATTGTGGCCCGAGTTTACACAACAGTCGTGGTTGTTTGTTGTCGTCGAGCGTCTCTTCGTCGACGACTTCCACCTCGCCGGATTCGAGTATGTACATGGCGTCTCCTTTGCCGCCCTGACGAATGATGACTTGATCGGCGCCGAAGGAGACTTCCGTCAAATCATCCGCCAGCGCCTTGATCTCATTCGTGGAGAGTTTGGAGAAGATGGACACCTTGCTCAGCGTGTCCAATTGCCACGTCTTTCGCAACACCTCGAGATCGCCAATTTTCTTTTCAAAAGACGATTTCGTCATGTACCCAACCTTGGCGCGCGCGCTCGCGCACGTCACGGTGGCCGCGCGTTTGTCCTTACGCAACAGGGCGAGTTCACCGAAATACTGTCCTCGCGTGAGCGTGGCCAGAGGTTCGCTCGCCGACGCCCTGGTCACCGAAAACGTCCCGTCGATGATGACGTAAAACGCATCCCCGACCGTGTCCTCTTGAAACACGACGTCTCCTTCGACAAACGTTTGCATTTTCATAGAACTCGCGATGTCGGTGAGCTGCGTATCGCTCAGAGGCGCCAACGTTGGACACTCGGCCAATCCGGCGAAACATCTCGCCTCCTCGATGGAGCCGAGCATGGAGACGAAGGTTTTCCTGTTCAACACCAGACACGACACGTCCGTCGTCGCGACGATGGTCGCCGCGCGAGGTTCGTTATTAATCAACGCGCGTTCGCCAAAGTAATCGCCTCGAGAGAGATTGGCCACCGTGTGACCGTCGACGCGCACGCTCGTCTCGCCGCGTTCAACGATGTAAAAGCAATTCCCGGCGTCGCCCTGATGAAACACAACATCGTTCGCCTCGTACGTCTCTCGCTTCGCCGCGGTGACGATGGCCGCGAGTTGATGCTCCGAGAGCGCGTTGAACAGCTCGACTCGCTGAAGCAAATCGAGCATATCGGAATTATTCCGCGTGGCGACGGAGCGTTTAATCGCCTTGAACGCGCCCGCGTGCAGCTTCCACAATTTCATCGGCGTGTTCGCCACCACCGTCGCCGATCTCGGACACGAATACAACAGCGCCAACTCCCCAAATCCCCTTCCCGGTCCGAGCGTCGCCACCTCCCTCGCCGTCGCCGAATCGTACATCGCGCGTCCGCCCCTCGACCCCCGCCGCGGCGCCGCGGCCCTCGCCGAATCGTCCGACAGACTCGGTCGTTCCTCGCCCCCCCCCGCGTTCTTCATCACCCTCGCCTCACCGATCTCGATGACGTAATAATACTCACACGTCTCGCACCCTTGCTCGACGACGACGCTTCCCTCATCGATCCACGTCGGCGTCATCGCGTCGGCGACTCTCGCCTTCGCGTCCTCGTCCAACTCGGCGAATAACAGATTCCGATCCATGGACGCCTCGATGGCGCGCATCGCCGCCTCCGTCTTCGCTTCGCTTCCCAGCGTTTTCACACGCGTCTCTCGCGTCGTCTCACCCACGGCGTGGCGCTTTCGAAGCCTCGCGCGCGTGGTTCCCGCGCGCTCGAGACGCGTGGGAATCGAATCGTCCTCGACGAGCGCATCTTTGGCGAACGCGTCCCACGACACGGACGAGAGCACGTCTCGAGAGGCGCAGAGGCCGAGGCAGGGCATGATGTTTCTCGTCTCGCGCGCGTTCGGTCGGTCTCTCTCTCGCGCGCGTCGGCGTGTGGGACTCGAGGGTGCGATTTCGAGAGGGATTTCGTCGAAAAGGGAGACGAGCGGACACGCGCGCGCGGGGCGGAGAGTCGTGCGTACAAAGATTACAAAGAGTGCGTGCGAAGGGAGACTATCTCGCGGCCAACTTGTTCGGACGAACCAAGTGGAGGAAGGCGGCGCACAGCGCCATCCACGCGGCGCCGGCGAGGAGCATCGCGTCGTATCCGGCTTGGGAGGAACCGTAGACGGGACCTTCGTCGGGTCGCGGGGCGAAGTGGAGGATGAGGGAGAACATAGTGGGACCGATGGATGTACCGATGAAACTGGCGACGCCCCAAATAGCGAGCCAGCGCGCGGCGTCCTCTCGGCTGGGTAAACAGTCGATGGCGAGGGCGTAGTCGACGCTGAGAAACATGCCGTTCATAGCGCCGTAGTAGGCTCCGATGTACATGATGGTGGTGAGATTGTGCACGCGCATGAACATAATGTACACAGAGATGATGCCGACGCACGCGACGACGATGAGAGGTCGTCGACCCAGGGCATCGCTGAGTAAACCGGCGGGATACGCGCACAACATGCCGCCGACTTGGCCGATGAAGGATAATCGCGCCACCGTCTGTTGCGGTTCTCTACCGGTGAGTCCGCTTCCGTCGTCCTTCACCGCGGTGTCGCGGAGTAGATATTGCAAAAACACTTGCGCGGAGATGCCGGTGTAATAGAGCGTTCGACAGATGAATAACCAAAAGAAGCTCTTTTGTTCCGGAGCCGTCGGCGAGATGACGTAACTCTGCGCCAGCTCTCGCCACGAAAAATCCACGTCCGCGTCCCAACGCGACGACTCATCGTTCCTCTCTTCGTCCTCCTCATCCTCTAACGACGACGACTCGTTCGCGCAGTAACACGTGATCGGCACGCACGTCACCAATAATCCCGTGTAGAAAAAATACAACGTCGACACGTCCGGGTACACCATCGTGTACACGAACGACGCGCACGCTCCCGCCGCGCTCATCGCCGCCAACACCCCGTTCGATTCCCCGGTCTGCTCCTCGGGCACAATATCCGGCACCAACCCCGTCGCCGCCGTGTACATGACGTTGAGCGCCACCATCGTGAGAGTAAACGCGAGGTAATAACACGTCGGCGCCCACGCCGCGAGCGCGTCCACGTACGTTCGTGCCACGAACATCAACACCAAACACGGTCCCACGCACATCGCTCCGCGCGCGATCATCGGTCGTCGCCGCCCCATGGCGTGTCGAGACCGATCCGAGACGTATCCCGCCCACGGCCCGCTCAACTGCGACGCCCCGGCGATGACCATGAACGCCCCCAGCGCCACGCTGTCCGCCTTGGGAAAGAACATCGTCGCCTCGTACGGTAACGTGACGATGGCGAACGAGCTGATCCACGCCCCGTAGGCGAAGAAGAAGGCGTTCATGCCGATCAAACGAGGCGTCGAGACGCGCGACAACGACTTGGTGTTGCGTCGTCGTCGCGCGCGCGCGGCGCCGATGAGACGCGCGGTGTCGCTCGCGTCGTCGTCGCGCGCGTCCGTGCGACCACCATCGTCGATCTCGACCGCACCGCCGGACGTCATGACGCCTCGCGACGCGGTGGGGTGTGCGGATGCGCAGATTGGAAGATTTCGTCTTCGGCGCGGCGTCGGGGAACGAGACGAGACGTCGCGCGAGTCGCGCTTGTCGTCGCGGTGTGCTACGTCATCTCGCGTGACATTACTGAGAATGGATGATGCTACCGCGTGCTCGCGTCGGCGTCGTCCATGGCGGCGGCGAGTTGGGCGGGATCGAGGACGCCGACGCGCGCCGCCGTGCCGGCGGGAAAGTCGCGTTCGAGCACGGCGGCGACTTGCGCGAACGCCTCGGCGATATTGCTCTTGATCGGTTTCAACAGCGCCTCTCGCGTGGACTCCGAGTTCAAGTACAGGTTCATGGTGTAGATGGCCTTGGGAAGTCGCTCGGCGAGCGCGGTTTTCACCTGCGAGGCGACGGCGGCGAGCTTCTCCTCCGAGGCGAAGGCGGCGTCCCTGAGCGCTTTGCCCTGAGAAGACGACGACACGCGGAACGCGGTGACTTTGGTGATGAAACTGAGCATCGGATCGACGATCTCTTTGGTGATGGTCATGATGTACGCCTCGCACGCCGCCTTGAGTTGTTTCTCGAGCTCTTTTTTCGAATCTATTTTGCTCTCCACGACGCGCGGTCGGCCCTCCGAGGCGAGCTGGTAAAACGCGTTGTCCGAATTGAGCGAAAAGAAGGACATTTCGCCGCCGAACATGCGTCGCACGTGACCGCGCATGTGCGTGAAGTCTAAATCTTTCACCGACACCGCGAGTTCGGTGTTGAAAGGAGCGATTTGCTCGCGAAGAATGATGAGATGCTTGATGAGGAAGAGTTGTCCATCCACGGGAGTCGCCTTCGTGGACACCGTCTGCGCGGCGCCGGCGATGTTATCCGCGCACAGCGACACGACTTCTTGCGCTAAACCGGCGAACGTTTTCACCTCGACGCTGCGATAGAGTTTGGACAGGCACGTGAGCGTGCGCTCGAGCGGCGGGTACCAATTGGTGATGTCATCCTCGACGTCGTCGCCTTTAGATTTCGCTTGCAACGCGCGCACGAGCTTAGCCGGGAAGTCCAAATCATCGGCGGTGGCTCGATAGTTTCCAACCTGGTCCTTGACGTACGTTTGGGCGCGGAAGATTAATCGCTCTTGCACGTCGGACATGATTCGACGCAACGCCGGTTCCAACGCCAACGCGTTTTCAGTTTTCTTGGTGATGTCCTCGAGGATTTCACTCTTCAGAGCCTCGACGAGCTGCGCGAGGAGAGCCAGGTCCGTGATGGAGATGTATTTCGGCCTCAAGATATCGCTCAAATACGTCCCGAGAGGAATCATCAGCGCCGCCAAGGCGACGGTGGGATCCGTCTGCGGGAAGAAGTGTTTGAATAACCCGTACTCGGCCTGGCACACTTCCACGAGGTACGCGGTTCCGATCCTGGCGAGGGCGAGGACATCTTTGCCTCGCTCCGCCGACGCGATCGCACGCATCTTCGCGCGCACGGAACCCGTGAGTAGCGCCGCGCGTTGCTCGCAATACAAGACGTGACAATCGGACAACAGCGCGGCGTACTCCTCGTGATGCCCTCGCTTTTCGAGTTCCTCTGTGAGATTACGCAGCTCGACCGCCCCCGTGCGGAATCGCACATACAACAGCGTGGTCTCACTCCCCTCCTCGACGACGACTTCGTCGTACTCACCGCTCGAGCTCTTTTTGCCCTTGGCGGCGTCTTGCACGTTTTTTGTCGCCTTGCGAAGCGCCGAGACAAAGTATTCGCGCACCGTGCTCATCGCGCGCGTCTGCAACTGTTTAAACTTGGTCCCATAGCTCCCACTCGTCGCGTACTGCGGGTTCGACGCCACAAACTCGAGACAATCGTCCAATCGCTTCAACATTGGTAAAATCTGTTCGCGAGGCGCCACCTCGGATCCGCTCGCGTCGCTCGCCGCCGATATGATAGCTCCCGCCTGAAATTGCTCCGCCACCTTTTCCAACTGATCGAAATAATTCAACTTATCTCGCAACGCGTCCGCGAACTCTTCCAATCGATCCTTCTCCGCGATCATGCGTTCGCTCTCCTCTTGCGTTCGCCGCGACCTCGCCTTGAGCTCGGCGCGCTTCTCCGCCATGGTCGCCAACCCACGCTCCACCGCATCGTATCGCCGCAGCATCGCCTCCCGACGCTCAATCTCCGCTCGCAACGCGTCCGCGCGCCGTCTGTGCGTCTCTCGCCGCTCGTCATCCACGGTTTCCTCGACGCTCGCGTACCACGCGTAAAACGCGCGCGCGCTCGAGAGATTTCCCTCCCCTCCCTCATCCTCGCTCGTCGACGCCCGCTCGCCCGCTCGCTCGCTCTCGCGCGCGTCTCGATCCATCTCGCGTCCATCGTTGCTCTCCCGCGCGTCCACGCGCGCGCGCGCGAGATCTCGTCGCCATTTCGTTCCGATCACCGCCTGCGCGACCGTTCCCAACGCCGCGCTCTGCCCCGCGCTGAGCGCGCTCGCGTGTTCCCACCCGTGCGCCACCGCGTACGCTCGCCGCGCCGTCGCGCTCGCCGCACCATCCGTCGTCATCGCGCGCGCGCGCGCGCGCGTGTGCCGCCGATCATCGCGTCAGCATTTTCATCCATCGAGCGAATTCGCCATTCATCGCCGCGTTCCGCGTCGCGCGTCCACCCGCGCGTCGTCCCGCGTCGTCCCACTCGCGCGTCTTCGACGTCTCCACCATGTCCCTCGCTCATGTCGACGCCCGCGCGACGATCGCACCGTCGTCGTCGTCGAACACCGTTCGATCGTTCGATCGATGCCGACGACGAATGCACCCCCGATCGCGCGTCGCTCGCGTCCGCGCGTCCACGGAGGGGGAACAGAAGATCTCAAAAGCCATCGTCGAGGCGCAATCCGCGCATCCGGTGACGCAATCGGTGGACTTTTCGTTCGCGAGGAGTGGATTCTCGAATGAGTGCGAACGCGCGCTCAACGCGCAAATCAACGTCGAGTACAACGTGTCGTACATTTACCACTCCATGTGGGCGTATTTCTCTCGAGATAACGTCGCGTTGAAAGGTTTCGCCGACCACTTTAAGAATGAATCGCTCGAGGAGCGCGCGCACGCCGAACAGTTGATGGAATACATGAATTTGCGCGGCGGTCGCGTCGAGTTGCAACAATTGCTTCCGCCGCAAACCGAATACGAACACTCGGAGAAGGGATGCGCGCTGTACGCCCTCGAACTCAGTCTGAGTCTGGAAAAATTGAACAACGATAAATTGTGTGAGCTTCACGGCGTGGCGGACGCCGCCGGGGACGCGCACATGTGTGATTTTATCGAGGGGCAAATGTTGGAGCCGCAGGTGCGGAGCGTGCGCGAGGCGAGCGAAATGGTGGCGACGCTTCTTCGCATGGGCCCTCCGGGCGATGGCATGGCCGCCTGGCACTTCGATCAGACGCTTCAACAACCGTAAATCGATCGATGTCGCGCCGGATGATGTCCTCACCGCGCGACGTCGACGTCGACGCGTCGCGTTCGCGCGGTTTTGTTTTACTTTTTACGCGCTGTAACAAAAACGCCAAACCTCACGAATCATCACATTCGCGCGCGCGCACGGCGTCTCGTCTCGATCGCGGTCGCGATGCGAAGAGGTCGGGACGAGACGCCTCGCGATGCGCGTCGCGGTCGTCTCGCGCGACCGCCATCGCGCGCGCGCGAGGCGAGGGAGACGTCCGCGTCGCCGCCGCCGGTGGAATCCTCGAGCGACGAGGCGACCGCGAACGCGCGCGAGAGAGAGAGAGAGGCGACGCGAGACGAAGAAACCATCGCGATGGTGACGCTCGATGCGGACGAACCCGTGGTGGTGGACATAGGCGCGCGCGCGCACGTCACGATGTCCCCGAAACGCATGCGAGAGATGGGCGTCTCGGCGGGCGCGTGGACGACGGTGCGATGTTACGCGACACCTCGCGATGATTCGGGCGTACATCGACGAATGGGCGCGTCGAGAGGACGGGTGAAAGGGTCGAGAACGCGTGTGGAGGATTCGAAGGCGATCGAACGGGTGATGCGGGTGAGGAGGGAGGCGGAGGAGGCGAGACGCGCGGGTCGCGCGGTGGCGTGGAAAACGTTGGCGAGGACGACTACGGAATTGGACGTGGACGACGGGGACGAGGAGGAGGATGAGGAGGAGGTGGATACCGCGTGTGGGTCGAGGGTGGTGTTGGCGAGGGCGTGGCCGGCGCCGAAATTACCCGAGGATGTCGTCGCGCTCTCCAAACGCGTGTGGGTATCGATGGGACGTCCGCCCGGCGGATCCGTCCTCGGCGTCGCCAAGCGCGACGACGACGACGACGACGACGAGGACGTCGATGGATTCACCGCGAGCGAACGCGCGTGCGTCACTTTGAAACTCTGGGCGATGGAGACGTCGGTCGGCGGGGAGGCGACGGTGTGGCTCGAACGCGGGTTGCGCGCGGCGAGCGGCGAACGCGCCACGCGCCGCCGCGGCGTCTTGGAGGCGCTCGCGAAGCGCGCGCTCGATGGACGAGGCGTCATGGTCGGAAACATCGTTCGGTTACCGTTGTTAGGCACGAGCGCGCTGTTCGAGGTGACGTCCATCGAACCGAGAGACGCGTTCGGGGACGGACGAGGCGCGGAGATTTCTTCGAGGACGCGCGTCGTCTTGCGCCCGCGAGACGTCCCCGAGGGAGCGAAGACGAACGACGGCGAGTCTGCCTCCGGTTTCGATTCCGATTCCTCGGATTCCGACGACGTCGCGAAATCGGCGGTGAAACGCGCGTCTCGCGCGGCGTCGTCCCAACGCGTATCGTTTGAAAGTCTCGGCGGCGTTCGACACCACGAGGCGGCGCTTCGCGAGCTCGTCTCTCTACCCCTCGAGCGACCCGAGGTGTTCACGCGATGCGGCGTCAAACCGCCTCGCGGTGTCCTCTTACACGGTCCACCGGGAAGCGGTAAGACGCGTCTCGCGCGCGCGGCGGCGCACGCGTCGAATGCGAAACTCTTCGTCGTCAACGGTCCCGAACTCGTCGGCGCGCACGTCGGCGAGAGCGAAGATGCGCTTCGAGGCGTCTTCGCCGCGGCGATCGAGTCCGCCCCGAGCGTCGTTCTGTTGGATGAATTGGACGCCATCGCGCCCGCGAGAGAACAGAGCGCGGCGAGCGATGACATGATGTCGTCACGCGTGGTGGCGACGCTGTTATCCATCTTCGACGGCGGCGGGAAGGACGCGCTCGAGCTCAATCGCGTCGTCGTCGTCGGGACGACGAACAGACCGGACGCCATCGAGCGCGCGTTACGACGACCTGGACGGTTCGATCGCGAGCTCGAAGTCGGGGTGCCGACGCCGGACGATCGTTTGGAGATTTTACGCGCGCATCTTCGAGGATTGAATCACGATTTATCCGACGCATACGTGAAGGACGTGAGTCGACGCGCGCACGGTTTCGTCGGAGCCGACGTCGCGGCGTTGTGTCAACACGCCGCAATGCGCGCGTTGACGCGCGTCATCGAGCGCACGGAGCGCGGAGATGATGAGAACGCCACCGCGACCGACGTGGACGACTTGACGCGCGCTATGGATGGCGTGCGGCTCGAAGAAAAGATCACCGAAGAAGATTTTGAAGTCGCGCGCGTCAAGGTGCGTCCGAGCGCGCTTCGCGAGGTGGCCATCGAAATCCCCGACGTGCGATGGGATGACGTCGGAGGGTTGGATGACGTGAAATGTCGTCTGAAGGAGGCCGTGGAGTGGGCGGAGAAGCACCCAGACGCGATGAAACGCGTCGGCGCCTCGCCGCCTAAGGGCGTCTTGCTCTACGGACCGCCCGGCTGCAGTAAAACCATGTTGGCACGAGCCGTCGCGAGCGCGTCCGGACGTAACTTCATCTCCATCAAAGGGTCGGAATTGTTCTCCAAATGGGTCGGGGATTCGGAAAAGGCGGTGCGAGCGGTGTTCGCGCGCGCTCGAACGTCGGCGCCGTCGGTGATTTTCATAGACGAGGTGGACGGCTTGGCGGGCACGCGAGGCGGAGAGGGACACGGCGCGCCGTCGGTGCAAGATCGCGTCATCACGCAGCTTTTAGGAGAAATGGATGGGTTAGTACCGAGCGCCAACGTCACCGTCGTCGCCGCGACGAACAGACCGGACCTCGTGGACGGTGCGCTCTTGCGTCCGGGTCGCTTCGATCGTCTCATGTACGTCCCGCCGCCGACCTCTTCGGAGGACAGACTCGCGATTCTTCGCGTGCAGTTCAAGAGCACCCCGCTCGCGGACGACGTGGACTTGAACTTGGCGGCCATGTCCACGAATGGGTACACCGGGGCGGATTTATCAGCCATCTCTCGCGAAGCCGCGCTCGCCGCGCTCGAGGAAAACATCGACGCCACCGTGGTGTGCGCTAGACACATCGGCGTCGCCATGGGTCGCGTTCGCGCCAGTCCCGCGCCTCGACCCGAGTTGCTGGAAATGTACGAAAAGTTTCAGAGGATGTAGTTAGCGCTAGTGCTATTGTAGTCATTGTACAACCCAGTTGACGAGACGAGACGCCTACTATGCTCTGTTCACGTCGGCTTGCCATCGATGCAAGAGATAATTCGCCACGACGGAGCGTCCACCGGTCGACGTCGTCGCGGATTCATCCGCGTCTCCGCCGAAATACCCATTCGCTCGCGTTTTCAACGCGCGCAACGTCTCGTTCTTGGTCGTCGAGATGGTGCGCATGACGGATAACACGGTTTGATTGAGAGAACCCGGGAGGGCGACTTCCAATTTACCCAATGCCTCGATGGCGTCGTCCACGGCGGCCTGCGCGTTCGGATCGTCGTTCGGATCGAGCGATTCAAGCGCCGGCCCGATGAGCGTGCGCATGAGCGGCGCGTGGACAACGGCGTGATCCAAGACTTCGTCGAGTTTGTATCGCGCCTTGTGCGTACCTCGAGAGCTCACCGTGCCCATCGTTCCGGTGCCCATGGACGCGATGCTGTCGATCGTGTCATCGTCGGTGTGATCCGATGGGTTGGCCATGCGAATCGTGCCCCCCATGGATTGGTATATCGAGCTCCCGCCGTGATCGGACGCGACCTCGGCGTTGTGCGTCTGCGCGCGTTCTGTCTGTTGCGCCGCCTGTTGCTGCGAAAATTGTCGCCCGAGGGAATCATCTCCGAAATCCCACGACGGCGTGCCCTTCGTTCGATTGATTTTAGATTGCGCGAGCGCCGCCGCGGGATCATTCGCGTTCGCCTCCGACTCCGTCAACGCGACGTGCTTGTCCACTCGTCCTTTCAACGTCGCGATGGCTTTGTCGTCGAAGAGCTGCACGAAGGGATGGTCGAGCAACTCTTCGGCGCTCGGTCTCGCCTTGGCGTCTTTTTGCAAACACTTGGCGACGAAATCTCGAAAATCGGCGCTGAATCTACCGTCCTCCGGTAATCGAGGCGGATCTTGCTTCGGAATCACGAACAATACGCGCATGGGATGTAAATCCGAGTGCGGCGCCGCGCCGAGCGCCAACTCGTAACACGTGATTCCCAAACTCCAAATATCCGCCTTTTCATCGTACCCTTCCCCTCCCTGAATCACCTCGGGCGCCATCCAAAACGGCGTTCCCGTGAACGTCTTTCTTCGCGCCCCCAGCGTGTGCGTCATCTGTCCGCTCACCCCGAAATCCGCCAGTCTCGCCTCGGCGTCCGCCGTCAGCAGCACGTTCGCCGCCTTGACGTCCCGATGAATCTTCCCCTCATCGTGTAGATACGCCAACGCTCGCAACACGTCCCGCGTGATGAACGAAATCTCACCCTCTCCCAATCCTCCCCCGTTCTCGCTCTCCGCCGCCGATTCATCGACGACGTGTCTCGCGCTCCCGCCCGCCATGTACTCCATCACAATGGCCAACTTGCTCGTTCCCGGCACGAGCGTCGACGCGAGGTACTTGGTGACGAACGGACTCGCGCACTGCGCGAGAACGGTAATCTCGCGCTGAATGTCGGCGACGTCGTCCTCGGCGTCCTCGAGATCGACGAGCTTGACGGCGACGATGTCTCGATTCGTGAGGTCGAGCGCTTTGAACACCTCGCCCGTGGCGCCGCGTCCGACGCGCGTGAGGAGGGCGTAGCGATCGTCGACGACGGGACGGTCTTCAGTCATGGCGACGCACGACGCGCGAGAGAGGTGCGAGGCGCGCGACGACGTGTGCGGAGGCGATGGATGGATGGGACGTGCGGTTGAATTTCAGAGCAGATTTCTAACGTTTTGCGCGACGACGGGCGCGCGCGGCGAGACTCACCAATCGAATCGTTTCAACTGCGCGGTGGCCTCGGTGAGATCTTTTTGAACCTTCTTGCGGCGGTAAAAGATGGGACAATCGCGAGAGGTGCACAGGACGTCCTGGTGAAGCGAGCCTTGGCACCGCTGGCACTGCGTCCAGAGACGGTTGAAATCCTCCTCGAGGTTGTTGACCGAGGACAGCGCACTTCTGAGGTGCTGCGATTCGTTGCCGAGACAGCTTTTACAGAGCGCCTTGGAGAGCTTTTCGTCGGCGATCGGGGCGCGGCATCCGACGCAACTAGGACGAATCTTGGCGAATTGCATGATGCCGCCCGCCTTGACCGTCGGCGTCGGTTGCGCGATGCGACGCGTGTGCTCGCCGTGTAATAGCACGGAGGCGGCGTTGTGCACGATCGGTTCGAAAATACGGAGCAACGGCTTGGTGAGGAACTGGTCCAGGTAATGTTTCGTGTCGATCGGTAGGTTGTGCTCCAACGCGTAAATAGGATCCTCTGATTTTTCGTACGCCTTGGCGTTCTTCGCGGCTTTGATGATGACGTACGCGATACGGTCGCCGACCACGGGCGCCGTGGCCGGGTCGCGCTGGCGCATGCGCTGCGCGAGCTCGATGTGCGCCATTTTCACGCCGTATGAGTCGGCATCCTTCGTGAAACCCTTCGTGATGACCAACTGCGAGAAATCCAACTTGTTTTGCAACAAATCCGCAATCGTGTTCTGCACGTACTTGATAGCACCCTGTTCGTCTCGTTCTTTGAGAATCTTTTCGAGAACGGTTTCGATGACTTGACGAACGAGCAAACAGTTATCGCGACGGACGGTCTCGATACCCTTGGTGTCCATTTTGTCGTATTTTTCCGTGTTCGTCCACAACAAACCGGCGTAGCGCTTCTTGCTAATTAAGAGATACGGCCAGTACACCTTTTCGAATTCGAGTTTGATGGGCTTCAAAAACGTATCGGACACGTACACAGCCGCTTCTTCACCTAGTTTCATCGATTCCGCCAAATCGGGCGTGTTAAACTTGATCATCACGGAATCGGTGTCGCCGTAAATGACTTCGGCGTCGCCCGTGTATCCGTTCACCGTGCGATACTTCTCTTCAACCATCTTCTTCGTGTGATCAATCATCGTGCGACCGTACGCGGTTGTTGACGATGAAATTTCAAGGCACGGCAATTGACCGACGGTGGCCCCGGTGAAACCATACACGGAGTTGGCGGAAATCTTCAGCGCGAGCTGACGACCGTCCAACACGGCTTTTTGGAGCGGATCCGTCGCCTTTTTCAAATCCGCCTTGGCGCGCTTACGGGCGCCCAACAATTCTTCTAAAATTTCTGGTAAAATCCCCTTCGCTTTCGACGCCTTGACGAACGTGTCTCCCGCGGGAGACGTCCCGATGTCCTCTGGGTTCATCTTGCTCACCATGCTCTTCGGAACCAACGTCGAGTAGCACAAGTTGTGAGCCATCATGATTGACGGATACAGCGATGCGAAGTCGAGCGTCGCGATTGGCATCTTGTAGTAACCAGACTTGGCTTCTAAAACGGTCGCACCCTCGTAGGCGACACCACCCTCCATTTGCACGTTTCCGCCGCCTTGCTTGGCGAGGTACGGAATCAACATGTTGCGCTGTCTCGCCTTTCTCAAAAGCTGCGACATGACCTTGATGGACTGACCGCGAGTGAGCAAGTAGTTGAGCGGCACACCGGTCACACGCGCCATCTCGATGTAGTTGTACATGTACATCAATTTGTCTAACAAACGCTGCGGCAGGTATGCATCCTTCAAACAGTACACGGCGAGACGTCTCCGCGTCTCAGGCGTACCGTTTTGAAGCTCTGAAATCGCGCTGTAATGCACGTCTTCCTTTTGTTCTCCCAGAAAGTGGGCCGATACAGCGTTCAGTGAGTACGAAGACAGCTTGTAGTCGCGCTGAATGGCGCGAAGCATATCGAATTGCACGCGGCCTTCGCAAGAAATTTCCTTGCTCTCGTGCGTCCCATACGCCTTAGACGAAAACACCGTGTCTCGCATGCGCACCTTCGTGCCGATCATGCGCCCCCAGTACGGAAAGTCGGAAACACCGAGCGTCTCGGCGCGGTCTAAAAGGTACGGGAAATCGAAATTCACGATGTTGTAACCAATCAACAAATCAGGGTCGCACCCGCGGAGAAAGTTGCCCCAGTTTCTCAACAATTCTCTTTCATCCTTAAAGCTCAACACGTCCGCACCGACGATCGGCGCGCACGTGTCCAACGTCCACACGGCGCGGATGATCGGTTTATCGCTCCCTTGCTCCGTGACGAGAGTCGCAATCTGAATCACCGGATCAAACTTGGCGTCCGGGAAATGGCCTTTACGACCGGCGCACTCGATATCGACGGACAAGATGCGGAACGGCGCAAGCTTGGAGTACTCTCCCTCGGCGGGGTGCGAGATGAGCTTATCGTACGAAATGTCGACCTCAATTTGACAGTGGGACGTCTTCTTCGTGCGCACCGTGTACGAGTTGACGGGGAACTCGATCCAGTTCCCGCCGACGACGCCGCAATCCACCATGAAGCGCAGCGCGTACACGATGTTGGACTCAAACGTGGGATATGTCGTGAACGCACCGTCTCGCACGCCCGGAACGCTGAACCCCTTCTCCAAGATTCCTCGCGCCGCGCTCACCATGTTGGGCAGTCCCATGGTGACCTTCGCGACCAACCGATCCTTCGTCTCGCTGTAGTGCATCAAACTCTGCTTCCGATCGAGCGAGACGCTGATGACGCACACTCCCTGCACATTCTTCCTCGACGCGCTCACTTCTTCGTTCAATCGTCGTCTGAACGCGTCGCAATCCGCCTCGCTAAAATTCTCCGGCACGGCGCAATAAAAGTACGGCTCAAATCCGTGCACGTGCGCGCACACGCTGTGCCCATCGCCCGTCACCCCGAACATGCGCACGACCGCGGCGTCACCCTTCGACCGCCTATCTCCCAACGTCTCGTGCGGTTTATCCACGACGTAATCGATATCCAACTGTTGAAACAACAACCCGTCCCGCGTCGCGTCCACCGGTTTCGCCAGCGGCTTTCGCACCCAATTCTCCCGGTCCGCCGCCACCGCGTTCACCCCCGTCCCCCCCCCGGTCCTCGCGTACACCTCCTCCTCATCAAAATCCACGTCATCATCGTACTCCTCCGCCCCACCTCGACCACCACCGACGTCATCGTCGTCGTACGCGTTCTCGGCGTCTCGCACCAGGGCGTCCTCGTCGACATCATCGCGTTCGACGCCACCGTCTCCGCTCCCGCGCGCGTGTTTCTGCGCCCCGTTCGACGCGGGATCCGTCGACGCGCGCTTCATCCGAGCGCGTCACCGGACGCGGAGACGCGCACGAGCGTCGTCGTGTGCCATCCATCCATCGCTCGCGACGACGACGGATTTTTCAAAATCCATCCCATCCGTCTTTGTTCCGCGCGTCCGACTCGTTGATATATTTCGTATTTCGGTCGCGCGCGTGACGAGAACCAGTAGTCTATCACTTTGAACCGCTATATATATGTAGAACGGCGATGCCCGAGGTGTGTCGGAGAAACGACCGACCGACCGCGCGATGGGTGTCGAGAACGAGAACGAGAGGCGGTCACTGACTCGACGGTTCATGACTCGTCGATTGACCCCCACGCGCGCGACATCATCGCGCCCTCGTCCGTCACCCGCGCGTCTCTTCATCGTCTTCGAGACGACGCAGTACACCGAATCGTCCCCTCTTTTTCCCCGCGCGCGCGCGCGTCACAATAGACACACGACCGGTCGTGACTCACCATCGAGTCCCCTCGGTGGTGCATCCATCGCGCGCGCGCGGATGGAAGGTTCGACAGTTCGGGACGACGCGCGCGCGAGCGTCCCGGGGGCGAGGCGAGCGCGCGCGAGGCGAGGCGAGCGCGCGGGCTTTTTTTTTGCTCGTTCGCCGTTCGGTCGCCGATCGGTCGCCGATCGGACGGGAACCGCCGCGCGCGGTCGTTCGTCGGGGACCGCGCGCGAGGACGCGCGGAACCGCGGTCACGGAGATTGTCGGTGGTCCGCGGCCATCGGTCGAGGTACGGCGCGATGCGGTCGGTGATTCGCGCGCGAGCGCGCTCGTGACGTGAGGAGTATTTCGTGCGATGGGTGTCGCGTCTCGTCGCGACGCGCGCGCGTCGGCGCGGTGTCGACGGGGGGTGGGAATTCAATTAATTCGCGCACCCGCGCGGAGTCGTCGCGGGGGGATGAGGACGACGTGTCGTCGCGACGACGCGCGCGTGCGACGCGCGATGATGGGACGATGCGCGCGTGGTGGTATCTCTCGCGTCGTTTGCGTCGTCGCGCGCGTCGTCGCGTCGTCGCGTCGTCGCGCGCGTCGTGAGACGCGTCGACAATAATCGCTCCGTCCCCCTCTCTCTGTGTCCCGGGGGACTGGGGAAAAACCAGAGCGCGCGAGGAGAAGACGCGACGACTCTGTGCGCGAGGGAACGGGGTGGTGAATGAAAGGAGTACAAAAAGAGAAGAAGACGCGACGCGACGCGACGCGATGCGAACGAGCGACTGACGAGACGAGACGATGACGCAGGCGATGGACGCGTCGACGTCGGGGCAGTTGTTGCCCGGCGTGGCGGGGAAGCGGTGCGCGCACTGTAACACGCACACGACGCCGTTGTGGCGGAACGGACCGGATGGGCCGAAGACGTTGTGTAACGCGTGCGGGGTGAGAGATAATAGAAGACACGCCAAGGCGAATCGAGTGCAGAAACCGTCTGCGCCCAAGGCGCCCAAGGCGAGCAAGTCTAACGGGAAGGGTGGCGATAAGAGGAAGCGCGGGGATGCCGCTTCACCGGGAAGAGGGGGTAAGAAAGACGCGAAGAAAGCAAAGCCGGCGCGCAACTACTTTGCGCAAAAGGTGGACATTCATGTGCCGAGCTTTCACGAGGTCGCGGATTATGAAATGTCGCACGCGGGGGGATTCAGACAGCCGAACGCGTACCTGCGCGAAAACGTTGCCGATCACCAGCTCAACCGTTACGGACCGGGAACCGCCGCGCCGATGTATGAAGCGACGCCGGCCGACTTTGAGTGGCTCGAACACATGAACTCGGAGCCGCTCGAAGGGAAGGGGACGGTGTGCGCGACGACGCCGAACGCGCAGTACATGCGCCCGGAACACTTGGAGAAGCTCTTTGACACGTTTGAAGAAACCTCTTGGGCTTCATCCGCGATTCCGACGCAAGAACAGGCGGCACAGGTTGTGCTCGGGAGCGTGTTCGGTGCGGTGAACACGCCGGAGAGCAAAATGGAGGATGTTTTGCACTGGGCCTCAAACGCGCAGTTGGGCGACGGACAGCTCGTCAATTTGAAGTCTGAGGTCGAGGGTTGGAATCCGTTGGATTTGCACGACGAAAACTCGAACCAAAGCTCGTCCGAGACGGCCGCGCCGTTGACACCGAGCGGAAGCGCAGAGTTTTTGCTCAAGCGTACGTCTCAGTCTGGAAGCATTCCGTCTGAAAACGGCGATGATGACTCATCGACGCAATCCGCCGACGATTTGATCGAACGTCGGCTCGCGTCGAACACGGATCGTCAGCAGTCGGAAAACTTAAAGAGCAGTGATCTCGACACCCGCGCCCAAGTGGGAAAACTGCGTCGCGCTGGATATTTCTTTTCCAGACGCGTCGCGCAGGTGTCGCGCCCCCGGATTGGTGGCAAGAGTGAGCTCAAGAACGCAATCCAAACCATTAACCAAATCAACGAGAAAATTTTCAAGATATGCAAACACGCCCCTTCTTTTGAGGTGATTTGCAAAGTCTACCGTTACTGGCTCAAAAAGCGTTGGAAGAATGGAGGAAAACCTCTTCTGAAGCGTTTTGATCCGGTGCCGCCGTTGCGGCTCAGAGAGCGTCCAGAGGTCGCGACGGAATCAGAGCAACTCGCTTATTTATTCTGTTTCAATCTCGAGGCGGTTTTCAGGCAGCAACAGGAACGAGCAGTCAGAGTGGAACAGGCCGAGGCGCAGAAAAAGCGTCGCCGCCGTCCTTGTTTCAATCCCGCCGCGACGAAGCGTCGACGTCGCGTCCAAGCCGCGATTGACGACGCGGTGTCAAAGCCTCTGACCATCTCATTCGAACCGCTCGACGAACTCTTCGCGCACGGCTGGGAAGTGGTCGAGTACCAACCCAAGCCGGTCGTTCCGGTCAAGGAACAGAAGACGCCGAAAAAGGAACCAACCGTCAAGAAGCAGAGCAAACCCGCCACCGCCGCCGCTCGGTTGCCGACGCGTTCGCCGAAGTCCGTCAAGGCTGAAAAGCTCGAGTCTCCCGCGGAGAATGCGGTCTTCGACGATAGCGTTGGTCGCCGATCGGAGGCAAAGTCCGTCAAATCACCGATGGGCGCCGCCGCGGCAAAGGCGGGTGCGCTCGTCAAGAACTTTGTCTCTTCGGTGGGCTGCGCCTTCGGTTACGGCAACAACGGGAAAAATAATCACGAAATGGTAAATGGATCTTCCGGGGATCCCAACGCGCCGTCGACACCTACGACGAAGCGTCGCTCGGCGCGTGTAAAATCAAGCGACTGGACCGTGGCGAGATTGCCTTAAGAATCTCCCACGCCGATCTGAAATGTGCTACGTACGATACGAGGGCACTACGCATGTTCATCAGTTTTTAGAAATCAAATACAGTGGGGGGAGACGCGGACCAGGCTCGGTTCACGCTCAACTATTAGTAACACACACCGGGTGCATATGTTTTTCATAAAATGTACACGAAATCGTATTCACAGATAATCTTCGCCGTGTTCTATTCAAGTTTTTCTAAAGCGGTGTCGGCGCGATGCGCGTCGGTGCGATGCGTGCGGGCTGAGCGGCGTCGATTGGAGCGGCAGCCACAGGCGTCGCTTCCACGGGCGCGGGCTTCACCACACTGGCGTTCGCCGACGGAGCATCGAATCGTACGTTTTCCGCCGGCGCGCCCAATTCGTCCTCGTCAAAGGCGACGACGCTCGCGAAACCATCCGTGCTCGTCACCACAAGCACGCGTCCGTCGGGAGACCACGCGCAATCGGTGATGGAGGCTAGATGAATGCCCGCGACGTAACATATCGGCTCCGTCTCGTCCGTGTCGTAGACGCAGACGCTGTCTTGCGACGCCACGGCGAAGATGATTCTATACGGCAAATCCGTGAGCGGCGGGGACTTCTTCTCACCCGCGCGCCGCTCGAACACCTTCGGATTGAACCGCACGCACACGGAAGGTGACTCGCCTCCGGGCAGGTGCATCGCCGGCACGTTAAAGTTACCTCGAGCGAACACGTACGTCGCGTTCATCGCGCGCTGGGCGCCCGGCCGACGAAACATTCCCGCCGGAAGCGCGACGAAGGAACCATCCGGCGACCACTCCGGCCGACGAAAAAACGACGTCATGGAATCATCGTGAAACATTGACATCGCGCCACCCTCAACACCAGGCGCATCCACGCACTTGATCACCTTGACTTGCTTGATATTCTTCGAATCGACGCGTCCGCCTCCCGTCACCGCGTACGCGCGCGCCGTCCTATCCGGACTCTGCGTCACCACGTACTCTCCTCTCGGATCAAACGCCACCCCCTGCACGTAATGCGAGTGCTCACGCAACTGCACCAACCCCTGTCCACTCACCGCGTCCCACACGATGACCGTGTTATCCACCGACGACGTCGCTAACGCGTCGTTCGGTCCCCAACACGCGCTCGTCGCGTCGTCCGCGTGGCCTCGCAACGTCTTCACCGGTCGCCATCCCACCGCATCACCGTGCGAGTTCGTCCCCTCTCGCTCTCTCCACACGTACACATCTCCAGCGTCCCCCGCCGAGGCGAGCGCGTCACCGCGCGCGTTCCATCTCGCGCAGTTCACCGCCTTGGCGTGACCCGTCAGCGTCTCGAGGTGCGTCGCCGTCGCCCACGACGCGTCGTCCGCGTCGGCGTCAATCGCGCCCTCAGTGGACGTGGACGCGGACGAGACGGCGACGCGCCATAATTTAATCTCGGTGTCCGCGCCCGCGGTGGCGAGGACGCCCGTGCGTGGGTTGAAATCGCACGAATAGATTGGTTTCTGATTGTCGCGCGACACATGTTTGATTAGTCGACGTTCATCGCTCCATCATCGCGACGCGCGCGAGCGCACGTGCCGTCTCGTCTCGACGAAAGTTCTCACGTTTGTCTTGTCCACGTTGTGCCAGGTGATCTCGAGCGTTTTCACGCGCATGGCGCGAGACGACGGCGAGTCGGTGTCTGTCGTCGCGAATTTTCTCTTCATGTTTTAATTTAAACGCGTGTCGGTCATGCGTTAACTCGGCATTACACGTGTGAGTACGAGGACGGTCGCGGTGAACGGTCGGACGAAACGAGAGGCATCGAAACGTTTCGATGTCTCGATCGTCGTGCGTCGCGGCGATGGACGGCCGACGCTAGAGGTCGGCGCCGAGCTCGTCCATGCGGCGCATGAGGGCGCGCATCTTTTCCTCGCTGTTGTGGCGAGGATTCGGGAGGACGAGACGGAAAAAGTTTGGTAAATTGAGCGCCGGGACGGGTTGGAACCCGATCATGGCGTCGCCGGCGCGGTGCATGCGATCCTTGAGCTTGGGAGCCACCTTGGCGAGCTCGGCGAATTGTTCCGGCGTGGCGGTGGACTTGTCGAACGGACGAAGTCGAGGCGGGACGTACCAAAAGCCGACATTGGCGCACTGCGCGGGAGTGGCGAGCACCCACGCGCCCGTGGTGTCGTTGACGACTTCGTTCTCGACGAACTTGGCGAGATCAAAGGCGCGATCGACGAGTTGTTCCCATCCGGCGTCGCCGCGGTACTTCCACGTCAACCACAACTTGAGCGAATCCGATTTGCGACCGCATTGAATGGTGCGATCGCCGAGGTCGGCCTCGGTGTTGTTCTTGTCGGGTTGGAAGAGATAATCCGCCTTGTACGAGTTGGCCGCCATGAACGAGCCAGACTTTTTGCTCAAGATGATGGAACACTGCAGCGGAATGCCGAGCATCTTGTGCGGGTTCCAGCAGAAACTGTCGGCACGCTCGACGCCGTTCATCAAGTGCTTGTGCTTATTAGAGACGAGCGCCGCGCCACCCCACGCACCATCGACGTGTAACCACATGTCTTCCTTGGCGCACACGTCAGCGAGCGCGCCGAAGGGATCGTACGCGCCGAGCACGGTGCTCCCGGCGGTGGCGCCGACGTAAAACGGTGTCTTGCCATCTGCCTTGGCTTTTTGCACAGCAGCTTCGAGCGCTTCCGGAAGCATGGCGCCGTCTTTGCCGCAGTCAACCTTGATCATGTTGTCCATGCCGAGACCGATCATGTGCGCGCACTTTTTGTAGGAGTAGTGCGACTGCTCGGAGCAGAAGGCGACGTACCCTTGCGGCATGCCAGTCTTTTTGGCTTCCGGGCACGCTCGTTCGCGCGCTAATATCATAGAATACAAGTTGGCGATCGATCCTCCCGGAACGAAGAGGCCGTCGTGATCGGGAGCGGATCCGTCGGCGTTTTCTCCAAGCCAGAGAGACGCAATCTTCGCCAACATCGAGCGTTCAATCTCTGTCAAAATCGGAGCGACTTCGAACGTGTGCACGTTGGAGTTCAACGCGCTCGATGCCCACTCACCAGCGAGCGCGATGGGGTCAACACCGGCGTAAAGTTGATTCATGAACATCGGATGCGAGCTTCGCACGCTGTTGTTCGCGACGGCGTTGAGCGCCGTGGTGAGGTTCGCGATGGACGTGCGCTCTTCATTCTTTTGCAGGTCCAAAGGCACGCCGATTTCCTCGAACATCTTGCGAAGATCGGCCGGCGTGTTGTAAATGCTCACCGGTCCAGCGCCTCGAATCGAATTTCTGTGGTACTCGACCATGTGTGTGGCGACTTCGTCGAGGAATCGGAGCTCCCTCTCCTCTTGGTCTCGGCCCCACAAGCTGTCGTTCTCCTCCTCCTCCGTCGGCTTACTGTCGCCGTTCTTCCAATGCACTTCGTACTCGGTCACGTCTTTCAACTGGGCGTCGAGACCCTTGGCCTCAAGCCACTCGTCGTTGAAGATTTTGGACAAGTATTTGACGCCGCTATCGCACAAGACTGTGACAATGGTACCCTCTTCGATGTGGCTCGAGAGCACGCGCGCCGCGTGAAGGTTCAAACCAGAGCTACCACCGAGCAAGACGCCCGAGGACTCAGCCACCATGCGCACGGTGCGGAAAGAGCTCTTGTCGTCACCCAGAACGGCACCGTCGATGACGTCCGTGTCGAGAACTCCGGGGATGGAATCCTTACCGACGCCCTCGACTTCCCAACTCTTTGGCTCGAGTTCCTCCTCCGGGACGTCGTTGACGAAGTAGTCCCACAGAACGCTCCCCTTGGGATCGGCCAGGACAATCTTAATCGTCGGATCGACGCTCTTAAGATACCGACCGGTACCGGTGATGGTACCGCCCGTGGAACCGCCGGCGACAAAGTGTGTCACGGCCCCCTTCGTCTGCGACCAAACTTCCGGTCCGAGCGTCTTCTCGTACGCGTCCGCGTTGTACGGATTGTCGTATTGGTTGACACCATAATAATTCGGATTTTTTGCGCACATCGTCGACTCAATATTTTGATAATGATCCGGATGATCCGCGGGAACCCCACTCGGCGCTACGATGACCTCTCCCCCGTACGCCTTCATCGCGTCAATCTTCTCCTTACTCGTCTTCTGATTCGTGATGACGATGTACGGAAACCCACGAATCGCGCACGCCATCGCGATCGCCGCGCCCGTGTTCCCACTCGTCGCCGCCACCACCGTCATACCCTCCTTGAGCTCGCCCGTCTCCAACGCTCGGTTCAGAATCTCCTGAGCGATTCGATCCTTGATGCTTCCAGACGGATTCAAATACTCACACTTGCCGTAAATCCGAACCTTTGGGTTCGCACTGAACGCGCTCAGATCGATCATCGGCGTGCCTCCGATCAACTGCTGCGGAACGACCGGTCCGTTGGCGATCCTCGCGTGCGTCGATCGCCAGTGCTTCGCCTCCTCCGCCGTCATATCGGTGAATGACGTCGGCAGCGCCGCCTCGAACGCCGCTCGCGCCATCGCGAGTTCTTCCGATAACGACTCTCCCGGAGAATTGATCGAGCGCACTCGCGCGTTACGGCTCGCGAGGGACGCCGTCCCTCCGCGGCGTCTCGCCAAACCCCGCCCCGGCGCCGCCGCGAATCTCCCTCGAGCTCGCGCGGACCCGGCGGTCCCTCCTCCGCTCGCTCGCGCGCCCCGCGGCGCGCGCGAAGGAGTCGCCGCGCGCTGAATCGCTGGCGCAGCGCGGAATCACCTCGGTGATCCGCGTGTCGTCGCGCTCGGGCCCGCGCTCGATGACGGCGGGGAGTCCCGCGTCCGGTGTTCGCGCGTTCGCTCGACCGACGCGCGGGGAGACGCAAACGCAGACGTGCTCGCTTCGTTCGCGCGCGCGCCGTTTCTTCGTTTCCGCGCGTCGACGGCTCGCGACGTCGAATGCGGCGCGATCGATGCCATTCGCGCGCGACCATTTTGATTTTGATTTTGCGGCGGAGACGCTCCCGGGTGTGTTTTATCATATATGGGCAAACAGTGTGTGTATTTATCTACAAAGTGTCGACACAAACCTCGGGGGCGCGCTCAGGCGTCGTCGGCGCGCGCGGATTCGGCCGCCTTGGCTTTTTTCCACGCGTACGCCGCCTCGAGGAGTTTAAGCGACGGTTGTTTCGCCCCTGCGTCGTCGGGGAAGACGTAGTCGTAGTACTCCTCTTGGCCGAGCTCGCGGCCGTCGTCGTCGGCGACGGAGCGCTTGCGCTTGACGCGCTTGGGAAGCTTCGCCTTGACGTCGGCAACCTGGGAGAATTCGGGAGGAAGGGTGGATTCGAAGGATTTCCAAGCCTCGAGGAGCACGACGCGCTCCTCTTTGGCGTCTGGGTCGGCGTCTTTGAGTTCTCTGAGCGCGCGCTCGTAGACGGCGCGGCTCTTGGCTTGACGAGACTCGAGACACTCGCGCTCGTCTCGCTCGGCGGCGGCGGTGGCGGCGGCGATGGTGGCTTCGTCGGCGTCTTCGTCGACGACGACGATCGGAGTGGCCTCGAAGCGAGCGTAGGACATCCAAACCTTGACGTGCTTGGTGCGCTCGAGGAGTCGCTCATAGAGCGCGCGCGTCTTGTCTCTCTCGCCCTCCGAGGTTTCGAAATCAATGTACGCTTTCCACAACACCTCCGGCATGTCTAACATGCCCTGATCGACGGCAAGCTCGTAGATGGATCTCACACGATCGACTTCGCCGAGCGTGTGCTCGAGATCGGCGTACTTGATCCACGTCGAGCAGTTTTGGGGTTCGATTTCCAAGTACTTTTCGTAGAGCGTTCGGCACCTTTCGATGTTGCCGAGCTGATACTCGATGTCTATGTATGTCGAGAAAATCTTCGCTTTGGGGGCTAATCCGATGGCGAGACCGAAAATCTTTCGACACGCGTCGAGTCGACGCTGACGAAGCTCGAATTTCGCCGCCATGATCCAAATCTTGGAAAAGGAAAACTCGGCGTGCGGAATCACCTTCAAGCATGCCCGATACACCTCACGCGTGCGCTCGACATCTCTCGCCTCGAGCTCTTCGTATAATGCGTAGTTGATCCACAGGTAAATGTATCGCTGCCAGAACCGTTTCTCGTTCGCGGGAGGTACGTTGGCGATGGCGCGTTCGTACACCTCTCGCGTCTTGGCCATGTCACCCGCGCTCTCCTCCAATCTGACGTAATCGAACCACGTGTCGTAACTGAGCGGATTTTTCGAGATTTCCTCCTCGTACTTGAATCGCCGCTGTCCGACGACCACGTCCTCGATCCCCTCGCGATCGCCGTGCATCTTTTCAAACTTCATAAACTCCTTGTACACGCTCTCCGCCTGCTCCTTCGGCAAATTGTCCAACGCAAACTTATAAATCGCTCTCGCGCGCTCCACCTCGCGACACATCTCCTCAAACTTAGCAAAGTTTGCGTACAACTCCCCGACCTCGGGCTCGTTTCTCAAAAACTCCACCGCCGCCTCGTACACCTCTCGCGCCTTTTCTCGATCCCCGCTAGAAAACTCAAACTTGGCCCATCGCGTCCACGCCTTGACGTCTGGATGCACTTGCACGTACCTCTGAAAGATATCCCGCACCCGCGCAGTTTCCCCATACCGCGTCTCCATCTTCACGTACGCGTACCACGCCGTGTGTTCGGGCTCCCACCGCATCCACTTTTCGAACACCTGCCTCGCCGCCGCCACCTGCCCCAACGTCTCCTCCATCGCCACGTACTTGTACCAAAACACATCCACCCTCGGCAGCGTTCCGCACGCCCGCTCGAGCACGTTCCTCGCGTGATTCACAGCCTTATTCTTCATCTCCATCTCCGCGTATTGCAACCATATCGGCACCTCTCGCGGGTGGTGCTCCAACGCCCGTTCCCACACGCTTCGCGCGCGCGGCAAGTCCCCTTGTCCCTCTTCCCACTTGGCGTACCGTATCCACGCGCGGGTCTCCCAATACGCCGCGCGCACGCGATCCTCGAACGATTTCCGCTGTTCGTACCGATACTCTCGAAGCTCTTCGCTGTCGGCGATCTTGCGCGTCGGCGCCTTGTACACCTCCTCGGCGCGCTCATTCGATTCGCGAACGATCTGTTCGGCGGTGATTTGCACGCGCGCGGGGGCTTTATTCTTCACCCGCGCACCGCGGGACGACGGCGCGGACATGTTCGCGCCGTCGCCGACGCGCGAGAGGCGACGGCGACGACGCGTCGGCGCGCGCGCGTGTGGCGCGACGACGGGCGGCGGCTCGGCGAGTCGCTGAACCCTAGTTTTATGAAACCCCTTATCAATGTTTACAAGATGTTTGCGCGCGCGTCGTGGGAACGGCGACCGCGCGTCGCCGCAGTGTCGGTCCGTCGGTGGGACGACGCGGTGGTGACGCGCGATCGACGGCGTGAGCGTCGGTGATCTTTATCGTCGGCGCTTTCGTTGCGTTCACGGGGCGCGAAGACGTCGAAACGTCCCGTGATTAAGATTTTTCACATTGGTGTTGTGACGAACTCGAACGCGCGCGCGGGGACGTGACAGCGCGCGCGCGGCGAACCAGAAGCGAGAAGGCGTCGTGGGGACCGAGATGAAGGATCTCGACGCGCCGTTAGCGAGCGAGACCGCGGTGAAGTTCCCGTCGAGGGCGCAAGAGACTCGGGACGCGTTTTTAGACAACGCCAAGTACGCGCTCATGTTGATCGTCGTGTGGAATCACGCCATGCAAGAGTTTCTGCGGTACGTGGATGATTTTGAAAACAGGCAGTGGTGCGAGGAGGATTCGGTCAACATCCGGACGCATCAGCATGCGCGAGTGTTTTATTTGACGCTGGCGACGGTGGGCATGCCGGCGTTTACGTGCGTGAGCGGTTACGTCTCCAGGAGTTGGTTAAACGCGGCGCGCGAGGACGAGGCGAGCGCGGAAAATTTACTTAGACGGGTGCGGGCGATGACGAAGAGTTTGATGGGGACGTACGCGCTGTGGCAATTCATCGGGATGTTGGTGGTGTCGCCGACGACGGCTCCGGCGCAATGGTGGGCTCCGGTGGGACCGATGTGGTACTTGCTCGCGCTCTTTTTTTGGCGAATGAGCGTGTTGGTGCTCGGTGGGTTGAAAGACGTCGTCATCTTTGCGTGCGCACTGTTCATGGGACTCTTCGTAGGGTTCACGGAGACGGCGGTGTCGAAGAACGATTTGGCGGTGTTTGATTTGCAACGCGTATTCGTGTACGCCGTGTATTTTTATATCGGGTGTTGCGTCATCAAGCCGCACCATCTGAGGAAATTGAAACAGATGCAATACGAAAAACGCGCCACACTCGGTGTCATCGTACTACTGGGTGTATCAGTCGCATGGTACGTGTCGCTGTACATCGTCGGGGCGTGCTTCGATGAGGCGCAGTGGTCGGTGTGGTCGACGAGACCGTACAACTCGGGATCCATCAGCGATATGTTCAGCGGCATGGCGCAACGCATCGGCTTATATGTGTTCTCATTGGTCGCCATGGGTGGGTTTTTCGCCCTCGTACCGAGCAACGAGTCCATCATCACCGGCATGGGATCGAGAACGCTCTACTGTTACGTGTTGCACATTTATCTCGTTCGAGGATTTTCCAAATTCCTCCACTTGGTCTGGGACGACGCGCCGCTGTCTTTCCGACTGATATGCGGCGCGTTCATCCTTCCGTTGGTTGTCGGCAACGCTCTGATGTCTCGTCCGGTGCTGTTGCTCAAACCGATCATCGAGCCGAGCGTTCCGGCGTTGACGCGCGAAACCGACGACATCGCCGCGCGCGAGGCGGGCACCGCGTGACGCGCGCGCGCATCAAGAGACGCGCTCGAGCGCTCGAACGCGTTTCGATAGCTTATGTAATCACCAATAGTCGACGAAAATCACGCGTCTCGCGCGAACATCGAGCCGTTCCCGAATACCGGCTCGAAACCGTTTCAAACCGCCCAGAGACAGGTCATCTCATCCTCGCGTCCGCACACGTCGACGCCGCGCGCCATCGTCGACGACGACGCGCCGCGCACGTCGCGCAGTCGTCGACACGCGTCTCCGCCATGTCCTCGTTCGCCCTCGCGCGCGATGCGAAGATCGCCAGTCCCGCGACGACGCTCGCCCTCTGTCCAACCATGGACGTCGTCGTCGTCGCCTGCGCGCTCGGACGCACGCTGACCGCGTACAGACTCAACTGGAATAAACTCTGGACCAAGGCGCTCGATCCCGAGCGCGAGACGCCGACGCGGGTGACGTTTCGACCGGACGGGAAGGTGATGGCGGTGGGGTACGCGTCGGGGACGACGACGACGCACGCGACCGAGACGGGCGAGTCGCTCTTAGTCGTCGAGGAGGACGAGATGTCGTCCGCGAGTGGGTCGAATATCACGTGCGCGGTGTGGCGCGAGGTGGCGACGCGCGAGCGAGCGGGTGCGCGGGCGGGGGTGCGAGATGAGAGCCGCGCGGCGGCGCACGCGGCGGCGAGCGCGACGAAAATCGGTGGTGGACGATGCGTCGCGGACATCTCGAGCGATAACGCGTCCGTGAGGTGTTTGGTGGAACATTTTGAGCGAACGGGGCGATTGAGCGTGCTGTTGATCGGAAATGCGCGCGGGACGGTGACGGCATACGCGTTCGGAATGTTTCGCGTTGGACGATGGGGGACGTCGACAGACGGCGCGGCGGTGGAAGCGTTGGCGCCTCGCGATAATTTCGAGACGGTGGACGCGGTGATTCGCGAGCGCGCGGGCGGATTGAAGTTCATGCGATTGGACACGTCTTACATCGCGTCGAACGCGAGAGAGGTGTACTTGTTGTCGACGCACGCCGCGCACGTCAAGACGGCGCTGGAACGCGCGCGCATCGCTCTCGACGACGTGCGAAAGAGATACTCCACCGGTTACAGAGATCGTTTCGATAAAATATTCCGAGACTTCGAACAGGCGCTGCGCATGACGGTGATGCATGAGACGAGCACGGACGTTCGATTCGAATTCAGAGAACGATTCGTCGAGTTGATGGCGACGGGCGTCTTCGACGCGGCGTTTCAACAATTCTTCATGAATGTGTTCAAGAGTGGTCTCGTGAAACGCATGGCGAAGGATATGGACGCGCTGTTGACCGACTTACACGAGACTTTGATCGCCACGCTCGCGCCCCTGGTGGATGAGACGGCATTGCGTCTGAACGCGTTGCTCGGCTTGGCGCGACTCGGGTACGGCACCGACGGCGTGGGCATCGACGAGACTCGACTCGAAGACATCATTAAGATGTGCGAGCGACTATCTTTCGTCGCCGTCGATGTCGCGCGCGCGGTGACGGTGCGTGCGATGCAACTGCGCGCGTTTTTCGTGTGCATCATTCGCACGCAACTCGCCGGCGAAGGCGAAAAAGGGTACGAGGCGCAACTGCCGGCGCCGCGTTTGGATCTCGTGCGGGACTTTTTAGAGGTGGCTTTCAGCTCGACGAGCGTCGACACCGACGTCTTGGACCGCGCGTTCGCGCGCGCGACGGGTGATACGCTGTTGGCGGAGGAGGCGTTGCGACATTTTTCGCGCGCGTGTTCGACGCGCGTCGAGAGCGCAAAACGTCTTGGCGATTCAAAACCATCCGAAATCGTCTCGCTGGGCGACATGCTCGACCACGTCGTTGCATCCGTTGACGCCACAATGCGCGCGCCGTGCGAAATGTTGAGCGCCAAGTGCGCGTGGACCGAGACCGGCCGAGTGACGGACGAGACAGCGTCCTCCGTATTCGCCACGTCGCAAGCCGTGGACGAGCGTCGACACAGCGTCCACATCGACACCTCTCGCGACCGTCTCCACGTCTACCGGGCCATGAACGGTGATCATTGCCGATCGGTGACGTTTACGACGCCCAACGAATCCATCGTCGATTGTCAGCCGTACAAGGGCGACGCGCTCGCGCTCTTGCTCAAACCGAAGGACGCGGCGAACGGCGCCAAGGCTCGACTCATCCTCGTCGGCGACGACGCGTTCGAGTCCTTCGCGGCGTGCAGCGCACCGGTGGACATCAATTCTTTGGACATTCGCGCGCGACAACTTCCGTGCGTCGAACCGTCGGCGCCTCTGGCGGTCAGCGTCGCGCGTGGATTGGCGGGCGTTCTCGTCGGCGCCGCGCGCGTGCAACTGTACGATCTCGAGGACGACGAGATGTCGTCCGATTCAGACGACGAGGACGAGTGATCAATTTCGCCGTTTTTTGGTGCGTCGATAGCGCGACGTCTTGAGTGTATTTCATGTACTATTCATTCATCGACGTCTGTCGGCGGCGGCGAGCCGTCGCCGGCCCAACCGTCCTCACACACGCGCGCGTCTCGTGCGCCGGTCGACCGCCGCTGTCCTCGCTCGAACGGTCGAGCGTCGCGAGACGAACGTCATGCGCGACGTCGGCGTCGCCGCGCCTGCGTCCACGTCTCGCGCGTCGTCCATCGCGCGCGGTTCGCGAAAACCTGAAGCGTCGCGGTGTCGGCGGCACGATTTCCCCGTCCGCGCCTTGCGCGTCCGCGCGCGCGCCGCGGCGAACGCGCGGCACGAGTACCCTCAAGATTTCCTCGACCTCGGTCCGCGCATACGCACGGTGTCGCTCGACGACGATGACTTTGATTCGTCGACGTTTGATTTCGTCTGCGACGTGCGCTCGGGCGGCGAATACGACGACGATCACGTCCCGGGCGCCATCAGCACGCCCGTCCTGAATGACGAGCAGCGTAAGCGCGTGGGGACGCTGTATAAACAAGTAGATCCGTTCGAGGCGAAAAAGGTCGGCGCCGCGCTCGTGGCGGCGAATCTGAGCGACATTATCGAGGAACGGTTCATGGCGTGCGAGCGCTCGACGAAAATTCTCGTCTATTGTTGGCGAGGCGGTGAACGATCGCTGAGCCTGGCGCACGTGCTCAGTAGGATTGGATTCGACGTATACTTCGCCCCGGGTGGGTACAAGCGGTACCGCGCGGGCGTGTTGGAGTGGTTGCGAGGGATGGATGCGTTTTCGTACCACGTCGTCGCGGGCAAGACGGGGTGCGCCAAGGGTAAATTATTAGACGCTCTCGAGGCTACGGGCGCACAGGTTATCGACCTCGAGGTGATGGCGAATCACCGTGGTTCGATTCTGGGCGAAGAACCCGGTTCGCGCGCGCAACCGAGTCAAAAGATGTTTGATTCGAGAATCGCGAGCAAGGCGAGACGGTTCGATCCGACGCGACCCGTGTTCGTCGAGGGCGAGAGTTCGATGATCGGTAAAGTGCAAGTACCGAGCACGATGTGGTCGGGAATGCGCGCCGGGAGAGTGACACAATTGGAGATACCGATGGCGGAGCGCGTGAAATGGATTCGCGCCGGGTACGAACACTTTGAAACCACCGAGACGGAGCGTCTGTTGGAGTGCGTCGACGTCTTGGTCAAGCGCGTGGGACACGAACGCGTCAACGCGTGGAAATCGCTCATCGCCGACGGACAATGGGACTCGTTCGTTCGAGATATACTAGAGAACCACTACGACGCGGCATACGCGGCGGCGGCGGCGAGATCTCGGCCACAAGAGGCGGAAAATTCGAATAAACTCTTCCTCGAGGACACGTCAGACGAGACGTACGCGCGCGCCGCGGCTGACTTAATGCGCGAATACGATCCAAAAGGTTTGTTGTGATTGATATCTAATTATAGAATTAACATGCCACGCGACCGTTCATTCGATGCTATGAAGGAGAAGCTTTGTACACCTCGGATGGAGAGACGTCTCACTCGTCGTCGTCCATGTCGTTGGACTGCACCATTCCCGGAATGGCGCTGAGTCGCGCCTGGCGCTGAGCCGCTAATCGACTCAGCTCCTCCTCGGCAAAATCAACGCTGCTAAATTGTTTCGTCTGCACCAAGAAATCTCTCAGCGTGGACTTGAAGGCCGCCAAATCATTCTTACACTGAAACATGCCGAGCACCAACGTCTGCACCTCGGACGGGGGCATGTTGGGGAACGACGCGCACAAGAGTTGCGCGCAGTGTTCTTGCACAAAGGCGGCGTTCGACGGGTACGCCCCCGATCCCTTTGACGCGACGTCCCACAGCGGGGCGCTCAATTGATCGCTCTCGCTGATGGTGAACAAGTTTTGTAAGATGAGCGCGTGGAGCTTAAACCCGGGCTTGTGGAAACCATCCGTCATCACTGCAAAGATTTCACTCATCGTCATCAAGTAGAAGCTCTGATGGAATTGGTTGCAATACTCGGAGAGTTGGAAGTACTTCATCATCTCCAACAGCAGGTTCAATCCCTCGTCGGCGACGTTTCGTTCGGTGTGGCGGAAAGCCCACACGATGGAGTCGATGATGAGCTTCAAGTGCGCCGGACTGAGCGCGACGAGTGCGCGGAAACAATGGTTGGTGACGGATCGAAGGAGTAAAAAGAACTTGAGGCGGTGATCGGGGAAATCTTCAAAGTTCTTGGTGATCATGCTCAGCGTGCACTCGAAGACGGCGTCGAAGATTTTCGGAATCTCATCCGTCATCGCCGTCTCCACCTTGTTGATGATGGCGGCGAAGAGCGACAACACCTCGGCGTCTCGAGCGTCCGGAATGTTTCTCGCGTAATCACCCAGAATTGGATCGTACATCTGCGGTACGAGCTGCTGCGCCACCAAGTGCGGATCGTCGCATCGCTCGACGAAGGTTTCGATGAGTCGGAGCACCTCGCGCTTGACGGAGCGCAAGAGCTTGACGAAGGACGACTTGCTCGCGTACGGACCGCCCTCGGCGATGCTCTGACTCACCAATTCGCTGTACAGCTTGTACACGTTGAGGACGTCGGCGTAGATGGCAGACATTTGATTTTGGAACGGTTGCCCCAGGGACATGCACAGGTGCGTGTTCGACTTGAGAATGTTGAGGATATTTTTTATGACGTCTTGATTCTTCAAGCACTCGCTGTTTTGTCTCGCCTGGGCCATGATTTGTTGCCACGTCGCGTTGGGCGGGTCCATCAAACGCTGCACGTACTCCTCTCTCTTCCCCGGGTTCACTTCGCTGCCGATCATGTGACCGACGGATTCGTAAAAAGTGTGTACCTGGTGAGGTTCCAAGTCTCGGATGGTGTCCGACAAGCCGCGGAGAAGCTCGTCGACGAAGGGCTCTTGTTCGCCGACTTGCAAGATGACAAATTTGCGCTTACACTTCATGGAAATCTTCAAGAAAGTGTCGCACGCCATGTCCTGCACCCCCGGGTGCGTCTCGTGCATGAATTCAAACAGCTTGTTCACCACCGTCTTAAGAAACTTCCAGTGCAATCGCAAAAACCGCGGGTACTGTCCTACGACGTACATGATGTTGGAGGCGATGACGGCTTTTTGATCCTTCATGCGCATGATCTCGCACAGGTTGAGCAAATCCCGGATCGCGGTGACCAAGAATCTGTTCTCTTGATCCTCTTGCATCGAACCGCTGATAGAACCGATCGCCCAGCAGAGCGTGTTGAGCGTGTGCCACGTGTATTCGCGACCGCTGAGTTGGGCGTGCAACTTTTCGAGCATTTGCGTCTCGGTGTCCTTGTGATCGAGATGCGCGAGGTAAATCAAAGTCTCGCGCATGATCTTGTACTGAACTAAAACGTCGTTGTCTTTCAACGTCTCACGGACGATGTTCCCGTTCTCATCCTCCACGATTAACACTTCCTCGGGTTTGGCCATGCGAGAAATCATCAGCAATCGCAACTTGCTGAAGGGCGCCGCGTAGAGCGCGCGGCGATTCACGCCGGCGCCTTGCGCGCCGGGATCGCCACCGAATCTGAAATCACCCACGTCTCCGCCCTCGGATTGAAACACGTCGCACACCATGAAGTGCCAGTAATCGAGACAGACCTTGAACACCTCTGGTTCCTCGACGTACGAAATGTTCAAGAGGTACTCGACGCCGACGAGCATCGCCTGCTGCAACTCGGCGGTCGATTCCAAGAGCACGATGTGCGCCTTGAAGAATTGCGTCAAGAAAATGCCGAGGTTTTGCACGAAAGCTTGTTCTTCGTCCGAACCATTGGCGTACGCTTGGGCGATGTTGACGCCGCGCGGCAAGATGCCTTGCAAGTGTTCGACGGCGACAGAGTAGAGCTTGATGAAGTGCGAATCGTACTTGGCCTCAACGTTCAAGCCTCCGATCTCCGACAGGCACAAAAAGGCGATGTTTCGGTAGTTTGGATTCGGAGCGAGCCCGAGAAGGGTGTCCAAGAGTGTGGATTCGAAAATGTACCCCAGCGGAATCCACGACAAGAAGGCGTTGAGCGTCGTAAGTGTCGTCTTGATGAGCTCTGGCTTTTGCGAGTGCGTCAGCACGAATTCACACAGTTCGTGAATCATCTTAAACTCGCTGTTCAGAGACGTCTTCAACGATCTAATCTTATCCTGCGTCATCTCGCCTCGACTGAAATCGAACACTTCCTCTGAGAGTAGCTTTAAAATGCTCATGCAGTTTTCGCACAACGATTCGCTCGTCTTCGCCGCGCCGACCAAATCCGGAATGAAACTCTGCCATCGATGCGGCCAATCGTGCTTCAAAATCTGCACGAGGACGTTGTTAATCTTGTTGATGTAGGCTCGATCCCGTCTAAACACCGTCTCGTCCGCGCTCAGTTTAATGATCAAGTTGCTCACGAAGTTTTTAATCCCTTCCCGCTGGTCGTTGGGTAACAATCCCCACCGATACTTGATCACCCCGTCCAACACCTGAAGCGCGAAAAACTTGGTGTTGGCGTTCGTGGATGTCTCTAAAATGGCGTCCACGCGCGTCCACGTCTGTTCGTGCTCCTGCAACTGCTGTAAAACCTTCTCCGCCTCGCCTCTCTGCGCGCGGGTCAAAAAACAAACGCGCGCGTTTTCGTCTTCGTCAGTCCCTCATGTCGTCGATATCTCTTCACCATCGCGCGCGCTCGCGAGCGCGAAACACTACCGATCGTTCCCACGCGCGACCAACCATCACTCTTCGCTCGATCCCGCGTCGTCGTCGCGTCTCTTCCCCCGCGCGCCGCGTCTCTTCCCCTCCTCGCCGGAAACCCATCCATCGTCCACTTCACGCGCGCGTCGTCGCCACGCCGCGCCGTCCCTCTCGCGCGTTCGATCATCGACGCCACCCTCCCCTCGCCCCCCTCGTTCGCGTCGTCGCCCGCGTCTCGCACCTTGCCCGCGTCTCCACCGTAAAAGTCATCCACGATCGCATCCAACGTCCCGACGTCCCCCTGAAGGACGGCGTCCACGCGCGCGTCGCTCGCGGACATGACGCCGGCCGCGATGTCCACGAATCACCGTCGAGACTCGCGCGGCGCGCGTCGAGCGTCGAGACTCGCGCGCGTCGAATGCGGGCGTCGTCGCGTCGTCGCGATGGATCCCGTCGTTCGGCACCGACCAACGACTTTTTTGCGCGAGTGAAGTTCCGTACTGTATATGTGTATAACGGTATGTACAGTACGGACTGCTACTCGTTCGAGTGTTTGTATATCGACTTATACGTGAGTTCAGTACGGATTAATGGTCCGAGTATGAAACGCATCGTAAAAGCGCACGCGCCGCGAATCGGCGCGCGGAATCGGCGCGACTCCGCGACGAGGGACGACGACCCGACGACCGACGACCGAGGAGAACGAATGACGGCGGAGGATGATTTGTTAGTCGCCGCAAAGTACGCCGAGTTGGAGACGCGCGCGTTGGCGAGCATCGATTCTTCGCGTGAGACGACATTGAACAACGGCGTCCCCGAGTGTACGTTCGACGACGACGACGACGACGGCGGCGACGGGGACGGGGACGAGAGCAGTGAATGGTCCGATAGCGACGATGACCCGGACGAGGCGCTGGACGACGACGACGACGACGCGTCGACTTCGTGCGAATCGATCGACGCGAAGGATTTGCCCGAGTGGTTGCGCCGCGCGCGCGACGGACCGCCGAGAACGGCGGAGGAAAAGGACGACGCCGCGCACGATGGACCGCCGAGAACGAGAAATGAGATCGCGGCGGAGGCGCGCGCGGTGGCGCCGGTGCCGACGATCGAGGCAAACGAGGAGATTCGCGCGGTGGGACGCGTGACGTCGGTGGTGGGACGAGTGGTGGTGGTGTCGAGCGCGACGGGGACGGTCGGACGCGCGAGCGGGGCGATGACGTCGTTGGACGACGCGGCGGAGACGTTGGATGAGGAGAGCGTGCTGTGTTTGCGAGACAGACGCGGGTTGGGGGTGATCGAGGAAGTGTTCGGTCCCGTGAGCGCGCCGTTGTATTCGGTGCGACTGCCCGCGAAGGAGTGCGAGGACGGGGAGGACGCCGCGCCGAAAGTGGCGGTGAACGACGAGGTATACGTCGTCGTCGGACGGTCGAGGACGATTCCCAACGTTCGAAGCTTGTATAAGAAGGGCTACGACGCGAGCGGGAAGGACGACGAGGAGGTGGCTAACGACGAGGAGTTTAGCGACGACGAGGCGGAGGCCGCGGCCAAGGCGGCGAAGAAGAAACCGGGGAAGAAACGAACGACGAGCGGTCGAAATCGCGAGAGGAGACCGATTCCTCCGTCGCCCATGGGTGGCGGAGGCATGTTCGGCATGCGCGGTCTTCCGCGGCCGCAGCCGCCGGCGCACTACGCGCAAGCGGGCGCGACGCCGGCGGGCGCGCCACACGCGTACGGCGCCCCGGGTCAGGGTCAGCCCATGATGTACGTTCCCGTGCAGTACAACGCACAGGGCCAACCCGTGATCATGATGCCTCCGCCCGCGCGCGGCGCGCCTCCTCCGCCTCCTCCGCCTCCGCCTCCGCCGAACGCGTGAGCGGATAGTCACAAGAAGGATGCGTGTATCATATACGTGATTTACTTTTCTGTTTGCTATCACACTAAACACACCGCGCGCGATGGTCATCACCAAAGAGCTCGCCGCGAATGCGATCGTCTCGTCACGTGTACAACGCTTCGCTCGATTCCGGCTCGGCGGCGTCGGAAGCCGGTGTCAGACGATCCACCGCCTCCGCGTCGTACCCGCTCAAACCGAACGCGCTCGCCTCCACCGCGCGACCTAATCTGTGCGTTACCGCGCGCGCGCGTTCCAAGGCTTCTCGATCAAACTTGGACGCCTCGAACGCCGGCGCGTACAACACGCGCGTCTTCGTCCCGCAAGACTGCAACGCGCGCATCACCGTCGCCAATACCCCATCCTTCGCCGACAACCCGCCCACACCCAACGGTCTCGCTACGATCCCCACCGAATCCGACGCCCGCGCGCCGTTATACACGTCCTCGTACGCTAAAAACGCGTTCGACTCGCGCGCCGCGTCCGCCGCCGCCGCCTCGTCTCGCGTCGCCAACACGAAACACGCCTCCTCGATCGGTCCTTTCGCCCTCAGCGCGTCCAACACCGCCATCGCCGCCGCACCGCTCACGTTTCCACCGTACCTCGCGTTGACGACGACGCGCATCACGCCACCCGCGTCCAGCGCGCCCAGCGTCGGCGTCGGCGTCGGCGTCGTCTCGTCCGCCACCCCCGCCGCGCGCGTCGCCCCTCCCGCGCCCCTACCGCCGACGAGCGCCATCTCCTCCCACGCCTCCGTCGCGGACGCGTTCCCGAACCCGCGAAGGACGACGGCGACGCCCGCGCGCGCGCAATCCGCGCCGCCCAAGAGCGCGCGCGTCATCTCGTTCGAGCGCGTTGACCGCGAGATGATCGACGGGGTCTTCGCGCGCGCGGCGCGCCTCGATCGACGCGCGCGCGCCGAACGCGAACGCGACGACGAATTCGAGACGTCGGACGCGCGCGCGAGGGACGGCGGCGACGCGAGGGCGCGTCGAGGTGTGTCGTTTCCGAAAACGCCCGAAAACGCTCGAGCATCATCCGCGCGCGCCCGCGCCCGCGACGTCACACGCCGTCGATCGACGACGCATGTCGTACGCGTTTCAGCGAGGGAATTACGCGCGCGATCGTCGCGAGGCGCGTCGGCGCGAGAGAGACGGCGACGCGTCGACCGTGCTCGCCGATGCGCGCGCGCTCCGAGAGTTGATTGAAAATCAACGGGGCGCCGACGACGACGCGACGGCCGACGCGGGCGCGGGCGCGGGCGCCGTCGTCGCGAAGACGCCGGAGAAAAATGGTGTCGTCGATCGAGATCTCGCGATCGGGTGTCTGCGCGAGTTGGACGGCATCGAGGAGGCGCTTCGCGAAGACGCGGCGCGAGACGCGCGCGCGGAGGCCGACGACGCGACGAAAGATGAGGAATTGATGGAGATGCAACGCCGCGCGGAGGCTCGAGACCGCGATCCGCGCGTGGATGAATTCGTTGATGAGGCGAAACGGGCGGTGGAGACGCCGGAGGGGACGATGCGAACGAGAGAGATGGTGCGCGCGTTCGCGGAGAAGATGGAGCGGTCGCGAGAGAGGTGGATTTCGGTTTATCAGGCGTCTCTGCAATTGGCGGGCGTGTATCACGCGCTGGGATGCGTGACGACGGCGATCGACAGGGCGTGTGAGGCGCATCGACGCACGCCGACGTGCGTGGGGGCGCTCGCGATCGCGGGACAAATGCTCGAGGACGTCGGTTTGTATAATCGAGCCGAGGAGGAGTACGCGCGGTGCGCGGCGACGGCGTTCGATTATCCCGATTCTTGGATCGCTCTCGCGCGTTTGATGTGCGTCAAGTTCGGGACATTGACGAGCGCGGTGACGCTCATGCGCACGGCCAGATTGGGTGGACCGGAGGGGAAGTGGACGCGACCGGGACGACATCCGTTGTTGTTGTTTACGCTCGCGCACGCGTTGCATCTCAACGGATACTCGGCGGAGCCGTCGAGTCTATACCAGCAAGCCCTGCGCGCCGGCGTCGGCGTCATGGGCGTGTACCCTCTCGCCAAAGTGGCGTGGGATTGCGGCGACGACGACGCGGTGGCTGAGTATTGCGCGCTTTGGAGGAAGGCGCTCGAGGACGTCGACGTCGTCGACGCGTTCTTCCAGTCTCTCGAGTCATTCAACGCGCTCAGCGTCGGTCCACAGTGGTACGAGCTTCTCACGTCCAAGATTGCGTTTCACGACGCCATCGAAACGCACGCCGCGCGCGACGCCGTGCGCGTGCCCGCGATCGTCACGAGCGAATCCGTCGACGCCCGCGCGCTCGACGACGACGTCTTCGTGCTCAAGGGCGCGCACCGAAGATTTCCCGGCGTGTACGGCGAACGCATCGATCGCGTCGGCGCGTTGAGCGCGTTCAGAGACCTCATCGCGGACGCGCGATCGCGGCGGTCGAGAGGGGAACTCATCGCGCAGCGTCACGTCGGCGACGCGCTCACGGATGAACTCGGGAGAAAGTGCTCGATTCGCGCGCACGTCGCCTTCGTGCCGAACGCGAACGCCGCCAACGACGCGGCGTACATCGCCGGGCACGTGAGCGTGTGTTCGGCGGTGCGTGAATACGTCGTCTCGACGATGATCGACGCGCGCGAGGACGACGACTCGTGCTTTCGAGAGCTCACGAATCGAGGACTCGCCGGGGACGAGGCGGTCGCGAGAGAGGTGGATTTCGGCGAGGTGTGTTCGCGAATCACGGGTACCGATGATTTCTCCGACGATATCATCGCACAGTGCGAAGCGGCGACGGCGGCGATGCGCGCGCGCGTGCGTTTACCCTCGAACGTCGTGCAAGACGCGCATTACGACGCGTACGCCGCCGTGGGCGCGCCCGTCTTTTTCGATTTCGAGTTCATCGTGCAGAGCGGCGACGCCCCGCGACCGCACCTCATCGGCGTTTCCGACAGACCGAATTTCAAACTCGAGCGTCAAAGAAGTTTCGTTCGAGATGTCTGGTCGCGCGTCTTCGCCTCGTTAGAAGACGACGGCTGCGACTCGCCCGCGGCGCGTCGACCGCCATTTGCGCGCGTCGTCGCGTTTTAACACTCGCGTCGCACATTTCGTTTTACATCGACACCTCTCCGCTAATTCTCGCGCGTAATGACAATCAATTCAACTCTATTCGTGCAATTTAACTCTCCTTTACCGCGCTTTTAATCGCGCGCGGCGCCGGGAGCGCGCGTTTCGGCGCCGGAATCGCCTTCACCGTCGGCGCCGCTTTTCTGGGCGTGGGAATGTTCGCGCTCGCCACCGCTAATCCTCGCGGCTTGGGTATCGCCACCGCTCGCGCCGACCGCTCACACGTCTCCTTCGCCCTCGCATCTCCCTCCGCTTCGACCTCGGCGCGCATCAATCGCAGACTCCTTCGGCGCTTGACGTCCCGCGCGTCTCCCTCGGGCTCGCGCGCGACGGCATCGCTGTCGCGCTTCTTCCCGCGAACCACCGCGCTCGGCGAAAAGCAAAAGAATGAGACCGACGCGTCCTCATTCGTTCTGCGCGCGCGCATCGTCGTCAGTCGGGCGTCGTTCGCGACACAGCGCGCGTCGTCGCGCGCGCGCGCATTCATCGTGAAATCGTTCCCCCATCGTCCCGCGCCCTGTCGACGCGCGCGCGGCGATGCGCCGCGCGCGCGGACGCGACGAGGACGATGAAAAATGCGAGTGTGGTCGCCTCGCGATCGAACGCGTCGCGCGACGCACCCCTCTCGCGACATGACGGCGCGTGCTCGTAAATGTGGGGCGGCAGTGCTCGGCGCCGCTTCGTCTTCGCGCGCGCGCGAGGGGTCGAGGGAGACGCGCGCGCGACGACATGAACATGCAAGGGCAACCGGTGCGCGTTCGACGGCGAGCGTCGCGCGGCGCGCGCGAGAGACGCGCGAGCGGCGACGATGGCGTCGAGTTGACTTTTGAGCCCGATGAACGTCGACGTCGACGCTCGCGGTGACGCGACGCGCGACGACGCGAGACTGACGAGGATGACGACGATGACGACGCGACGCGTCGATCGTCTCGGCGCGCGCAGTTGGACATTCCGGAGGACGGCGTCGTGAACGCGGAGGAACAGGAGCTCGCGAGGGAAAGACAACGCGAAAACGAAGAGCGACGAGGCGCGGCGTTGGCGAGCGTTTTGGAGCCCGCGGCGCGCGAGAGACGTGCGTATTCATCGCGAGACCGACGCGAGCGTCTTCGTTCGCGCCGAGCGCGCGTGAGCGCGAAATAAACGACCGAGGACTGACCGAACGCGTCGCTCCGACGCTCTTCCCGCTCCGTCGCAGTGAGCAGAATAGCCATCGTGAAGCCCGAGAAGGCTCGCGCGCTGGAGGAGAGCATCCTTCGCGCCGCGCAGGCCGGTCGCGTGCACAAGGTGAGCGAACAGGCGTTGATCGGCATGTTGGAAAACGCCGCCTCGGGCGGCGGTTCGGGCGGCGGCGGCGGCGGTCGCGTCGGGAAGATTAATTTCGATCGTCGTCGCAACGCCTTCGACGAGGACGACGAGATGTGATTCGATTGAACGCGCACGTATTGAAACTCCAACGCGCCCCCCTCTCTCTCGCTTTCTCTCTCTCTCTCTCTCTCTCTCTCTCTCTCTCTCTCTCTCTCTCTCGCGGTCGTTCGCCAATCAATTCCGCGTCGACGGGCCCGCGCCACACCGTCTCGCGCGACGCTCGCGCGCGTCCGATGGCACCGTCCATGGACGATGACGCATCCGACGCTCTCGCTCGCGCGACGTCCGCGCTCGAATCCGCGCGTCTGGACGACGCGACGACGTCCCACACGGATGCGCTCAAACGCGAAAACGCCGAGCTCAAACGCGAATTACGCGCGCTTCGCTCGTCCGATCGCACCGTGCGCTTCGCCGACGAGCCACATCGCACGCTCTCGGCGTCAAGTCTGACGTCACCGAGCGAACGCCCGCGGTTGGCGGGGTTTCGCACGAAATCGCATAAATTCGTCGTTCGCGCGTGCGACGACGCGCGAGAGGGCGAGGGCTCTCCTCGAGAGAAGGACGACGACAGCGACGATCAAAGCGACGCAAAGGATGCCGGTGATGCCGACGTCGCGACCGATGACGCCGAACGGGCGAGACGAGCGTGTGAGGCGTCTCGTCGCGTCGCGCCGGACGACGACGACGAGACCTTCGCGGCGCAGAGCGCGGCGGACGAGGGCGGTAAAGCCGCGTTTGAACTCGTCTTGGCGAACGATGAGGACGTGCGCGTGTTAGAACCGAGAGATAAGAAGATTCGAACGTCTCAAAAGTCGTTGCCACACAGTAACTTTTCGTGGCTTCAATCTCCGAAGAACGCGTTGGTGGTGAAGAAGATTCACGACTCCGCCGCGACGGCGCGTTTGATCGAAGCCGTGGATGTGCTTCGCGCCAACGGTGTCACCCCGTGGCTCGAGCGCACGGTATGGAACGAATTGGAGGCGCTGCAGTCGTTGTGTAAGACGTGGGACGATGTGGACGAGAGGTTTAGACTGTACAAAATCATAGACTTTGTCGTCGTCTTGGGCGGCGACGGCACAATCTTGTGGACGTCCAAGTATTTCCCGAAAGCCATGCCTCCGGTGCTGGCGTTCGCGATGGGATCGCTCGGTTTCTTGACGGCGCACAAGATCGAGGACATGCCGAAGACGCTGGCGGACGTGTGCTTGGGGAATTTCACGCTCTCGATGAGAAATCGACTCGTGGCGCAAACCATCGGCGCCGACGGCGCGCACTCCGAGTGGCGATCGGTGCTCAACGAGGTGCTCATCGATCGCGGTCCGAAACCGGTCATGGTCGAGCTCGATCTCGCCGTCGACGGCTACCACGTCACCAAGGTGGCGGCCGACGGCGTCATTCTCAGCTCGCCGACGGGATCCACCGCGTACAGTCTCGCCGCCGGCGGTTCCATGGTCCATCCCGGCGTCCCCGCGCTCTGCATCACCCCCATCTGCCCCCACTCCCTCTCCTTCCGTCCCATCGTCCTCCCGGACTCCGTCGTCGTCACCATCCGATGCCCCGCGAACGCTCGTAACACCGCCTGGGCCGCCTTTGACGGAAAATTTCAAACCGAGCTCGCGCGCGGCGACGCCGTCGTCGTCCGCGTCGCCAGTTTCCCCATTCCCGTCGTCTGCAGTTACAGCGAAAACAACGATTGGTTCGCCGCGGTGAAACAAGGCTTACTGTGGAACGCGCGCGGGGCTGATCAAAAACCCCTCGAAACCGATCCTCCGCCTCCCGCGCCTCTGTAACCGTACCTTTTCCTCTCGTCCCGAGGACACTTTTTCTCCGCACACCTCGTCCCGTTCCCATGAGCACCAACGCCGCCGGCCTCGCCCAACCGCGAGGCCCCGCCGCGTGGAAAGGATTCGCGAGCGGGTCTCTCGGCGCCATGGCCTCGGGCGCGGTGACCCACCCGATCGATCTCGTCAAGGTTCGCATGCAACTCACGGGCGCGCTCGCGGATAACACCGCCGCCGCCTCGGGGACATCCACCTCTGTCGCGCGCGCGCCGGGCATGGTGTCCACGTTCGCGCGCGTCGTGCGCGCGGAGGGGATGTTTGGACTCTATAAAGGGCTCACGGCGTCGCTCATGCGACAGGCGTCCTTCATAGGGACGAAATTCGGGGCGTACGACGCGCTCAAGCTCGCGCTCCGGGACGCCGACGCGGACGAGCGCGAAAAGTTGCCGTTGTGGAAGATGACGCTGTGTGGTATCGGTGCGGGAGCGATCGGGGCGGCGGTGGGGAATCCGGCGGATTTAGCCATGGTGCGGATGCAGGCGGACGGACGATTGCCGGTGGAGTTGAGACGGAATTATCGAAACGGCGCGGACGCGTTGTTTCGAGTGGCGAGAGAGGAGGGCGCGTTCGCGCTGTGGAGAGGATGTGGACCGACGGTGAATCGAGCGATGATCGTCACGGCGAGTCAGATGGCGGTGTACGATCAATCGAAGCACTACATACTCGAACACACGTCGTTGAGCGATGGATTAGTGACGCAGACGGGGGCGGCGTTTAGCGCCGGCGTCGTCGCCGCGTTGACGTCCAATCCCATCGATCTCGCCAAATCGCGTCTGATGAGCATGAAGGCGGACGAGCGCGGACAGATGCCGTACACGGGTACGTTCGATTGCATCGCCAAGACCATTCGTCGCGAGGGTCCGTTGGCGCTGTACAAGGGACTCGTTCCCACCACCGCGCGTCAGGTGCCGCTCAACATGGTGCGCTTCGTGAGCGTCGAGTGGATGAAACGTCTCCTCGAACCTCTCTGAGCCTCCGCTCTGGCTCGATGACGAGCCACGTATTTATTCATTCTTTGCACCCGTCGATAGCCGTCCCGAATAGCGCTCCTCGATCCTAGAATTGTCGCGTCGTCGTTGTAACGCGTCGCCGACGCCGTTGAGAAATCAATCCATCGAGCGAACGCGCGTCAGTGCGCCGCGCGACATGTCCTCCGTCTCCGCGGACGCCGTCGCGGATCTCGAGGACGTCGCTCGACGCGTCTACGCGCGCGCGGGACGCGAATCAACGCTCGCGCGCGAGGCGACGGTCGATTATCTCTTCGGCGGTTTGCGGTCACTTCCCGCGGGGTTCACCTCGCTCGACGCGTCGCGGGCGTGGATGGTGTACTGGTGCGTGCACGGACTCGCGTTGCTCGACGTGGACGTCGCGTCGAGGGACGAGGCGCTGGCGAGGGACGTCGTGCGGTTTCTGAGAGCGTGTCGACGACGACGGGGACGGCGCGCGTGTTTCGGTTTCGGCGGCGGACCGGGACAGATGCCGCACGTGGCGACGACGTACGCGGCGACGTGCGCGCTGGTGACGATAGGGACTGAGGAGGCGCGAGAAACGCTGGTGAAGGAGGACGTGCGGGCGTTTTTGATGTCGTTGAAGGATGAGACGACGGGCGGATTTCGCGTGCACGACGGCGGAGAGACGGACACGCGAGGTTGCTACGCGGCGTTGGCGACGGCGCATCTGTGTGGAGTGTTGGACGATGAACTCACGCGCGGTGTGGGGGCATTCGTGGCGAGATGTCAGAGTTACGAGGGAGGGATCGCGGGTGAACCTCTCGGAGAGGCGCACGGCGGGTACACGTTTTGCGGACTCGCGGCGTGCGCGTTGGCGGGATCGCTCGACGCGTTAGATTTAGGAAATTTGGAGCGTTGGTTGGCCAACAGGCAGGGTGAGATCGAGGGCGGGTTCAACGGTCGGACGAATAAACTCGTCGACGGGTGTTATTCGTTTTGGCAGGGTGGTTGTTTTCCGGTGTTGCAACGCTCGTCGGAGACGCTGTTGCGACAGTTTTCGAATAGGAGCGCGAAAGCGCTGAAAGTCGACGCCGACGGGGCGGTCGATTTTGATGACAGTTCACGCGCGATCGGGGTGTGCGCGGCGACGCTGTATCAACCAGCCGAGTACCCGCCGGGGTCGCCGTCGCCCGCGCCGTTTGCCAATGGCGCGTTACAGGGATGGATTCTCGATTGTTGTCAATCGGATAACGGTGCCGGTGGGTTGCGGGATAAGCCGGGCGTCGGGCGCGATCACTACCACACGTGTTACTGTCTCAGCGGACTCAGTTTAGCGCAACACTACGGACGGTGCGGTGTCGTCGAAGTCGTCGGTCCGTTGGAATCGAACACGCTCGCCAAGGTGGACCCAGTAGTAAACGTCGTGCAGAGCAAATACGACGCGTGGATGTCGAAACAAATCTAGTTAGAACACAATTAATCAATTCGCTACGCGCAGTGTACTATTCTAAATCTCTAACGCTCCCGTCGTCTCGTCGCCACGGCTCTCGACGCCAATCGCGTCGCCACGGCGAGTGCCCCCGTCACGGCCAATTTCGGAACCGATATTCGCGCACTCCCCTCCTCCTCGACCTCTTCCCCGCCCGCGATGTCATCCCATGACAACAAGTCGTCGTACTTGCGCGCCTTGAGCGCGCGCAGCACGTACTCATCTCTCTGTCGCACCTTGACTTCGCTCTGTTCGAGAATCCACTTTTCAAACATATTTCGAAACAATCGAACCTTGCTATGAACTCGCACCACCGACACCACCACGCACGACGCCTTCGCCTTTGTGCCTTTTTTCCTCTTCCCCACCACCGACCCCTCGACGTTCTCGTACCTCTCCTCGACGACGAACTCCATCAAGTTGGCGCCTATTTTCGGCACGACGCGCGTTCTGCGCGTCAGGGTCTCGGGACAAAACTCCGAATACTCCGTGTACGCCTGCGACTTTCTCGCGAATCGCGCCATCCACTTCGGAAGCTTGAGCGATGGTTCCGAGTACACTCGACGCATCAGCGCCCTCGGCGCGTGGTACTCGTCGACGTTGTCCCAGACGCGCATGCGCAGCCCGTGCACGTGCACGTCGCGCTGAAACGCGCTCGAGAGCATGAGATCGTAATACTGACGCGCCGACACCGGGTACGCGGTCCTATACGTCGCCTCGCGCATGGCGACTCGCGGCCGACGCCGCGACGCGCGGCGATGCGCGGTGTGCAGAACGGGCCCGGCGCGTTCGCGGCGTCGAGGGTCGCGCGAGGCGAGGCGCAGACGCGGCGGTCGCTCGCGTGGACGTCGATGACGACGAGGAGCGGGAGGGGAAGACGCGGTGCGGTGACGAATGAGTTCTATGTGTGCGTTGTATTACTTATGTACGATGGATGGAGCTACAGAATGTCGAAGCGCGTCTCGACTCGGCTCAACTCTTGGCGAGTCGCGCGAGCGGAACGTCGTCGTCGTCCAAATCGTCGTCAACCACCACCTTCGTCTCCACCGGTTTCGTCTCCACCGGCGCCTCAGTTTCCTCCTTCACCTCCGTCTTCACCTTTTTGATCGTGAGTTTCGGCACAGCCTTACCCTTACTCTTCAAAAATCGCTTGTACGCGTCTCTCTGCGCCTCGGCGCTCTCGAGCAAACCGTGTTCCATCAACCACACCTCCGCCATGACGCTCTTCGGATTCTGCGCGCGCAGCGACGTATAAAATTTACGCAACGGATCCGCCTCATCCGGCGTGTCTCGCTTCTGTCCGTACAGATCGTACTCCTTCTTCGGCGCCGCGGGTTTCGCATTCGCCTTCTTCTTCGCCGCCGGTTTCTTCTTCTTTTTCGCCGCCGGTTTCTTCTTCTTCTTCGTCGCCGTCGTCTTCTTCACCGCCGGTTTCTTCGTCTTCTTCACCGCCGGTTTC
>CEUM01025584.1_pt1 | contig 47275 bp, 41 predicted proteins | sample 356421 | NCBI WGS metagenome assembly CEUM01 (sample SAMEA2622716, study PRJEB7988) | marine metagenome | biome: marine biome (ENVO:00000447); feature: surface water layer (ENVO:00002042); material: "saline water (ENVO:00002010), including plankton (ENVO:xxxxxxxx)" | depth 5 m
TACGTCGCTTGCTTTTGAGAAATCAAATAAATTAGCACTACCTAAATAGAAAAGCACTAATACTCCAGCCAGCGCTCCGGTTCCATATAAGCAAACTTTGTAAACTCTTTCCTTATCAAGCTCACCCAATAATAATTCCTTTAAAAACAAGAAGCCCAATAATGGGAATGCTAACTCAGTAATAACCATACCAATAGTTACAGCCCTAAACTTATCGTATAAAGGAAAATAGTCAAACATAAAATGGAAGAAACCTAAACTATTTTTTCCATAGGAAATAAACAACCCAAGTAAAGCTGTAATTAGTAACCACCATTTATGTTCTGATTTAACTAAAATTAAGCCAAGAATAAACAATAATACTATCCCAGCACCTATATAAACTGGTCCATTTACACCTGGCTGATCTCCCCAATAAAGGATACTCCCAGTCTGTTTACCAGCTTGTTTAGAAAGTTCTTTTTTTGAAATTCTTGGATTTTGACGCTTAAGGTATTTCTTTATTGTTTTGTATGTCTCTGTATCTCTATGAGCATCCGAAGATCCTCCTCCTTTAAAATCAGGAATTAACAAAGTAAATGATTCTTGAATACCATAACTCCATCTAGTAGCATACGCTTTTTTAGCGGACATCGGTTTTACTCCAACGTCGCCTTTAGATGCTTCTAGTTGCATTTGTAAAGCATCTTCTTTCTCTTTGGCTTTTCTCGCTTTAATTTCTAATCTCGATGTTCCTCTTTGAGTATCTTTTACGTAATCACTTGTAAGTCTTAAGTTGGTATTATTAACCAATAAGGCTAAAATTAGTGCCACAACTGAAACTCCAGTTCCAATTGCAAAAGACTTCATATTCCTATTTTTTAATCCTTTCCATAGTTCAAAAGCCCCTAGTACTAAAACAGATAGACCAGCATAATAGGTAACCTGAACATGATTGGACACTATGTTTAGAGATAGGAATAAAGCGGTAACTGCCGCACCAATTAAATACTTACCTCGATAACTGAGTATAATTCCTGCTATCATCGGCGCCATATATGATACAGCTTTTGCTTTTGTGTTATGGCCAGCCTCGAGTATTATCATAAAATATGAAGAGAATGCAAAAGCGATTGACCCTGCGATTGCATACTTCCAAGGGACTTTTAATGCTAGTAACAAAATATAGAAACCAAGCATATATTTAAAAATAACTCCAATAGGTTGAGGCAGCCCAAGGTTTAAGGCAAGATCTATTTTCTTAATTAAATTTTTTGGATATAATATTGAAATTTGAAAAGTAGGCATTCCTCCAAACATAGAGTTCGTCCATAAAGGTTCTTCGTCAAACTCTTCACGATGATCGAAAATCTCTTTAGACATACCTTTATGCTGATTGGTATCATGCGCATTAATCTTTTTACCATCAAAAACTGGAGAGCAATAAACAGCAGCAATCAAAATAAAAGCTCCAATAGCAATTAAATGTTTAGTCAACTTTTTAATTCCTTCAGGTCTTTTTCCTGAAATATTATTTAGAGAATCATCCATGATTTATAACATTCAAATTTTATCAAAAATAAACTTTATGTCCAAATTACGAGTACAACTATGATTACTGTTTATTACTCTTTATCTTACCTAAAATTTCATTAATCACCCTATTAATCACGTCAGATAATTTCAAAAAATAGGCTGTAATTAATATTGGCACTCCTACAATTATAGTTCTTACAAAAATGTTAACTAAAGATCTAATAATAGGATTATTAATCAATTTAAAATCAACAGGTAAATAAGTTCCAATTAAAAGATAAACTACTAATATTAACAATACCATAATCGTCTGCTTTGAAAATGGTTGAATGCTTAATTTCCATTTTAAATACCAGTATCTAAGAAGATTATATATAATTACGGATATACAAGTAGCCAACGCAGCTCCAGTAATTTTAAATTCAGGAATCAACAATGTATTTGTCCCCATCACCACACCAACAAGTAAAAACTGTAAGGGTAAATTGACTTTGTAATATTTTGAAAAAACTATTATCTCATGATTGCATCCCATTCCTAAATCAATAACTCTTGCCAAACCGTAAAAAAATACAACATAAATACCTGTTTGAAATTCATCTTTTCTTGGAATAATTTCGAATATGTCAAAAACATTCACCCATATCAAAACAAATATCGTTCCTCCAATAAGCAAAAGATTCAAAGATGATTTTTTATAAATCTCATTCACTTTTTGCATATCATTTTCTTTGAATGCATCAACCAAAACAGGCTGAACAATGTTCATCACCGTTCTTTTAGGAATTTCTATCAAAGTAGCGAAATACATCGCTGTTGTAAATACTCCTGCTGCTTTAGTATCAATTAATGAAGCAACCATTAATTGATCAATAACTTGAACTAATCGAACACCCAAAGCAACTAAAATAACGTATCCAGAAAAAGAATTAAAAGACATGAATTTATCTGAAGAAAAAAAGTCTTTCTTCCAACCCAATTTTAAATCTGTACCAACATACACATAAACTCCAATAATTATTAAACACAATAACCATGACCAAACTAACACTAAGGCCAAATTCGCATGCCCAAAATAGTCGCTAGTAACAACTATAACCCCTAGAGTCATTGATAGTCTCCAAATTAAATTACGAACTACAGCAGGAACAATGGTTTTGTAATTTGCCCTTGCATAAGATTCAAACAATCCGAAGAAAACTAGAATACCGGATAAAGGAACCACATATGATATATTATCAAATATAATTTCAGCCTTTTCTTCAAAAAAAAATGAGAAAATTCCTCGGGTAAATGGCCAAAGTAAAGCAAAAACGATCAAAGCAATAAGAGGAGCTAAAAAACCATAAGCCACGAAAGTTGTGAAATAAGACTTTTTCCTAAAATGAGGAAAGAATTTAACCAACGAAGTAGTAAAACCTAGCTGCAATAACGGTAGAAAAAGTGTTGCAGATGCTGATATTACATTAATTAGACCTATTCCCTCTGGTCCAATGAGTTTAGGAAATAGGTATAAGCTATTAAGGGCCCCTAATGCAACTCCAATATAGGAAACAATAGATGAAATAAAGCTTTGTTTAATGATTATCCCCATCGAAAAACTAAGATAACCATTTGATTTTGGAGCCTCTACTTTTTAGCATATGATAACAAAAATGATCTACAAAAACTGACCAATTATATTCATTTTTTCAGTCTACCTCCTCATAATCTATGTATTCACCTCCGGAGGACCCTGTTGATGATGAACTTTTATTTTGTTTAATATGAACCTTTCCCTTTTCATTTCGCCTGAAGTTAGCTTCATCTTCCGACATTGTTCTACGTTCTTCTCTTCTGGCAGCATCCATTTTTCGTTTCAACCACCATTTAAAAAGAAACTTGCTTCCATAATATATGAGTACAATTACAAGAATTGTTCTAAGTAAACCCGGGCCTAAAAAGAGTACTATATTCATTTTTAAAAAAAAGGCCATGCTTACACATGGCCTATAATATTATCTACTTAAATAAAGATTTCTCTCTGAGTAAACTTTCTTGAAATATGGATCTTTTAAACTATCAATAAAGTAGATTGCTTCTCCAGTTGATTTCATTTCAGGACCTAATTCTTTATTCACATTAGGAAACTTAGAGAAAGAAAAAACAGGTTCTTTGATGGCGTAGCCCTTTCGAACAGGGTTGAAATTAAAGTCTTTCACTTTTTTAGCGCCAAGCATTACTTTAGCCGCATAATTCACATAAGGTTCCTGGTAAGCTTTTGCAATAAAAGGAACTGTTCTAGAAGCTCTTGGGTTGGCCTCAATAACGTACACCTTATCATCTTTGATAGCGAATTGAATATTTATTAACCCTTTTGTTTCCAGAGCAACAGCAATCTTTTTTGTTATTTCCTCAATTTGAGCGATAATCATATCACCCAAATTATATGGAGGTAACACTGCATACGAATCACCAGAATGAATACCTGCTGGCTCAATATGCTGCATTATCCCAATAATATGCACATCCTCACCATCGCATATTGCATCAGCTTCAGCTTCTAATGCTCCATCCAAATAATGATCCAGGAGGATTTTATTCCCTGGAATGTCTTTAAGAAGTTCAACCACATGGTGTTCCAATTCTTCCTCATTAATTACAATTTTCATTCCCTGACCTCCTAAAACATATGAAGGTCTTACTAAAAGTGGGAACGTCAATTCTTTAGCCAATGCTAAAGCTTCATCAGCCGTTTCAACAACTCCAAACTCAGGATATAAAACATCATTTTCTTTCAATAAAGTTGAAAAACTTCCTCTATCTTCTGCTAAATCAAGTGCTTTATATGAAGTTCCCATGATTGGAATACCATATTTATCTAGCTTTTCAGCTAATTTAAGCGCTGTTTGACCACCAAGTTGAACAATTACACCTTCAGGTTGTTCATGCTGAATAATATCGTAAATATGCTCCCAAAAAACAGGTTCAAAATATAATTTATCAGCAGTATCAAAATCAGTTGAAACAGTTTCAGGATTACAGTTGATCATAATTGTTTCATACCCACACTCTTTTCCAGCTAAAACACCATGGACACAAGAATAATCAAACTCAATTCCTTGACCAATTCTATTAGGCCCGGCACCTAAAACAATAATTTTCTTTTTATCGGATCGAACACTTTCATTTTCTTCTTCGAAAGTAGAATAGTAATAAGGAGTTGCTGCCTCAAACTCAGCAGCACAAGTATCAACTAATTTGTATACTCTATTAATATTATTTTCTTTCCTAGCCTCATGAACTTGGCTTTCCCAACATCCAACAATATGAGCAATTTGACGATCACCATACCCCTTTTGTTTCGCCTCTAATAATAAATCCTTTGGGAGATTTTGAATTTGATACTTAGCCATCTCTCTTTCAAGCGCAATGAGTTCCTCTATTTGTTTCAAGAACCACATATCTACTTTGGTAGCATCATATACCTTACTCAATGGCAATCCAAGCTTAATACCATCATAAATATGGAATAAACGATCCCATGATGGATTTCTTAAACTATTTAAGATCGCATCCTGATCTCTTAACTCTCTTCCATCTGCACCCAAACCATTCCTTCCAATTTCGAGTGATTGACATGCTTTCTGTAAGGCCTCTTGAAATGTTCTTCCAATTCCCATTACCTCACCTACCGACTTCATTTGCAAACCTAAAGAAACATCTGCTCCTTTGAATTTATTAAAGTTCCAACGAGGTATTTTAACAATAACATAATCAAGAGAAGGCTCAAAATACGCTGAAGTTGACTGAGTTATTTGATTAAATAATTCATCTAATGTATACCCAATAGCTAATTTAGTAGCAATTTTGGCAATAGGATATCCCGTAGCCTTTGACGCCAGAGCCGATGAACGAGAAACTCGAGGATTAATTTCAATAGCAATAATCTCTTCTCTTTCATCATTAGAAACCGCAAACTGCACATTACATCCTCCTGCAAAATTACCAATAGAACGCATCATGTGAATAGCCTGATCACGCATTCTTTGGTAGGTAGAATCAGATAATGTCATTGCTGGAGCAACAGTGATCGAATCCCCAGTATGAATTCCCATAGGATCCATATTTTCAATAGAACAAATAATAGCTACATTATCATTCTTATCTCGAAGAAGTTCAAGCTCATATTCTTTCCAACCTAAAACAGCTTTATCAATTAACACCTCATGAATAGGAGATGCGTGTAATCCTCTTTTAAGAAGTTTATCAAAATCTTCTTTATGATGAACAAAAGAGGCTCCTGTACCCCCTAGCGTATAAGAAGGACGAATAACTAGAGGAAACCCAATTTCCTGAGCAAACTCTTTTCCTTCTAAATAAGACTTCACATTTCTTGACGGAGCTTGTCCAATTCCAATTTGATCCATTAACTCTCGGAATCGGTCACGGTTTTCAGTAATTTCAACCGCTTCCAAATCAACACCTATTGTGCGGATATTAAATTCATCCCACAAACCATCTTTTTCACATTCTATACAAAGGTTCAAAGCAGTTTGCCCTCCCATAGTAGGTAAAACACAATCAATTTGTGGATTTTCTTCTAAAATTTCTCTAACAGATTCCGCCGTTAGAGGTTTTAAATAAACGTTATCTGCAACAACTGGATCTGTCATAATTGTTGCAGGGTTTGAATTTATCAATGTTACTTCAATTCCCTCGTCCCTTAGTGAGCGAGCAGATTGAGAACCAGAATAATCAAATTCACATGCTTGCCCAATTACTATTGGACCTGAACCTAAAATAAGTACCGATTTAATGGAAGTGTCTTTTGGCATTTTTTATTTTTTAAAAAGGTTTTAAAAACCAATGGTCAAATTAGGCGCAAAATTAAGACAAAAAGACCGAAATTTGACAAATAAGAAGTTAACAATTGGAAGCATTTTATCAACATAAAGATATTCAACTGTTTTACAGGAAGATAGGAACCGGTAAAACCAAAGTAATTGCCTATCATGGCTTTACTAGAAGTTCTGAAGATTACCTTTTATTTGAAGATTTTTGCAAGGAGAAATATACCATTTACGCCATCGATTTATTTTATCATGGTAAAACAACTTTTAACAGTAAGCTTTGGAAGAGTTTTTCTAAAGGTCAATTGAGAGAAATTCTCGAAGGATTTTTGGAGCATATACATGCAAATGTATTTGAATTGATTGGTTATTCAATGGGAGGAAGAGTTGCTTTGTTTACCATGGAGCAATTTGCAAACCGAATCAATCATGTGTATTTACTTGCTCCGGATGGATTAAAAATCAATTTCTGGAACTGGTTAGTGACCTCAACCAAAGCAGGTAAAGGAATATATGGATTAACAATTTCAAATCCAGGAATTGTTTATGGAATTAATAGCACAGGTCAAAAACTCAATTTATTACCTTCCTCAATGAACAAATTTTTGGACATAAACTTTAAAACAAAAGGTATGCGCTTGCGGGTTTACAGAGTTTGGCAACTTTATCGATTCATTACATTTAAACAATCTGATTTAAAAAGAATAATTAAAAAAAATAGACTATCGATTGATTTAGTCATTGGACACAAAGACCCTGTTGTACCTCCAAAAATGGTAAAAGATTTTGCAGAGTATATTGGTTCAGAAGTCACCCTGCACTCCATAAGAGCTGGACACGATTTATTTCGGCCGCACGTTCTTGATTACTTGAAAAAAAATGTATTTTGATTCCATTTAAAATGATTTTTATTCATCCAATCTGAACAATAATTAAGCTTAAGTAATCTTTTATGAACTACCAACAAACTATTGATTTTCTTTTTACGCAATTCCCTGCTTATCAATTAAATGGAACAAGTGCATATAAACCTGGATTAGAAAGGATATTAAAATTGAGTAAAATAGCAGGTAATCCTCATAATGCGTTTAAATCCATACATTTAGCTGGAACAAATGGAAAAGGGTCCTGCTCGCATATGTTAGCATCTATATTACAAGAAGCTGGTTTTAAGGTTGGCCTGTTCACTTCACCGCATTTAGTTGACTTTCGAGAACGAATAAAAATTAATGGAATTGAAATACCACAACAAAAAGTAGTTGATTTTGTAAAAAAATTCAAAACTAAAGCAGAAGTCATAAACCCCTCTTTTTTTGAATACACCACCATTATGGCCTTTCAATTTTTTGCGGAAGAAAACGTGGATATTGCAATAATTGAAACAGGACTTGGTGGAAGACTGGATTGTTCTAATATCATAAAACCAGAAATAAGTGTCATAACCAACATAGGATTAGATCATCAACAATTTCTAGGAGATACCATTCCAGAAATTGCATTGGAAAAAGCGGGTATTATAAAACCAAAAACAACAACAGTAATTGGCAGAAAACAAGAGGATACTACAAAGCTCTTTAAAAAAATCAGCCAACAACTCCACTCAAAGTTAATTTGGGCCGAAAACTGTAATTGCCCATTCGAATTAGACCTTAAAGGTGATTATCAAAAAGAAAATGCCCAAACCGTTCTTGCAACAATTAAGGAACTACAAGAACTGGGATGGAAAATAAGCGAACAAAATATTAAAAACGGATTTAGTAACACCGTAAGGAATACTTGTTTTAAGGGCCGCTGGCAAACTCTTAATGAATCACCAAAAGTAATCTGTGACACAGGACACAATTCAGATGGAATTAAAGCTATTGTTAAACAACTTCATCGTCAATCCTTTCAAAAACTTCATATTGTTTGGGGAATGGCTAATGATAAGGATGTAAGCACATTATTAAATCTCCTTCCAAAAATTGGTTTCTTTTATTGGTGTGCCGCAAAATCAGAGCGGTCAATAGATGTTCAAACTTTGTTGGAGGTTGGTGCTGAAAATGAATGCATGGGAAAAGCTTATTCTTCTGTTCAAAGGGCGGTAGAAGCGGCTTTAAAATATGCAAAAAGTGATGATCTCGTTTTCATAGGCGGTAGTACTTTTGTAGTGGCTGAGGCTATTCCCTATTTTATGAATCTAACCGCGGTTAGCCAATAAAAAAACGTCATGTCATTCCTTGTAAAGCATTAATGATCCGATAAATTTATCATAGGTTAATTTTCCATTCATTAATGGAGCGATAGGTAATGATTCATTGTAATTGTGAATATGCTTCATGTGCTCCAAATCGAGTTGAATCGGGAATGAAGAATAACAATCTATTCCTTTTGATCTAAAAACTCCTACATCATTAAAATTTGGCATAATTATAGGCATGATAGCTGCTTCCGGATAAACATATTGAATTGCATCCCTCATTGCCTTATAAAACTTTGTAGTATCACTAGAGGGATGCATTGGGGGCATTTCATACAGTACAGAAACGTGAATTGAATCATTATTTAATTGTTTTTTAAAATACGCTAAAAAGTCTTCTCGATTAGTATTAGGTAATAATCTACAGTCCAATAATGCGGTTGTTTTCCCGGGTATAAGGTTGATTATATCTGTTTCACTATGTATACTGGTTAACGTTATTGTATTGGAAAGAAGTGAAAACACTTCAGGGTGTTCCCGTAATTTTGGCACCAATGCTCCCTGATAAGCATGGGGGTGCTTTAAGGCCATTGCTTTAATGCCTTTTTCTAGTTTACCTAAATCCTTTAATAAATGCGTATTAATTGGCGTAAATTCAACAGGTTGTTCATGGGAAACCACATTGTTTAATGCAATAACCATATCTCTATTTGAATAGGAAAGTGGAGTTGTTGAGCCATGTCCCGCTGTTGGAACCTCTAATTCAAGTTTTAACCAAAATGCTCTTTTATGCGCAATTGAAATACCAAATAATGATAAACTTGTATCTGTATCAACAATCCCTTTTAAGCCTGGAGGTCCTTCTCCTATTACAACAGCTGGATTGAGTTGTTTTAGATAATAGTCAGCAACGTATTTTGCTCCTCCAGAACACTGTGTTTCCTCGCATGAAACAGCAAGAAACGTTATATTATAAGGAAGATTTTCACTCTTTTTAAATGTTTTTCCCGCTTGAATCACAGATGCTAATTGAACAATTGCAGCCCCTTTATTATCAAATGCACCTCTACCCCAAACTTCCCCAGCCTCAATCCTACCAGAAAATGGCTTATATTGCCATTGTACCGAATCACCAACAGGAACAACATCAATATGATTGAGAAAAATGATATTCGGTAATCCCGAGTCTAGAGGCCGTATAGAGGCCGCTAAATTGAAATTCCCATTTTCACTCCCCATCTGGGTAACATGTAAACCATTTTGCAAGCAGAGCTCCTTTATCCACTCCCCTGCATTTTTCTCATTCCCTGAAATAGATTCTATTTGAATATACTGACTAAGAATTTCATGGATTTTATATTCCTTTCGATTGAGTTTAATCGTGAATTCTTGAGCCAAGCATAATTGACTAAAAAGTAACGGGATAATAAAGGCTTTAATCATGGTTATATCTTATCACATTAACCCATTTACCCTTTATTTAAACCATTTAAAGGTTTTATTTCACTTAAGATAAGTTTAGTAAGAAAGAGATTAACTCTCTTAAATAACGTATTTTCATCTTTCTAAGGGTACCCTATAAAGACGAAAAAAAACATAAAATGTTATGTATTAAACCATCGAACAATCTTTTGCCAGGTGGTCATATCCTCTGTCTTAGCATACTTCTCATTTGATTCAAATGCTTTATTATCCTCTGCTTTAAGACTTGCCTTCGTTTTCTTCTTTTTGTTTTTTTGGCCCGGTGAAACCTGTTTGACACTATTTAAATAGTACTCCCTTCCTTCCTCTCTTTTCTTCTTTTTCTCTTCGGCTATTTTTGCTTTGAGTGCTTCTTTAGCTTCGTTTTCTTTTTTGGCCTTATATGCAGCTGCTCTTGCCGCATCCTCATCAATTTTCTTTCTCCTAGCCTCTTCTTTCCTAGCTTCCTCCTCCAATCTTTTCTCTTTGATTTCTTTATTTTCAGCTTCTTGCTCTGGAGTTAATAACACTTCCTCTTCTAATTTTTCAGGTTGGTCCGTTACCCCTGGAATATCAATTTTTCCTTTAACAGTAATTCCCTCAAGCTCAACTTTTGGAGCTACAATTGTCCCCTCTTCATCCAAATGCAGGACTGTTTCTTCCGTTTCAACAGTTTCAGCAATTACTTTTTCATTTGACTTTGGTAAATCAGAATGCGCCTTTAAATCCTCTACCACATCAACTGAAACATTTTGTTCCTCTAATGAAATATCTGTTTTATGCAACTTATCTTCAGTGGATTCAAAATCCTCTTTTACTTCTCCCAAACCTTCAAGATTAGGAATAACCGCTTCAGCAGGAGTTGCAAAATCCAATTTAATATCTTCGAGACCTCGCTCATCAGGAGCAATCTCAGCAGGTTTTGCTTCAATTGTTTCCATCTTTACTCGCTGTTGTTTATTTACAGTTTCTACTGCTAAGCCAAACTTTGAAATAACTTTTTGAACAATATCGTCATCCACTCGAGTATTTGGTCCTTCCACACCTTCTATTTTTAAATCTTTTCGGATATATTTTTCAACTCTTGTATAAGGTTTTCCTACTTTTTTTGCTAACTGATTAAGCCTCATAGTAAAATGCAATTTTAAAGCAGTGCAAAAGTATGAAAAATAAAGGATATTGGCGATTTATACTGATTTTCAGGAGCAATCTTAGCAGAATAATTATCAATGAATTTCAATATCGATACCCATTAATTTCTAAAATTTTAATCGTCTATTAAAAATTGTTTCAATCTTCAACATCAAATCTTGGGGTTTAAATGTACGCCAAGGCAACTCATCTAAATCTCCTCCCCAAAAAATATACTGGTCAATACCAATACTAGCCATTTCGCGTTTAACATGCTCTTGAAAATTGACTCCTGCAATCCATCCATCAATAGTTTCGTCTGCCCATTCTTCATAATAGCAATCATCGGAGTAGTGAAAATTCATTACATTTTCACCAACAAGTAAAAATTTTTGAATCCCTTCAGCGAGCAGTAAGTCAATAACCTCCCTTTTGAGCGTCATTACATCATTATACAAACAGTCATTCCATTCACCCATAAATTCTAACACAGCGAATTGTTCATCATAATTACAATACAAAAGCTTTAAAAAAAGAGTTGGAGAACCAATATTATCCCATTGGGGATGTATAAAATGATCATATACGCGCTCTGAGAACGTAAACTCACTATATTCTCTTCCATAAAAGGGTGATGCAGAATCCCCTTCTGCGGTATAAATATGTCGCCAACTGTAATAGGGCTCTATATCATGCATATTTAAAAATAACGAAATATTCAATGAGCATTACAAGTACTTAATTGTATTTTTGAATCACCTAATAAGTTAATTTGAGGATGAAAAAGTCTACTGAAGAAAATTCTAAATACACGAACCTCCAAGACATGAGTATATTGGAACTGATCCAAAACATAAACAAAGAGGATCAAACAGTATCCACTGTTATTAAAACAATACTACCAGCTATTGAACGCTTAATTCATGAAGTTGTTAAACAGTTGGAAAAGGGCGGACGATTATTTTACATCGGTGCTGGGACAAGTGGCAGACTAGGAATTCTTGACGCTAGTGAGTGCCCTCCTACCTTTGGTGTGAGTAATGAAAAAGTTATTGGAATAATTGCCGGAGGCGATCAAGCAATAAGAAAAGCCGTTGAAAATGCAGAGGACAGCACAACTCAAGGATGGAAGGATTTAAAAACACATCACGTAAATACCAAAGATGTAGTTATAGGAATTGCGGCTAGCGGAACTACACCATACGTTGTATCCACAATAGAAAAATGTAATTTGGAAGGCATTACAACCGGCTGTATAACTTGTAATGAAAATAGTCCTTTAGTTCGTTTATCAAAATTCCCAATCGCGGCAATTGTAGGTCCAGAATTCGTTACTGGGAGTACTAGAATGAAAGCAGGTACTGCACAAAAATTGATTCTCAATATGATTTCAACATCTGCAATGATCAAATTAGGTCATGTACAAGGTAATAAAATGGTTGATATGCAACTGAGTAATGATAAGCTTGTTGATCGCGGAACTAAAATGATTATTGAGGCTACAGACATGGACTATAAAACAGCTCAAAAGTTACTTCTAAAATACGGAAGTGTTCGAAAAGCAATTGAATCGCTCAAATAAAACAAGAATTTCGCTAGAGAATCAACAATAAAGTATAAATTATACTCGATGATGAATTTCCTTATTGGATACTTCAAAAACGGAACTTTCAAGCTGTAATCGTGAAAGTATGTTTTCAATTCTTTTTGGGTGAGTATCCGACAAAAATATTTGACCAAACTGATTGCTATTCACCATTTCCAAAATATGAGCCACTCGCTCCTCATCAAGCTTATCAAACACATCATCCAATAAGAGTATAGGATTAATCCCAACAGTATTTTTCAAAAATTCCAATTGCGCTAATTTCAAAGCGATTAAAAACGATTTTTGCTGCCCTTGAGATCCAAACTTCTTAATCGGACTTCCTGAAATCTGAAACAATAAATCATCTTTGTGAACACCAACGGTTGAAAATAGTTTTCGAGAATCGTCAGGTAGTGCATTTCTTAATAAATTTAAAAATTCACCGTGGGCTAATTGTGACTCATACACCAATTCCACCTCTTCTTTTCCTCCTGAAATTTTACGATAGTAATGTTGAAATACAGGTGTTAATTGAGCCACTAAGTTTTTACGTTTTTCATGAAGTATTTCACCATGCTTTACCAATTGAGCATCCCAAACATCCAGTTGATCCTGGTTAAATGTTCTGTTTTTTTGAAAATACTTTAATAACGCATTGCGCTGCATAACAGCTTTATTATACACCAACAATGTTTCTAAATAGGCATGATCAAATTGAGAAATAATGCCATCTAAAAACTTCCTTCTTAAATCACTACCTAAGGAGATTAAATCGGAATCCGAGGGTGATATAATTACAAGTGGAAAAAGACCAATATGGTCGGAAAGTTTATTGTATTCCTTTTTATTTCGTTTGAAGGATTTCTTTTGCCCTTTCTTGATACCACAATGGATCTTTTCTATTTTCTCTTTCCGCTCATATTCCCCTTGAAGAATAAAAAAATTCTCTTCTCGATTTATATTTTGAGAATCAATTGGGTTAAGAAATGATTTACAAAATGACAAGTAATAAATGGCATCCAGAAGGGTTGTTTTTCCTTCACCATTATTTCCAACAAAACAATTTATTTTTGAGTTAAGAGTTAGCTCTACTCCTTTAAAATTTTTAAAATTAACAACAGCTATTTTTTTAAGTCTCACTCTAGATGATAATCAAATTATAAAAAACGTTCAATGCTTTGACAATATCTATATAAGTCGATCACTTAAGCCTAACATTTTCAAAGCACCAACTGCAGCTTCAACACCTTTATTCCCTAAATCACCACCACTTCTTGCTCTACTCTGTTCAAGGGTATCATCTGTCAACACGCAAAACATAACGGGTTTGTTAAAGTGCAAATTCACAGATTGAATCCCTTGCGTGACACCTTGGCAAACATAATCAAAATGAGCTGTTTCTCCCCTCACAACACAACCAATTGCTACCACAGCATCTAATTCTTTGGATTGCAATAAGATTTGAGCTCCTAACGGTAATTCAAAGGTTCCAGGAACATACTCCACTATAATATCGTCCTCCAATGTACCGCATTGTATTAGGGCTTCTATTGCTCCTTTTTTTAATCCTTCTGTAATTTCTTCGTTCCACTCACTTACTACAATACCAATTTTTTTCCCTTTTCCTGACGGAATCTGATTAACGTCAAAGGCGGATAAGTTTTTGTTTTGTGTTGCCATACTGTAAAAATAAAAAGTGCAACCTTAGGTTGCACTTTTAAAAATAAGATTTTATTGATATCTCGCTATTTATTCAAAACTGTTTGAGCTCTTGTGAGCAAAACCTGTAGTTCATTTTTCACAGATTGAGTTAGTGGCCCTGAATCTTTCAAATACAAATCCATAGCTAGTTCATATACCTCAACAGCTCCGGATATATCGTCATTTTGTTCCAGTAACAGTCCAGCTTTTTTCAAAAAGTAAGGCGACACAGACTTAGAATCTAATAAAGACGCTGCTTTTTTGTAGTTAGCAACAGCCTCATCAATATTATTCAATTCACTATGGCAGTCACCGATTAAACCAACTTTTAATCCAGGTGTTAATTTACCTGCAGGCTCAAATGCCTCAATAGCCTCTAAAGCTTCTTCATATTTGCCATCTCGCAATAATGAAAGACCAAGATATAAATTAGAAAGGTTTCCAGCTTGAGTTCCGTCATGTTCTTGAACTAAATACTCAAACTCACTAATTGCTTTTTGAACTGAATCTTGTTCAAACAACTTTTGAGCTGGCCAAATTTCTTCAAAAGCAGCTTGCTCAGCAGGTTCAACGATCCAATTATTATAAAAGAAATATCCTCCAATAATAATTGCTACAGCAATTACAACTTTCGAAATTAAATCTTTGTTTTCATCAAGTAAAACCTCCGTTTTACTGAGAGAATCTTCTAATAACTCCGGCGTTTCCTGATTTATATCTTGTTCTTCTTTTGCCATAATTCAAAAATAAGTAATCAAAAATACGTTTTTTTATCGATTAGAATAATAGCCTAAACTTGATCTTTGCATTTATTCCTCGTAACTCATGTAATATCTGTTCATTATAACTCCTATTTACATCAGTGATTAAATACCCTACATGCTCGTCTGTTTTAAGTGACTGACCGGTAATATTCATGTCATATTTGGCAAGTATATTGTTTACCTCAGCCATCACTCCACTTACATTTTCATGTATTAAAAGGAATCTGTGGGCATCTTTTTGAGGGGCAACTTTTACCTTTGGCAAGTTAACCGCATCAAAACAAGACCCTGTATTGATATAAGTAATAATATTGGCCGGGACAAAATTTCCAATGTGCTTTTGCGCCTCCATAGTACTCCCTCCAATGTGAGGAGTTAATATCGTATTTGGCTGACCAGATAATTCGGATTCAAAAGGCTCATCGTTTGATTTCGGTTCAACAGGGTATACATCAACCGCTGCACCAGCCACTTTACCTGAATTTTGAGCTTCTACTAAAGCAGGAATGTCTACCACAAAACCTCGCGCAAGATTGATGAAAATCACACCATCTTTCATCTTTGCAAACTCGTTTCGCCCAATAAGGTTTTGATTTTCAGGACTATCATCTACATGAAGAGAAATCACATCTGCCTCAGCGAGGACTTCATCCATAGAATCTCTTTTCTCCGCATTTCCAAGGGCAAGTTTTTCTAACTGATCAAAAAATATAACCTTCATCCCCATGGCTTCAGCCAATACAGATAATTGTTTTCCTATATTACCATATCCAACAATACCTAGAACCTTTCCTCTTACTTCTCGAGCTCCTGCTGCAGTCTTTTTCCAAATGCTTTGGTGTAATTCAGCACTTCGAACAAAAGTTGAACGCATTAACATAATAATTTCACCAATTGCTAATTCAACCACAGAACGCGTATTGGAATAAGGGGCGTTAAAGACAGCAATTCCTTTTAATTTACATGCATCTAAATCAATCTGTTTTGTTCCAATGCAAAAGGCACCAACAGCTAGTAACTTATCCGCAGCATCTACAACTCGTTGGGTTATTTTCGTTTTGGATCGGATACCTAAAACATGGATACCCTTAACTTTTTCAATCAATTCGTCCTCTGTTAAACTATCAGGAGAATAATGCACATTGTATCCCTCTTTTTTGAACGCTTGAACGGCATCATTATGCACCCCCTCCAAAAGAAGTACATTAATTTTATTTTTTGGAAACGAAACTGTCATGTAGATTATAATTCATTAATCGTCAAAAACTCATCTATACTTGCTACTACATAATCTGCATTATCTGTAGCTTTTTTTCTGGAAACATTCTCGGTGTATGCGAAAAAAGTTTGAGCAACCCCTTCTTTACGCATAACAAAATCAGAATATCCATCACCAATAATTTGAATTTCACCCTCAATACCTGACTCTTTTAAGCAGCGTACCTTTCCGTTATGTTGAGAGAGAGGATTAGACTCATCAAATCCAACAATCGTTCCTTCAGAATCAAATTTAAAGGTGTTCGCAAAAACTCGATCAGCAGAAATTCCTAAATCCGCTACTACAGGATCAATAAACTCTTTAAATCCACAAGAAATAACATAAATTTTATCCTGATGTGAATTAAAAAAAGCTTTATTGGCCTCAACAGATGCAGAAAGTTTTGTTTTTAAAATTGCAATTAACTCTGATAATTGGGCCTTGTTAGCTTTTAAAAGTTTGATTCGCCTACTTAATGAATCAGTAAAAGAAATATCACCATCAATTCCTAAATCAGTAATCTCCTGAATTTGCTTTACCACCTCATCTTTATCAGGATTGTCTTTCAAAGAAATCTCAGCAAGCAAATCTAATCCTTCAACCGAAGTTAGAGTGCTGTCAAAATCAAAAACAAACTTTCTTGTTGGCATAATGCTAAACGAGTAGAAATTAAAGGGCAAAAATACTCATTTAAAGCCAAACTACACAATGGATAAGGTCTCAAATTACCTAATCAACTCTTTTACATCAAATCCAATCCTAATGCACTTAAATAATTTTGCCTCTGATAGTCAAAACTAAACTTTTTAGGTGATGAAAACTGACCCTTATCAGATGAACTTAACCGGTTAATTAATACCATGATATTATCAATAGAATCGTAAAAAAGACTATTCCCTACCCAATCCTCTTGACCTTTGAAAGAAGAAGGCAACAAAAATGGCAATTGATAAGCATGTCCAAGGTTATAACTTCCTGAAGTTTGATGAGTATAGAGTTTTCCCGACTGATGTTCGTTATGAATGAGGGGTAAAATATAATCACATTCTTGAATCCAGCTGTGATAATCGTTCACAGCAATAAAATTATCCCAAGTTATAAACGAATCGCCACATTTTAATTCTGAAATTTTTTGATCCACCCAATCCCCATCTCCATACTTGTGTTTACTTTTCCCCAGAAAAACAAACTTAATACTTGAGTCTATCCCATGAATACTTATGGATTGAAACAAGGCAGAGTAATCTCTTCTTTTTTTCTCTACTTGACCAGGTACTAAAATCCATGTTTCATGATCGGGCTTTTTATTTAATCGATCATAAGATGGGAAAAAAATAGGATAAAATGTTGTAAATGATTTTGAACTAAATCCTTTGGCTTTCAATTTTAACTGATCATTTAAAACAAAATATCCATTCACATATTTTGAGATCAATTGTTGACCTTTACTACTCTTTAGTTTGGCTACATTATGTAACGTGCCATAAAATTTAGGATGATTAAAAAAAGGAATTAAAAATAACTTTTTAAGTAAGGACCCTTGCGCTGTATTGAATATAACTAGATCATACTTTTCCTTACTCCAACATTTTTTTACTCGCCATAGATCTAGTATACCTTCAGTTTTTACGAAATGAATAGCATCTGAAAGCGTAAAATCCTGAACATTGTTTTTTAATTTTTCATTAACAAACAAATCAACATTAATACCCTCCTTCGATTTTAAAAAGAGAAGTTGGCTGTACAAGCATTCATCATGAGATCCACCAAGTTCAACTAGAGCAATTTTTTTCATTAAAAAAAATTTGGCATATAAAATGCCAATAGGTAAGTTGTAAAACTAAGGATTTATAATTTTGTAGGTATCTTCACAATCCTAAAAATGTCATATAATATGCGGAGTATTTCAATTCTTCTTCTTTTTTTAATTGTAAGTTCATCCATTGGGCTTGCTCAAAAACACAGTGGTCCAATTCATTGGTTAACATTACAAGAAGCTGATTCCTTGTACCAAACTAATCCAAAGCCACTTTTTATTGACGTATACACTGATTGGTGTGGATGGTGTAAAAGAATGGATGCCACAACGTTCCAAGATAAAAGCATTGCTAATTATCTTAATACCAACTTTTACCCTGTCAAATTAAATGCAGAAACTAATGAGCCTATTCGTTTCCAGGGAAAAATTTATTATAATTCCCAAAAAGAAAAGGTTGCTAGAATGATTGACAGTTTATCAACTGATTTGGATCAAGCTGATCGGAAAGTAAAATCCCTAGATTCCTTACTTTACATCCAAGTAACCTCTCAAACACAAGAAATAGAAATAAATAATCAATTCATTTCAGCAATAGACTCAGCCTGTCAAATTGAGGGATCAAAAGCTTATAAAGCTTTTCTTGCAGCATCGTTTAAAAAGGAAAGTTTAGATGATCAAGCATCGGCTCAAAAGGTTAAACGATTTAAAAAATCCTCCAAATTAGGACTTGAAAAATTTAAATCTGAACTCGAAAATCAAAACAGTTTCTTATCCACCTCCATCGAAAACGTAAAAAGAGAGACCAAGATCGAAAAGAATACATGCAACGTAAATGGGAAAAGAGCTCAACTCTCAAGCTTTAAACGCAGAGCTAGAAAAACAACACATGATGTGGCTATATATTTATGTCGTGGTCAATTGTCATATCCAACCTTCAATCTATTATTTGGAGACAGCCTAAGAGGTAATATGCCATTAAAAGGGTTTCAAAAAGTACCTGATCTATTTGGTTATCTCGCGTTCGTTTCAGAAGGAATATTTAATACTACTAGAGATGTAGCCTCGTTCGTCAATACGTTTAAGGAGGTTTATACGCCTGGCTATGAAGCACCTAAAGACATCGTTCAATGGAAAGGTTTTGAACAAGCAATAGAGGCCGCGAAAAAAGATGGTAAAAAAATAATGATTCATATAATCCATCCATCAAGTATAGCTTCAAACTTAATGGATAAAGAAAGTTTCAGAGATCCATTAACCGCCAGTAAAATAAATCAAAACATGCATGCTGTAAAATTAGCCGTTAATAGTAATGAAATCATTAACTATTTCGATAAAGAATATAAAAATGAAAATGGTATTCATGACTTGATTTATGTATTATCTCAAAATCAATTGGTTTTCCCTCAATTTGCTTTTTTAGATCAAAATGGAAAATTAATCATGAAAGTCCCACAGTATTTTGGAAAAACAGAAATCAATCCTGTTTTGGATTATTTTATAGATGAAGGCTACTTAAAAGCCAACTATAGTGATTGGTTAAAGAACAAAAAGCACTAATTTTGTTTAACAATAGAAGAAATATCAAAAATGATGAGTACAGTAGAAGAATTCAAGAGCTATGTCGCTTCAGTAGAGTCTAAAAAAGGATACAAAAAGCCTTTGGCTTTCGCTTTAGGTGTTAAAAGAAGTAAAGGGGACAAAACATTAGATGTGTTCTTCCCTTTAATTAATTGGGATAATTCTTTTGGAACAGCTGCTGTATTTGCAGATATTGCAGGAATTAAATTTGGTAATAATTCAGAATACACATTAAATATTGAACAACTTAATGATGCATTCAATAAATTCAATGCCTTTCATGGAGATATCTCAGGACATGGAAACATCGTTGCCATCAAAAACCTTTTAGACAACTATTCTAATAATCACCCATACTATACTTCAGAAGTAGTTGTTTATTTCTTATTTGATAAAAACAAAGATGTAGCTTCGGCTACAGAGGCTTATTTTAAACTCCAAGCATTATCCCAAAGATGCGTTGAGCCACATGGATTAAACTTAAACGGCGCATTTGGAAAATTAACCAACGTAGCATGGACAAACAAAGGACCTATTTTACCAGAGGACTTATCCACTGAAATTGCAAAGTATATTTTTACAGACCCTATTCAGGTTTCTCATATCGATAAATTCCCTTACCTCGTTAATTATCATGCACCATCTGGAACTCGAATAGTATCAGGATCCCAAGTAAGATTAGGAGCATATCTGGGAGAAGGCACAACTGTTATGCCTGCAGGATATGTAAACTTTAATGCAGGAACCAAAGGCAATGCAATGGTGGAAGGGAGAATTTCAGGAGGAGTAGTAGTGGATAAAAATTCAGATATTGGTGGTGGAGCCTCAATTATGGGAACACTTTCTGGAGGGAATAAAAATGTAATTTCCATTGGAGAAGAATGTTTATTGGGTGCGAATGCTGGTACAGGAATTTCATTAGGCTTTGGATGTACAATTGCGGCTGGTGTATATGTCACTGCTGGAAGCAAAATATCCCTTTACAATGAAGAAAATCAACCCGTCAATCTTCAAAACAAAGTTGTTTCGGAAGGAGAAAACATTGTAAAAGGTATGGAACTTAATGGTCGAGATAAATTATTATTCATTCAAGATTCTCAATCTGGTAAACTTGTATGTAAGCCAAATCCTAAAACTATTGAATTAAACACTGCCCTTCATACCAATGATTAATTGTTGGCAGTCTATTTCGTTGGTACTGAAAATTCAGTATCAACGAATACAAGTCTTTTTATAATTCAAATTTAATCCCTTGAGCAAGAGGAAGTTTATCTCCATAATTAATGGTACATGTTTGCCTCCGCATATAGGATTTCCAAGCATCTGAACCCGATTCTCTTCCGCCTCCTGTTTCCTTTTCTCCACCAAAGGCACCCCCTATTTCTGCACCAGATGTACCAATATTTACATTAGCAATACCACAATCAGATCCTGCAACAGAAAGAAATTGCTCACTTTCTCGAATATTTAATGTGAAAATACTTGAGGATAACCCTTGAGGAACGGCATTTTGAATATCAATAGCGTCTTCTAGTGTTGAATATTTCATCACGTAGAGAATCGGCGCGAATGTCTCATTTTGAACAATTTCCATTGAAGATTTGGCTTCTATAACAGTTGGTTTAACATAACAACCTGATAAAAATTCTTGTGAATCAAGAACATGATTTCCTGTAAGAACTTTACCACCTTGCTCAATTGCCGTTTCAATGGTTTTTACATAATTTTCAACTGCCTGCTTATCTATTAAAGGTCCTACATGATTCTTTTCATCCAATGGATTACCAATTTTTATTTGATCATACGCCTTAATAAGTTGATTAACCAATTCATCATATTTGGAAGCATGTACAATTAATCTTCGAGTAGAGGTACACCGCTGTCCACATGTACCAACAGCACCAAAAACTACAGCTGGAATAGCATGCGATAAATCAGCATTGTCTGAAATAATTATAGCGTTGTTTCCTCCTAACTCCAAAATAGACTTCCCCAACCTTGCCGCAACTACTTGAGCTACACTTTTTCCCATTTTCGTTGATCCGGTGGCGGACACCAAAGCCACTTTTGAATGAGCAGCCATTTGCTCCCCTATATCTTTACCTCCTATTATTAAAGAACAAATCCCTTCAGGTAAATGATTTCTTTTTATCACTTCGGTCATAATTCGCTGACAGGCAAGCGCTGTAAACGGTGTTTTTTCTGATGGTTTCCATACACATACATTTCCACATATCCAGGCCAAAGCAGTATTCCATGCCCAAACGGCCACCGGAAAATTAAATGCAGAAATTATTCCTACGATACCCAACGGATGCCATTGCTCTAACATCCTATGCTCTGGTCGTTCGGAATGCATTTGCAACCCATAAAGTTGACGTGACATCCCTACAGCGAAGTCGCAGATATCAATCATTTCCTGAACCTCACCCAACCCTTCTTGTAAACTCTTTCCCATTTCATATGAAACAAGAGCACCTAACTTATCTTTTTGTTTTCTGAGTTCATCTCCAAATTGCCTTACAATTTCTCCTCGTTGTGGTGCAGGAATAAGTCTCCACTTCCTAAATGCCTTTTCAGACTGCACTATAACTCGCTCAAAATCTCCTTTATCACCACCTTTTACTGATCCAATTTCCAATCCATCAACTGGAGATTGAATGCGATATAATGTCCCTTGACCTTCCCAAGATTCAATTCCTGTACTTACACCTAAAAAGGGAGGTGTTAATTTATTACTACTTAAAATATCCTTCATTTCCTCTTAGTGTTCTGATTATTTAAATAAATCGAGCTCATTATTAGTATTAAGACTACTTAACCGTTAACAAATCACCAATTCAATCCTATAAATTTATTGATCTTCTATGGTGTAATACCTTCCATTGTTTGTTTGGATTAACTTCTCAAATGGAATTTCCTCTTGTTTGATAAACCCCTTCGAAGGCAAATCACCAGAAGCAACAAGCTCTATTACTCCAGCCACTGAAGCTGCAGTCGTCCAGGAAATTGCTCGCCATTCATTACCCTGAATCATTTGAGGATAGAACGCCTTATAGTATTCATTCCTAAAAAGCTTTTCACCCTGCCATCCTTCAACAACAGCATATATATAAACAACATCCTCTTTCACAGGAGGTTTCGCATTTTCAAGAATTCGTGTTAAAGACTCTTTATCCTCTTTGAGAATTAACTCATTAATTAAAAATTTCATAAGATTACCATGCCCTGGATATCGAATCGACTTGTAATTTAATGTATCAACCTTCCCTTCAAACGTTTCGCACATAGTGCCTAAACCACCTGAAGTAGTAAAAGCCTCAAATTCTCTACCCCCAATGTTTATGTATTCAAACCCATCCAGTGAGGTTACCATTTTTCGTTCCCCATTATGAATCGCCTCTGCATCATTAATGTACTCATTAATTACTCCTGCTGGAGACCATGTAAAAGAATAAGCCATCTGTCCATTTGGATAGCGAGGCAATGCGCCAACGCGCAATTCAATATCTCTAAGCTTTGTGAAATCTTGTGTTAAGTGAGCTCCAATAATACCTATAAAGCCAGGGGCTAAACCACATTGAGGAGCCATAACACCCTTGGAAGTTTCGCTTAAACTGCGGATATAATTAGTCGTTTCTACATCCTCCGTTAAATCAAAATAATGCATCCCTAGCTCATGGGCAATCTTAGCAATTCCTTTATTTAAAAAATAAGGTAAAGAGGAAACCACAGCATCTTTTCCCAATAATATTTTCCGAACAAATAATTCATCGGTGACATCCCCCTCAACAACTTCAAACGGCAAGTCAAATTCGTAATGTGGAGACTTTTTATCAACTCCAACAACAGTAAACTTATCACTGAGCATTACACCAACTAATGTACCCACCTTTCCTAAACCCAATGCAACAATGTTTTTCATATCAATCTCTTTTTTTTGTTTGATTTAAATAGGTACTTTCAAAAATTTTGTCTGCATTACCCGTTTCAAATCCATCTCTGCGATGCTTTCGCTTAATTTGATCAGGCGACAAATGTTTAAATTCAGGCAATACTTTTCGCTCACAAAACTCTACATACGAACCCGGAATCATTTTTTTTACTCCTCCCTTAAATTTAGCCTCTACCAATTGAGAGACAGTGGAGCTTTGTTGTAACAACCCATCTTTACTGATTTTAATTTTACCTCCTGAATCATTCAAAACGATACCAATAGACTCTAGAAAACAATTAAATTCATTAATTGTACTGTAGCCTTTTCTTAAATCATGAACAGAAATTGTATAATGATTCAAGTAATACCGATTATAAATTACCCATGCAGCATATTCACTTACTTTTTGAAGGGCTTGGTAATCGTCCCAACTAGGTAACCTCCATAAAGGTTGATGTAAAAAACGACTAACTTCGTTACCATCATTCAAATCCAGTTCATCCACAGGATCTGAACTCACTTCTTGGGTATAAGAAAATATTATATCCTGTGTTGACTTAGGTAAATCCTGCACCCTTAATTCACTTATGAAAATCCTAGGGTACCTAGGGTCAGGAGGAGCGTACCAAAAAGCATCGAGTCGTTTGCCTTCAAAAAAGAAATGATCTTTTTTTTCATACCCATACTTCAAAAACACTTTGGATAAAGAGTGAATACCTAAATGAGGGACGCCCATCGTTCTAAAAGCAATATGATCATTACTTATTTCGTCTGAAGAGGAAATTACCTTTTGATCCACCATAGCATTGGTAACTTTGGCCACATCAGGGACACGCTCCTTGTATTGCTTCATTAAACCGTATAGAATTAAATCTAATCCTTCCATAGCTTATTTGATAGAATATTCATATCACATTAACCTATAAAATTCTAATAGGGTTTCAGTACAAAGAATTTATTTTTTAAATTGAGAACACCATAAAAACGCCTATTATTAAGGATGTTTTTTCAATTTTTAGAATTGAATACCTGTATTATTTAGACACTACTGCTTTTTCAATTGTAGAATGATAGATTCGACAGTAAGACTCATAAATTTCTCCAGCTTGTTGAATCCCAAGCTTAAACGCTTTTTTTAGATCAAGGCAAGCATCTAATGTATATCGAAAACGCCCTTTTGCAAGACCTCGATTAAAATAGGCAACAGATTCCAAGGAATCTAACTGAATTGTTTTATCATAATTTTCTATTGCCTTCACTTGAGCACCAAGCTGACCATAGTATATCCCTCTCTGCAAAAAAGCCTTAGGATTCAAACTGTCTTGCGCAATATATTTATTCATATGGTCGATTTGACTTTTCAAATGACTTCTAACCGAATCAGGCAAATCAATATTATAGTACTTTTCTATTTTAGCTTCTGCTGAGTCAATAACTGTATCTTGACTTTTGACAAATCCGGCAATACAAAAAAGGAATAAAAATACAGTTAGCTTCATAAGGTTGAGTACTTAAAAAATTTACAACTGGAACTAGAAACTATTCAATCAACCGATTAACTTAACTATTTTGATACTGTTGAAGCAGAAGCACTATTTAATTTAGAAAGATATCGTGTACACTGTTGCATCATCAACCTATTGGCTTGCATCAAGCCTAAATCTCGTGATTTTTTTAAATCCAAACAAGCATCATAGGTGTAAAAAAATCGCGCTTTACTTAGGGCTCTATTGTAATAAATAATTGGCTGTTGATCATCAATAGCCAATGCACGGTCATAATCTTTAATCGCTTGGACATGAAGACCCAAGGTAGCCCAATAAGACCCCCTATTTATGTAGGCGCTGATATCATTAGTATCTTCCTGTATTTGCTCCGTAAAAACTTCAATAATTGCTTTCGCTTGAGCTCTTTCAGCTTCGGATAAATCCAAGTTAAAAAGATCCGAAACATCATAATCAGTGGAAGTATTTAATTTTTGCTTCTCACCTGATTTAGTGGAATCTATATCTACACCTTTAGCTTTCGTGTTATTAGGGGGTAGATCAGGGACATAAACTTTTTGAGCAGACACAAACAGCCCATAAAAAGTAAGCAGAGTAATCAATAAGGTCTTTTTCACCTGTCTTCTAACGCCAATCTTTTTATTTTGTTTCAAAAACATACGTCTAATTTAAAATTAAATCCATCTATCTTTTGTTTTTCAAATTTGGAAAAACTGATTTTGTTAGTATCTTTTCCAAAACAGGTCAAAACCTCTTATACTATGGATAAAAAAAAGCTATCCAAATTTAAAGCAAAAGCAAAGGAAAACGAAAACAAACGAAGAAAAATAAATACTATAAAACGAAGAATTGTACTTTCTAGTTTTATCGTCATTTTCTGCCTAATATTAATGACTCTAAGCGGACTTTTAGTAGATAAAAAACAAACTTCAACCACGCATTATGAATTCCAGTCTAACCTCTCAGTTCGTGAGCTGATTATCAAATTCACTCAAAACCCACCTACCATTTCAGGCGAGTTTGCAGAGCGCGTAAAATTAACTACTGAAGGTGCTTGGTTAAACGAAGGAGAATCTGAATATTTTGTTTTGATTATGAGAGACTTTAAACAGAATAAAATTAAATACACCATTAAAAAAAGTAATCTTGGAATTACAGGAAGCTGGAGTATTCAGCTCCAAAAAACAAACCAATTAGTATCAATGGATATCAAAGAAGAATCCAATACTGATAATATAGGATATCGTGCATTACAATTTTGGGGAGATAAAAACAGATACACTAAAAACCTATATGAATGCATTAAAAAAACACTCTAACGTATTATTCAGTTAATTATAACGAAGACGTTCACCAATACGGAGCGTTTTTTTTCTACTGATTCCATTTAAACGGCAAAGTTTACTTATCGAAACCCCATATTTTTTTGATATCCTCCACAAACTATCACCACTTCTTACTCGATGATATTTTATACGTCTAACCTCTTTTAAAAAGGTGAAATGTGAAGCATTAAGCATCAACAATTCCTCTTTTATCGTAAAAGAAGAGTCATTGATTTCAAAAATTGACCTCGGATTTATCGGTTCTCCTAAATAGCGCGTCTCAAAATGCAAGTGACTTCCAAAACTCCTCCCTGTATTTCCTCCTAGCCCTAAAACTTCACCCGTATGAATTTCATCTCCTTCTTTGACTAATCTTTTACTCAAATGAGCATAAAGAGTCTCCAAACCATTTAAATGCCGAATTACAACAACATGACCATAGGATGCGCTGTATCGTGAAATTCGTATCATCCCGTCAAAAACAGACTGCACGCTATCTCCTGTACTGAGTTTAAGGTCAATACCATAATGGGGTCGATTATTACGCCAACCGTATTCAGAAGTCAACCTACCAATCCATGGACTATGAAAATCACAAGAATCATGTAACAACTTAATTGTGGTTGTATCTTTTTTCTTAGTTTGATCAACTTTCATCCCCCATATCTTCGTTTGATCAAATCCGCAATACAAATCAAAAGAAGGAATATGATACAAACTATCGTTTATATCCCAAACAACCATAGCTGGTTTTGGTTCGATTTTCTCAACCGAAACAATTGCGGAGTCAGGGCTAAATGAAAAAACAATGTTACAAACTAATAAAAGGGAAACTAGAAACATACCTTTCATGCTGTAAAATTAAACGCATATCGTTTAATGTAAATAGCTAAAAGACTTTTTTTCTTAACAATGAAAAGCTAAAAAATTGACAAAGATTGGATTCCCCTCATCCTTTATTTCTTTACTACTTTTTGAACACTGATACCATTTTCATTTTTCATGTGAACAAAGTATACACCATTCTCTAGATTATCTCCAAAAGTGAAATTATTCTGAACATTTTGATAGGATTTCACCAAAGCTCCCTTTGAATCAATCATATAAACATCACCAGAAAATTTTGTCAAAGTAAAGAAGGTGTTGCTTGGGTTGGGGAAAATCTTTGTTTCCAAATCCTTCAAATATGACGAAGAAACAGTTAAACATTCCTGAGCCTCTGCATCAATTATTATTTGAACAGGAACACGCTTACATTCCTTACCAGCCATAAGTTTTAATCGATTAAAAAACCCATAATTCACACTAGGAGAATAGGCAGCACCCCATCGTTCATAGCACGTTTTTTCAGAAGTTAAAACACCTGGGATTTCAAAGTCATTATCAGCACCTGTTCCGTCTATAATTAAACTCATAGAGGATCCTTCAGCATCAATAAAATATGTACCAGGCGCTATGCCTGTCCAATCCAACACTACATCTTGTTCTCCAGCACTCACAGTAAAAGAGGTTGTTTGAAGTACAGTGGTGCCATCACTTTCCTTAAGATTCAACTTTAGCGTTCCTGAAGCAGATGGCTTAACAGCTAATCCTACTATTGACATTTCCGATAAAACAGTAATTTTGGTTCCATAATTGTTTACCGAAGCGCTCCAACCACTACCAAAAGTGGATTTGAGCGTTGTGTATTCTGTTAATGATGACCCTGTACCTGCCATCCAAAATGTTGCGTTTTCGTTCGCAATAGTTGAAAATAATGAGCCTGTAAATAATACTGACTCTGAATTCTCTAATTCGTACCAATTAACATCTTCATTGGCTTCCAATACCCCCTCATCACCGGCATTACAAATTGTATCTGATTCCGCATAAGGAACCTCAGAAGTTACTGATGCAGTAGCGTGAACTGACGAACATCCTTCTGCTGAAATCACAATTTTATACGTACCTGCTTTTTTTACTTCAAAAGACTGATTTATGGCACCTGATATATCTTGATCATCGATTTGCCATTGATAATTGTGACCAGAAGGAATAGCTCCTGCGTCTAAAACAACAGAAACAGGATCACATAATTCATAAGGTCCTCCAAGATCAGGCGTATTGATCGTTGCTGTTACATTCACATCGTCGGATCGATTACAACCATCTTTCCATACCTCTAAAGTATATAAACCAGAATTTTCAACATTAAAAGTGCTTGCAGACGGGGACTGATTTACTAATGTTCCGTTTTCATCTTTCCATGTAAAGGTCAAACCTCCTAAAGGACTCACTCCTCCGTCTAAACTAATAAAACTGGAGCCACATAAACTAATATCATCTCCAAGGTCTGGTTCAGGTGCATCACATCTATATTTATCCATCTCATCATGTAATGCTTTTAAAAGGGAATATTCATCAAACCGATCATAAGTCACCTCCCAAATCATGACTCCTACCCCCCCCTGTTGCATAATATAATCTACTTTCTGCTTTAAGGTTGGAGCACCATTGTAGTAATAATCTCCTTTAAAATCTTGGTTAAAATACGTTGCAGGATCGTCATTGGACATATTACCGTAAGTAATATCATAAAAACTACCAGGGGGCAATCCTCTCGTTGTTTTGTGCCGAGCATAAAAAGGAACTCCTAGAACCATTTTAGAAATAGGACACCCTTTGTTATTCCAATCTATCACGTTGTTTACAGCATCCTCATAAGAAGAGTGGTTGTCATCACCCGAAATATTTCGACCAATATCATAAGACATCATATTTAAATAATCAATGTATTGAAATGCATCGGCAGAACAATAATCCGTATGATAAACCCCTTGAGGCCCAACGCTTGGTGTCTCTCCCCCTACCGCAATAGCAATGTGCCATTCTTCTCTTTTACCGCGTGCTGTAAATTCATCGTGAACAGCTTTTAAAATATTCACCTGAGATATTTGTTCAGCAGCGGTTCTAGGGAACTCCCAATCTAAATCCCAACCTACCATTCCATGAGTTTCCATAACATCTGCAATTTCTTTCGCAAAATTGGCTGTTGCTGTTGAATTTTGTCCTATTGTGTGAAACATCCCAGAATTTGATGCTCCCCCTGAAGAGAAATGTAGATCAACTCCATTATCTAAACATTTTTGTTTGATGTCATTAAACAATTTTAACCCAGTGGGGTCAGGAAGATTTCCATTATTGTCCGGCGTAATAAATCCATAAATAAAATCAGACATATGGGACCAGTTCATTAAATCAGCTCGCGCTTCAGCTTCCGATAAATTAACATCCATATATCCTACTACTTTCTGTCCTTTGACAAAAAATATTGAGGTTAGTAATAAGAAGAGAAATAAAACATTTTTAAAGTTTTTCATTATTAAGATTTTGGGTTGAAACCAGTTAGGTTAGTTTCAAAAGTTAGTAAAAGGGTTTAGGCAACAGCATAGGTATTGAATTTTAGGCTACCCATGAACTGCCTTTCTAATTTAACATTTAATCACCATTTATTCAAATTTGAATTTGGGTTTGAAAGGCGCGCTAATCAATTAGCAAGACGATTTATGCAGAAGTATAGAAATAGTTTTCACTTCGTTTTATTCCTTTTCGGAACAGGATCATATCCTTTAGTTCCCCATGGATGACACTTAGACAAACGTTTTACCCCCAGCCATATGCCCTTTAAAGGCCCCCAGGTGTTAATCGCCTCAACGGTGTAACACGAACATGTTGGCTCATGCCTACAGGAGGACGGAAACCAAGGACTAATTAAGCCTTGATAAAAACGAATACATAAAATGAAGAATTTTGAAACCAACCCCATGCTACAAAGTTAACAATGTGTCTTAGTTCACAGAACAATTTTCGGATATTACTTGTTAATTATGATAAAGCTTGAAAAAACTTACTACATCGATTGAAGGAATCTTCTTTTTAGGATTATCCAATATTTGCTCCAAAAGATTTTGCACAGCAAATGGATTCAAACCGAGTCTAAAACCAATTTCTTTGCAAACGCTAATTTCCTCTTTAGACAAATGATCGTCTATTCTCATGACTAAAAGGAATGTGTAAAAAAGAACAATACGCTGATGTTCTTCCTTTGGGGGGTGAAATGCTATTTTTTTAGACATTAAACCATCTATGTCCGCCTTTAAAATATTTAATTTAGCGCCTATGTGATAAATAAAGTCTACTTCACTCTCTGATTCAATACGATCAGCCCTTGCTAAGGTTAATAAGTTATGTAGCAAACTCAACTTTTGATTGTAGTTTAAGTTGTTCATAAAAAAATATTTAACTAATCACCTCCGAGAGAACACAACACAGTATTACTAACGAAATAATTATCAATTAGTTACGAATAAAATCAAAGCTTCATTAACGCCTCTGCAAACCATTTCGCCATTGCTTTTCTGTTGTCTACCACGGTAAATCGCTTTTGATCATTTGGATTTTGAATATTTCCCAACTCAATGTAAACACCTGAAGGAATCGATTTCCTTAACATATGAAGATTTCTTGCTTTTACAGTTCCTTTATATCCTCTGCCTTTTTGATATAAATCATATTTCGATTTTACGGTTGAGTAAAGTGTATTTGCCATTTTTTTTCCTGTATTACTTTTTCCGTAATGATAGAAAAACATGTCAATTCGACTGCCCTCACTTCTTGAATCAATATGGATGACAATCATTCGTTGATATGTTACGCCGTTTTTTTTATGTTTTTTATAGAGCGTATTAATGGATTCAACCCGCTGATTTAATCGTTTCACTTGATTAACAGGTATTTTTTTATTCGGGTAGGTGACCTCATCCTTATCACATTTTAGTAAAGACACATCACGAATACCATCATTAGGATCTTTTACTATGTAGTAAACTGTTGCCCCTTGCTCAATCAATGTTTTACCCAGTCTTAACACAACATCATACGCATACTCATCCTCACATATAGATTTATTTTGACATTTCCCTACGGCTCCGGGATCCGGACCTCCATGCCCACTAACCAAATAATATACTCTACCTTTTAGCTTATGAGAAGCTATTTTAACATCTTGATGGTTTACTCCTAGTATTTTATGTTGGACGGTTAAACCAACATTAGACCTATGGGCGGACTTATTACTTAAATTAGCGTACTTTTCATAACATTTCACCAAATAATAAGGCGCCCAAAGGTCACCTCCTTTCAAATACCCTTTCAACTTTATCCCTCCAGACACAACAGATTCATTCCAATTTTGAATAGCTTTTGCTTGGTCATAGTTGGAAATACCAATAGTTGTTCGAATACTTTTTCCGTTGTAGGAATATACCTTAACTGGCATTTTATAGGACTTTCCTTTAATTAAAAAGTCATTAGATTTCATTTTATTCAATGCTAAAAACTGGTCTTTACTGCATTGATCTGTTAATTGATATTTTTTCAGTAAAACAATTCGAGTATCTCCAGACTTTGCTTTTATTTGCAACCAATTTTGAGCAAACGAGAACTGTGCTAGTAAAATATACAGCACTACCGTTTTCATATACATAGATTTACTTTTCACTACTCAAGTTCTTATCAAAACAGGAATCTCACAAACAGAATTTTCGCTATGTTTTTGTAACGAGATCCTTAAACGATTTTAATCCTTTTAAAAAAATCTCCTCCAATCTATCCTCTGCACTGAAAAGAAACATCATAAGATTAACTTCCAGGGATAAATCCCACGTTAACATCGTACCTGAATCGGTGGGCTTGAGTTTAAACTGGTACAAAAAAGAATCCACATTTTTGAGCTCTACAGCAATATCAACCTCCTCAATAGAAGAAGATAGAACACTATACTTAGCAATAATATTATTCATACTATCAAGCACATTCAACCCCTCCTTCCCATCAATTACCACAGCTTCATAAGAAACTGTAGTGTCTGAAATCACACTTGGATCCCATTCTCTAAAACGCTTTATATCACTAAGCGTTTGCTGAACAGAAAACGGACTTTTTTCAATTTCTAAAGAAACACTAGGAGAAACACTTACAGGAATTAAAATCAAAGAAGCAAAAAAAACCACACAAACTAAAAGACCTATTCCAATTGATTTTTTCACCATACTATAAATATAGTATTAGTTGTTTAGAATTCCACACTCAGTTTATTAGAACAAAAAAAATCTTAGAAAAAAAGTATTCACAAACGGAATCATTAATTTTACCCTATGTTTCAAGTAATTCTTAAATCGGGGAAAGACGCCTCTGTAAAAAGGTTTCACCCATGGGTTTTTTCAGGAGCCATTAAAAAAATCAAAAATGAGGACGGAAGGGAATCTGATCCTCAAGAAGGTTCACTAGTAAAAGTAACCGATAACAAAGGAAATTACCTGGGTGCAGGGCATTACCAAAACGGTTCAATCATGGTTCGTATCCTAACCTTTAAGGAAGAAGAAATCAATGAATCGTTTTGGACTGGAAGAATCCAGGAAGCTTATGATTTAAGAGCTCAATTGAACTTAACAGATAATGAGCAAACCAATATTTACCGACTAATTCATGCCGAAGGCGATGGATTACCTGGATTAATTATTGATTATTACGCAGGGACAGCAGTAATTCAATCGCACTCCATTGGCATGCATTACGCAAAAGAAAATATTGTAACAGCGCTTAAAAACGTATATGGAGAATCATTAAAGGCTATTTTTGATAAAAGCGCTGATACGCTTCCAAAAAATGGACCCGTTCAAATTGAAGACCACTACATCTATGAATCAGAAGGATATTCATCAATTGGACTAGAACATGGATGCCAGTTTAAAATCGACTGGGAACAAGGACAAAAAACTGGATTTTTTATCGATCAAAGAGAAAACAGAGCCCTGTTAGGATCTTATTCCAAAGACAAAAAAGTATTGAATACATTTTGCTACACCGGAGGGTTTTCATTAGCAGCATTAAACGCCGGGGCAACTCACGTTGATTCAGTGGACGCCTCTGCCAGAGCAATTGATTTAACCGATGAGAACGTTGCCCTAAATGGATTTACGGATAAGCACGGCTCTTTTGCGATAGATACTTTTAAATTTTTTGAACAAAATGACGCCTCCAAATACGATATCGTTGTTTTGGACCCCCCTGCCTTCGCAAAACACCAAAATGTAAAACACAACGCGGTAAAAGGATACAAAAGATTAAACGCCACAGCGCTTCAGGTAATGAAGCCAGGTGCCCTATTGTTTACCTTCTCTTGCTCACAGGTTGTAGACTCTAAATTATTTTACAACACCATTATGGCTGCTGCAATTCAAACCGGCAGAAAAGTACGAGTATTGCACCAGGTAACCCAACCGGCAGATCACCCAATTAATATTTACCACGCAGAAAGCCACTATTTAAAAGGACTTGTTTTACAGGTCATTTAATTGCTTACTAATAATTTAAACCAATTATGTTCAACGCACTTCCTACTATCAATTTTAAAGATTCAAAAAACTTTTTCTTAATCGCAGGACCATGCGCTATTGAGGGAGAACAAATGGCAATGGATATTGCCGGGAAAATCGTTGAAATCACAAACGAATTGGAAATCCCATATATTTTTAAAGGCTCCTTCAAAAAAGCCAATCGCTCAAGACTGGATTCTTTTACAGGCATTGGTAATGAAAAAGCATTGGAAATTTTAAAGAAAGTTGGCGAAACGTATACCATCCCAACAATTACCGATATCCATATTCCTGAAGATGCAGCTTTAGCGGCCAAATATGTGGATGTGCTTCAAATTCCAGCTTTTTTGTTCCGACAAACGGATTTATTAGTTGCGGCAGCGAATACCGGAAAAGTAGTAAGCATTAAAAAAGGACAATTTGCCGGACCAGAAGCCATGCGCTTTGCCGTAGATAAGGTAAAGGACTCCGGTAACAATAACGTCTGGATTACAGAACGAGGAACCACATTTGGTTACCAGGATCTGGTCGTTGATTTCAGAAGCATTCCTGTAATGAAAAACTACGCGCCTGTTGTAATGGACATTACTCATTCACTCCAACAACCCAACCAAACCAGCGGAGTAACAGGAGGAAAACCCGAGTTAATTTCAACCATTGCAAAGGCAGCCATTGCCACTGGTTCCGATGGATTATTTATTGAAACGCATCCTAATCCATCAGAAGCTAAGTCAGACGGAGCCAATATGCTTCCTTTAGATGAACTGAAAAGTTTGCTAGAAAAGCTTTTAAGGGTTCGTAAAGCGGTGATTTAAAAACACCTCAAGGCAGTATAGTAATTTTTGTTCCTATTTTAACACTGCTGTATATTTCATCCATCTGTTTATTGGTTACAGCGATGCATCCATATGTCCAGTCTTTTAATAAGTGAAGCATTCCTAACCATGGTTTGTTATTGGGTAATCCATGAATTTTAATTGCGCCCCCTGGACTTTTACCATACTTCTGCGCAAAGATTTTATCTTTTTCATTTGGATAAGATATTCCAAGATTCTTGTAATAATTACTATTTGGGTTTTTGCCATTAATAAAATATGTGCCCTCAGGTGTTTTTTGATCACCCTCGAATCGTTTAGGTCCTTTTGGTGAGCCCCCAAGAGAAATCGAATATTGTTTGACTTTTTTGCCTTTATAAAAAAGATAAAGTTTACGTTTGGATTTGATTACAACAACTTTATCAACTAATAATTTAAAATCATGCTCTGAAATCTTAAAACCGAATGATAAAAATAAAACTAGACTGGATAGAATGAACTTCATTACAGTTAAACTCTATTTTAATCAATTTATTTTCTATTCATCGAGAGAGGCTGAATGCTCACAAGTTTTTTTCTTTTTAAAAAGCAACAACCCCAAAGCCGTAATTCCCCCGTTTATGGCTAAAATTTCAAATCCTAATCCAAAAAAATCAGCCATGAAATAACTTGAAACAGCACTCAATATTGCTATAAATGGAACAACTGTATCTTTGACTTGAATTTTACTTAGAATACCAATTCCAAAAAGCCCAAGCAAAGGTCCGTAGGTAAAACTAGTCCATTTAAATAATTCCCAAATGATACTATCCTTATTAATCGCTTTGAAGAGCATAACTACAAAGAATAAGATTACACTCATTAAAACATGAACAACTGTTCTCGTTCTTCGATCTTCTTTTTCAACAATATCAATGCAAACACTTGTTGTTAATGAAGTTAAAGCGGAATCAGCGCTCGAATAGGCGGCTGCAATTAATCCAATTAAAAAAGTTCCACTTAACCACAACGGAAAGTAACCATTCTTGGCCAAAGAAGGGTAAATTTGATCAGGAGCTATTTTAGTCATTTCTCCATCAATATTTATCCTATACTCACCAGACTTTACAACATCTCCTAATTCATTTGTACTTTCAATAACGATGGCTTTTAAATCTCCTGTGCCCATATATGTTTCAAATAAAAGTATACCTAAAAGCAAGAACACAAAGTTGATTGGCACTAGAACGATACTGAACCATGTTAAATTCTTTTGAGCTTCCTTTTTGTTTTTACACGTAAGGTTTTTTTGCATAATATCCTGATCAAGCCCGGCCATAGCAACGGTAAATATGATTCCATTAAAAATTCCTAGCCAAATATTCCCTTCTTTTAATTTACCGCCATTAAAATTATATAAGTCACTATTTGAGGCCATTTCCCACAAATGAGCGATCCCACCTGAATTCACATCTGCCAAATAAAAAAGAGTAGCTCCTGCAGCTAATAAAATTGCTGCGGTTTGCAAAGTATCTGTCCAAACAATTGTTTTGATTCCACTTTTAAAGGTATAAACCCAAATAAGCAAAATAGTCATAAGCACACCAATCGAATAAGGAATGCCTGTAGGTTCAAATAAAAAAATATCCAATACCTCTGCCACTAGATATAGTCGTAAAGAAGCGCCAATTATTCTTGAAATTAAAAATGAAATGGCTCCTGTTTTAAATGAAGCTGTTCCAAATCTATCCCTTAAATACGTGTAAATAGAGGTTAAATTATACTTATAGTAAATGGGAATAAGTACATATGATACAATAAAATATCCTAGAAAAAAACCAATTACCATAGGCATATATTGCAATCCTTTTCCAAAAACGGATCCTGGGATTGAAATAAAAGTAATTCCAGATAATGTGGCACCAATCATTCCAAATGCAACAAGAAACCATGGCGATTGCCGATCACCTGTAAAAAATGATTTATTCGTGCTTTTACGAGAAGTCATGTAGGATATACCAATCAGGACAGAAAAATAGATTAAAATAATCACTAAAGCTGTTGTTCCAGTCATTTGATTAGAGTTTAATCAAATTAACGGAAAAGTACCTATGCTCGGTAAAACAAACACAAATAGTTGTTATACTTTTAATGTGGAAAGCTTGTAAAGGTTACATGAGCTTTTGTTTAAGCATGTGCGTAAAATGCTTAATTCAAGAAAAATTTATTTTTTCTAAAATCATCAATTAGAGAGAGGGTAGCAGGATATTTTCTCACCTCTTGCATTTCATATTTTTTAACCGCTAATTTCTTTAAGTTAAGCTCACGTAACTCTTGAACAGTTAAATCATCTTTTTCTATATATTCAGCTATTTCATCAAGGATTTGGAGATATTCTGTAGTGCTTGAAATAATCATCGAAAAAGAATTTCACCAAAAATAATAGAGAAAGGGTAACTTGTCAAGTGGTTTTAAAAAAACCAAACAAACAAGGGGTGAATTATTGATTAGAAACCAAGGCTAAATCAACAAACAAGAAATCTCGCTTGCGTTTTCTTTCCTTCGCCAAATCATCAATTTTATTCACGAGCCTTACTTGAACAGGCTGTTGATCTCTGCTTAAAAAGATTTCATTTGGATCCTTTGTTTTTAACCAAATAAAATATTGTTTTTTCCAGGCGATATTTAATGGCTCATTTAATTTAATCAAGTACCAATCCTTTTCCCAGGAAAGTAATTCTCGTTTAACCACCTCCCCTTTTATGGGTAAATGTTTGGCTAAAACACCATATTCTCCATAATTTTCAATGATCACCTCTGAACCAATAATTTGGTCAAGATTAAACGATTGAGCCTCTACTCGAGGCACACTGAACAATGTATTCCAATCCCACAACCTAAGTGGGGCCCAATAATTAGGAATCACATCAAACCGACTCAATTTTGTGGTTAAAAACAGTAACAAGAAAAACCCGGAAGACAAATCTTTTTGGAGTTCTGCATTCGCAACTTCTGCATTAAATCTCCAACCCATTAAACAATATTCAAAAAGGAAAATAGCAGAGAGTCCAAACAATAAATAACTGTTTAACCGATCAGGATTATATGTCCAAATAATTTTTTTGTTGTAACTATTATTGAGACAATTATTTAATACTGACACCCAAAGCACCATACTTGCCAGTAGCCAAATAAACGTAATAAAACTAAAAGATCGCGCAATACTGTTTATTAGCCAGAAATCATAAAAGCCATGGCAGATCGCAGACAGACCGTAAAAAAGTAAAAAATACCAGCCCCAATTCTTCTTTTTAGCAAATTTCCCAATGGCTATACCGTATGCGACAAGAGAACTGTTAAACATATGTGTAACAGTTGAAGATAGGGAGCGACCTTGTATAGTATTTAAACTGCTTTCGTCAAAATATATTAGGTTTTCAATAAATGCAAAACCGAGTGCCGATATGGATGCGAAAACAACAAAATCAATCGGCTCTTTTAATTTCCTGCTGAATACCATTACTAAGAGTAATGGGAGAATTTTAACAAGCTCTTCAATAGCCCCTATTCCTACAACACAATAAACAAAATCACTAAAAAATCTATCCTTCAATTTAAATCCTAAAACATACGAATTAAAGTCAGTAATGAGAGAAGTCACAAAAGCAAAACACATTCCTAAAATAAGCACCACCAATGCCAACCTCCATCGTTTAATTAAGTATTTATGAATAAAGAGCAAATAACAAAACCATATAATTAAAATTAGTAGCGCACCAGTAAATCCAAACGCATTTACACCGCTAAAAAATCGACCAAAAATTGCTTTTGTGTAGTTTTTAAGGTCTCTTAATTCAAAATAAGTATATCGTTTTACTTTATTTGAAACATGAACAAAAGATAAAGAGTCTTTAAGCATCTCATTCAACACCACAGGTTTTTCGTGGTTCATATATTTCAAAGCAAGATGTTTTCGTGCTAAAACATTTGACGGATTTGATTCAATTTCTTTTTTAAGGTACTCCACCGACTTTTCATAATTATTGTAGCCAAAATAATGACCATATATATAATTGAGATAAGGCATCTTTTGGTTGTAAATATTCACAAAACTCGTAAGCGCCTCCTCAATGTAACCGGTGTGATAAAAGCACATTCCTCTGCCAAACTTTCCAATGTCGGAGACCTCACTTTTTGAACTACCCAAAAAATGACGATAGTAATCTACAACAGTATTGTATTCTAAAAATTCGCCTCTCCCCATTCCATTATTAGCAATAGGTAACTGAAAATAAGTGGAAATAAAATTAAAATGATTCGCCACATGAGAACTATCGGCATGAATCAACTTCCAATAAATTATGTTTTGTTTTTGAATATCACCTAATAGCTTATATTCCTCTAATTCTTTCTCCAAAGAGGGATATTGAGGATTTGAAAAGAAAATATTCACTACGGCCACTAAAACAGCCGTAACGGGAAAAACATATGTTATAAACTTTTTCAAACTACCCTGCTACTAATGGAAATTTAACAAAATATTCGGAGGTTGTACTTAACTCTGAAACTCCTGATGCCTTATTGTATAACTGATATCTCTGTTTAAGGTTATTAATAAAACGATCATTTTTAAATCGATTCTCCTCTTCCAAAGGCAAAGAGGTTTTTACCACAACAAATTTTGCATTTTCAACATAAACTTCAATTGATAAAACCGACTGATCTTTTCTCGCAAATAGTTTAAATTGTTGATCCAAAACCATTTGAAATACAAGAGGAGGTATTTGAGTGGTGTAGAATTGCTCAGATATATTAACAGTTAATGAAACCGTCTTATTTAATTGAATTTCAGTAAGTTCACAATAAGCTTTTACATTTCTAATTTCAGCACCTAATTGCACAAACTTTTCATCTCTACTCTGCAACAAATAACGCAATATAGCAGTTAGCTTCTCTATTTGCTGCACTGCTAATCGTGGCTTTTGTTTTATTAATTCCTCTGTTTGATTTAGTGAATTCTTCAAGAATTCAATCACATTTTGTGATTTTAGCGCATTGAAGGTATGTTGTAAATAAACATATTTTTGATCCATTAAAACCAGACGTTCTTTGGCATTTATTTTGACCAAAAAATAAATACCATTAACGGTAACAGTAATTAAAATTACTCCTCCCGCAAATAGCCAAAATAGTTTAGGATCAGTAATCTGATTTCTTAGCCATTGACTAATCGAATACGTAAACAAACCGCTTAAAACTGTAAATAAAAAAAGGAAAATTGAAAAGTACACGTGAGCTCTTGAAACTATTTTATTGACTAACACTCTTCCCAACTCCATTAATAAAACGCAATACAGAAAGCCATACATCCAACTGAAAAAAAAATCCCTCATTACTCCTGTACATTTTATCCCAAAAGCACAAAAAAAACTTAATCCAAAAATTACTAGAATTCTATATGAAATAAAGTTTTTAAACATGACTTTAAAGTAGTCATAAAGCATTAATATTTCATGCTGTTATACACTAAACTTTGAAGAAATTAACAGTGATTTTTGAATTTTTTTGGAATCTGGTTATTTAACCATTCAAGAAACTATCCTTATCTTTCAAGAATGAACGTCTCAATAAAAACCAAAGCCTCAATAATACTGGCTTTTTTTATCAGTTTTGGCTCTTTTGGTCAGCGATTTCAATACTACAGTCTTTCGGCATATAGTCAAGTATCTGCATTGTCAAATTACAAATATAAAGATGTGCAAAATCGCCCCTATTTTTCTGGTGGTATAGATTATGGTACTTCGCTAACAGAAATGCTTAACATCAAGGGCGGGGTAAACTACCTGAGTATGTACTTAGACAATGGCAGAAAAAAGCACTCCATCTGTGATGATCCCAACCAACGCTGTTTTGTGGAATCAGAAATGAATTATCTTAGTTTTCCTCTTGGACTTGAGTTTTATTCCAATGCCTCAAAGCTAGAAAGTAAATCGTATTACATTGTTAAACTTATTCCTATGTTCTCGGTTGCTTCAAAAATGATTCGAACCGAATTTTACAGTAAAGAATCCGATGAGACTCCGGGTGAATTTATTTTAATTGATGATGAGTATATTACGCAATTTTCTAATTTTAAATTTCAAGATTTGCATCTTGAACTCGGACTTGGCGGAGATATTGCGCTTTCACATCAATATAAACTCTACTTTGAACCTTCAGTCCAACATTCCATTACATTTAGAACAGAGGATCTCGTTAATCCAAATTATATGATCTCTTTACGGATAGGTATAAGGCTCCGTTCCGAAAAATCAAAATAATGCGATTGATTATTGTGTTAGTGATCTCACTAACCTTCTTTTCAAGTTTTGCCCAATATGGATCAGTAACCGGACGTTTGATTGACAAAAACAGTCAATTACCCATCTCATTTTGCAACATAGTTTTAAGCACAGCTAATGATTCTGCTGTGAATGGAACATTCTCTGGTGAGGATGGAAAATTTCAATTGAACCAATTAAAATATGGGAAATATTATTTATTGATTCAATCTGTGACGCACGAGCATTATAAAACGGACCAATTTGAATTATCCCCGAACAAACCAACGCAGCATTTTGAAGACATAGAACTTGTTCAAACGAGTATTCAAACAGAGGATGTAACCATCTCTTTAAAAAGAACTGCAGTTAAAATTGAGCCTGCAAAAAAAACCTTTGATGTACATGCAACGGGAGCTGACGCAGGGGGAACTGCAGTTGATGTATTAAACACTCTGCCATCAGTAGACGTGGACGACAACGGAAACATAAGTTTAAGAGGAAATAGCAACATAAGAATCCTCATTGATGGTATTCCAGCAGGATTAACAGAAAGTGACATTAGCACTGTAATCAATCAGCTTCCTGCAAACTCAGTGGAAACAATTGAGGTAATTACCGTCCCTTCTGCTAAATATGACCCTGAAGGAATTGGCGGAATAATAAATATTGTTCTTAAAAAAGAAAAGAAAAAAGGATTTAAAGGAGGAGTGAACATCTCATACAGTGATCGCGATAAAATAAACGCGCGACTCGGCCTAAGTTTAACCAGAAAAAAAATCAGTTTAAATACATCCTACAGTTATGTAGATGGAACATATTGGTATACCCGAACAAGTGATGGCTATTTTTCATTACCTGACAGTTTTGTTGTATTTGACAATGAGCGATTAGGTGTTCGTCGTCAACCAAGCCATAATGGAAATATGAAATTCAGTTACACCCCAAACAAATCAACAAAAATATTGCTTGACGCCACCTTTAATTATATGAATAAAGTGAGGTCTGATTCTTCTGAATTCTTTTGGAACTATAACAATCAATTCCAAGAAAAAAACAGTCGATACTCAATCAATAATGGATTTCGATTTAGCCAAGGACTGCAAATGAATGCTGTATCAAACTTTAAAAAAGGAAAAACGCTTAGTCTTCTCTCTCGATTAAACACTGTAAACTATCCTCAATACGGTTATTTTTCAGAAACCTATACACAACAGAGAGAAAATAAATTGTTTGGGGCTCAGGCATTTATCAATCAATTAGATTTCACATACAAAATTAAAGAAGCTAGAAACGATACTTTACTTGGACGATTTTCCAAACTTGAAACAGGATTAAAATCTGCAAACAGAATATTCCGTGAGGATTTTACATTTTTTGAATTTGACCCATCTCTAGTAGAATATATTGAAGACGCTAATTTTAGCAATAACCTCAATTATGGTGAAGATGTTTACGCCGGATATGGTTTATTTAATTGGGGGAACAAAAAGAAAGCATTGTCTACAGGGATTAGAGGAGAGTACTCAAATATTGTTTCTGAAACGGACAGTAATAATTACAACAAATCATTTTTTAACTTCTTTCCAAGTTTTAGCTTTGTTCGAAATTTCTCTGACAAAAAAACGCTAACCATAAGCTATAGTAAGCGAATTAAACGACCTCGTGGAAAGCAATTAAATCCTATTCCAAGTTATTCCGACCCGTATAATCTTCAAATTGGAAATGCAGATATTGTTCCCGAGAAAAGCCATATGAGTGAAATTTCATACCTCAATATCACAGAAAAAAATGTATTTAACTCAACTCTTTTTTATCAATTTCGTGACGATCGATTAGGGCGATTGAGCTTCACGGATTCCGCGGGGATTTCAACAGTACTTTGGATTAATTTTAATTATCATCAAACACTAGGATTAGAATTATTCAATCGGTATACCCTAAATAAAAAATTCAGCGCAAGTGGTTCATCAACCTTTTATCACACCTGGGTTGATGGCGAAAATTTCCGAGAGGGTTATGCAGTCTCTTATTTTGGATTCGACCTTAAAGCTAATCTTCAATATACCCCAAACAAAAAAACAACTGTTACATGGACGGGTGACTTTAATTCAAGAAGAGTAGCAGTGGTGGGTATCGTATTACCAAGAGGAGGCTCTGATATCTCTTTAAAATATAAAATCTTGAAAAACAAAGGAGTGTTTACAATTAGACTAACCGATCTATTCAGAACACGATGGTTTGCCATAGATGTAAATACAGATGGATGGTTACGTGATGTTCGATACCGTTATGAATCGCAGCTCCTTTGGATAGGATTTAATTATAATTTTGGACAAACCACTTATAATCCGAAGAAGAAATTCCGCAGGGTATCACCAAACGATAGAACGTTTTAAACACACTAAATGATATGCTCCACTTTCAAATCACTTTAAAAAGAAAGAAGTATATTCAAAAAACATATCCTCTAACTATTCAAAAGAGAGCCATTGGCTTATTTCCGCCAACAACTCTCGAAGGTTTTTCATCAATCTACTCACCTGCCCTCTAAGCTCATTTGAATCTTTATTTTTTTTCAGAGCATGCTCTAATTCAACCACATCTTTATATACTGCTTGATTACCTAACATTTTGATATTGGGTTTAATTTTATGACAAACAGCGCTTATTTTTTTTACATGACCACCGTTTACAACGTCATTCAACACCTTAATGCTTTTAGGAAACTCAACAGCCATCTGATTTAAAACCTTCACCAACATCTTTTCATTTCCTCCCAAATAATTCATCATGTGATCTCTATTCCACATTTTCAATACGGTCTTACCACCTTGATCATTCAACCCAAATCTTGTCTTTGGACTACTAATGACCTCTGATGGTTGCAATAAGTCGGCAATTGTTCTATATAAATCCTGAGGCGTATACGGCTTGGATAAATAGCCGTTAGCTCCAGCCGTCATAAAACCTTCTATCTCTTGTTCTGTTACATGAGCAGTTAGTGCAACTATTGGGAGTTTTATATTATCTTCTCTCAATCTCATAATAGCTTCGTAACCATTCATGACAGGCATATGCATATCCATTAATATGATTTGATGACGATCGTCGTCAATAACATTTAAACACTCTTCACCATTGTTAGCAACATCTGTTTTTACGCCGATTACTGCCAATAAATCCCTAGCAACGACCTGATTAACAATATTATCTTCCACTAAGAGAACTGTGACTCCTTCTAAATTCTTAGCCGCTATTTGTTGATATTTAGTTACATCAGAAGCTTCACGTTTCTTGTGAGGATAACTCAATTCAAATTGAAATGAAGCGCCTTTTTCTGGTTCACTTTCCACTTCAATAATACCACCTTGCGCCTCAACTAATTTTTTTACAATTGAAAGTCCCAAACCAGTTCCTCCAAATTGCCTCGCCGTACTTGATTTCGCTTGACTAAAAGCATTAAATAACTTCTTTTGTTGCTCCTCACTTATTCCTATTCCCGTATCAGAAATCATAAATCGGAGCCTCACATCATTTTCGTTTATACTAGTCGCTTTAACACTCAAGGAGACACTCCCCTTATCCGTGAATTTTATTGCATTACCAATCAAATTATATAAAATTTGATTTAACCTAACCGCATCTCCCACAATAATCTCTGGAAGATTTGCTTCATGAAAATTCGCAATAATCTCTATTCCTTTTTCCCTTGCTTTACCTTCAAAAAACCCCAATACCGAATGAAGCACATTAATCAAATCAACATCTTCATGTTCTAAGTTCAATTTACCCGCCTCAATTTTTGAAATATCGAGAATGTCGTTAATTATAACAAGTAAAGTATCTGAACTCGATTCAATAGATTTTAAATACTCCTCCTGCTGTTGATCTAACGTTGTGTTTAATAATAGCTTTGTTAAACCCATTATTCCATTCATTGGTGTACGAATCTCATGACTCATATTTGCCAAAAAATTTGACTTTACTTCAGCTTCAAACTCTGCCTGATTCTTTTTACTTTTTAAATTTAAAATAAGGGATTGTAATCGTTGAATCTTACTTAAATCTCCTTCTATCTCAACTCCGCTATTTTCTTTTACGTCAATTTCAGCAAGAATTGTAGAAAGCATGATAGAAACCACATCTTTATCTGCGAGTTGCTCATTAAGTCTATGCTTCAATGCAATAATTTCATCGTCTTTGGACTGCATTAACACCTCTAATAAGCGAATCTTCTCTAATGCACGATCTAAATGATTTTTTTGTATTTCATCCTGATTCCCCAACTTATAATTTTATCATTTTACTCTTATAAATAGGATTTTGTTCTAAGGCTTTGAATTTCCTTCTATACCATTAACATTTTCTAACATACACACTACAATGACTAAATGATGAGTGCGTTAATTCAAAATGAAAGAAATTCATAAATTTTCATTTAAAAGTCGATTGAAAAGCTTTAGGTATGCTTTTAACGGCTTGAAAACACTTATTCGCTATGAACATAACGCCCGAATACATTTTCTAGCAGTTATTTTAATAATAGCCATGGGATGTTACTTCCAAATACAACGATTTGAATGGGTCTATTTACTTTTATCCTTTGCTCTAGTTATTTCAGCAGAGGCTCTTAATACCGCTATTGAATATCTGAGCGATGCAATAACTTTAGAGAATGATGAACGAATAAAGAAAGTAAAAGATGTTTCGGCATGCGCTGTTTTAATCAGCGCTTCAATAAGTATAGTAGTCGGATTGATCGTTTTTATGCCTTACATTATATCAGATTGATTCACATTGATTGTAAAAAACCTACTAATTTTTTTACTGCTCTTCCTCTATGAGAAATTTCATTCTTTGTCTCCATACTCATTTGAGCGAAAGACAAATCATAACCAATTGGTCTAAAAATAGGATCGTATCCGAAACCATCATCTCCAGTTCTTTCTTTTAATATCTCTCCTTCAACTTCTCCTTCAAAAAACCTCGGACCGTTTCCATTAAAATAGCAAATAACTGTTTTAAAAAGAGCGGATCGCTCTTCTTGATTCGTCATATTTTTCAGTACCAAATCCATATTTTTTTCAGAATCACACTCCAACCCGGCATACCTTGCAGAATACACTCCAGGATCACCTCCTAGGGCATTAATTAACAACCCTGTATCATCTGCAAAACAAGGAACACCAAAACGATTAAACACATACTCAGCCTTTTGTTGAGCATTTCCTTGAAGACTATCCTGTTCCTCTGGTAACTCATCAAAACATTGGATTTGTGATAAGCTCACAATATCTAAATTAGGAAGTGCCTCTCTCACTTCCTTTAGTTTATTTAAATTATTGGTAGCAAATACTATTTTTTTCATGGTACAAAAGTAGCTTTTTTGATAAAGATTTATGAATAGTTTTTTATTAATATGAAGCACGTGAGAACCAAGAAAAGCCTCTTAAATCAAACTTAACCTATTAACGGGTTTAAACATTTTTTTATAACACAATATTCATTTTAGATGATGCAAAATAAATTCTTTCTGTAATCAATGATGGTACTTCTCGCCTTTCGTTATGGTAAAAGCCCGATACAATTGCTCGGTAAAAATCAACCTCACCATTTGATGAGTAAAAGTCATTTGAGATAGTGCAATTTTAATATCCGCTCGCTCGTAAATTTTATTCGAAAAACCATAAGCTCCCCCAATTAAAAAAATTAATCTTTTAGTGCCTCTCATTTGATGATTCGCAATAAAATCAGCAAACTTCCTAGAAGTAAATTCTTTCCCAACCTCATCCATTACAGCAAGGAAATCGCTTTTTTGAATTTTTTCCAATACAACTATAGCCTCTTTGGTTTTCGTATCTTGTTCAGTTGCATTTTTACCAATTTTTGCAGCAGGAAGTTCAATATATTCGAACTGGCAATACCGTTTCAATCTCTTTATATACTCTTCAATACCAGGAATAAGATAATGATCAGTTGTTTTTCCTATCACCCAAAATTGGACCTTCATATGCAAAAATATTAATGGGGATATTCAATACGTACATGGTAAATATTCATCACCATTTTTTTGAAAATTTTCTTAATTAATCTAATATCTCTAAGTGTAATATCCGCATTTTCAAATTGTCCTTCGTTGGTTTGTGAGGAAATTATTCCGTCCACTAAACGCTCAATATTTTCAGCATTTGGTTCTTTTAAACTTCTTGA
>CEUM01008909.1_pt1 | contig 47176 bp, 33 predicted proteins | sample 356421 | NCBI WGS metagenome assembly CEUM01 (sample SAMEA2622716, study PRJEB7988) | marine metagenome | biome: marine biome (ENVO:00000447); feature: surface water layer (ENVO:00002042); material: "saline water (ENVO:00002010), including plankton (ENVO:xxxxxxxx)" | depth 5 m
TTTGTACGAATACATCAGAGGCGGTAAGAACTTTACTTTTGATCAACTTAATGATAACATTAAACAATATGATGTTGATAGAATAATTATTGCTGTAACTATCATGGCATACAATATAGCACACTTAGATAAAATATATTGGTGGTTTGAAGATAACAAACAAGACAACTGGGAAATATATTTTAACAATGTTGTTGCGGCACCACCATATCTAAATCCTAGAATACTGCCTAACAAAATATTAGATAAAATAGACTTTAGATTTCCTAATATAAATTACACACAGGATAAATTTTTAGGAAAGCATATAGACAAGTTTATAAACTACACAAAAGATTTAGACAAGATAAGAAATACTAATGTGTTGAAATATTGTCCTGAACTTACAGAGTTGTTTGTATAGGATCTAAAGCAATATAATGTACGTTTGTATTTGACGGCGTATCAATTACCCACTTAACAAGATTACCTGCTTCTAATAAACTTATTTTATGTTTATCGTCTTTTTGTTTTTGTGATTGACTATTAAGTTGTCCAAATGCAATATTGCTAACACGTATTTTACTGTTACCCCAACAAACATTTTTACACAATTTTTTACTTAATTCGTCCAGTGCTGTTTTGTTTTTTAAATAATTTTCCGGGCTGTATCCATCACCCCAATAACTTGTAGTGCTACTAATATTGATAATGTGTCCTTGTTCAAATTTGTTATAGACAGCATTTAAAATATCAACTTGTTCACCATTAGGCCCATATTGGCTGTTTACAAAAATGTCAAAGTCCTTTGCGTGGTTGGCCAGTTTTTCAAAGTCACCAAGATCCCAGCCATTCCATCTGCCAACAAATTCTACTCTGTTGCGATTATAGGCTTCGTAAATGCCTTTACACAAACCATCATAGTTAGGATTACCTGTTACTAATATTCTGCTCATAGTTCTGCTACTTGTTCTTTCCTTATGTAGATATCACTTAAACAACTGCAAATGCTTTTGCCACACATTATAGGATCCTTTGGCAACTTGTATCTTTCTAAATTACCTATTGCTCCACCAAACTGACAATCAGCCCTATACATATTCCCCCACATATCTATATTGATTCCGTCTAAACCTGCCCAACAGTTCCAACCTACAAACTTGTTTTTACCATCAAGTATAAGTTGATTTGCATCTATGTCTTTGCTGTCCTTGAACCATTCATTGTATTTTAATTGCATCTCTCCACGGTGTACGTTGCCAAAGTCTATGTTTCTAGTAAAAGGCCAATTATTAATTGTGTCCTTTTGCTGTTGAGTATATGTTACAACTTCATTTGTAATAGCATCACCAGATGTTTTATCAACAATTACTTTAGGTTCTATACTTGCTGTTGCTGTTGCACTATAAATTTTTTCTGATGTCTTAAATGCTTCGTCAAAGTCTGTAGGCAACAACATCATGTTGACAACTGTTTTAATTTTACTTTCATTAATCACTTCAATAAAATGTTCTGTACTTGCATAAGCCTTGTGATAACTTAACATCATTGCATCTGTATAGGGTGCAATACGTTTAAAGTATTCTGCTTTTTGGCTACCATTACTTACAAAGGTAAACTTATGCCCTTGTTCTTTAACAAGTTGAGCCATATCAATAAAATGTTTCCAATAAGTAGGTTCTCCACCACTGATTCTAAAACATATATCTTTTTGCACTTTTAAATTTTTTATGAAACGTTCAACAGTTTCCCAACGAGGTTGTCCTGTGCTTCCATTGTGTAGTATGTCTGGACAGTATTCGCAACGATAGTTACACTTGTTAGACAATGTCCAACTAACTAAAAACCAATTGTTCTTTGTACTGTCTTTGTAGACTAACTTCATAATCTTCCAAAACCCCATTCTCTTTCTTGGCACCACCAACACTTACCACAATGCTTGTCGCCTATGTCTCCATACACTTTGTCTCTAGGATAATATTCACAACTGTAAGTTAAAGGAAACAAACTATCCATTAGATCATATTCTTTGTACAAATCTCCTAATCCTTTTTTGTCTATCAGTGACCATGGTGTGTAAACCCAAGGATATCCTTCAGCCCTTGCATCATATAATTGTTCTTCCGGATTAGGACTATCTCTGTTTGGATCTTTATGACAATCGTATTCATCAGTAAATTTTTCTAATACCCTTCTTGGTGGATTCTTTGTTACACCTGTCATTAGCACATTTATATCAATGCCTACTTGTTTTACCATATCTCCTAGCACTTCTGGGCCATCTGGCTTATCACCTTCCATGTGTATTATATGTAATTGTACATCATGATTGCCTGTGAGCTCTACATTCTTGTTTAATACCTTAGTGACTGCTACTGTGTTCTTTAGTCCTAGTGGATTGTTTGCAAGATCAAATATATGTAAAGTACCCATGCCTTTGTAAAAACGTAAAGCAAAATACATCATTAATGAACTGTCTGCACCTCCACTACACAACAAACCTATAGGACCAGGATATAAATTAAAATTTATACCGTCTGTAAGTGATATTGTTTTTACCACTTCCATTTTTTAAATCCCCTATCAATAGTCATTGATGTTATGTCCTTGTTTTCTATAATGTACATAATTTTTTCCGCAACGTCTTTGGTATCTAATTTTTCTTCTACAAAATCTTCCGACATTGGAGTATCCATCCAACCTATTTTTACATTAACAATTCTACAATTTTTTTCTATGTGTTGCAAACGCATACAAGCTTCGTCTAATGCTTTTTTGTGTATAGGATAAAATCCCATTTGATAGTTAATGTGTTTTATTTCAGACGCAGTACTGCTGATGTTTATGATTGTTTTATCTTCCATCATCCACTTCTTAAAAACTTTTTCTAACATATTGACTTGGTGAAAACCAGCATAAGCATTGTTTATAAAAACATCACATTCGTACAATGCATCTATCCACGGATCAGGATTTTTAATGTCATGATGACTGCCTATATCAAAACCTACACTATTAGGTATTTGTGTATAAAGTTCTTTGCCTAGTCCCGACAAGTGTCCTGTAATTGCTACTTTCATAATTTGTGTACCTTCGTCATTTCTGTTAATGTATCTGGTATAGCGTCAAAGTATTCTTGATCTGCATTTATAGGCACAATAAATCTAAAATGTTTATCGCTTTTGTTTATCATAAATGTAGTTCCAAAGTTTCCGCTGATGTTCCAACCATCTCTTGATAAACTTTGTTTTGCAATTTCTATAATGTTCTGCACGTTGTCCATATACTTGTAATTTTCTAAAACGTTTAAGTATTCGTCCATACATATCACTCCAGACAAAGTCATGCTGTATGTGTGTCCATGCAACCAATTGCCGTCTTTTATTTTTTCATATACCTTATCATTAAACATAGCCATTGACAATGGAAAGAATCCGCCTGTGATTGCTTTGCCCATTACAAATAAGTCAGGTTTGATTGGTAACTTATCCCAACCAAAGAACGATCCTGTCTTTCCACCACCCATGAATATATCATCTATAATGACAAGAACATCATGTTTACTTTGTATTTCATTTACTTTGTTCCAAACATCAAACCCATAAGGTGATATATCTTGGTCATGTGGGCAAGTTTCTATAATAATACAAGCAACATCTTCCCAATCAACTTCCTGTTGTAGATTATTGCGTGATAATTTAATTACGTTTTGATATGGATCCATTCCGTAGTATGCACTTTTAAAGTGTACATCTCCAACACTCATTGAAAGCAAGGTTGCACCATGATACGCATCATCAAATGACGCTATTTTCTTTCTTGTGTTTCCACATCTTTGATGATATGCAAAGGCTAACTTGATAGCAACTTCTACTCCATCACTTCCTGATAACGCAAACACAGGTCTGTATCCATTAGTCATGTTCCATAATCTATTTGCTAAATCAACGTGTGGTGAATTTACAGTTGGACCTGCATGACCTAAAAACAAACTGTCACCCATTTCGTGTTTGAATCCTTTCATTCTAGTGCATACCTTATCAATGATACCATGGTCATCATATCCTATACTAAACGCACTATAATATAAAAGATTGTCAATCAATTTGACGCCATCTTTTATTGTGCCGAACTTCCAGTGTTCAGTATCTACACCTACATCGCCCTGTTGTCCTAGCATTAATCCTTTGTATTCCATTACACATATCTCCCGAGTTCTGGAAAAGTTTTTCTAAAATCTAAACCTCTTTGCTTGTCTGTAATTTCTAAATATTCAACCAAGGCAGGAACTTTATTGGTCCAATCTTCCTGCATCATATATTTAACGAGTCCTTCCCATCTTACTCTACCTACTGGGCTTCTGTCAAATTCCAGATTAAATTTTTGTCTATTAAGGAATCCATCTATCCTTTGTTTTACAATTTGCTTTACTTCGTTTGGTAACACTCTTACATTGAGATAGCTAGGATAATAAACTAAATGCGTTCCTATTATTCCTGCACCAAAAGGAGGACGATTAATCTTTTTAAAATTTTGTTCTAGTTTCCAATCAGCAAACTCTGCCATGTATGGAACATTTAACAGTTGAACAGCAGATGCAATATTAACAATTACATTTGGCCCTGTGTCATCTAGTAATCTTAAGTTTTCTTCAATTTCATTCCACTTGCTAGGAAATCTAATGTATTCATTTTTATCTCCATATGCGTCAATACTAAAATTAAATCTTATTTCTTTGAACTTTTCCCATAATGCAAAAAGTTTAGGAGGTAATCTTAATCCGTTACTGTTATATCTTATAATACAATTTTCAGCATGACCACTGTCAACCATGAATTCTAAAATTTTATAATGCTCAGGAATCATCAAAGGTTCACCACCTGCAAAGTAAAGTTCCTTAATATTTTTTACTTGGCTTTTCATTGTGTCAATGAAGCTACCTTTTTGATACCATGTGTAATCAAAACTAGGATCCCAACCTTGATCTTCTCGTACAAGATTGTATTTAGGATATTGTATTTTCCATTCCTTTATCCAGCTTGAACTGTCATGTGGCGAACACATTATACATTTCAATTGGCACACATTACCCAAACGTAAATCAAAGTAAGGTATGTCAACTGGTAGGCTACCGTCATCTGCTGTTTTGCTTACTATTGAAGGTATGTCTAATCTTTCTTCCCAAACTTTTGTTTCCCATTGGCGTTTACTTACAATGCCATTTTGTTCTTCATTGAAACATTTTCTACAACTTGCAGGAATAATGCCTTCCAACATTTGTAATCTTGTTCTTCTCATGTGTTCACTGTTCCACACTTCTTCTATTGTATGGTCACGTAGATTCATGTTGACTCCGTCTTTTTTAACTAGTCCTATTGTCTTGTCATCATCTAATCCCGCACCACTGGCATTAGCCGTACAACAAACTCTAACATCTCCGTTAGGTCTTGTGGCTAAATGTATCCAGGGTAATGGGCAAAAAGTCTTAGACATCTTTCCTTCCAATAAGCATGAATCTGTTGTACTTAGGTAATTCAAGTGTTGCTTCAAACTCTATTTTTAAATTACTTTTACGTTTAAATTCTCCCAAGTCTTTCATACAGTTTACGTGTTCAGGTAATTCAAAGTAATTGTTGCTTTGTATACATACCAAACTATCCTTAGGAACTTTGTATAACCATTGCGTGTATTGTGCTTGAGTTATGTGTTCACAACTTGTATTAATTACAAGATAAGGATCTGACTCGTATTCGTATCTACACATATCCGCAGTAACAGCCTTGAACTTGCCTTGCATTTCATATCTTTTGTTTATTGTTGTTGCAATTTCTTCGCATTTAGGATCAATATCAACACTTGTGATCTTTTTGATTCCAAAGTCGCTGTTGAAAAGCAATAAACTTAAAATACCACACCAGCCTCCGAATATTACTGTTTCTGCATTACTAATATGAAACTTGTGACAAAGTTGACCAACTAACCAGTTTTTACTTTTTAATTGTCCTTCCCACAATGATTCCAACACACGATCCTTGTCATCACTGTTGCGTATTGCATCTGCGATAAACTTAAGATCATATAAGTTGATATCAATATCTTTAACTTCTATAGATGTTTTTTTGCTTCTCATTTCTTTAATTTTTTAACAATCCAGGCAACCACTGCCATTATTGCTGTAATTAATGCTCCTATTCCTATTTTCATTTACGTAACTTTTTTATTAACAATGGTAGATAAACAAATACTGCCACTACTGTCCAGAAGGTTGCTAATACTGTTGCATATAACTTCCAGTTGTCAATGTCTATTGCTATACCTATTGTTACACCACCAATCCATACATAGTCAAGTGTTGCGTGAAACTTCTTCCACTTCGCACCATACTTTTGCATTAGTGCTTCTCTTTTACGTGCGAACCACGGGTGTACATGACGCATTATTACAAAGCCTTCATTTAACACCATTACCATAAAACCTATCCAAAAAATCATCTTAGGTCCTTTCTACAAATTGTTCGTTTAACTTATCAAAAGTGCCACATTGTCTGGAACATTCTCTTAGTCCTCCAGAATCCCAACAACCTGCTATGCGATCAAAATAACCACTAGCAAAAATATCTTTTAAACCTGTATGGTTTAAGTTTGGCCATATTTTAATTTTTGTCAAATAGTCTATGCGACTTTCATGACTTGGTGGATAAAACTGTTGATCCAACCAACAACAAGGCGTAACTGTACCTAACGCACTTACATACATCATACTATCCTTAACTGCTTTGCAATTAATTTTAGGAAGATGTTCTTCCTGCGATTGTTTTACTTTGCCCATCATTTCTCTGCTTTTGTCTGTGGGAAACAAAGTGTCTATTTGTTGTCCTTGTTCATTTAGAACTCTAAACTTACCATCTCTAAAACGTGTGGTATGTTTAACACTAAAATTTGTCATGCCTAAACGTTGGGACAATTCTCTGCAACTTTCTACTTGATGTTCATTGTGTTCAAATACTAACATATCCCATCTAGCACTTCCGCCTGCGTCTACAAAAGTCATAACGTTGTGTATAATTTTGTTCCAATCAGTATTAATTCTATATCGTGAATGGGTATCTGCTAATCCGTCTATTGCAAATACAACATTTACATTTAATTTTGCAAGTTCCTTCCACCATTTATCTGTGCGTCCACTTCCGTTTGTGTGCATTTGTAATCCCATGACAGGATTTGTTTCACGCAAGTATTGTAAAATTGGTACCGTATCTTTTGCTACAATAGGATCTCCTAAATTACCACACATTCCTAAATGGTTAAGTTGTTTTATAAAATCTATATCAAACCATTCCATAAATTTGTCTACTGTAATCTCGTCCAAGCCCATGTAAGGGTTTAATGGACCTCCATTCTCTCTTCTAGCACACATAGGACATTTGGCCTGACATCTACTGGTCACTTCTAAATGTATTGCTCTTATGTCTGCTAACTTGTACATTACTTTTGATTAAACTTTCTCATTGTTGCTTCTATTGTTTGACTATTGACTGCAACATTAACAACAAGCCAATAGCTTGGTGTAAAACTAGTGTTGAACAAATAGTGCATTTTTAAAGTATCTAAGAAATACATTCTACCTATGTCCCAATGTAATTGTTGTCCGTCAAGTATAAAATTAAACTGTGGAGGATTTACATTACGCAAAGGCATTATTAATCTAAAAGTATCTATAAGCTCTCCGCTATAATCCCAATCTCTGTGTGGTGGGAAAAATCCGCCAGGTCCAAATTTTAAAAAGTGTGTTCTATAATAATATCCTTCCCAAGGTTCTAAAATTTTACTTATTTGATCATTGAACACTGGAGTAGGCACATTGAAATCTTTTTCACTCCATGTTGTACCATGCTCCTTGTTGTATTCATACAAACTGTCTAAGTCAATGCCGTTAAATGTACCGTCTGAAGTTGTTACACTTAATCCATAACGATTTACATCTTTACGTGGATTATATTTTTGCCATTCAAAGGTATCGATCCAACTAATCAGCTTGTGAGCGTCTGTTGTAACTTCTAATTCTACTTGATTACCGTATTGGCTTAAATCTCTATAGTCCATGCTAATTACTTATCGTCCTTTCTTTTGGTATTTTGCTGTCTGCACTACTAACACAGGTTGGTGTAACGCACGGCATTGGTGCTTTAAACAGCTCAAATCCGTCTTGTAACGTGCCTAACGGTTCGTCATGGCAACTATAACTGCGTTTTACTTCTCCACCTGGTTCTCGTATAATACAGCTCTGGTATCCTGACCAACAATTCCAACCTTTGAACTTGTTGAATCCAAAAGCATTTAATCTTTCAGCTTGGTCCAACCAGTAAGTTACTCCATCATCATCTTGTAATTGTATTTGCGGATCTGGTTGTTGGTTTTGTTGCTGTAACATTTCAACCTGCTTCTCCGTGTAACCATGTACAACAAAAGAGGCAGTAGGATCAGACTGAGGCTTAAGAGTAACATGAAGTCCCATGTCCATAAATCGTTTACTTCTATCATAATATTCATCCCAATGTTGCGGTACCATAACTTGATTAATAGTTATTAGTACTCCTTCTTCTTGTAAAAACAATAATTTTTTTGCAAAATCCTTTTCATTGGCAAATTCAGCATGATAACTTGCAGTGATGCTTCTTCTATCCATCACCAACGTTGCATTAAGCCAACGATGCCACCACTTCATGCCTGGACTGCAATTACTTGTCATATGTATGCTTAGATATTCGCTTTCATAATCTTCAACGTGTGCTACAAGATCTAAAAACTTTTTATAAGCTGTTGGTTCTCCTCCACTAAAACTAAAATGAAATTTGTCAAAGCCATTTTCTCGCGACTGACGTTTTATTTCATCTACTGCTTTTGTGTAAACTTCGAATGGTCTGTGATCTACTGTACTGCTTCTTGCATAAGGCCAACAGTAACTACAATTATAATTACAGAAACGCCCAAGGATCCAGGACACGGAAAACAATTTGTTATCCAACATATTTTTATGTCCAACCTTAGTTATTTTATCAAATGGTATCATACATCTCATCCATATGGAAACGTTCCTGTAACCAATCAAAGTCGTTTATTTTTGCTAGTAAGCTAGGCTCAGTCCTATTACTAGTACCGTAGTCACGCCCACTCCTAGCGCCAAGGATACAAAATCTACCGAACTGTCTTTCAGCACCCTTTGTACACCATGTTTCAAGTCTGCTATTAGTTTCCTCATTGATTTGTCCTTTTATTAATTTACTTGATAGTTTTACACATTCTCTAAACGCACTTTTCCAAGTGCTAAACTCATCTGTGTTAAAGTTTGTTATGTTACTCACGTCTGGCATAGCCTTAAACCTATCGGATATAGATGTTGTCATATCACTGCTGGATACATTTACGTTCATGGTAAGTCTTCTTGGTAGGAGTTTCACACCACCATAACCGTATACTAGATCATTGATAGGATTTCGGCTACGCCAAACATGGACACAATCTAAATCGTAATCGCTTACTTTGTGATCTAGATTGAATTCTGGTAACAAGTCAGCATCACCGTCTATGACCCAAAACATTTTTGTTGAACATTTTTTGGCCGCAGTGATGTGAGCTTGATGAATGCCTTTGACACCGTGTACTCTTTTGGCACGTGGAAATCTTTCCACTAATTTGCTGTACCTTTGATCGGCGTCTGGCTCATTATAACTTATAAAACATATATCATACATAACGTTCTATTTCTTCTGCTAATAATTTGTGAATATGTCTATTAGGGTGACAGTTATCAGGAAAGTCCTTGTGTGCCTGCATAGTTTCTATTGTCTTTTCATATTCATCAACTATTTTTTTAAATTCTGTTTCTTTGACATCAATTGGTAAATTCTTTTGTAAAAATTTTGTAGCACTTGAATCTGCAAGATCTGGTCTTGCTCTACGCAATAAATTAATAGTTGGCCAACTGCTCATTAAAGGAATATCGTGACCTAACAATTTAGACATCCAATCCTTGTGTATGTGTTTGATAAATGTGTAGTTTGATACATCAGGACACTTGCCCCAACCCTCTATAATTATCCATGGTATTTTAGTTTCATCGTAGATTTTTTGAGCACCGTCAAACACAATTTTAAGCAACCTGTCATTAAGATCTTTTATGCCTGTTGCTTGTTGTACTGCTTCATCTCTTTGTATATAATATTTTTCTAAATCCTTGAGTCCTGCTTCTGCTGGCCAACGTGGTGGACCTAAATCACGCACAGGTTCAGTGAGCATGAAAATTATTACGTCTGGATTATAAAATACAGGACTTGTAAAAGGAGGTGCAAGTCCAAGTGCTTCTTCAACTTTGAATATTGCTTCTGTGTTAGTGCCACCACCTATACTGTAATTAACAGTACAGTGACCTTTCAAATCTAAATAATATCCAAAGCCAGGCCATACAACATTAAAAGGTTTTGCATGAGGCTCATGTGTGTATTGTTCTTTGTTGTAAGGTCTAAATATTTCAGGATCGTCATTATTTGCACAGGCAGGTCCAGGTACCACAGTACCCCATTCTCCTAAACTGTTGCTGTCACCACAAATTAAAACTTTTTTCTTATCTTGTGTTTCCATAATGTATAACTTTGTATTTGTCAGATTTAAATTTACGCCAAGGATCTACAACAATACTTTCTTCATTCAAGTAGCAATAAAGTTCAGGGTGTGCTAATAAAACTACTGCACTAAAAGGACCACGTTGCGGACTTGCTAACGGGTCTACTTCAATACAATGATAACCTAACTCTTTACAATAGTGTCCTACTAACAAACTGTAACTTCCGTCTTTGTATGGAACTTCTGGTTTGTATGCAATACCATTTAGCAAAATAGGTAAATTATTTTCTTCAGCTAATTTGACTAGATACTTTGCTAAATTTTTTGCCTGTACTTCACGTGCATTCATTATTGCATCAAATATATCATATTGTAGATTCAGCTTTTGTGCCATCCAACGCAAAGCTATATTATCTCTTGGGTGACAGGCTCCGCCATCGCCCATTCCTGCTGTCATATATTTTTTACTGATAATTCTTTGTTTGCTATCGGCTAATGCTTTTGTTACTACATCTACATTTATGTTGCCTTGTTTTTCTGCAACGTCTTGTATCATATTAACAAAACCTATTTTCATACTAATGAACGTGTTGTAAAATATTTTAATACATTCACACTCGTCCCAAGTACCTACTTCATACCTTGGATTGTTTTCCATGACTGACTTGTAAAATTCAATCAATTGTTTTGCATCTCCGGTAGTAGAGCCGTCTTCAGTACCAACCATAATCATTTCAGGATTAACCATATCCCATGCTACTGTTCCCATTGCTATTAAGTATGGATTATAAACAAATCTACTGTTGTGTATTAAAGGAACAAATTCACGTCTTGTTGTTCCAGGCAATACAGTTGATATTAAAACCAACAACTGGTCTTTGTTCATGTGTTTGTCTGCTTCACGCAAAACACTAATCACAGTATCATAAGAAAAATCTTTTGGTTCAAGATGAGCAGTAGGACTAGCACCGTCATAGTCAGGGTGATGTGGTGTTGGCACAGCAACAAAAACAATGTCTCTGTTTTCTACAGATTCTTTAATTGTTTGTTTAACTTGAATTAAATCGCTGTGAACATCCACAACATCATATCCAGTGACGTCGTGTCCTTTTTTCGCAACTGCTTCGGCACATGGCAAACCTAGTTTACCAAGGCCAATAAAACTTATCTTCACACTAATCTCCTACCATCAAATGCGTCTATAAATATAGTAGTATTTATTGGAAATAATCTTATGAAACGTATTCGCGGCTTTTTGAAATTTAACCCCTATCTGCAGGACCCTACATATACGCAGACTACGGTGCAATTACAAGAGGCATTTCGCCAAAATAATATAAAAGAAGACGATATCACTATAATGAGTGGATTGATAAAATATCCACGCAGTTGGAGTGGCTGTGATCTATGGGGTTATGTTGATGACCATTACCAAAAACAATTCATGGAAGACAAAAACATTTTCTTTTTGTTTGACGCAAGTACAGAAGGATTTAGCACAATATATGATCAACCTTGGTTTGAAGTGCTGTACAAAATGGCAGACAAGTACGACATAGATCCACAAAGGATATTGTTTGTGTCTAGCAATATGAAAGATAATGAAAACATCATAAGATACAACATGAATCAAAAACGTGATAGATCAATAAATGTTTTTACATATCTAAATTTTGAACAACAGATACTAGGAGTGTCTGGACAGAATGAAGTATTTTTACACGACAGTTTGCCATTGAAAAAGAAAATAAATCGCAGATTAAAAAATGCAAAAAGAAGCACGGCAGAAAAATACAAGGATAAACAGTACGGCAAGATAGGTTTAAGTTTAAGTAGGATCAATAGACCACACAGAACTTTCAGCACCATGGATATATTCAACAGCAAATATTTCAAGGACATGATGGTTAGTCATGCTAAACTAAAAGATGATGTCAATCTTAGTTTTTATATGTCACATCAACCTTTTGCAAATGCAGGCACAACAATAGAAGAACTTAAAATGTTTAAAAATCAATTGCCTTTAATTGTTGACACAGAAGATTTTAATACAAATCATGCACTGGCATTACACAATGATCTTAATGATTCAACACTATTCCAAATAGTAAATGAAACACACGCCAATGATTGGCAGGGTACAAGTTTGTTTTACAGTGAAAAAACATTTAGAAGTGTTTACAATATGCAACCTTTTGTGATATGGGGACAGACAGGAGTAAACAAGAAACTTGCAGACTACGGATACAAAACATATGAAGATTGGTTTGATCTAAGTTTTGACGAAATAAAAGATCCAGCCAAAAGATGGAGAGCTTTGTGGAGTGAATGTTGTAAACAAATAGATCACATTAGGAACATGGATACAGTTGAACAACAAATACAATGGAAATTTAAAAATGAAGCAGTTCTAAAACACAACTTTACAACACTATGTAATGGTAAGTATACTAAAGATACGTTCAAACAAATGGCATTGACCATGAGAAATATAGCAGATGAAAAAACAATTAATACACCACACACCTAAAAGACTTTTTACGTTTGGTTGTAGTTTTACAGGATATAACTGGGGTACATGGGCTAATGTACTTGCAAAAGAATTATCACCAATTGAATTTTATAACTGTGGTAGATCAGGTGCAGGTAATCATTATATTTTCAATACACTAATGCAGGCAGACGAACTGTATGACTTTACACATGAAGATTTAGTAATTGTACAATGGACCAATGTCAGCAGAGAAGATAGATACACTGATAGATGGGTAGTGCCTGGAAACATATATTCACAAAAAGAATATGATGTAGATTTTATACAAAAGTATTTTACAGAGTTTGGAGCATACTTACGTGATTATGCTTTTATAAAAGCGGCAAGACAAATGCTAAAACATAAAACACAATGGCATTTTATACAAATGCTAGATATAACTGCATACGCAGACCAATGGAGCATGGCTGACAAAAGAGGTGATGTTGAACTTGCTAAATTACATGGATTGTATGAAGAAACACTTGACACTTTATTGCCTAGTTTTTATGATGTGTTATACAGCAATAACTTAAAGAAAAAATTTAAACAAGACCAAAAAACTATTAATAGATATTTTAATGATGGACATCCTAATCCATTTGAACATTACGCATATTTAAAAGAAGTATTCAAGCACGATTGGAAAGATACAACTGATGCCGCAGTAAGTGATTGTTTTGCTAGTTGGAAAAAATTACTACAAGATGCATCAAGACCTTATCAAATTAGAAGAGAAAAATTTAATGTAAATTACATGAACGATCGTTGGATGAAAATGTTTTTCCACGAAACAATGATGTATCGTCCAATGCCTAAAGATCCAAGATTAATTTTGTAATACTGCACAATCGTTGTAAAATTTTTCCAGCTCAGGAAAAGTTTCAGGCAAACTACAATTTCTACGTTTATCAAATTCAGTAAACCAATTATAAAAATCTTTATGGGCTTGTTTTAATTTAAATGGCTCATAGTGTGTTTTTGCCATATAGTCTACAACCCGTCTAAATTTTTCAACTTCTAAAGAACTAAACTTTGTTCTATCATTATTGTCCATGTTGCTTTCCATAAATTCTAAATGCTTATACATGAATGGCATAAACTTCTCTTTAGGCAATATGTTCATGTCGTATATAGTTGGTTCTTTAAGGTGTGGTGTATCAAATCGTATACGTTGCCATTGTGTAGCATTGGCATCGCTATTGTACTTCCTTCTCCATTCTAATATTTTCTCTAGCAATAAATGAAAACTAGTTACACTAAAAATATTAAATGTAATCATAAATGTTACAGGCCAGCCTGTGTTTGTTAGATAATAATCAAGATTCTTTTCCCATAGATCTATATCTAATCCTGTCCTAGCATATTCGGCCTTTGGTCCCCAAGTGTCTATGCTTGTATACAATTTAAAACTACGAATCTTACCTTCAGACTTTAATTTCTTAACAGTATCAGTTAATTTTTGTACCAACTTGGGCTTAACACCCATGTTGCTGTTAACTTCAATTTGTATTTGTGGTTTAGGATCCTTGTCTAACTTTTCAAAAAGATCCCATAAACTTTTGTGCATTAGAGGTTCGCCTCCAGTGATACGCAATATGTTAAGTGTTTTGCTTACTTCTGGCCACCATTCCCACCAAGCATCTATGTATGGATTGTCTTCTTCTCTTTTGTAAACCTTAAACCAATCAATGTCCTGTCTATGAACACTTGATTGTGCATATGGTCCATGTTGTTTTATTTCATTCCAAAATCTACTTGATGCTTTAGGGTGACAGTATCCGCACTTAAAATTACATTCATTACTAAAACTTATTTCTATGTATTCCGGATTGACGTTAAAGTCTGCGGCCTTTGTTTTTATTTCTTCTAATCTTTCTTCTGTGTAAATGCTTGTAGTTTTAATATGTCTATCACTGACATAGTCTTTACCCATTGACTCAATGTTCCAACAGTAACTACAACCGTCTGGCTTATGACCGTCAAGCATCATTTTACGTTGTGCTTTCTTTTCTAATGTATTGTGCAAAGCACTTGGATTATTTTTTAATTCTTCTAACGGTATTTTATGTGGAGCAGGGTGATAACAACTATGTGTTTCACCTGTTGCTAGATAAATTGTTGTATGGTGCCATTTAGCCAAACAGAATGTTGGCGAGGTTTTATCCTCGATAAACGGCATCAACTGTTTTATTTTATCTAGTTCACTCATTAAACCTTTCTGCCAAGAACCCTTTCTGTGTTTATGTAAACTGTTTTGAAAAATTCACTTTGCTTTTCATCTAACGGTTCTTTACTTATAGGCAATTCAAGTTCTTGTAATTGTTGTCCAAGATGACGTATGCGTTCAATAGCAGGTGACTCTTTAAAACATTTTTCTTCCCACAACTTGTTAAGTATTGTAAAATCTCTAGTTTGGTTATGATCCCAATCTGTGCCTAAAACTTTATGACAACCTTCTCTTGCACCAAGAATAGCATATTCTCCATTCTTAACGTCCATTCCTACGTTCATCCATATCAATAATCTATGATAATTTTGCCACCAAGTTTCGTTTGCAACGTCTTGTACTTTGGCTCCTCTGTTTAAGCTCATCTTTACGCCTTCTCTAAATCCAGCTCTCCAGGCTTGATGTGGTGTGCTATTGATGATGCTTTCACTAAAGTTTTCATTCATTTGGTAATAATTATCAAAATAACAAAATTCTATTTGTGTATCGTCATTGCCATCTGTGTTTTCATGTGTTTTCATATTTTTTACAAAGTCTTTAGTCCACATCTTTAAACTACCATTGCCATACTTTAATCCGTTGATGTTAATTTTGCCACACCAACTAAACTGATAATCATCATCAACTCCTAGATCGTCCAAGTCTAAAACAACATTTAAGAATCTTGGATCAATAATAGTATCACCGTCAACTGTAACAAAGTGTTTTGTTTCTGATAAATCTGCACAGGCTTTGTGTGCCGCATCTGATCCTTCTACTCCATGTACACGTTTTGCCCATGGACATTTAGACACTAGATCTACATAGTTCTTTTCACAGTTAGGTTCATCATAACTTAAAAATATTATATCTTGTTCTGCAATATTAATCTTCATATTTCTATCCTTAATTTTACTCTACGTAAATCGCTTTCCGGATTACATACTGGAATACGTCCATAGTGTCTATAATAATTAATTAGCATCTGCATCTCTGCATTCTTTACTAAACTATTATGCATAGGCAAATATGCTTGATATACGTAATCTATGTATTCCTTGCCTATCTTTTCTTTAAATGCAGTACCACAACCGTATGGTGATAAACGATCATTACGCACAGTTCCCTTGAAATCTGTACGTCTACCTAACATACAGTTTCTAGTGGTAGCTCTGCTTTCGCCTATGTAGATAACACCACTATGAACAATGTCTACTTCTTGCGGTGGTCCGTCTTTGAACATACCATACAAATAACAACCTGCATCTTTTTTATCAAAGCCCCAACTTGGATCATATTTTTCATCTATGTGATGCCATTTTGTAAATTTATCAAAAGCAGGAGCGGCCAACATATATTTTTGCGTTGTAAGATAATTCTTACCACCATGCTCATATACTTTTTTAAGTGTGTATGCAAAGTCTTCTAGATTAGGAATATTATCAAAGATCTTTACAAGTTGATCTTCTTTAAGCCCGTGTCCTCCAGAACCTTTAACAATATTTTCTGCTAACACTTTTGATTTCATTTTATAACCTCATACATATATTTTTCAAATCGTTTGATAGTATACACTCCAATTGGTTCATTGTCAAACTCAAATTTATCACTAAACGGCACAACAATATACTTGCCATCTACCAATTTGTCAAATGTAAATTTAATTGTTTTGTACAAAATGTTTGGATCGTCTTTCTTTGTACAACTAAAACTAAACCTGCTATTGCCCAAACTTATTTTTTGTGCTAGTATGTTTTCATACAATTCACCGCCAATGGTAACTTTCCAACAAGTATCTTTTACATTTTTTGTAATTGTTATATCTGCATTTTTAATCTGTTTGTTTGGCACTTCATATATCAAGTCATCTACATAATAACTATCAATATCATGGTTAGCTCTTTGTCTAAGTTCATATGTTTTTGATCTTTTTAAATAATGCACATAATAAAATTGCATACTGTCTCTGCCCTCTAAAATAGGTTTTACATCTTCTTCAGCAACTGGTATGTAAGAACCTTGGGTTGGTTTTTCATTGGGCAGAGACAATAGCTCCCCTGTGTCTGGATTGAACACAGCGAATCTCTCATGTTTTACTGTTATTGACAGTTTCATATTTTTAAATATCTTTCGTATTTTTTAATTTTATTTTCGTCAAGGAATTCTTTTTCTGTGTAATGAAATATTCCCGACTGCAAATGATTGCCTATTTTTAATTGCAAATCATCTGTAAGATAAGAACCTATTCTGCTACGCCATGTAGCACTAGGATTCTTCCAACCTTGGATATGTGTTTTCATATGTGTGAATGTTGGAAACATTACACGTTTGTTTGTAATCTTGTCTTCACAATCTAATATCTTTGTCACAATGGCTGTGCTTGTATCAACACTTAAAAACTTTTGATACTGTTCTTTGGCATACTTGCCATAAAATAGTTCCCAGTTATTCATTACAAGTTCAAGCATTGTGTAAAAGTCTTTGGCAAAGTCACATTTTTTAAAATAATGAAAGCCGGCATATATGTTGGGCAGATCGTTTGCTTGGTATGTTTTGCGATAATAGTTGTCTACAACTGTATCTCCACGATAAGTTTGTACGTTGCTTACATAAAACACTTCGTAATTTTCTAAAAACTTCCACCAGCTGTCTAAATTTTGCAACACCAACATATCAGTATCCAACACAATGGTTTGATCATAAGGACTTGCATGATACAATTTCCATCTATTGTCTACTTTCCAATCTTTGCTTTCTGCATCATCAGACCATGGTATAGGTTTGATAACATCAAACAATTCTGTGTACCTAGATGGCACTTTATCGTTGGTTATCAAACAAATGTTTGCTTCATTAGTAGCTTTAATACTCATAGCTAACGCACACGCCTGTTGTACGTAATCGTATTCGCTGTTTTGTGCTATTAATACAAATCCTTTAGTCATCTTTTTTCAAAATATATTTAATATTGCAATATCCACATATTGCTTCACCGTTCTTGAGTGTGTAATACACTTTAGGATGATCTCCATCTTCACCCATACAAGATATTTGTTCTTCTGTTACGTAAACAATTTTAAAACCGTTGTTATCTTGCTCAGACACTTTTGCTCCCAACTGGTTTACATACATATTCTATTGTGTCCCACTTACCGTCTGGTGGTATTTCCTTGTAGTATGTAAGCATGATGTTACATTCACGTTCGTTCTTGAACCATTGTACATCTTGCGTAAGACAATTACTACCTAAACATACAGTAAGTAATATATGCCACAAAAATTCCATTATAATTCTCCTCTATCAATAATCCTATTAAGACTAAACTTGTTCATTACGTGTACACTACTGCCTTTTATACGTAATGGTGTGTATTCCCCCAAATGATTTTGCTTTTCTAATAAAAAGAAAAAATTATCATCTTTCAAATCCCATAATATATCTCTGTCTGCTGTATAATATTTTTTGCCAGGCAGTTTGTTGGCAAAGTTTCCTTTTTGATATCCATTCATTATGTGTATGGCAATACTAAACACATGGTCGTTTCTAAATATGCCTTTGTTTACTTGAAATATGCTGTTGTAGTGATCCCAGTTTTCCTGTATGTGTTGTGTAAGGTCAAAGTATATTTTGTTTTGTTCACATTTTGTAAAATATATAACAGTGGCCCAATAAAAATCTACACTTGTATCACTTATTTTTTGAAACTCATCTGTTTCCCTATAATTTGTTAAATCCTTTGCGTCTTTGTAAATTAAAAAGTCATGGTCTGATGTAAAACAATGCTTAAACAGATCATTTGCAATGATATAATCACTGTCAAGCAAAATTGTTTCGTCATATGGGCTTAGATCATATGCTTTTGTGCGTAGATCATTTTTAAATTGCAAGTGTTTGAATACTCCACTACCGTCAAAATACTTTTTAGTTGTAAATTGTGTCTGGTATGGTACTTCTATTACTTGGTCAAAAACTTCCTTGTAGTCTGTGTAAGTTTCTTCCAAATACTTTACACTATCAGTGACTATGCTTGTAGGTATATCTAAATAACGTCTAATTCTTTTTGCTGAAAAGTGTGCTTGTTTTATATAATCAATCTGAGCATTGTTTCTTGCAAAGATTAAAGCACCTTTATTTGTCTTCTTCATAATCTACCAACCCAGGAACTTTTCTCTTAGTCCTAATTTTTTCAAATTCGGCATGATATTCATTTGAAGATTGAAAGTAGACATCCATAATGTCATCAAAGAACTCATTTAGATCAGGTATTTTAACAGGTATATCATTATCATCAATGATAGGGATATTTGTTGTGTCACCTTTTTCACATAGCATACCTACAAAAGACAACAATTCACTTGTTACGGAAAATTGTCCACCATTGTAGTAGTGTATCCTGTTTTCAAAATACTGTTCTTTGAGTACTCTTTTTTGGTTATTAAGAGTAACCATGTAATTTGAAAATTCTAATGCTTTTTGTAATCTTTCATCCATAGTAATATCCAGTTGCTACTACTATTTAGATAAAAAAGGTAGGTGTTAGGTTAAGTTTGAACCTGCGTTTGTTTGGTAAGTTGGTGTTGGAACAGCAACATATGAACCTGTTGCTCTAAATTGAGTAACTGTACTTGTCAATACACCTTCAACGTCCTCATCGTAGTTAGGATTTCCTGTGTTTGCATCGTTGAATTCTGCTCTCATTTGTATTTGATTGTTGCCAACAAGTCTTGCTTGTAACGTATAGTTGTTGGCCGCATACAAACCAGTACCATTTTTAGTAAACACGTCTTGGAAAGATGTTGTTAGATCATGAAATCCAACAGTTGTACCTGATCCAGAACCAGTAGCACTTGTTGAAGTGTAACCCATTTTAACTGTACCCATGTTTGACAACATGGTCATCCAGTCTAATGTTTTTGCTGGTGGACTATTTTTAGCAATATTTGCCGCTGTACGTATTTCTCCACCTGCATTGAAAAAATGTCTTCTGTGATTTGCGTCAACGAATGTAACATCAAACAAGTGTACCAATGTACCGTTCCAGTTAATTGAATATGTTGCTGAAATGGCCGCTTCTGCTGTACCTTGTGATGAGTGTATTTGAAACTTTTCGTTCTCTAATGTAGTTGTAAGATTTTCAAATTGTGCAACACCCTTTTTATTAATTGTGTCGCTGTCTAAAATGATGTCTGTGTTTCCGATGATTGCTATCTCTGTTGGTGTTGTACCTGTTTGGTGTACTCTACCATTTGCAATATCATCATACAAGGTAGACATATCAGTTGCGTTTACTGTTGCACTTGCGGCAACCTGAGCGGAATTTAATGTTTGACCATAACCGTCATCACCTGAACCGACTCCCATTACCGTAGCTACTCTTGATTGCAAGTTGTTGTACCTTGCCGCTGTAATAATATCACCAATTGCCATTGATTAAACCTTTAATAATACTTCAACTAATTTTTCTTCTTCGTCTTCTTTAGTTTCTAATGCAATACCAATCACTTGTCCGTCATCATGTATCTGTGTTCCTATACCATCAACGTTTGCATAGATTGGCTTACCTTTAAAAATTGGTCCTGTTGTTCTTACAGGCACTCTTCCTTTAAGTGCAACTGCTTGTCCTTCTGCTTCAGCGTTCATTAAGAAAGCTGGTTTCTCAGAAATAACACCTACTGGAACATCGTCCATCTCACATGGTTTTAATTCTGCATCTATTTCAGCATCTTCTAATCCATCTGCAACTGCAACAATAGTTCCTATTGCTAGATCACCTGTTGAAGTTGTGTATTTCTCTGCCAAGTCAGCGTATTGTGCCTGAGTCGCTGTACCTGTAAACAAGTTTGCTACCAAGTTTCCTGATCCATCTCTTACTGCAACTGTGTTGTTTGTTGCCGCAGTTGATCCTGAACGGAAGTTTGCACCTACTTGTAGTGTTGCCGCCTGTGTTGCAGTTCCACTAAATGAAGTTGCGTGTACTGTACTAAATGGTGCAGTATTTTTTCCTAAATTAAAAGTGTTTCCTAATGAAGGATGTAAACCTGTTGATTCTAATCTTACAGGCTCATGTACTGCGCCTTGTGAATCGTCTACCTTAAATTTAATCATTGTACCAACTTGGTTTTGTATTACACCTTCGTTGTCATTTTCAATGAAAATCTTAAGATCGTTTGAGTCACCTATTGAAACACCTGCGTCTGCAAAGTTAACAAGTGAAGTAAATGAACCAGAACCTGCTAAAGCAAAATCTGATGCACTAAATCCGCCAAGTTTTAATGAGTTACTTGCTGTTCCCCAGTAGTAATCAGTAGTGCTTGTCACACCACCTGTTGCATTCATTGTGTTTCTTAATGTAATTCCTTTTTTAACAACGTCAAATCCTGTTACTGCGTTGCTTGGGTCTGTGCTATCAATAGTAAATGATACAGCACTAATCATGAATATTACTTCGTCATTAACAATGGCTTGAATGACTAATCTGTTTGTGTTTGTAACATCTCTGATTGTAACTGATTTCATCTGTGTTACAGTTGTACCAGAACCTTGTGGGCCAATTAAAACAAATCCTGATCCGCTGTAAGCATATAATTGTTGGTTAGTTGAATCCCACCATAAATCACCTGAGGCTAATCCAGCTGGTTGTGTAGCACTTACTTCAGCACCACCTGTTGTTCTAAATCTAGAACCGTCATAAAACTTTAATTTACTTGCAGTTGCATCAAACCAAATTTGCCCTGAAATTGCTTTTGGTGGTTGACTTGTTCCGCTAAAATTCTCTAATAAATGTAAAAAATTCTCATTTTGTATTTCACCATATCCAGCATAATTCTTACCAACAAGTTTGATATCAGTAGTTTGATCTACTGTACCATCTTCAACTGTTGTTAAAGTTACTCCGCTGTATCTGTCTATAGTATATGCCATTGTTTAACCCCTATGTAACTATTTATCTTTTACCACAGTCCGCCGCTACTACCCAGATCCGTGTCAAATACCCATGTTCCTGCTTGTACTTTATACCTTTTTAGCCCTCTTGCAACTGAGGAACTTACAGTACCAGAGGCATTATTGAACGCAATATCCTGCAATACACTCTCATTTTGCACACCATTGGCATCAACAGCAATAAAAGATTTGTTTGCAACGGAGTTAATGTTAATACCACTTACTGTTGCACCAGTTAATGTTGATGTTGGCACATAAGCATACGATCCTGTTTTCTTATTTGCCGCTGGATAAATGTCTTCAATAATTGTAGCAATATTGGCATTTGTTAATCCTGTAATATCTAATGGCACAATTACTGGTTCGTCATCAAGACTGTCATCTACATAAAATTTAGTTGCCGCATCTTGATTGCTTGTAGGATTTGCCATTCCTGATATTTTTTGATTATTGGTAATTGTGATTGCACCATCACTTGTAATTTGCAATCCGCCACCTGATGTTGAAATAGCATAATCATTTAACGTAATATTGTCTACACTCAAAGTTGTGAGTGTACCTATTTGTGTTAAACCTAATGCACTTGAAACCTGTGAACCTAAAGCAGTTTCATTTAAAACTTCATTGCCATTAACCTTGTAACCTTTTGTTGGTGCCAAGTCAATGTTTTCACTTGATGTCCAAGATGCTGTGTTATTTCTCCAAAGAAATTCTTTGTCTAAATCTGAAGATTTTAATATAATACCACCGCCATCTACTGCGGCATTATTACCTGTTGTACTATCTGATTGAATTGCAAGTTCAATATTTTTATCTTCAATTCTTAAATTTTGTGTATCAATGCTTGTGGTTGTACCTTGTACAATTAATTGTCCGTCAATTTTTGCATCACCGCCTACGTGTAAAGTATACAATGGTTGTGATTTAAATATACCAACGTGACTTACATCTGTGTCAACAACTACTGCATCAACGTAACCTGTTGTTTTTCTAACTCTTACTTTCCAATCATGATTTGATAACTGATTTTCTGTTACGTATGAAGTACCAACAATTTTTTGTATGTTGTTTTGTGCTGTACCAATTGTTAATCCGCCGGAGTTACTTACTGTCAATGTACCTATTGTAGTTCCATTTGAATCTGCTGGTAAAAGCTGTGCAGGTGTTCTTCTATTTCCTTGGCTGTCTGTTAATGATAATGCAGAGTCTGACGTGCCTCTGTATTGAAAATTAGCACCGTCAATTAAATTAAAACCTTTTTTGATGTTACCAGTGATACCTGGAACTGTGTAGCCAACTGCTGGAGTAAATTCTTCATTTGCAAATACTCCAATTAGATTGCCACCTATAAAAAATCTTATTGTTGTTTTACTGTTGTTTTGTGTATCTAATGCTGTTACTGTTTCAAATCCTGACTTACCTTGTTGTGCAGTATAAACTGGACCTGCAAGTGTTAAGTCTGTACCATCATAAAAGTAAAGTTGATTTGTTAAACTGTTAAGCCATAAATCTCCTGATACCATGTTAGCTGGTTCTGATTGTGATACAATAGGTCCACCACTTTCTTTAAATGATGTTCCGTCATAAACTTTGATTCTAGCTGATGCTGTGTCATACCATAATTGTCCTTTAAGTGGTACTGACGGTGCAGAAGTGTTGGCAAAGTTTTCCAACATCTTAATTAAGTTTTCGTTTAAGGTTTCACCAAAGCCTGTATAATTTTTTCCAATCAGACCGATGGAAGTAGTTGTAGTATCTAATTGTCCGTCAACTAAATCTACTAATAATGTTCCGTCTGTTTTGTTTAATTTATATCCCATAGTCTATCCTTAACTTGCTAGAAATGTGTTTTCTCCTGCGTATATAATATAGTTTACAGTCATGTAAGGATTCATTATATTAAATGAATTACCTAAACTACTGTTTGTCAACACACCACCTGAAGTAGGATATGCCTGGCCTGCACCTGTGCCTGTTGGAGCATCATAAGTTATACCCTGTGGATCGTTTGGAGTACCTGTTACATCTCTAATTGTGTAATATTGATCTCCACTTGGTCCTCTTAAATCGTGTTCGTGTTCTGGTAGATTGCCTGTTGATAAAGTTTGTGTTTGCTGTCCTGATACACTACCTAGTGTGTCTGCCGCTGAATCTGTAACAACATTTGCACTTCCACCGCCCATGTTATCTTTACCTAATGCAACTCTACCTCTTAAATCAGGTAAAGCAAATTTTCCTGCACTAACCAAAGATTGATCTTTAAATCCGTATTCTATTACATTAAACAAATTTTGATAGTCTGCAATAAACACTTCTTGTCCATAACACAATAACCAATTAGCAGGAGCAACTGTGCCTCCATATGGAGTAATCATTCCTACTGGTAAAGTTGGTATTGCTTTGAACAGGTTTGTTCTTGATATTTTATAAACGCCTGTATCACCAGCTGTTCTGTTTATTAATAGTTCATCTGTTGATACTGAATCTGAAACTTCTGTTTTATTACTAATGAAAGCATTTGAAATACTTGTTGTAAATGTTTTTGTTGAGGCATCCTGTCCATCAAAAGTAAATGAATTAGCAGTAACATCTCCTGTCATTTGGAATGTTGTAGAACTTGCTAATTTATCTGTTGAACCTGATCTACCTGATACTGTACCTGTTACGTTTCCTGTTAGGTTTCCTACAAAATTTTGTGCATAAACATTTAACCATTGTTCGTTTGTTGTACCAAGATTTCTTGTTGTTGAAGCATTAGGTACAATGTTACCTGTTGTAAGTAAACCAGCAACATTTGTGTCACTGCCTACAAAAAGTTTTTTAGCAATCCCAACACCACCTTTTGTAATAATACTTCCTGTGTTGATTGTTGTTGCGTCTGTTGTACCGTCTACTAATAATGAATTAGAAACTTGTATGTTTCCTGTTACATCTAATGCTTGGTCTGGTGATAAATTATTAATTCCAACTTTTGCAGTTGAATCAATTCTCATCACTGTTTCTGTTGTTCCGTTGTTGTTAACTCTTATGTCAATATTTGATCCTGAAGTTTGGTGACTAATTACACCAGCTTGTCCTTCAACACCTACTGTCATAAAACTTGAAGCACCTACTGTGATACCACCGTTGTTTTTTACAGTGATAGGAAATAAACTTTGTGATAAAGCATCGTTACGTATAAAGTTACTTGCAGGAATAGTTTCATTTCCAATTACAAGTGCTTCTGCTTTTTCCGCCACACCATAATATTTTCCTGCACCTGCTCCAGTAATATCTGCTGTGCTTAAATTAAATCCTGGCTTGATGGTTGTAAATCCTTGAATAGTTGTCTTTGGTGTAAATGCCGCTGTGGCATATATAGCCAATGTCTTTGCACTTACTTCTACAATCAAACAAGTGTATGAAACATTGTTAGTTCCAACAATAGCTGTTGCTCTAACACCTGTTGAAAGTCCATCACTAAACGTTGGACCTACTAACACCCAACCTGATCCTGTGTACAAGTAAAGTTGTTGATTGTCTGTGTCTACCCAAAGGTCACCTGTCACTGATTGTGCGGCACCTGGGGCATTGGTTGCTTTCTTTAATCCTGATGCACTTATCCAAGTTGTACCATCATAAAGTTTTAATTGATCAACACCTGGTGTATTATCATACCAAAGTTGTCCTTCAACTGGATTGCCTGGTGCTGAACTATTTGTAAAATTCTCTAATAGATGTAAAAAGTTTTCAGCAATGGCTGTACCATATGCCGTTGTATTTCTACCTGGTATTGACAAAGACGTTTGTTGGTTGATAGTATTGTCTTCAACACTAATACTACCTTTATTAGCAACGTCTGTGTAATTTACAGTATAAGCCATTTATTACGCCTCGTTAAAACCAGTTAAACTTTGTACTCTAACTGTGTAGTCTATCTGTATTAATCTGTTTAAACTTTTTTGCACAGGATGGAATATTACGTGTGTTAGTAATCTACCTGTTCCTGATGTTGCAAAACTTACTAATCCTAATTCATCAAACACATACAAGCTGTCTGAACCAGTTGCGTTATCTAATGCATCTTGTCCTGACGGTTCTCCATAATCTAACAAACAAGTTGCAATTATGTCTGTGTAGTTTGTACCGCTTACGTGACGTGTTTCTATCTTGTTTCTTGTAGGATCTGTGTTGTTGATAGAATTATCGTCAATTACTTTGCTGTATGTTTGGTTGTACAAACTTGCATTTGTTCCTGTTGAATTTGGTGAAAGGTATGTAATTATACCCGTTGGATCGACGGATGTTCCACCATTACCAAAAGCCATTGAATATACCATTCCTTGCCCTTGGTTTGCTAATGATTCAGCTAATGAAATACTCATGTTTTCATAGTGAATAGCATTACGTTTATCAACCAGAACTTCTCCAGATTCTGGATTGTGTATCTTTATGTGTCCTTGCAAAAGAACTCCTGATTTGTCTTTAAAATTGTCTATCATGTTAATATCCTACAAGTGTATTTATTTAGGTAACGCCACCTCTTTGTTTCTTAAGAACCTGCCAATGTTATTTTCCGCTAATCTTAGTGGAGTTCCTGGATCAGTCCATCTTTTTCCTATACGTCTAACCACCATTATCTTGGTGTTAATAGGAGGTTGTTCAGTCAATGTTAAGGTAGTACTGCCTGCTGTCATACTAAATTCTGCTGGTAAAGTAGTATCTGCTTCAGGACTATCCAAATTAGTTGTTGGATCAAAGGAACTTATTGCATTTTTACGCAATCTTCTTCCGCCAACAAACACTTCAACTAAATCCATTACTGTACCAGATCCTGTTGGATCTTGTGGTACAAAGTCAAGTGTGTATGCTTTTGTTGAGCCATCTGACACAAAATTCAATGTCATTGTTTCGTCTTTGTAAGGTACAGTTTGGTCTCTGCTTTGATCTAACACTACACTACCCTGAGAGTGTTTTGTTTTGACTCCTGTTCCTAATGTACCTCTTCTCAACTGTCTTAAAGCACCATCTTCTTTCAAATAATATTCTATTCGCTCACCACCTATGAACAATACACCTGGCATTTGTTTTGCTTTGTTTGGTATAGGTAAGCTGTCTACATTGGTTACAAATATCTTAGTATCGTACCAATTTAAATCTTCTGCTAGTGTGTATTCTACATCATCACCCAAACGTTTGAAGTGTGTTCTGTTCAACATATCTTTGAACTGTCTGTAACCAAATTTTGGAACAATAGTGTTGTTTGAGAAGTGTATCAACTCAACTACATCATTTGCATTGATGTCTGTAACAACTCTTACAGTTTGTCTATCTTCTTCTAAGTAATAATCAACACTTGGTGTTAATAATGTTCCGTTGACAACAATCCAAACATATTCAGCGTCAATGGCAAGTGTGCGTAATTTTATTATTCCATTTGTAAGCTGATGATATTCTGTGTAGTTGCTTGTACCTACTGTTATAGGATTTCTTGTTACAACATCTAAATTAATTCTTTCTATTTTTCTAACATCATGTTTGCTAAACTGATAAACTGTAACTGCTGAACCGTTAGCAGGAGCATTATCAAAATAAATTTTGTTTGGTGTTGCGTTCCATAAACCGTTACCATCAAAGAAGCCAAATGAATAATCTCCATCGTTCCTGATGTACACGTTTAGAATATCACCTGCAACTCCTACGTCACTGAACAAGTTTACAGTTGCGTTGAAAGTATTCCAGCTCCAACTTTGCGTTATAGTAATTTCTTCTCCATTCAAGAATACTCTTACCTTGTTTGCATCAATACCAGCTTTTGGTATTTGATAATCTTTTAATGTATATTCTCTAGTTGCACTTACAACAAATCTTTGATTGTATCCTGCATTTAGAATATTGTTGTCTACTTTTACAATTACATTTTGCTCTAATGGCTCTTGCGTAAACGGAGCCTGTGCAAGTGTAAATGAAGTTGTGTTTCCGTCACCTGTAAATGTGTCTGTTGTAATTTGTGAGAAACTTGTACTTGCACTATCAAATATTGCATATTGTATTACAGCTCCATTCAAAGGTGCAGTTCCTAGTTTAAACACACTCATTCCTTTTTGTCCTGAGTAAGTATTGTCTGTTTCTGCAAGTGTTACATTTACAGTTTTACCATCAACAGTTAAGAAGTGACTTAATGTATTTTTGTATTTTACAGGGACAACAAATTGTGCTGTTGAACCATCTCCAATGAAAGTATCTATATCAAGTATTTTTTCACCATTGTTACTCATTGTAATAATATGTACTTGTTCATTTAGTCCTGGTGCATTTGTAAGTTTAATTTTTTTGTTTTGATAATCAACTTCAAACAATGTATCTGCTAAAATATTTCCATTAACTTTTATCCAAACATCACTTTGGCTCATTGGTACAAAGTTAATGTCAAAGTCTTTGTTGTTTCCGTCGCCCAAGTAATTGTAGCTGTGTAATATACTTGAACCGTCACCTGTTCTGTCATAAACTTTAATATCTAGTGTGTCAAGCACTTGTCCTGGTACAAGTTCTTCTGGACCTTTTGATGTTAAAGGTGTTACAAAACTGTCACCATCAACAACAATTTCTTCTGCTGATAATCCACGTGCAGTTTGATATACAAGATCTCCACCTTGTAGTAAAGTATCATATCCATCTGGATCTGGAATAAATGATCCGTCGCTTGTTGATTTTCTAATTACAATAACATCATTTGCTACTGTTGGAACTTTTGTTTCGTCAAGCTGTATAAATGTTTGACCTGCACCTGTAATACTTTCCATTACTGCATTTGGATTATTAGAAACAGTTGATCCGTCATATTGTGGATCATCTATTCTAACACCATTTTTATATACGTTATACACAACACCTGACTCTAAAGGTTTAGCAAGTGTAAACACATTTGTACTTCCGTCTAGTGTAAACACCTCATCTTCATATGTGTTATCGTAAGTGTCATATGTTGTTGTGTAGTAAGGCTCACTTGACCAACCTGTACCTGCACCAAATGTAAAGCTCTTGACTTGAACTCCTCCATAATCAATTCCGTCCATAAGCTGAGATACATCTTTGCCTAACATACCTGTTGTTGGATCATAGAACATATTAATTCTATCTTGTGCTTGTAACATATCGATAGCTTTGCTGTAATTTACAACTATTGCAGAATTATTTGCAGGTGGTTCAGTAAATGTTACTCTACCTTTGCTTCTTGCATATGACTTTGTGTTGTCTGCAAGATTAGAAATTGTATATTCACTTTGTAGTGCTTCGATGCCTGCCACAGTTACAGTGATTGTAGTTGTTCTTAAATCCATTGGAAACTTAAGATCATATTGTGTTTTACTACCTGTGCCTGTGAAGTTTTCTACTTCTGTAAGTGTTGTGATTAAGAAGTTACCAGTTGTTCTATCAAACTTACTTACTATATGATTTGATCTTACTTTGCTGTTTCCTAGTTGTGCTGATACTACTGCTTTGACTCCTGCTGGATCCTGTGTTCCTTCTACAGTTACAGTTGGAGCAGACAAGTATCCTTTACCTGGATTAGTTACTGTGATATATTTAATTGTACCGCCAGCACCTAATGTTGCTTTTGCAACTGCACCTGTACCACCGCCACCAACAAATTTGATTAATGGAGTTTCTAAATAAAGTGTACCGCCTGTTTTAATATTAATTTGTTTTACTTCAAAGCCAACACAGTCAGCCCAATACTTGTTAGGATATGTTGTTATTGAAGCATCTTGTCCTACTATTAAATCGTTTTGTACTTTTAAACTTGCAGGAACAATTTTACCATCATCTGAACTGTAAGCAGGTGGAATATCAAAGTCTGTGATACCACTTGCAGTTTCATCTGTGTTTGTATAGTTACTGATGTACTCTCTAATTTTTGTTTTGTATGGTTTTGTTTCCTTAACAAAATCCTCATAACTTGGTAAACTATCATTTTGGAAAGTAATTTTTTGTTGTAAATCACCAGCATTGTGTTTTGCTTTTATAAAGCTAGTCTTAAATGCCCAGTCAACATTTGCTTGTTCAGAAAATACATATCTTAAACTTGCAAAGAATAATTTATTGTATTCAACTGCAAGATCGTTAATAAAAATATCATCTCTTAATGACTGTAATATAATTCTTAATTCTCTTGTAGGTTGATTATCATAGAATGATGTATCATAACTTAATCCATCATATCCTATATTGCTGTTTGCACTATCAAACAAGCTGTTAGATAATTGTATGGTTCCATTTTCTCTACCAATAGTTTTGTATTTTGTTGTGTAATCACTGCCGTCATTACTAATTTTTTCAAGTAACAACCAACCGCCTGATCCTATTGTAGATATTTTTACTATATCTCCTACTGCATCGTCTAATGAATCTAATTCATATGAGAAATCAATCAAGAAATCTGTTTCAGTAAATTCACTGTAACCCACATCATACCAATCTTCATACGTCCACCATTGTGTAACATCATAAGATGAACTTGTAGTTCTTGCCCAAGTTTTAGAATTTTCTTGGTAAGCATATATAGACCATCTGCTGTTGACACTTTCGTCTACTGTTACCAACACACTATATTTTCTTACTTCAAGTGTTGTTTTTGGTCCATAATCATTACCTGTATTTTTGACCACAGCACTTGTAATTGTACCATGTGCGTCCATTGTAAGTGTAATCTCAGCACCAGATCCATTTCCTGTATTTCCAAATTCAACAGTTGGTATAGTTTTGTAACCTTTACCACCATTTGTAATATCAACTCTTGCAAGTCTGCCATTTTCAAACACAGGTGTTAATACTGCTGGAGAAATGTTTGACACTCCTACTGTAGATAATTCTGCATAAGTGTCTATTGCTTTATCAAACTTTCTACTTAATAAAGTAGGAGTAGGATCTTTGCTTAAGAACTTGCTTAGATCAAATTCATCTACAATTAAATTTTGTTTTAAGGTTCTATTAGCTCTTTCAACAGTTTGCTTTAATGCTTCAGTTTTGTTTTTAAACATTCCTTGTCTTGGTCTGTCTAAAATACCATATGCTTGTTTAGGACTTAAAATTGTATCTGGAACTGCTCTTTCATTTACATCAACTCCAATTAAACTGTCATACCATTTGCGTTCTAAGTCTTTGTTTGGTCTGCTAGTATCAAGCCCTTCTGTAAGCAATTGGTACTGATTGTGTGCATTTATTTCTTTGTTCTCTATTGTCCAGTATCTAAAGTTAATTGCATTTTCTGGTCCACTTACAAGTGATTCACAGTTGTACAAACCAAATCTTGAATTGCTGTACATGGCAATAAATCTTTGTCCTTGTCCTGCAGGATCTTGTATCAATTGAGCAACGTCATACGCACTAGTTTTTCTAAACTCAAAGTGTGGTATAATTTTTTTATTTTTTACCCAGTAGTAATATTTGTTAAAGAAACTTTTTGCAACGTTATCAAATTTTTGTACCTGAACAAAAGTATTAAGATCCTTAGGCGTACCACTAATACCTTTTGTTAATCCTTCTTCAGTGTCAGCTTGTTGAGACCATTGTGTTGGAGTAAGTGTTGATTCTACCCACTCATAAACATCAATAGATGCACCTGTAAACAATTTGTTCCAATTAGCTGTATTGTAAATTATGTTGCCTTGGTATGGGTTTACAAATTTTGCTGTGCTTAGATCCCACCATAGTCTACCTACCCATTTGGTATCCCAATAATTATCTGCGTCAATTACAGTATTTTGTGAAGGAGTTCCATTTGTGTAAACTGCTGGATCATAATGTGTTTTGAATGTTAATTCTTCTTCCGCCGCACCTGCAATTTTTCCTTGTATTGGATCTATATAATCCACTGCCTGAGCAACAGGATTTTCATTAATTTCATAAATGAATATACCTTTGAATTTAGACAAGTCTACTTGATCCATTGGACTATGTAAAGTTGCCCACGGCATAACATCTCTTGTTCTCTTGAAATCTATAAGTGTTCCAATAAAATTATTATCAGTGATGGACAATTCTGGCATTGGCACATACACATGGTTTTCATTAAACAATAAGAACTCGCCAAATCTTTCTGTTGCAGGATTTTTGTAATTAAATTTCTCTGCATACAATAATTTGTTTCTTACCTTTTGATACATAAACACTTGTCCACTGTCAGCATTTACTTTTTCAAACTGCGTTAAGTTGTTGTCAAATGTTGTTGTAATGTTATCAAATGTTGTGCTTGTTACAAGGTCACCACCTTTAGAACTAATAACTAAATCATTGCCATTGAAATCTATTGCCGCTCCGAATCTTTCTGCAACATCTTTTTCAGGACTGTATAGTGTTTGCGTTAATTCAAATGTTCCTAAATTGTTTGTGTATACAAAAACCTTACCATTGTCATTAGATCTATCATCTGCCAAAGGAGCACCTACAGCCACCATTGATCCATCATCACTTACTGCAACACTTGATCCGAAACCTATTCCGGCAACTGGTGCTGGAATCATTTGTGAAAATCCATAATGTCCTTTGATAAATCTATAAATTATAACCTTAGGATCACTGTTGTTAAAGTCTGCCACTGTTGCAATCACTTCACCAAGTTTTGCTACTGCAAAAGGATGTGCGTAATTTGTAAGATTGGCTTTATCAAATGTGCTGTCATCACTTACAACAAGATTTGTATCATTTGGTAGGTATCCAATGTAATCTATAAATGCATCTATTACTGTCCAGAACGTTGGGTTCCATGCACCTGCTACAAGATTTGTGTTTGCTTGATAAAACTGTCCATTGTACAACACAATATCATTTGTGTAATAATCTTGTGAGTCACTAAATTCGCCTTTGAAGAAATAGTTTTTACTTCTTGCCCACTCATACGTTGTGCCATCAGTATCAGTACCATGCGTGACTAAATGTATTCTACCACTGTTGCTTGTTGTATTGTTGCCAGGAGCAGATACAAACAATCTGTACAATTCGCTTTGAGTTGATTTTGTTAATTTGATTATTGTACCTAAGAATCTATTTGATTCTCTTTGTGGATTTGTGTAACCATGTTGATATGAATACAATCCTGTACCCATTCTTTCATAAACAAAATATGCACCTTCATTTGTAAATGCACTTGGTGTACCTGTTGTATCTAATTTTAATGCACTAACTTGTTTCCAATCCTTGTTTAAAGGATTTGGAGTATTAGGCGTTCTTGCAACACCATTGACTGTTCTATTGTTGAACACATAAATTTCTAATTCATCTCTAAATGTTGGAGCAGTTACAGGCAACATTGTGCTATCTGTGTTTCTTACCACAACAAGTTTTCCTGCTATACTACCAGACATATTTGCGTTGTCTAATCTACCGGATAATCTATCAACACCTGCACTTACACCATCTTTGATTGCAATGGTACTTGTATCACTATGTTGATTACCAAACTTAAATGATCCATTTCTAGCTTTGACATACAATCTACAATCAAGTAACTGTTCTTGCAAATACACAACTTCTGCTGTTGCATTTGTAGACTGGTCGATAATTATATCACCTATTTGCGGAATAAAAGGATTACCATTGTTATCAAAGTTTGTAAATGTTACATCTACAAATCCGTCCCAAATATCATATACACTATGTAAAGTGTCATTCAGATAATCAAATCCTATTCCTAGTGTTGCAGGATCAAATACTGTTAAAGTGTTACCACCACGTATTTCATTTACACGCATGGTAAATGGAGTACCAGATACCAATGTGTCTGTCCAAGCCTTAGGTGCCCTGAAGAACCATAAAGGACTCAAGTCAGGCATACCTTGTTTGTTATAGAAACTTAAATGACCAAGTCTTCCTCCTTTTGTTGGATCTGACACTTGATTCAATGCATACACATCGTCCATTGTGTTGTAATAAATTTCTGGACTTTTGCTTTCTGCCTGTGTAATAATATCTTGTATTACAAACTGTGGTTCTGTAATTTCTTTGACTGTGGTATCAAATGCTGTTGTAACATTTATTCTCCACCAACCCCCGAAAGATGCTTGTGAGTTTGTTGGTTCTACTAATGCATATGAACCCATCGTCACTCCGCCTAATGTTGCGTTGTCATTAGCAAGGAATTGACCATTCATACCACTGATGTAAATCATTGCTTGGTTTACGTTCTGAACACTTATATGATTTACTGTTCCTATTGCAGTACTTGTACTAATTAAATCACCTACCTGTGGTGTTCTTAATAAATTATCAAAATATAATACAGCATCTACTTTTGCAACAATAGATTTGTTGCCTTCAAGTTCACTTAATACAGGTCCTTGTACTCCAAATGGAACAACACCGTTTGGATAGTTTTGTGAATACTGTTTCCAGTTAAATGCTAAAGTGTCGCCAACTGCTGAACCTTCGTACTGTGCCGTTGGTGCTCTTACAAGTATATGATCTGTAGGAACATTAAATCTGTAATTTCCTCTAATTGCATATACTATTTGTGGGTAAGCGGTTCCAGTCCATGATGCTTTTGCAATTTGTGTTGGGTCATAAAAACTATTGAAAGTTAAAGTGCCTTGTGCCGCTGAAATAGGAAACTGTGCCTCCCAGAAGTTTTCTTGATATTGAATAATATCTTTTTCTGCGTAACTTACATTACTTGCAAATGTACCTTTGAATTTTGTTTTTGCGTTGCTGGCATTTGGTGCACCTATTACTAACCACTTGGCATCTGAACTTAAATCTAATCCAGTTCCAAACTTACCATCGCCTGTGTATAAATTTGCAGGAGCATCTATTGTTTGTGCATGATTGTATGTGGTGTTGTCATTTGTTCTTTGGAAAATATAAACTTTGTTAGATTCATTTGCACCAACAACTAATGTTGTGTTTCTTTCGTCTGCTCCTATTACTTTACCAAAGTTTGTGCTACTATCACCAGTTTCAACATTACTGATAACTTGTAATTCACTATGTTGTGGAGTATTTTTAAGAACAATCCAACGATTAGCACTATCGTCATCTACCCAAAGCAATTCACCAACTTGGAATTCACCAGCAAACAATCTTGTGTTTGCTTCTTCAAGGTTGGCAACTCTTGCAGACGTAAATGTTGTAAGAAAGCCATTTGCAGTTTCCACATCTGACGTTTCACCATTGTCTGTACAAAATACAGTATCTAATTCTGATCTAATAACTTTGAATAACTTTTCAGTGTCTGCAACATCAACAACACCTATGATATCATCTTTGACATAGTTTGCTTGATTGTTAAGTTTTATTTCAACTTCATTTGTTGTAGTGTTTTTTACGACTGATAAAATTTTATCATTTGTACGTGTATATTTTAAAACGTCCCAATCATCTATTTTGCTTGTACCTGTCCAAATATAATCACCTACATTTAAAGTTGTTAAAGTTAATCCTAATATGTCATCATATTTTGCAACTGTTTGTTTAACATCTGCACTATTAACATATCCAGCAGTTTGTATATAATCTTTGTCCTTGTATTTTGTAGGGAACGGTGCGTGATTATATCCATCTGGTTTTAAATATGTTTCAAAAGGTCTTTGTCTGTAAATTAAATCAGTTTCGTTTCCAGTTACAGTTTGTACTAATTCAACTGGTTGTGGACTTAATCTAAACTTTGCCTCATCTAATTTGTATTCTACTTCCTCAAAGGATTGCGATGATCCTAGTTGTCCTAGTCTTACTGCCCATTCTTCATAAAAGTTTACACTATCAGCATCTGTGTTTGATAACGCATCAAACAATTTAGTCAAACTGTTTTGTGTTCCTTTGTCTTGAATAAATCCTTGATAAAACTTATACTGACTTACATCATCATTGATAATGTTTTCTAAATATTTTCTTTTTTGATAACCAATTAAGTGTTGTGCAACTCTTTGTTGATCAATATCAAAATTGTCTGTGTCAAGATCGTAAAAGTCTGCAAATTGTTTTGCTTTGTAGTCTAAGTTTGCTTGTAAGCCCGACTTAGGTGCTTCTGATAATCTTTGCCAATCTACATCAACAAATACTTCTTTGCCAGGTAATTTACGTTTTGCAACATAAAAGAACTCTTTGTACTTGACGGTGTCTCCGATAGCATAATCTTTCCATGCTTCCCACTCTGTGATGTTTACTTCATCATATACAAATCCAGGTATGTTTAATCCGCCAGTCCAATCATCTGTTCTGTATCCAAGTACTTTAATTCTTTCTTGTCTGTAACCAGGCTCAAGATCATAAATGAAATCACTGAACACAGTTTTGTTATCTAAAAGACAAACGTGTTCAACTTGTATTAAAGGTATCTTAACAGCATATATTCCATCAGTTGTATTCTTAGTTGTTATACCTAAATTGTTATCATTGTCTCTGAAAACATTTAAATTAGCTTGTAATAATTTTTTACCATCTGCTTTGAATAGATTGTAACCATAGAAGCTATCAAACAAGTTGTCAGCTACATGATGTTTTTTATAAAACTGTAAATTAATTGCACCCGGACTTAAAGTTATAACACTATTGGCTTGCCAATTTTGTGTTGTCCAGAACATAAATTCTTTTGCACTCAAAGACCAATCTTCAACTTCATTTATTTCTTTGTTGTAATTTTGAAACACAAAACCTTGTGCTTTTAAATATCTTTCATAGCCAAGTAAAAAGTCAACCACACCTTGTATTGTTTTTATTTGTGTACCATATGCAAGTTCTACAGGCTCTTGATTTATTCCTTCATTCCATTCACGTCTAAAGAAAGCAGATCTGCCTCCTTCAACTGGTAGTTCAGCAAGTCTTACAAATTTTTCTTGTTCAAATTCAGATCCTGCAACGTGCAAGGTTTCTGTCATGTAAAAATCGTTACCAAACTTAACTACAAATCCAGGACTGTAAGTTTGTCCTTCATTCCATTGTACAAAGTCTGCACTTACGCCACCAACTCTTACTAATGGATCATCTGCAAGTGCAACTGGTGTGTAATATTTAAAATATGGATTATCATAATTGTAACCTTTTATAATAAAGCCACTTGCTACTTTTTCTATAATTACACCACTGTATGGTACCAAGTCTACAACACTTGATTTGTTTAAAAATATTTGATAGTTTTCTTCTGGAACAAAAACATTACCTTCGTTGTAAGGAGTTCTACTGTCTAAAATTAATTTAAATTTAGCTTTCTCAGTAAATCCACCAATCTTTAATCCTAGTTGGTTAGTGATGTTTGCTATATCATCTTTGTACTGTGAATAAAATTTAACAGTTTTGCTGTTCATGTAGTCTGCTATGTAGTTTACAAGTCCAGCAGTTTGCACACGAGTTTCATCTTCTATTGTGTTTGGAAACACAATGTCTGCTAATCTTAAACGTTTATTTGTTTCAGTGTAAATTAATTCTTTAGCAAGATTTCTTTTTATTCTTGCTCTGTCAAATCCTGCACCTATAATTTTTGTTGGTTGGTTAAGCATCCAAGCAGTTATCAATGAGAACGGATATTCAGAACTTCTGCGCCATGCAGTTTCAGTTGGTGCTTGATCGCCAAACACAAATGGTTCTTGTGTTCTGTTGCTTATATAATTTTTAGCATAGTTACTGTCCAATGGACTTAATAAATTACCGCCATCATCAACTGGAATGTGTTTTGTAATATTTGTTCTTGCATATTTTTCATTATACACCATAGGCACATCAGGTATTCTGTAAGCACCCTTTTCAATGTCTTGCCACAATATTTTATTTTCACTTGTATAAGGAGCAGAACCATAAACTGATTGCCACCAAGTTGGTTCTTCTGAATACCCTAGCATTTCCCAAGGGTGAGTGTGAGGACGATCAGTATCATATGCTTCTTTGTATACAGCTCTCCAATATCCTGGATTCTGTTTGCCTGAAGGAGAACTAGTGTTGCTGTAATTGTATGTAAAGCTGTTTGCTCTTGACCAAAAAGTAAAATCAGTATAATCTGGATCGCCTACTGCTCTGTTCCATTCTACAAAATCAGCCAACATGGCTTTGTCACGTGCATTTCTAGTATAACCTGTGTATCTAGATTCACCACCTATAAAGTCATGTATGTTTAAAATATCAACATCATAATTAATTTTTATATTGTTGTAAATTCTTTTTTCTAATTCAATTAAAAGGTCATCTCTGAAATCATTGTAAGCAACAAATATACTTCCATCATGTCCTTGTATAACTTTTGTAGGAGTTTGATAAGTGTTGTCTACGAATATTTCTGGTTTAAATTTAGGATACAAACCAAGTTTAGTTGGTGTTGGTGGAATATAACTTCCGTCTGTATTGTCGTATTCATATATTTCAATCAAGTCGTTAATGTTTTTAGTTTTTGTTATTGTAACAAATCCTGCAAACTCTGATTCAAATTTGTAATCAGTGCCATGTATTAACTGTACCCCATTGATATAAACGTTTACTGCCTTGTTAGTTAATTTTGTAAGATCAAAACTTGTAGCAAGTGGAAAATATTGTGTTGATGTGTTTTCAACTAAATGTTCTGACTTTTTAAAAGTTCCCACTCCAAGCATATCACTGAAGTAAAAAGGCATATCATTAGTCTTGTTTTCATTTAATTTTTGCATCACCTTGTCAAAATGAATTTTAGTTGCACCATCAAATCCTAAAGTAGTTGCTGTTTGTAAAAACATTTTTCTAAATTTACCATATTGTGATCTAGCATATCTCATTGCCAATATGATATTTGCTTGTTTGTTTGTGATGTGATAGTTTGCTAAATTAAAAGGTCCACTTGATTGTATAAACTTTGTTCCATAAGCAGACAAGTTTCCTAAATCACGTAAATTTCCTGTGCCTGGAAAAGTACCCGTAAAGTCTTCACGCATTTCAACAATGCTTGATACATGATCATTTACTTCACCAAGTGTAAACGATCCTATATTATTGTTAAGTGGATTTCTTTCTAAGTTACTTGCAATTTCATACACACCGTTTGCATTTTTCTGTGCATCACTTTTTGTTTTAATTACAAGTATGTCATCTTTTTTGAGATCTTTTACAAATCTTACAAATGCTGTTCCATTTAATCTATTGATTGTAAAGTCAGTGCCACTTTTCTTTGCTTTATTGTTTACATATATTCTAGTAAACAAATCATTTAAGTCACCGCTTCTATTATAAACATCTATGGCAAAATCATTTAGCTGTGTATCTACAACATAAATTCTTCGTACCAATTGTTTGCTGTCCTCATAACCTTTAATCCAACCAGATGCGTATGTGAATGTAGTTCTGTCTGTGTATCTTTTTAAAAGACCTACGTCTGTTTTTCCTGTAAGTGTAGCATTTAAATTTTGATATGTAAATGTGTCGTTGAGCAAATTAAAATCAAACACAATATCACCTGTGTTTACAAGAGCTCTGTATGTTAAAGGAAATCCTAATACAGCATCATTTGTGCCTGTGCCTTTCTTGTAACTGAATAATTTTGTCCCTGTAAAAGTTGAACTTGGATAAGTTGTTTTATCAGTAAAAGCATTTCCATTGACATCAAACAAATCAAAGGTTGGGCTTTGGTTTACAGAAGTCTTGTCTTGCCCTGCCAACCACTTGGTACCGTTGTAGTACCACATTTTTCCTTTGTATTCGTCACCTTGTTTAATTAACACACATTCATTTTCTAAAGGATTTGTGTCTGTTTCTTCAACTAAACTAATTTGTCTTACGTTGTTATGCGTAATAAATTTTACTTTAAAAATTTTACCTGCTACTCTAGTGTCTGGGTCTGCTGTAAACAAGATACGCATATTGTCGCCAACATCAACTCCATCAATGTTGTAACCTATGGAACCTTCTACTATACTAAACACATCATCTGTGAATGTGTCTAAAAGATCAACGTCTTTTTTTGCTTCGGTTCCAAAGTTAAAAAGTTTAATCTGTGATTCAAATTCTATAATTGGTCTTGCCGCTCTACCTGTTTGATTTATATCTGCAGGTTCGTCAAGTACTAATGCAACTGTTTCTAAAACAGATTTATGAAACCACTTGTTATATCTTGACCAAGGACTTCTGCTTGTTGCAGATCTGTTCTGTACAATATAATCATGTGTGTTTGCGTATGCACTTGCAGTACTAAATGGACTTCTATCAAAACCTTCTGAATCAAATGGATTAGCTCTGCTTGTTGAATAGGTTCCAGGGATCATTACTTCCTGTTCTGATATTAATTTAATTGCATCTCCTACACCTTCTACATACCAATTGCCTTCTGCATACTTGGCTGGTGTAACTGTGCCTTGAAAATCTACCTTCATACCATTTGACATTTCATAACCATTTGTCATCTTGTATGTTTTCTTGCCAACAATTTCTGCTTCTACATCTATTTCTGTATTTTCTTGCACATCATATACTTGTATCAATCCACTTGCATTAATGTCATTTCCGTTTACATAATATAATGTGTCTGGGGCAAGTAAATCAACTGTGAATTCAATTACGCCTACATCTGTTGTATGTGAACTATCACTTAATCCTTCGCTGTACAAATAATCATTGTCAAGTGTACGAGCAGTTCTAATTGACAAAGGCATACCCGGAGTGTTTACTTCAAACTTGTATGTCTGTCCTCTATATAATTTTAATGTTGGATTGTTTGTTTTTCCATCAGGTGTAAACACGTATGCTTTGTTATCCAAGTTGTCTATGCTTGTAACTTTGTATGTGCTTGTAATTCCTTTTGCTTGTCCTACCACAGGAATTGCTAATGGACCATTTGGTAACCAATAGTAATCTCTAAAATTGGTAAACTTATCCCAGTCTATATGAGGATTCCAAGAATAGTATTCTTGTTTAAAAGTTTTGCTGTCATCATCAACAGTACCATTGAATGCTTTTATTTGATTTTTTAAATCGTTGTAATCTTTATAAAAAGTTACATTGTTTAAATTATCTTTGATAACTGTTGCTGGTTCAAATTGATATTCTTCTCTTTCTGGACTTACATCAGGTACATAATTATCAGACGCCTTTCTTGCTGTTGCAATTCTTCTACCGTAGTAGGAACTGATTTTTTCAGCTACGCCTGGATTTAGTAATTGATCAAGTGTTGCACTTAAAAACTTTTTATTGTGTGCTGTGCGAAAATATTTAGGCAGATGTTCTGCACTAGTTCTTCTGTGCTGATCACTATTGCTTTGATCTCCTGCCGGTAATGGATATTCTTCTTGGTTAGCATTATAGGCCATTAGTATCCACTCCCAGAGCCGCCGCTATATCCACCACCTGAACCTGAACCTCCTGATCCTCCAGAACCGCCAGAGCCACCTGAACCGCTTGATCCGGAGCCTGAACTAGAACTGCTAGAACTTGAAGTTGTTGTTCCTGATGAACCTGAACTATATGAACTTGCAACCGAACCTGATGAATAAGTTGTACCGCTTGTTACACCGGTTGTTCCACTTGCTGATGTAGTAACAACGTTGCCTGATGCTTTTAATTTACTTGCTGTAATGGCATCAATAATAGCAACATCATCTACAGTAGCACCACTTATAAAAATTTCATCTGCTTCTGATTTGATCTCATATAAACTTCCAAATGCTTGACTTTCTTGCTTTGGAACAATTACTAGATTTACAAGATCAGGCGCTGTTTTGTTCATAACGTAAGTAGCCATCTCTGAGAAATGAAAAGTATCACCAAAATCCCAATTTTCTAAAGCAAAATATTCATTCATTGCAGATACAACTCTTGCTTTTATGTCGTTGTCATTTACAACTTGATCTGGATTTTTAACAATCTTAATACTTGCCTGTAATCGAGCATCTGCTTTTGCTCCAAATAATACTTTGTACTTGACTGGATGATATATTACATCATCACTAATAGATTTAATTTTGCTTATTGCTGATCCATAGTTGTTAAACAAATTATCACTGCTAGGTGGTAAAGGCAAACTATCCAATGTACCGTCAAGGTATTTTCTAAAGTTTGTGTCATAAGTTCTTGTTAACAAGTACGTGTCAACAATGTTACTTGAACTTGGATCTATTCTGCTGTCATCGTCTGCAGAATGTATGTAATGAAATTTAAGTCCTGCTCTACCTACGTATGCTTTGTAGTCAGTTGTTAAAGCCAATGATGCACTAGTTTTACTGTAGATTTTAAATACTGCTTCTGTTACAAGATAAAACACTTGTCCGTCATCGTATTGACTTAACGCACCAACAAAACTTTCATTTTGTTTTACAAGAACTGTGCTTGTGGCGTTGTCCATGTATTTGTAATCTTCAATACCATCACTTGTTGTGTATTTTTTAAGAAATACATATTTTGTTAATGGATTAGTTGTTTCATCAACTAGTGTTACAAAAGTTTCTGGATCATCAACTACACCATCATCATCTGAATCAAAAAATGTTATTTCAACTTTTTTACTGTCTATGTATCCGTCACCGTCTCTATATTCTGCAGAAACTTCCCAAGGATAATCTACATTGAAAGGTGATGTTGAATCTGGTTGCGTGTTTATGTTTAACACTTTAATTTTATCTTTTATAATTTGTCCTGTTCTATTATCATAAATTTTTTGTGTGCTATCATAATAGAATCTTATTTCTTCATTACTTTCAAAAATATATCTTTGTCCTCTGGTTGTGATAGTATATTTTTCTCCGTCTGTTTCAAATAATAGTAACCAACTTGCATCTAATTGCTGATCTGTAACATCACCTGTTTTACCTGTGCTAAATGCACTTGATATATCTAGGTTGTTTTCAGTAATCATTCTCCACTGTCTTAAGTTACTGTCATATCTTAATCCAAAAGTTTTGTAAGCAAATATTTGATCCGTCATTTGTGATTGTACATCTGCTAATAAATTTTTACTGAATTTTGGTTTAAGTTCTGACAAAATAGCATTAGAATCTACTAGATCATTTAACACAATAGGTCCTGATCCATCTGCATTGTCAGTTCTGCCGTCACCAGTGACACTTACAACTTTTACCCATTTATAAGTAATTGCATTTTTATGGTTAGGCAATCCTTGCATTAGTTTGTGTGAATTATCTGCCATAAAGTGAAAACCTGTTGGAGCAGTAAATTTTAACAATGTTCCTGCTTCAATAAATTTTAATGCACTTGCAGTAAAACTTCCTACTTGTAAAGCTGTGCTGTTAGAGTCAACAAATTTACCTGTTGACATATTTGTTTTAGTTGTTGATCCTGACCATTTAGCACCCAAGTCTGCAACAAGTGTTTTTGCAAAATTTGTAAGATAATAATTTACCATTGACTTTTTACTCAACAATGGTGTTACAGTATTTGCAATAGTGCCTTGGATATCTGTTTTAGTTACAAAAGTAAAACTAGTTTTTTCTGTGAAACTGTCTTTGTACAATACACCGTCATCACCATACAAGTTTGTGCTTGAATATTTTCCTGTTGCATCTAATAAATCATAATATCTTGATATACCAGAACTTGTTCTGTTTACACTTTTTACTTTAATAATTTCTTGACTTATGCTTAATGGACTTACTTGATAATCCTCACCAGTAACCATTCTGTTTTGTGTGTAATAAGTTGCAGGTGCATTTTCTCTAATACTTGCATTACTTTCAGATATTGTTGCGTTGTCTACTGTGTATTTTAATTCTAGTGATAAACTTAATGACTCACTGTTTCCTGCTTTAGATGTGTAAGGAATGTTAATACTAATTGCAACTAGATCTGATGGATTAATATTGTATTGATCATTTAGTGATGTTCTGTAATAAGTTCTAAAAGATCCTTGTGGTAAGTTACCAAATGTTCCGTCACTAAAAATTAAATCAACTGCATCTTGTGTTTTACTTAATACGCCATAAATGTTTCTAACACTTTTACGCAAACTATTGTAAACAATATTGTTACCTTCAATAGCATCAACCTTTGTCCACAGTTGATCCTCAGCACCAATTGAATTTAATTTGTAAAGCCAAATGTCTGTGTTATTAATATTTGTTGCTTCTAAACCTACAGTTTGATTTGTGCTTGGATTATCAATAGTAAATGTTCCTGTGTCAAGTACACCTTGTCTGAAATGTGCAAAATATCCTGAGTTAGAACTGCCAGGTCCTCTGCCGTCATCTCTGTACAAGAATCCTAAACTGTTTCCTGGCAATGGTGCTTCTTCAGAAATAACACCATCGTTAACATCTGTTGACACAACTTGAAACTGCATATTCTTTCCATCAACATTTTTACTAAATGTGTAAACTGGCACATCTGAATTACTTGCATCAAATCTATATTGGAATGTGGGTACACCTTCAACATTGTCTTTCTTGATAGGTTTACCTACTATGCTGTTTGTTGGTAAAGCCGCATTCAGTACTTTTTCAAATTGTTCACGCCAGTTTGTGTTTGCAGGATCGTTCCATAAAACTGTTTGGTTTGCTAGATTAGTTCCATTGCTGTCAACAATATCTTCTGTTGTTGCAATAGATTCAAACTTTAGCAATCCGTTTGCTGTTTGATTTCTCTTTGGATTGTAAGAAAGAAGTCTAGCTAAACGCAGTATTGATTCTCTACGTTCAGCTAACTCTAAAAAGTTTTCTCTTGCATTTAAGTCAATTCTAAATGAAATGTTTTGACCGAGGAAAGCAATAAGATCAATTAATGCTAGATACTCACTTGATTCGATGTAATCGTTAAAATCTTCTGGATAATTTTGTCGCAAATAGTTGATCATTGTTCTACGCAGATTGTCAAAATCATATGACTTGAAGTCTGCGTTTCTAAATGACTGATAGACCTTTTTCCAGTCTTCAGCTAACAATAATCTGTTTTGTCTATTTGTCGATGACATTTGCTTTCCTTATTATAACTATTTATTTTAATCCATTAAGTGTGTACTTAATACTGTCCCGACTCTTCATCGAATTTAAGCCTCAAACGTTCGGAAATATTGTATGGTAGATATGTCAAATCCACGTCTACTAATATTCCACTTTCGTAACTATCACACTCTATGGAGTTTACAACAACACGTGGGTCGCTGTTTACTATATCACTTACATTTTTGGCTATTGCTTCTTTCATATCTTCTGTAAGTGGCTCATATATGGCGTCCCAAATAATTGTTCCAAATTCTGGATTCATCAGCTTTTCACCTTGTTTTATGTGAAAACTGTTGATAATATCTTGTTTGATCAACGAAATATCAAATAATGACTTGCTGTTGTTATCAGGGTTGACTGTGCTTATACCTTTGTATGCACGATTGGTTGTGCTAGGTTGCTTGTTCTTACCTGATGGAACTGTAATTTTTTTGTATAACTCTGCCATATCAATATTTACCTATGCGGAAAACTCCTTTTTAAACACATCTGGAGTCGTTGGTGTTGGCAACGGATTTGTTACAGTTGTTACTAAATCTCTATCAGTAACAGCAATCTTAAATGCCAACGGATTTAAATTTTCATGATGGTTCCAAGGTTCAGCTTGTGGCGACCTTTGTGAAAGAATACCAAGGGTCGTATGACCCGGTACGCGGTGCGTAGACAGAGCGGACGCGACAGCGGCCGTAGCCGCCTGCGGTCCATTCATATGGATTTCGGAAGCGGTTTCTGTATGGTTGCCTCCGCTGAGTATATCAGTTGTGGATCCAGCAGTGAGTTTGTTTGCTCCGCCTGTGTTAACATCAAAGTCTGAGGTTGTTGTGATCTTTGTGCTACCGCCTACCAATATGTTCGTGTTCTTGCTTGATTCTATCTGCACCCTGCCCTTGTTGATCTTGTCGCCAACATAATTGCCTGATGCTTTGATGCTGAGATTGGCACCTGCTTCTATTGTGATGTTTCTGTCTGCGGTAAAATTAAAATCATTTTTTGTGTGCATACTGATTGAATCTTCTGCAAATATATCAATCTTGCCATCTGAAGTTAATTCTATCCAAGCAGTTCCTCTGCTGTTGCCAATGTATATTAGGTCTTCTGTGTTGTGCAACAGTATTTGGTGTCCTGTACGTGTACGCAAACGCACCAACTCGTTGTGTGGTCTTGTGACATCACCATCTGTTTCTCCCAGGTTAACATTTGCATAATCTGGTGATTCTTCACTTGGAGATTTTTTTCTTAAAAATTTATCGTTACCATCATCAAAGACCAAACTGGTTCCGCCCAATCTTGCTTTGAATATGTTGTTGAAGTTTTCATTTGTTCCTACTCTGACCTTAGGTGATCCTGATGTTTTGTCAATAGGTCCTGGAGTTGATAATCCAAACACAGCACTAGGAACTTCACGCCTTGCACTTGAACTGGTAATACCACGTGTTTCATCTTCCAACAATCCTTGTGATTGCAACATTTCTGTGATTAATTTTTGATAAGGCTTTTTAAATTTTGTTGGATCAATGCCAGTGCCTGTTTCAATTTGTTTGTTGTATTCAGTGACTGGTAGCTTTTTGCCCTTGAGATCGTCTGGTGTGCCGTCAGTGGTAAACGTTGATGCCGCATGATCCGGAACTGAATGGTTCATGAACTTGTCGTTCACACAACCTAACCAGTAACACAGATTAGGATTTCCTTCTGCAAAAATTACCAACACCTTGGTGCCCACATCAGGTGGCACAAACCACATACCATAACTTTGTTGACCGTCCTTGTATGTGTCATTCTTGGTGCTACCAAATGATGGAGTCTGTCCAGCAAAAGGTGATAGGTATCTTGCGATGTAAACTTGTCCTTCAGCAAACGCAACGTTACCGCTGGTGTTTGTTTTAAGCAGTTGTACTGTCAATGCACCTTGATACTCTGGATCAAGATTGTTTATTACCCTTGCTTCATACGGTCCAGGTTTTGCAACAGGATTGGTAAACTTGGAATTCCTATCTATGTTGGTATTCTTTTGTGGTAAATCAGACATTACGT
>CEUM01000623.1_pt1 | contig 47046 bp, 34 predicted proteins | sample 356421 | NCBI WGS metagenome assembly CEUM01 (sample SAMEA2622716, study PRJEB7988) | marine metagenome | biome: marine biome (ENVO:00000447); feature: surface water layer (ENVO:00002042); material: "saline water (ENVO:00002010), including plankton (ENVO:xxxxxxxx)" | depth 5 m
CGCGTTCGTTCGCGTCGTTCGCGACGACGCGAACGCGCGCGTCGCGCGGTGAACCCCCGACCGAGCGCGCGATCCCGCGATTCGATTCGACGACTCGCGACGACTCGAGCACACCTCTTCACCGTCGTGCGGCGCGTCGTGGGGCACGTAAAAATTTAACCTGAGCTTTTCCGGCGTCCCCGTCGTCGTCTCCACCGCGGGCGCGGCGGCGAAACTCATCGTCGTGGACGGCGCCTCCATCGACGCGACCGTCTTCGCGGCTTCAAACTTTTCCATGAAGGCGTCGATGGAGGCTTGCGACGGGGCGGTGGAGAACGCGCGCGACGCGCGGGAGACGACGGATATCGATCGGCTCGCGCGGGCGAGCGCGCGAAGGGAGGACGCCATCGTCGTCGTCGTCGTCGTCGTGTGTCGCGCGCGCGCGGGGCGAGGGGCGGACGCGTTCGATCGGTCGGTCGCCGCGCGGCGTCCACGGTCGGGTCGAGTCGTGACTCATCGGCTCGTGTGTGTGTGTACGTGGTGTGTATGTACATCGAGGGCTTGTAGGGTACAGTATTGGGTCTGAGATTTATGTGTGTGGTGGTCCTCGAGAGGCGTTGCGAATCGGTTGGGAAATGATGTTTCACGACGATTGACGCGTCAGAAGGTTGTCGCGACGCGTTCGTTCGTTCGTTCGTTCGTTCGTTTGTTTGTTCGTTCGTTCGTTCGTTCGTTCGTTCGTTCGTTCGTTCGTCGCGTCGAGCGCGCGCGTGGGCGCCATGGAGGATGTCTCCGAAGCGGCGACCGCGTTCCTCACGGCGTTGGATACCTCGCTCGCGCGCGCGTGGCGCGAGGAGGATCGCGCGTGGAGGAGAGAGGATCGAAAATGGCGTCGTGAAGACATGGAGTTTCGCGTCGAGGAGCGGGATTGGTGGCACTTGGAGCACTTGCATCGGGAGGAGAATCGAAAGTGGCGGCGACAGGATGTCGAGCAGCGCGTGCTCGAAAACGCGAGGTGGGTTTGGAATCGATACGTGGAGAAGAATAGAAGAGACGTGGAGGAGAAGGGGGAACAATTGCGAACGACGAGTAATCTCAGCGCGCTCATCTCGGGTTTCGTCGTGGTGGCGTTGGTAGAATTTCAATTTAGCGAACCGGCGCAGGTGCCGCGACAGAGCGAGGCGCTCATCGCGGCGTACGCGGCGGCGACGGCGTGCACCGTCATCTTGATGTTGAACTCGATGGTGTTGTGTTCGTTCATGCTGAGTAATATATTGAGGAACGGTAAGACGTACGTGAGTGAGGATGAGGAGGCGGAATTTTTATACGCCTGTCGGAGATTCGCGCTGGGCTACGCGCCGGGGGACACGCCGCCGATACCCAAACGCTCGTTTGAACGGTATTGGGAGACGCGATGCGAGGCGGATTGGAGGAAAGCGTTTCGAATGTTCACGTACGGGGTGCCGATGTTTCTCACGACGCTCACGCTGAGCGCGTGGTTAAAGTTTTGGTACTCGCTCGCCGCGCGACTCATCGTCACCCTCGTCGCCGTCTTGGGCGTCGTCATCTGGTTCCAAACACAGCGCACGTGGGGTGCGCATCTCGTGAAGAGGAGTAAACGATTATTCTCAAAATCGTCCCATCTTCCACCCGAGGGTCTTCCCTTCGATTGGCACGCGCGACCGAAACACGCGGCTACGGCGTCCGAGGACGAGCTCAAATCCAACCGAGACGACGCCGAGGAGGATAACCTCTCGCACACGTCTCTCAACGACGACGCGTCCCCCGCGCGAGGCACCACCACCACCAACGACCCCAAAGACGACAACGAGCGTCCAAGCCTCAGATCCATCGCCATCGACACCGTGTCCCAACAATTTTCCATTCGCGAGAAGAATTTCCTCAAGGATTCGTCGCCGCGCGTCGTCGACGCCGCGCGACGAGAATTCGACAAGGTCGGTCTCAAATCTCCCGTCGTCGACGCCCACGACTCGAACGAGGTGTGACCGATCGCCCGCGCCGTTTTATTCCTTCATCCCGTAGCCCGTATGTAATTCTGATAGCCTCGGCGCGTTTCGCTCCCGAAAACATGAAACTAGCCGTTTTCTCACCCATCACTCGCGTCCGCCTCCCGCGTCACACCTCGCCGTATCCTCCCCGCGAGACGCGCGACGATCGAGAAGGATGAACTTAGACGTCCTCTCCCGCGGGTTTCCTCGCGTTTCGCCGTCTCTCGGCGCCGCGTTCGTCGATGAACGTCGCGACGGTTCGTCGCCCTCGACCTCGACGCCGAGCGCCATCGACCGCGCCATCGATCGCGCGCGCGCGCGAGCGACGCGCGCCGAGCGCGCGCTGCAAGAAAAAATGTCGCGCTCGATGCGGGATCTGACGAATCGGCCGCGAGTCGACGGTGAGAGCGATGCGAGGGAGAAGACGTTCGGGACGCGAACGGGCGGCGAGAGGGGATCGAAGGCGAAGACGCCGCGCGCGCGCGGTGCCGGGGGCGAAGGAGATGGACGAACGGTGAGAGACGGGCGAGAGATTTTGCGCGGTGCGCGCGAGGAGACGCGCGCGCGCGGTGAGGGGGGGAGAACGTCGTCGAGGACGTGGATCGACGACGTCGTCGTCAGGGCGACGGCGGAGGCGGAGCGCGCCGAGGCGGAGGGTGATCGACGCATGCGCGCGCGTGCGGCGAGCACGGTGGCGGCGGTGATGCGAAGTGGGATGAAGGAGGCGTCGGGGACGGGGGGCGGGGTGAGCGGAGGGGCGAGCGGAGGGTTGGATTCGGAGATGGCGGAGGCGTCGCCGCGCGGAGGCGCGAGGACGTCGTCGCCGAGGTATAAGAGATCGGACGTGGAGGCGATCGAGGCGACGATTCGGACGGATTTTGAGAATAAGGTGAAGCTCGTGCGCGAACGGGCCGAGGCGGCGGAGCGAGAGGTGGCGCAGTTGACGTCCAAGTGTCAAGAGTTGGAGAACGGGAGACGGTCGGCTCGAAACGCGCTCGCCGAGATGGCGTCGCAAAACGCCAAGTTGGTGAGCGCGTTCGCGGCGAAGAAGGATGAAGTTCGCGAGTTGAAGGAGTTGGTGGAAGCGTCGGCGGTGGACGCCGACGTCAAGGCGCAAAACATGGACTTGAAGGAGGCGTTGAGGGACGCGAGAGCCGAAGTCAGGACGGCGCGAGAATCAGAGGCGGCTCGCGTCAAGGAAGTCGAGGCGATGACTCGAGAGCTCGAGCGCTCGCGTGCTCGCGCGGGCGGCGGCGACGGCGACGCGGCGACGCTCAGAGCGAAACTGACCACGGTCGTCAAGGAGCTCGAGCTCGAGCGCGAAGCGTTTTCGGCGCAAAAAGCCGCGTGGAAGCAGGAACGCATGAAACTCGTGAGATTGGCCGCGGATTACTCGCCCTCGAGAAGGAGCGACGCCGCCACGGAAGCGAACGACGTCAAGTCATCGCCGAAAATGACGACTCCCAAAAAGCACGCGCGGTCGACGTCGCGCTCGCCGATGACGAAGCCGTCGACGGGGGCGTCGCCGCGTCGGTCTCCTCGCTCGGCGAAGAAGCACACGCTGCGTCAGCAAGCCGAGGCACTGAAAGTGCGTGGAAATCAAAACTTCCACGCGAAATCGTACGACTCAGCGCTTCAGGCGTACACGGAAGCTTTGGCGATCGCGTTCGAGGATACGGCTTTCCGCGCGGTGCTGCACGCGAACAAAGCCGCTGCGCTGCAAGCCATGGGCAAATTTTGCGACGCCGTCATGGAGTGCTGCGTGTCGCGAACGTACGACGAAGGCTACATCCGTTCTCTTCAGCGACGCGCGGACGCGTATTTATCCATGGGAGACTGGCCACAGGCGATGAAGGATCTCGAGGAGCTCGAACCGCACATGGGAGAGGATTGCGCGCTCAAACTTCGCGAGGCGAAGCGCAAGGTGAAGAACGGTTGCACGAGCTGCGAGCACTACTCGGTGCTCGGGCTGCACTCGCGGGCGACGAAAGCCGACGTCACGAAGGCGTATAAGTCGCTCGCTCTCAAGTTTCATCCAGACAAGGCGCCGAGCGACGCGGTTCGGCCCGCGTCCGAAGCGCTCTTCAAGCGCGTCGCCGAGGCATACGCCGTTTTGAAGGACACCGCCAAGCGCGCCGCGTACGACGCGTCTCTGACCGCATCGCGCATTCGTCGAACGCACTCGATGTGACCCGCGCGATGAGGACGGGGCGAGACGAACGCCACCCATTAGGACTACGCTTTAAACCTATTTATTTCATCGAAGCGAGTTGACAGCTACTCCGCCCCCGCCACAATTTTTCGCATCGCACGCGTCGAATCCCGGTGAAACCTCTTCTGCAAAAGACGCACGATCGGATACCCGATCACGCTGAGCGCGTGCGCCGGTCGACTGAACGCGTACGCCTCGTAAAACACGTCGCCATCCTCCGTCAACTCCACGGCGAACCGTTCCTCCCCCGCGAGCAAATGTCCGCCGAGCGTCCCGTGCGCGAACGAAAACCGCTTCACCGCCCTCTCGCCTCCCACCTCCACTTCCCCTCCCTCGTCCCCGTCTCGCTTTCGAAACGCCACGACGCGCAACGGATTTCGTATCCACACCCCCGCCACTCTCGCGACGACGCACACGCTGTCCCCGACCTCCGTCCCGCTCGTCCCCTCCGCGCGCGTCCACCCGAGACCAAAGTGTTCCCATCCTCTCAACGCGCGCTCCGCCCGCTCGTAACACTTCCGTCCGCGCCCGACCCGCGCGCGCGTGCGATCGACCGCCCACCGATGTTTCCCACTCGCGTCCAACCTCGCGCGCTGCGTTCGAGACCGTCTCTCGTCCCGGTCCGACGTTCCCACGAGCGCGGATGGATAATTGTGTCCCCGCGCGCGTCCGTGCTCGCACGCCGCCGCGACGTCCGCGGGCGCGGGCGGGCGAAGACCGAGAAACGGCGGGGGCATGCGCGTCGTCGATGGAAGACTTTCGGTTCGAGAGACGAGAGAGGCGTCGCGAGCTGACGCTTTCTATTTGTTGTACTTTTTCAATGACACATGTTCATTTGCTATTCCTCGCGCGAAGCGTCCATCGCGCGCCACCCTTCGTTCCTCGTCCGCTCTTCGTTCATTCCTCGTGCAAACCTTGGGTGGAGGTGGGAATGGAGGCGCCGAGGACGTCGAGCTCGAGAGCGTCTCGATCGGCGCGACGAATCGCGGCGACGGTGGCGAGGAGAAATGGACCGGCGACGAGCCATTTGAGGGCGGATTCGTAGTCGTCGTGAAACGACGTCGAGTACGCGTCCTCGGCGTCGACGCCGAGAGCATCGACGACGACGACACGAATTTCGCCTCGCGCGCGCGTCGATGGAATCGGGACGCGAACGGTGAACTTGCCGCATCGCGCGTGTGTCGCGGAGACGGTGCGCTCGAAACCGTCGAGCGTCGTCAACGAGAAACGCGCGACGTACGGAGCGTGGGACGTCACCGACGCCTTGGCGTGATCGAGCGCACGTCGATCGATGATCTCGTACGAGACGTCCACGCGCGAGCCGCGCATGACGCGGTAGTCGCGCTCGTGGAGCACGACGCCGAAGGAATCGTACCGCGAGACGTGGTCTCGCGGCGAAAAAGCCGTCGGGTGAAAGCGCGAGCCTTGCGCCTTGAACGCGTGTACGTGACCCTCCATCGTCGAGACAACGACGTCCAACGCGCCGTGACCGGCGAAGGACGTGACCAGCGGCGCGGCGTAAATCTTCTCGTCGAGATTGACGACGTACGCGCACGCCAGTTGTCCGTGCACGACGTGCACCGCGCCTTCGTGCGTCGCGACCAAGACGTCGAGGCCGGTTTTCTTTGGTCTAAGTTTCGTGAGAACCAACGGCGCGAGAATCTTATCTCCCACGTCGATTGGCCAGCGTTCGCGTCCCGCGCCGTCCCTGGCGCGAAACGCGTGCACCGCCCCGGACGTCGTCCCGACGACAATGTCTAATAATCCGTCCCCGTCAACGTCTCCGACGCTCGCGGCGACGGCTATTCTACTCTTCAAGTGTTTCTCCCACGCCTCCACTCCCGTGGATTTGAACACGGCCATCGTTCCTCGCACGTCGCACGCGATGAGTTCGATCGCGCCGTCCGCGTCCACGTCCGCGGCGACCACCTGCGCCTCCATCTGTCCTAATTTCCTCGGCCAACCGCGCATCGGCTCGCCGGACGCGCCGTCAACGACGTGTAGTACGCCCGCGTACGTCCCGATGATGATATCTCGTCTCCCATCTGTATTCAAATCGGCGAGCGTCGGCGACGCGTACGCCTTGGCCTTGAACGCCGCCGTCGCCGCGCTTCGATCCAAGACCACCGAACGCTTTGTGACTAAACTTTCGCCGTCTAATATCACCAAACCGCTCGCGGCGTACTTTGACGGGTCGACGTCGCCGTCGAAACGCACGTGAGCGTCGAAATAATACGACACCGCGAAGACGATTTCGAGTTTACCGTCGCCGTCGACGTCGCCGACGCTCGGCGAACACAACACGTGCGCGTCCACGAACACGTGACCGTCGTTGACGACGCGCAGACTCGAGTCCTTCTCTTCGGCGTCGGACGCGTCTTCGCCGACATCCCATCCGTGATCGCTTCGCGCTTCCTCCGCCGCGCTCGTCGTCGTCGTCGTCGCGTCTTCGTCCTCGCCGTCGAGCCGTCCCAACAACCTTCGCTCGCCGCCGCCCGACTCGGGCGCTCGATGCCTCGCCTCGTGCCTCCGTTCCGACTCTCGCGGATCTACGGGCGACGACTCCGGACTTTCTATCGCATCGTACCATCTCTCCTCCATCGCCAACGGCGCGAGCGTCGCTCGAGCGCGCGTCCCTCGCGCGTCGAACGCTCTGACGTCGCCGTCGAGCGACACGCTCACCCACGCGTCGCCCACTCGAACGACTCCGGCCCTCGACGACCGTCCATGTCGCGCCCCCCACGCGTTCCCCTCCAAATCCACTCCCGTACCGCCGTCGAACGCGCGCACGCGTCCGCTCGTCGTCTGCGCGACCACCGCGCCTCGACCGTCCCGCTCGACGTCGTCGGCCCACGGCGTCGCGTACACCGACGTGTGCGCCGTCGCCCGCCACGACCGCTCGAGCGAGAACGTCCCGACGTCGTCCTCGCACGTCGTCGTCGCGCGCGCGCCTCCGACGTCGTCGTCGACGTGCGTCGCGCGTCGAGCTCTGTAATCCACCGACTCGCTCGACGCGTCCGCGCGCGTCGACGACGTCGAGACGGACGCGACGAGGACGAGGACGATCGCGAGACGCACCGCGCGCGTCATGTCCGCGCGCGCGACGCGCGTTTCGCGCGCGCGACGCGCGTCGAGGTGTGCGGGCCGAACGGGCGCGCCCAATCGGAAAAGATGGGAACGCGCGGGCGCCCTCTCAGTCAACGTCGCGCTCGCCCGTCATGTCGTCCCTGGCGCAATCGAGACTGGCGGAGGAGAGGAAAAACTGGCGCAAGGACCACCCGCCGGGATTCTTCGCGCGTCCGGAGAAGACGTCCAGCGGCGAGGTGAACATGTTCAAGTGGAAATGCATCGTGCCCGGCCCCAAGGATACGCTCTGGAGCGGCGCGTTCATCCCGCTCACGATGGATTTCCCGAAGGAGTACCCGGCGAAACCGATGAAGTGTAAGTTTCCTCAGGGATTTTACCATCCCAACATATATCCGAGCGGAACGGTGTGTCTGAGCATTTTGAATGAGGACGAGGGGTGGAAACCGAGCGTGTCGGTGAAGCAAGTCTTAATGGGGATTCAGGAGTTGTTGGATAACCCGAACGAAAAATCGCCGGCGCAGAGCGAGGCGTACGCGGCGTACACGTCAGATAGGGCGAGTTACGAGCGTAGGGTGAAACTTGAGGTGAAAAAGTATCCTCCGCCGACTTAAGGCGGCGGCGCGAAGACGCGAAGACGCAGCGAGGGGATTGCGAGGGGTTACTAGCGCGACGACGACGGCAACTGCGAGTGATGGAGTTCAGAGCACGTCATGAGTCGCACTTAGCGCGCACACACGGTGAGTCCGGGAGTGCGCATTTGTTTATGAATGAAAAATGTTTCATCATGTGACAATGTTACGTTTTGCGTGTGCGCTCGGCTACAGCTTTTAGAAATAATTACTGGCCGGCTTGCGCGCGCTGCTCGGCTTGTGCGGCGCGAAGTTGCATAGCCAACTTGCTCCCGCTATCGTAAATGGAGTTCGGGTAGGCGGCGGTCGCTGAAACGCGCGGAATCTCCCCGCCACCCTTGATGAACGCGTAGTCGACGTAGAGTGGGTCGAGCTGCGCCGGGGCGACGCTCAACGGACCTCCAGTGATGCATTGATCCGTGAGTTGCTTGAGGTTCTTGATGATGGTCACGGCCGGACCGGGAGCGCGCTTACCCAAGATGCGTTGCGTCTCGTACACTTCGAGCAAACGAGCGCAGGTACCGTTTTGGCCGACAATGTCAATGCCCTTTTGCGGATCTTCGTACAGGTACGGCGCGAGAGCGGCGAGCTCGTTCGGGCCGAGACCCATGCGTCGGAACCACGTGAGCAAATCTTCGCCGTTGGCGTTGGCGAGCGGGATCAAACCTTCCGGATCCGCCGTCTCGACGTCGCGGCGACCGATGCGAATCTTCGCCCCCAAGAACGGGTTCGTGCCGATGAACAAGAATTCATAATCCTTATCCGTGCCCATCTCGGCGACGTAATCCGCTCTGAATTGCTTTCGTGCCGCGAAGTGCGGCACGATGGCGATCAAATCCGCGTACGTGATGGGTTGCGTCGTCTTCGCGTCCACAGCCTTCTTAATTTTCTCGATCGATTGGAACGCCGGTCGCAGACCTGCGTTTTCCGGACGATCAAGTTCGAATCGCACGCTCCCGTTCAAGCCGTTCTTCTTACCGACGACAAAGTACGAGCCCAAATCCGCCAGCGCGAGTCGGAAATATGAGCCGAAATCCAACTCGACATTTTCTTCGATGATCGGCGCGATGTACTGCGCGAACTCGATCTGCGCCTTCGACTTGTTCGCCCCAGTCGTGCCCCGGTATCCCTCCTCTCGAGTCAGCGGCGTCACCTCCAAGTCGGGAAGAAGAATCTCTCTCTTCGGCGGCGGCGGCTTCTCCACCAACAAATTGGAAAAGTATGCCCCGACGTCCGCTCGCGCGCTTTCCGCCCCCGCGCTCAGCGCGCTCGCGCCTCCGAAAATCGCCAACATCGCGCGTCGACGGTTCACATCGTCCGCTCGCGCGTCGACGTCCGTCGCCTCACCTCGGGCGCGCGCGACGACCGACGTCACGCGAGTCTGGCGTCCCGATCGCCCGGACGTTCGCGACGCTTTCGCGGACAAGTTGGCGCGCGCACGCGCGCGGGACGCTTCCGCGACCTGGACGTTCATCGTTCTCGACGGTGGCGTGGGGGACGCGTCTTCGAGTGACGACGGTTCGCGCGAGGCGCGGGTCTGATCAGATCGACATTATCCATTACTCGTCGAAGGACAAATATCTCTTCGTCGAGCGGTGCGGACGGTTCGATCGGTCTCGCGTTTCGCGCTCGAACGGTGGCGCGCTCGAGAGAGAGAGAGGATGAATTACTATTTTGTTTGATCGAGTTAATCTCTGTTCAATTCAAAGCTATGTGGCGTTTCGTCTATTCCGCGCTTCTCCTCCTCTCTCGGTGAAATCGCGTTCATTCCTCCTCCGTGTATTGCTCGCGAGCCTCTTGTACTTGCGCGTACACGGCTTCGCTGATGAGCGGCGCTTCGGGGATTAAACCCTGTAAAGCGTTGAAGATGGAGTATCCCAGCGCGAAGAAGGAGTTGGCAAAGATCCAGAGCTCCATCCACTCGCCCAACCAGCTCACCATGACGAAGATTGGCATGTATTGCATGATCAAGCCGCCCAACATGCAGCAAATATCGAGGAGAATGGCTTGCATGGTGCAGTAACGCACAAAGTACGGCACTTTTTCATTGCGTACGACGAGCAAGAAGAGCGCGAAGAACGTCATGAACGGAATGAACGAGTTGCCGTAGAAGAGTTGCATCGCCGGCGCGAACAAAAACATGGCGTGTTTGGCGAGCGGCAACATCTCGTACGCGCTGTGCGTGAACGCAATCGTACCCATCAACGGAATCAAGAACGGGATCACGGCGGCCAAACGCAAGTACGGTGCCGGTCGCGTCTTCCCCTCGTTCGCTTCGTCTCTCCCGAACCACAACTCTAAGAATCCCTTCCCCTTGTGCCCGCCCTCCGGCGCGCGCACCGGCATCTGAAACGAGTCCGGCACCGCATCGCTCGATGCCCGAACCTATCCTCACACGAACGAACGCATCACACGCACAAACCGTCAGTCTCCGATTCTCTCGACGCATCACCGTCTTCATCGCGTCTTCATCGCGCGTCTTCGCCGCGCGGCCGCTTTGGACTATCCAAACCCTCCGTCCGCCACGGGTTCGCCCGCGCGTCTCTCGCGCGTCTCTCTCGCCTTCGACGACGCGTCCACCCCCCGCGTCGCCGTCTCTTCGCGACGAATATTCTTTCGCACCTTGACGCCCGCTCTCGCGCCGCTCGCGACGTCGCGCGTCGTCGCCGCGCCTCGCGCCGCGCGCGCGCGAGGGTAAGCGCGGCATCGCGCGCGCGTCTCGGACGACGTCTTCGCGCCGCACGGCGCGCTCGCGCTCGCCGCGCGCGCGCTTCGGACGACGAAGGGCGCGGACATATTTCACGAACTCGGCCTCGTCGCTGTCTCGCGCGCGGGAGGCGCGCGCGGGGCTGACGCGAGGTCGACCGCGCGCGCGCGCGAACCTCGACCTCGGGCATGGGACTCCTTGGCGAGTCCTGACCCGTCGTTCGCATCGACACGACATCGAGACGAATGCAGTCTTCATCGGTCGCCCCATCGCGCGCCTCGAGACCGCCGTCATGGGCGCGTGCTGCTCGCGCGCGTCCGACGACGTCGACGGCGACGACGACCACGTCGTCGCTCGCGACGTCTCGGATGCGTTTCACGAGGCGACGTGCGACGCGTTCGTCATCGACTGGGACGAGGGCGCGACCGAGGATGCGCGCGTTCGATTTCGAGACGTCTGGCGAGCGACGGCGTCGTGCGGTGTGATCGAGCGAGAGGCGTGTGAAGATGACGCCGATCGGTTGGCCGCGCTCGGTGAGCTGGAGGCTGCGCTGTGGGTGCGCGAGCGACGGTGGGGGATGGATGCGCCCGCGGAGGAATGCGCCGAGCGGTGGCGGGATATTTACGAGCAAGCCATCGCGCTGAACGATATCGAATTAGAGGAGCATCACGACGGGTGGAAGGCGGTGGATAAAGCGGCGAAGAAGGCGGTGAAGAAGCGTCGTCAGTCGAGCGCGGAGATCGACGCGGATATCGTGATCGGGGCGAATCATAGTCGCCGAGCGTCGAGCGTGGACATGGGGAGTCGACGGACGTCGAGCGTGGATTTCGGGAGTCGACGGACGTCGAGCGTGGATTTCGGGAATCGACGGACGTTGGACACGAGCGTGCACGAGCGTTCGTCTCGTCCGAGACGGAATTCGGACACGATGGAGTGGACGGCGACCAAGTCGTCGCAGTTTCCCGAAGCGGTCAACCGCGGCGCGGTGAAGCTCGGTCGTACGACGAGTAAGCTCAACGTATTAGATTTCGGTCGAGTCGGACCGAGTCCTCGCACGTCCGAGGAGAAAACGGAGGGTCAGCGAACACCTCCCGCGGATCCTCTCGCGCCCGCGTATCGTTCGAAACAAGATGTCGAAAACGAAAAGATGGAGAGAGAGTTGGCGAGACGGTTGGCGAGCCAACAGCCCGAGGTGGGCACGCCTGAACAGGTTATAGAGATGCGGGAAACCTTCGAAGACGATCCTGATCTTGACGAACGGTTGGTGATTTATTACGGACGCTTCAAGGGTGGCACGGTGCACAGCATCAAATTGAGCGCGACTTTCGACGCGCCGCCGCATCGACTGGTCGCCGTCGCTCGCGAGTGGGATTTGATGACCAAGTGGAACGTGTACGCCATCGAAACGTGCATTCTACTCGTTCGTGGTCTCATGCACATAGTGGTGTATTCCGCGGTCTGGCTTCCGTGGCCGCTGAGCGCGCGAGACAAGATAATCGTCATCGACGCGTGTTTCGTCGGTCAACCTCCGAAGAGCGCGTACAAGCACTTGGACATCGAGAACATCGAGGAATTCGACTCCGAAGTCCCTCAATCGTGCGCGATTCTGTTGACTCGAACGAGTAAACCGGGCGACAACGTCGGTTCGGGCGCTCCGCCGAGCTCATCGAAGCGTAAACGAATCGATTTCGTCGGCAACTGCGGCATGCGCATGCGCGCGCTTCCGCCGCTTCCGGGCTCAAAGACGATTCGCACGCGAGGCGACATCGTCGTCCACGCCGACGTCAAGCTTCGATTCATCCCAGCCCCCGTCGTTCGTTTCGTCTTACGAACGATGGCGCCTTGGGTGCATCGAATGATTGATAAAATGCTCAAGTCAAACAAGTACTTCGTCGCCGAGGACTCCCTCTTCCAGCCGCGCATCGACGCCAATCCCGAGCTCTACGACATGATTCGTCGACGCTTGGGCGAAACCGAGCACGGGACGACCACCGAATAGATGACGCTCTCTCCCTCTCCATCCATCTCGCATCGCATTATGATTGTATTCTAGTCATTTCCAAACGCCGCCGCGCGCGCATCCGCGTCGACGCGACTCGCTCGATTCCCCGCACACGCGGACGCGCGTCACCATGCGTTCGCGCGCGCGCGACCCCGGCGCGTCGTATTACGACATCCTCGAGGTCTCCCCGGACGCCACCGCCGCCGAGATTCGCCGCGCGTACCGCGCCCTCGCCGTGCGTTACCACCCGGACAAGAATCCGACCGGCGGCGAGATGTTTCGACGCATCGCCGAGGCGTACGAAACTCTGAGCGACGATGATCGACGCGCGGCGTACGACGCGCGCGGGACGACGACGGCGCGTCGGACGCGCGCGTACGATGCGCCGCGAGACGCGCGCGAGGCGTTCGATTCGAGAATGTTTCGAGACCCGTTCGACGTGTTTCGACAGACATTCGGCGACGACGATTTTTTCGGCGATTCGATGTTTTCATCCTCGCGTGGCGGTGGTGTGGGGGGTGTGTTCGGTGCGTTCGGGAGAGATCCATTCTTTAGCGACGTCGGTGGCGTCTTCGGTCGTCGGCGGTCGATGTTTGACCGAGACACGTTCGCGTTCGACGGCGTCGACAATTTTTTCGGCGGAGGCGGCGGCGGCGGCGGCGGCGCGCGCGCGTCGTGGTCGAGTTCGACGACGACGACGACGACGATCGACGCGAACGGTGTTCGACGAACGCGAACGGTGAAGAGACGGACGCTCCCGGACGGAAGCGTCGTGGAGACGGAGACGACGGCGCGCGGTGGAGGAGAGTTCATCGACGACGGCGACGACGGGCGCGGAGTCGCGGCGCGTCGTCGGAGCGCGTGGTGACGCGACCAACGAACGTCGCGCGCGGGCGATGACGCGTCGCGCGCGTCACAATTGTACACGAAGAATAGAAAAAAAGAAAGAATTGAATCGACATTGTTACATTGGCGAGCGCCGACGCTACGCGTCCTCGTAGTGACAGACCACCTCCTTCGCCAATCGTCGCACGGTGTCCAATTCGCGACTCTTCACCTCCAACGCCCGTCGCAGATGCCCCACCTCTTCCTCGCGCGCTCGTCTCGCCGCCTCTCGCTCGCGCGTCCACGCCTCGCGTCCCGCGTCGTACGCCTTCGACACCTCTCGCACGCCTCGCTCGAGCGCCCGAATCTTCGCCTCGGCGCGACGCATCTCCCTCCCTCGCATCGCTCCCACGACGTCGCGCTCGCGCTCCGCGTCCTCCGCCGCCGTCGCCCGCTCGCGCAGACGCGTCGCCTCCGCCGTCACCGCCTCGAGTCGTCGTTGGAGCGCATCCGAGGCACTCGCCTGGGTTCGCAACTCGTCGCGCATGCGATCGTGTCTGGCCACGATTCGTTTCACCGACCGCTCCATCCTCGCCTGGGCGCGCCCCTCCGCCTCGCGGCTCGCCTCTCTCTCGCGCGCGTTCGATTCTTCGAGAATCTCTCCAATCTTCACCGCGCGCTCGCGCCGCTCGTGCGCTCGCTCGCGCTCCATCTGACGCGTCAATCGCGAAATTTCCTCGCGCGCGCGCGCGAGCGCGTCGCGATCGCGCCGTCGGTCCATCTCCTCGCGCTCCCGTCGTCGCGCGTCGTCCTCGCCCTCGTCCGCGGACGCCGCGGACGATGCGGGCGATGCCTTCGAATTATTCTTTTTCCCCGCCTCCTCCTCCGCGACGAGTCGTCGACGAAGCGCGTCGTTTTCGAGCGTCAATCGCGCGACGACTCGTCTCGCCTCCTCGCACGCATCCACCGCGTACGACGCGATGACGGTGGGTGAAGACGCGTCGTCGTCCACATCACGCGAAGACGCCGCCGCCGCCGCCGCCGACGACGACGAATGAGAAAAAGACGCCGACGCCGACGCCGACGCCGCGCCGCGTTCGATCGTCATCGCGCCCGTTCGCCCGTCTCCATCTCCCGTCGTCGGTTCGAGTCAATCGACGCGCGATTGACCGCACTCGACGCCACCCGCCGCGCGGACGCGCGCGTCCATACATTCCACGCCACGACGCCCATCCACCTCGGTGTCGACTCTTTATGGTACTATCTGTAGTCCCGCTGCCGCGAAATTGTAGTAGATGGGTGTTACGCGCGCGCTCTGACCGCGTCGAGTCTGCACTCCGTTGCTTGTCGACGAGCGTCGGAACGCACGGGCGAGATGACGCCGGTCGCGAACGACGCGCGCGATCTCAGTGCGAACGGGTCGACCCCACTCCTCGAGGGCGCGACGAGACGACGACGACTCGAGCGCGCGTCCGGACGGTCGGTCGCTGCAATCGCTGCAATTTTTGGCGCCTGCGCGGCGTGCCTCCTCGTCCTCGGTACGGCGGTCCATCGACGGGGGCGCGTGCCATCGCTCCAAATGGCGATAGATACCGCCGGCATCGATGGGCCGACGGATCCAACAGATGGCTCGCTGCCGACGCGCGTGCCATCGCTCCGAATGGCGATAGATACCGCCGGCATCGATGGGCCGACGGATCCAACGGATGGCTCGCTGCCGACGGGCGGGCCGGTGTTTCGCCTGCACTTTGCGTGCTCGCCGCTGAATTACGTGACGGACAAGTTCAATCCGGGCGCGTGGACTGGCGCCGTGGGGGCGCGTGTGGTGACGAAGGGTATGTCATCGGACTTCTTGTTCGAGTCTGGCGTAGAGATGGCGGAGATCGGATGCGGTGCGTACGAGTTGTTGCACGTGTCCATCGCGAAGGGCGAGGAGTTCGGCTTCTTTGTCTATCCGAAGGGTCAGGAGGGCTCTGATGAGAAGACGATCTCCGATATCGGTTGCGAACACGCTGGTTCGAGTAAATGCCCGGCCTTCGCTGTGCCCGCCGCCGCTATTGGTATGGAAGCATGTACGAAAAATACCACAGCCGGTGAGGACACTTTTTTCAATCGAGTGTACGATGGCGTGACGGTTGATTACACCTGGGGATCGTGTGATAACTCTTGCGTGCAGGCGCATCCAACAGGATGCGTTGCTGACCCCGTGCCGGCGAGCGATCTGCCACACCAGGATCAACCTGACATTCCAGTGCCGGCGCGTGGCGTGACCATACCCGCCTTCCCGAAGCTCGGAGCGAATCACAGGCAAGCCTTCAGGTTTTGGAGAATCCGCTACTTGAATGATGATCTAAGCTCGTGCTGCGTGTTAATGCACGATGTGCAGTTTTTCACGGACAAGTCAAACTACATCGCGGGCATGACACAAAACAGGACTGAAGGACATGCGTATTCTGGCTCGGCGCCGCTGAGCGGTTTGTGCTTCGAAAGCGACCAGCACTATTCTTATACTAGTTGCACCGGCGCATTCGATTATGATCCAGTGACGACATACTGGCGGGCGAAGCAAGATTCTACGGGCAATGAACCAGGTAGTCTTGGTCGGTGGAAACGTCTCACTTGGTCCTACGTCGGCCTAGAGTTGCCGCAAGCAAAGAACGTTCAACACGTGCGCATCAACAACGGAATTTGGGGCGGTGCACAAACCTTCTCGCAAACAGGTCCCGGTGTCCTCGTCGTCGAGTGTTCTGATGACGGCGATAACTGGTACGAATGGAGCGGCGGTCGCCTTACTGTGGAGGACAAATCTATCTACCGCACGGATTACTCCAACTCGTTCTTCTGGGAAGACATCGTTAAATAAGCCGTCGTCGGCAAATACTATCCGCTGATAGTCTGCACGTGCACCTGTCTTCCTTTGCCTGTTTTGTGAGCCATCGCTCCAAATTTGAAGATGGCGTATCTTATCGCGACAGCCTCCTTCGCAGAGAGGCGGAAACTCAGGGCGGTAATGGTGCGACGGCATTTTTGGCGCTGTCGTGCGAGTCGACGAGTCACGCGGCCATTACGCCATCGAGGAAACAAGAACGCAAGAAACTTTACAAATCTCTTTTTTTTACCTTTTTTGCTTTTTTGTCATATGATTTAATGAAGCCATACGTCAACGTCAAGCGTTCCCCGCGCTACTTGGTGGCGCAGATGAATGAAAATCTCCGCATACAGTAGCAGAAATGCGTACCAAGAAAGTACCAGGCTTGGAGATTAAAGTGCCCTCCGGTAACGCCTTTGCGTTTAACACCGACCCGATGATGTTCAAGTCCCACCAAAGTTGTTTAGTCATCGGCAAAAGAGGAAGCGGCAAATCAGTCATAGCCGTCAATATCATTGAAAGGATGAAATACGACAGGCTCTTCATAGTGTCACCGACCATTCAGAGCAACAAAGCACTCTTGGACAGGCTAAAGATTGACCCAGATGATATCTACGATCCCGATGACCTGGAAGCACTGGATGACATTAAGCGCAAGATTGACGAGGAACGTGACCTCTACGAGAAGTACCTGGCTGATATGAAGAAGTACAAAGAGTTCATGAAGAAATTAAACTCAGATAACCCAATCTTCCGCATTCCAGATGAAGTCTTGCTCATGTTTTACCAAAACGGCACGTTCCAAAAACCTCGGCACAAATGGGGGGGACGCAGACCTCACATGGCGGTGTTATTTGACGATGTGATGGGAAGTCTCTTATTTACCAAAGGCATACGGAAGCTCAATAAGATGACCATCTTTCACAGACACCTCGGGCAATTAGTAGTAGATAGTACAATCATAAATACGCTCCCTCCACCACATCCTCATAGAGCACGACGCTGACGACGATGTCGACGCGGATGACGATGCCCACCCACGCGTCCTCGAATCACCACCCTCGAATCAGTCCCCCCGGCCCGACGGCACGCAATTTTGAATTTGAAATCATCTTCTCGACGACGACGACGAGCGACGGGGACGACGAGCGACGCGCGCGCGCGTCATCATGGCGCGCGGTGGACGACGAACGTCTTCGCGACGACCGGTATCGTCGCGCGTTCGCGCGCGCGATGTCGCGAACGGCGAGAGTGACGGTGGTGACGAAAAGGGCGCGACGGCGACGAAGAGACGCGGCCGCGGCGGGACGACGGGGAAGAGCCGGGGACACGCCGGCGCGCGCGCTCGATCGCACGCGGCGTCCGCGAATGGGACGGCGACGACGACGACCGCGCGCGCGTTCGCGGACGGGAAGATCGGGGGACCGACGCGGAAGAGCGCCAAGGGTGGATGGACGCCCGAGGAGGTGCGCATTTGAAATTTTGAAATTCCGCGAGACGACGCGAAGGAGGCGAGGGGGAACGGGAGGACTGGGGGGGGGTGACGCGCGCGTGGATCGATCGAGTGAACGCGTGATTGATTGATTGCGTGACGCGTGATTCGTGCGTGAATGCTGGGGGGTGACTGACAAGCGTTCGTTCGCGGCGTGTAGGATGAGTTGTTGCGTCAGGCGGTGCAAGTGTACGGAGGGAAGAATTGGAAGAAGATTGGTACGTTTTTTTTTGGTGATGTTTTGAAATCGCGCGAGATGGACTCGAGGGAGGGAGAGCGAGAGAATGAGGGAGAGTGACGGTGTGCGCGCGTATGGGGTCTCGATCGACGCGCGGTGGTGAGGGGAGACGATGACTGACGCGCGGTTTTGATTTTGCGTCTTCGCGTAGCCGTGTACTTTAGCGACAGTCGCACCGACGTGCAGTGTCTGCACCGATGGCAAAAGGTGCTCAATCCTGAGCTCGTCAAGGGACCGTGGACGCCCGAGGAGGACGCGCGAATCATCAAGCTCGTCACCGCGCTCGGTCCGAAACGATGGTCGAGAATCGCGGATGAACTCCCGGGGCGAATCGGAAAGCAGTGTCGCGAGAGATGGTACAATCATCTCGATCCGGAGATTAAACGCGAAGAGTGGAGCGTCGAGGAGGATCGACAGCTTATCGTCGCGCACGCCGAGTACGGGAACCGATGGGCGGAGATTGCAAAATCGTTCAAGGGACGGACGGATAACGCGATTAAAAATCATTGGAACTCGACGTTAAAGCGTAAGGTGGACCAGGCGCTGAGTCAAGGGTTACCCGCGCTCGCGGCGGCGGAGCAAGGCGCCGAGGCGCGCGCTAGGGCGGCGGCGAAGAATCACGCCGGGAAGAAGAACACGCGCAAAGCGACGGCGTTGCCAGGGGCGACGCGCGCGGCGCACGCGGCGATGTACCATAATCAACATCTTGACGTCGCCGGCGATCACTTCAAGAGGAGAAAATCCGCCGATGCGGCGGGCGGCGCGGGGGCGAGCATGTTCGACGCGCCGGCGTTGGAGAGCGACGACGACGCGCCGCCGTCCGGCGATCCGCGTCGTACTCCGAGCGCCATCGACGCCAACATGTTTGCGTCTCCATACTCTGATGTGCATGTGAACGCGTCGAGCGGAAGTCCGTTCAGAGTGAGCTCCATCTTTTCTGATTTCACCAACACGGCGAATAACACGCCCATGGTGACGACGTCGCCCGTGCTCGAGAAGGCGGTTATCACGCCCGAGGGAGCCTACCACGGCATCGGCGTCACGTCGCCGACCAAGTCCGTCCTCCCGTCGGGCGTCGCCATGGCCGCCATGGAAGGTTTGGATAGCGTCTCGAAGACGCGTCGTCAAGTGAGTTTTCCCTCGGGCAACGCGCTCGAGACGACGTCGTCGATTCAGATGCCCAAGATGCCGGGAATCAACTCGATCGAAGATTTGCAAGCCTTCGTGTCTCCGGATAAACCGAGACGGTCGAAAAATACGCGTCTTTCGCACCTCTTCCGCAGAGGCGATCAAGAAAATAAAATGCCGGACGATTCCACGGGCGTCGCGCGCAACGTCGACGCGGTGGATTTGATGCGCGCCGTGAATCGCACCAACGTGAACATGTACGAACAAGCCGAGGAACTCTTGCGAGGCGTCGACGCTGCGGATGTCGCCGCCTTGGCTGGCGCGGGGTGCGGGACACCCACGCGGTCGAAGAAACTTCCCGAACAGGTGACGGCCCCGTTCTCACCCTCTATGTATCTTCGATAGCGTAGTCTTGTCCCCGTAGCCCGCGACTAGTCCTCCCCTCAAGCTTTTCCTCAAGCTTGTCTTGTAATTTTCACTCCTGTTTCAACCACAAAACGTTGGCACAGACCTCGCTTGCGCCGTCTCGCGTCGGAACCGGGCGCGACGTCGACGAACCTCCCGCCTCGAATCGTCACCGCGCTTGGCGTGCGCGTTGCGTCCTCCAAATCCGTGAGACACCCGGCGAAACAGACGATGTTGTCGTCTCTCTCGAGTCGAAACCGAACGTCGTTCCGGACGTCGACGCTGTCGAAGGATACGTTCGCGTCGAGAGAGAATCCGTACGCGCACTCCAGTCGACGTAAAAACGCCGGAATGCACGAGTGTCCGATGCGCGCGAGTCGAAAATCGGTCGAAGACGCCGGGTGCGCGCGACACTTTGCTAAGTCTTCGCCCTCGAGACGCGCCGTCGCGCGCGTTCGATGCGCGTTCGTATGCACGACCCACGCGTTTCTCGTCGAATGAAATTCGAAACCGATCGCAGCAAGTTCGGTGATCCACGCGATTTTGTTGAATCCGTACGCGACAAAACTCTCGTCGAAATCGATCGCCTCGTCCGCGCGTAACACGACGTACGGTTCAAAGTACCAAGGATGTCTGTCGTTCGCGGCGCGATCGAAGACTCGGTACGTGCCCTCGGAGTTGTCCTCCCAAAACGCGGTGTAATTCGTCGGACCGTGCGCGACACTCCAATACTTGGTCTGAAACCCACTCGCGAGTCGTCGCTCGTACACAAGTCGGCGAAGTTTTTCCTTGGTACTGTACGGGAGCGTCAGATTGAGCGCACGCGCGTCGACGTCGTCGACGCGGCTCGAACTTTGATCGCGCTTCACGAGCATCTCGAACAATCGCATGGGCGACGACGACGCGTCCAAATCTTCTACCAATGCGTCCACGTCGTAATAGTTCTGAAACAAACCGTTTTGAGCGTGCCGCTTCTCCGACAGACGCGCGCGAAGAATCTCGTCTCGCTTGACGTTGAGTCTCCTGGACCAGATGGCGTGAAGCTCAAACGCCGGAATGACGAGCGCTCGACGCGCGCCGGGCGTCAACACGCGACGCACGTCGGCGAGAAAAGTAGATTTTGGAACAGTGGTGAACACTTCAAAATCAACGTCGTGCACTAACACGTACCTCGCGTTCAATTTCTCGACGCATTTCGCCTTGGCGACGTTTCTCAGGTAATTGACGGGAAATCGAGCGCCCGCTCGAAATTCTGGTAAATCTTCCACCACGGTGATCACCACGCGATCCCGATCGCCCTCCAAGTCCCCGAGTAACTTGGCCAAGGACACAACCTCCCTCGCATCGCTCACGTTGGCCAAGACGGCGACGGAAATCGTCCCTTCCCACGTCGACGCCAATCTCGGCAACGCCGCTCTCGCGCGCTCCGTCGTCGACGGCGAATACACACACACATCCTCCATCCGCACCCTCCCACTCGCCCCGCTCGCGCTCTCGACCGTCTCGACCGCTCTCGCGCCCTCGAACGGCCTCCCCGTTCCCATCCACCACCGAACGCACGTCGTCGCCGCTGCCGCGACCGCCGCGCACGCCGACAGACTCGCCGCGACGCTCCTCCTTCTCCAACCCGCGCGACCTCTTTTACGCGATCGGCGCGCGCGCGCGCGCGCAATGAGGTCATCGAGAGAGTGCATGCTCGTCATCTCGCGTCGCGTCGCCTGGCGACGGTCGCCGTCGTCGTCGTCGCGCGTCGCCTCGTGCCGCGAATGTCTCGGCCTTCGAGATACCAAACGTCGGCTTTGTCACAGATGGGTGTAAAGTGTCTACAGTACACTACGACGAGTCGTGACCAGCGGGGCACGGGGGTCCACTTTTGGGGGATCCACGCCCGCGCGTCTCCTATCCGGCATCACACGTCGATCCGAGCGCGCTGATCTCGACCGCGCGCCGTATCACGCGCGTACGACTTTCGTCCACCTCGCCTCGCGTCTTTCGCGCGCGAATTCGACCGCCGCGCGCCGCGCGACGTCGGTTTTCGTTTTCGGATTCGCGAGTTCGTTGGTAGATCTGAACGCGCGCGCTGTTTCGTGACGTCGCGCGCGCGTGAGACGGTTTCGGACGCGCGCGAGCGTCTCGAGACGTCGAACGGACATCGCCCGAGCGTTCGGATTCGTGAGCGGTGCGCGCGCATGGCGTCGACGGGTTCGGAGATGATGGACGCGACGACGTCGCGAGACGGGCGCGGGAGCGAGACGTCGGACGAGTTTCAAGACGCCGTGGACGCCATCAACGTCGTCGATGGACGCGGAGACGTCGCTCGGACGATGATGCGAAGCAGTGAGGACGACGCCTGCGCGATGGAGTGCGGGAACGCGGGCGGTGCGCGGGATGGGACGACGGTGTCGAGGGACGCGAGTCCGAGCGCCGAGGCGAGGGACGCGCGAGGGAAGGATGTTGACGGAGAGGATGGGAAGTGCGGGACGAATGGGCCGCAGTTGGAGGTTCCGGCGCACTTTCAGTGTCCGATCACGATGGAGTTGATGCAAGATCCGGTGATGATCGCGACGGGGCACACGTACGATAGACCGGCAATTCAGCGCTGGCTCGATCAGGGTCATCGAACGTGTCCGGTGACGGGGGCGCGATTGCGTCACTTTGAGTTCATTCCGAACATGGCCATTCGCACGGCGATTCAAACGTGGGCGCCGCCAGAGATAGCCACGCTCAGACCGCTGGCGCCTCTGCACGATAAAGCCGTGGTGGACATTCACAGACAGAATAGCGACTTTGCCGGTTTGCCCATGGCTGAGGTCGGTTTGAGCAACGCGGTCGCTTCGAACGGGGGAGAAGCGAATGAAGAAGGTGGTTCCGATCAACACTCCGTGTATACTATTGCAGAAGGTCACGATGAGATTGTTTGGGGCGTGGATACCACCGCTACGACGCTGTTTAGCGCGTCGGCGGACAAAACCATTCGCGCGTGGGATATCGCAAGCAGACGGTGCGTGCAAGTGTTGGAAGAACACACGCGCCCGGTCTTGTGCCTCGCGGTGTGCGTCAAGCACGATAAACTATTTAGTGGTTCGTACGACTGTACCGTTCGCGTGTGGAACTTGAGCACGTACCGTCGTATCACCTTTCTCCAAGGGCACACCGATGCGGTGCGAGCGCTGCAAGTGTACAACGACACGACCCTGTACACGGCCTCGTACGACAACACCATTCGGGCGTACGACATCGAATCTTTAGAGTTACTCAAAGTGCTTCGCGGTCACAACGGGCCGGTTCGCACGCTGGTGACGGTGAACGATTATGTTTTTAGCGGCTCGTACGACAGAACGGTTCGCGTGTGGCCGGCGTACTCGGCGGACGTCGGTCCGTCGGCCGGTCAAGATTTGGTGAAAACCTTGAAAGGTCACCGCGATGCAGTTCGTGCATTAAGCTGTTTCCCTCGTCGTCTCGCGACGTCGAGCAATCGTTCGATTGGGCCATTCGTGTTTAGCGGCTCAGACGACACGAACGTTCGCGTGTGGAACGCGGCGACGTTTGAGTGCGTCCACGAGCTCAAGGGTCACGTGGATAACGTTCGCGTTTTGACGGTCGATGACAGACACCTTTACAGCGGTTCATGGGACAAGACAATTCGAGTCTGGGATTTAGAAACCTTTAGTTGCAAGCACATCATCAACGGACATAGTGAAGCCGTTTTGGCGCTCTGCGTCATGGGCGGCCACTTAGTCTCTGGCTCTTACGACACAACTGTGAGGATTTGGGGCGTACAGCCAGAGACAGAGTTCGAGTGCGTCGGAGTGTTTGGCGCTCACAACGACGCCGTGCGCGTGTTGACGAGCGCGGGTCGAAACGCGACGACTGTTTTTAGCGGTTCTTACGACGGTTCCATCGGCTTTTGGCGTCTACCGATCGCAGATCCGCGCGACTGGCCACCGAGTCGGTCGGTCGCACAAGGTTGGGTTTGAGATGCGTCTAGAAGAGTTGAACAAACTACGATCTAGCGCGCGACGCTCGCCGAAGCGTTCGGTTGCTGTTATAACACTTTTCCAGCTTTTGCTAATCGATTCTCCGCAGCGTGTTCATGTACGTGTACCTACTAAACGCGACGAATAATTTCCGATACCACACAAACTGCGATTTGTGTAGACGAACCGCGCGCAACACCTCGAGCGGCGACGGACTCGGCACGAAGACTCTCCTCGAATCCATCAAACACTCGACGTAGGACGCGAACCAATCCACGGCGCCGCTAAACTTTCGCGCGATATTCGTCGTCTCCAACACCCACACTTGCGGACATTTCCCCACATCGGACGCCTTGACGACGCTGTTTTTACGTTCCTCAATCCATTGCCTCGCGCCTCGGTGCGTACCGACGTGATTCGCGTGTCCCGACACCCCGCCCGCGTCAAAGGTGACGACGTAATCAAACGTCGCCGGCGCCCCCTCCGTGTACGCGTCCAACACCGCCATCACCGTCTTCGCCGGCCACTCGCGATCCATCCCGTCCCGTAAATCATCCGTCTCCACGACGCACATCCCCTCCAATCCAAAAAATTCCTTGACGCGCAACAGTTCCTTTTTTCTCGTCTCCCCGTCCCCACCCTCGCCGCCGTCGCTCAGACACACGAGATGCGTCTCCACGTTCGCCCGTTTCAGCGCCTGCACCGTGGGCGCGAAAAAGTACGATTCATCGTCCGGGTGCGCGATCAACACGAGCGCCGCGCGTCGCCCTCCATCCTCCGTTTTCACGGACGACGACGATGACGATGAAAAAGGATCTCTCGTCGTCGACACCGCGCGAAGCGCCGCGAGCGACGCGGCGAACGCGGAGACGGCGAACGCGACGCCCGCGATGACGGTGGTGGCCGCGCGCGCGCCGTCCTCCGACATGTCCGAGCCGAGACGCGCGTCGTCGTCTCGCGCGGTCGTGTCATATGATTCGATTCATCACATTCATTCATCACATGCATCTTTTTCATCGACGAGGCGGCGAAATCGCGAGGGAACGGAACGGTGCGCGGTCGTCACGCGATGGCCGTCTTCATCGCGCGCATCTGACGAAAGATTGCCTCTTGTAAGAACTCGTCCGGGATGTAGGAGTCCGGATCGTCCATGGATGCGCACTCGGGATCGGCGGGATCCGGCGCGTAGACGAATTCGGCGGCGGCGTCGTAGAGCGAGGCGAGGTACGGGTGCGCCAACGCGTCGTCGACGCTTATGCGACGCTGTGGATTGAAGACGAGCATGCGCTCGAGTAAATCCACGGCGAGTGGATTGGCGCTCGGATAGAGCGTGGAAAAGTCAATCTTTGGTTTGTGAGGAAGACTGGCGACGTACTTTCGCGCGTACGGCGAGGAGATGTAGGCGACGTCCTCGTCGCTCGGCGACCCGAGCGTCTCGATGATGAGACGCATCTGGTGGATGAAATCTTTCCCGGGAAAGATGGGTTTTCGATCGATGATCTCGGCGAGTATGCATCCGACGGACCACACGTCGATGGACGCGGCGTACTCTTCAGAGTTTAACAAGAGCTCGGGCGCGCGGTACCATCGCGTGACGACGTACGACGTCATCATCGCACCGCGCTCCACCATGCTTCGAGCCAGACCGAAATCGCATATGCATAAATCACAGTTGGCGTTGAGCAAAATGTTGCTCGGTTTTAAATCTCTGTGCAACACTTTGGCGCTGTGCACGTACTTTAATCCTCGCAAGATTTGATAGGCAAAGTATTGACAGTGCTCGTCGAGGAGCGTCTGTTTGCTTCGAATGATTTGATGTAAATCCGTGTCCATGAGTTCGTACACCAGATACACGTCGTCCGTGAGACCGCACTCGTTCACGGGCATCATGATGTCCAACAGTTTGATGACGTTTTCGTGATTTAAACGTCGAAGCAGGTGCACCTCGCGGAGCGCGCGTCTCGCCTCGACGGGTGAATCGAAACAATTTGTCAACTTTTTGATCGCCACCGTCTCGTGTTCGCCTCGTCTCGCGCGAACGTGATCTCGCGCCGAGCACACCACGCCGTAAGCGCCTCTTCCGATCATCTTCATCGGCTCGTACCGCCCGTCGATGTCGAACGCGTGTCGTCCCAACCACACGCGCCGCTGCGTGAAATCACCCGTCGGTTCGTCTTCCTTACTGTTTACCCATACCGAAGATCGCTGACCATGACCATCCGACCGCGCGCGCGCCTCCGCGCCCCCGTCGCGCGCGCCGACGCGCGAGCGCGCTCTCGTGACGTCATCCCCGTTCCCTCGTCGCGTCGTCGCGCGCGATGGGTCGCCTCGAGGTGCCTCACCGATCGCGTTCGCGTGGAGTCCGCGTCCATATCTACCGTCGCCATCGCGTCTCGTCTCGCCCCCCAGCGCCCGTCCCGCGACGTCGAACGCTCGACCGGTCGTCGCTAAATATTCATTCCGACCGCGCGCACGCGTGCGCACCGCGTCCTCGACCTCGCGCGCGTCCCTCCGTCGCCCGCAACTCGCGCGCTGAGACATCGATCGCGTCTTCGCTCGCGTGGAGTTGACGCGCTCGCGCGCGCCCACGCGACCGCTCGCGCACGCTCGCGCACGCGCGCGCGCCTCGAAATATTTTCTCCGTTAGATTCGCGCGCTCGGTCGGTGGCCCTCGGTGGTCGTGTGGTCGGTGTGCCCCGCGACGCGTCGGGGCGGGCGCGCGCTCAAAAGTGACCGACTTCCGCAGAGTTGGTCCGTCGGCGCGCGCGACTCGTGCGAGCGTCGCGAGCGCCATGCGCACGATGGTTCGCGTGAAACGAAAACGCGATCGCGCGTCCGCGTTGTCGCTCGTGCTGGAGATCGAATCGTCGGCGCGCGGGAGCGGTCGGAACGGTCTCGGAGACGGCACGGGAACGAATGGGAACGACGACGAGGACGACGCGCGCGCGGCGATGCGACGACGCGCGTCGGCGCTCGCGAGCGCTCTAGACGCGGTGCTCGAGGGTGGATCGACGGCGACGCCGTACGGGGCGGAAGCGCGCGATGAGGGGAGACCGAGGGGGAAGAGAAGGAAGAGGTGCGCGCGCGTCGCCGCGGGCGTGACGCGAGGCGACGACCGAGCGGCGGATGTCGACGCGGTTCCGGACGACGGAGGACGGAAACGCGAGCGCGCGAAAGTTGACGTTAATGCTGACGTGTACGGCGCGGCGAAGCGGTTGGCGCTGGGAGGCGAGGGTGGTGGGGCGTACAGGGTGGTGGACGTGCTCGTCGACTCGAACGGGGACGCGCACGCGGGAGAGGAAGACATCAAGCGCGCGGAGGAGGCGGAGGCGGTGTTGATGTGTAATTACGCGCCCATGGTTCGGGAGTACCTGGCGAAGACGACGGGGGAGGTGCCCCAGGGTTTGGGTGAGAGGGAGGCGAAGGAGGCGAAGGAGGCGAAGGAGGCGGGCGACGACTGGGTCTACGACGTGTACGTGATGGACGACGACGACAACGTCGAGGACGACGACGAGGGCGATGAGACGACGCCGGTAATTCGAGTGAAGGACCTGTCGGACGCGTTCGATTGGGAGGAGAACGTGGAGAGCGATTACGGAGACTCGGACAGCAATGCGGAGGATTACTTTGAAAACGATTACCCGGACACCGAGGAGACGGAGTCCGAACGCTGGTGGAGCGACGATTCTTTCGACAGCGACGACGGCGAGCGTCGCATGGAGGATTACCATTAGGGTGTGAAATGTGCCGCTAGTCGTCAACGCGCTTTTGCATGTAGTCTAAACTAGGAATTTAAAGTTTTTATTTCTCCTCCACCGTTGATGCCTGTTCCGCGCGCTCCTCTGCCGCTTTCTTCGCCCCGGGCGCGGTGTGCGTGTCCAACCACTCGCTGGTTTCGGCGAGCATGTGATTGATGCTCTCTTTCGCTCGGTACCCGTGCGACTCGTGCGGTAAGATGACGAGTTTCACTTCCGCGCCGTTACCCTTGAGCGCGGCGAAGAAACGTTCCGATTGCATGAGGTGCGTGCCGCTGTTGGTGTCTTCTTCACCGTGAATCAACAGGATGGGCTTTTTAATTTTATGAGCGTTCATAAACGGACTCATGGCGTTGTACGTCTCCTGCGCTTCCCACATCGTGCGCTCTTCGGACTGAAATCCGAACGGCGTGAGCGTGCGGTTGTACGCGCCGCTTCGAGCAATGGCGCACGCGAATAAATCCGGTGCGTGCGCGAGGAGATTGGCCGCCATGAACGCGCCATAGGAGTGACCACCGACTGCAATTCTCTCCGGATCGGCCACACCTCGCTGCACGACCGCGTTGACAGCCGCACGCGCGCCGGAAACGAGTTGTTCCACGTACGTGTCGTTCGGCTCGATGCCTTCGCCTTCACCAATGATCGGCAAGGCGGGCCCATCCAGAATCGCATAGCCGCGAGCGAGCCACACCAGCGCACTCGATGGACCGATGCCGGTGAAACGGTAAGGAGAATCGCGGAGTTGCGACGCCGCTTCCTTGGATTTGAATTCGCGTGGATACGCCCACATGAGCAAAGGGAGCGGTCCATCGCGTTCGGCGTCATACCCTGGTGGCGTGTACAGAGTGCCGTTCAACTCGACGCCGTCATCGCGTTTGTACTTGATGATTTCTTTCGGTAGCGTTTTGAGTCGAGGATGCGGGTGCGGGAAATCGGAAATTCTCGTCTCCTTGCCCGGCGTTCCGTCGGCATTCATCTGAAGAGAAAAGTATTGTGAGTTTTCCGAGGGGCTCTCTCTCGAGAAGAGCAACCGCATGTTTTCTAACGTGATGGGGGCCTTGGCGGCGCCACCGTAGTCGCTTATCAAGCTTCCGGGGTGCTCAAGGTACGGTGGTTTGCTCTCCCATAATCTATGCTTTTTGCCGGTGTCGACGTCGAATAAATCGATGAACGGTTTGTCGCCCTCGGGATTCGCGCCTTCACCCTCCAAGAGAAGTTTCACGCCCGGACCGGTGGGTTTACCTTCGCCCAAAGGCGTCGGACCGACGACACGAGCTAAGACGTAGGATCCGTTCTCTTCTCGACGCGTGACGAACGAGCCCGGCGCGCTGTAACTGTCTTCGTAGTTTCGTTCCCACAGCATGCGCTTGGTGGCGTTTGGATCCTCATCTCCCGGAGACGTGGCCCACACACGCGACGTACGCGTCTTGTACCAACTCTCGTACAACAACGACAAGTCGTCGCCACCCCACGCGACGCCACCGTACCGAAAATCTGTTTGAAACATCACCTTTGGCGTCGCCGAGGGATCAACGCTCATGTCGACGGAATACGTCACATCGCGTGGGGACACGTCATTTCTCGGGTCTCCCTCGTCTTGCGCTTCCGTCCAATACAACGACGCGTCTTTATCCGAGCGCCAGTTCACGGCTCGAGGTCCTTGACGCGTCGCGTTGTGCACGATCGGTATGTTCTCCGCCAGAGGCAAATCCGCCACCTCACGCACGACGTCGCCATTCGATTTTGCCACCCACACCTTTTTTGGGAACCGTCCGCACGGCACCGAATACGAGTACGGACGTTGAATCGTCTCGACGATGACGAATTTCCCATCCGGCGACGGATCGACGCGGGTGTGAATCTTCGGTGTCGCGTCACCCCACGGTTTCGTCGACCCGTCGTTGACGTTCACCGCCACGAGTTCGGATTTGCAATAATAATCGAATAAATCCGCATCGTGCGAATCCTTCAATAAATCCGCGTACGTGCGCGCCTGCGCGACGTTTCCACCGCGATTCGTTTGCACTCGAGGCCCGAACGGCGTTTGCGGTCGCTTCGGCGCCTCCTTCGGGCGATTTTCCGGAATACAATTCGCCACAATGGTTTCGTCGTTCAACCAACTGTACGATTCAAAGATTGTGTTCAACCCGCGATCCGGTAACAGCACGCGACACTGTAACGTCTTCGCACACGCGATCCACAGCGTCAGAGGCCCGCGTTCCGGTTGTCCAGGTTCCCCACTCGACCGCGTCGTGAACGCAATCTTCGTCCCGTCCGGCGACCAACTCACGTAATTCAACAACGCCCCCTCCGGCGCGCCCTCAAAATCCACGCTCACCCCGATCTCCTCCTCCCTCGTCGGCAACGCCCCGACGCTCAGTTTCGTCTGATGTCCCATGCGACTCGACGAATTTTGTTCCCCGTCCACTCTGACCCCGGCCAACTTGACCTCCTCCCTCGCCAACGTCGCCACGTTCGGCAACGGCGGCGGTTTGTGTAGATACAACAATCGCTCACGATCGGGAGACAGGGTGACGTTCGGACTGTGCGGTCGCTCGGTGAACTGCGTCAAGTCATCCGGCGGCCGTTTGTATCCACCCGAATCGTCCTCGTCGCCGTCACGACGCCCATTCGTCCCGACGACCGATGCCGCCGATGCCGCCGTCCCGCGCGATGCCGCGACGCGCCCGCGCCACGCTCGACGCGCGCGCGCGACGAACGACGTCGAGGACGTCGACGACGCATCCACCGTCGGTCTCGCGCGGTTTCGCGACGACATGACGACGACGACGCGCGCACACGCCCGGTGCATCGACGATCGAGAGGCGAGGTGTGAGGCATCCGCGGGACGCTCGGCGCTGCGTAGTGATGATTACAAAATGCGTCCGTAAAGTGGGACCCGAATGGTGTTACGCGCGCGGTGGGAGGTCTCGACGTCGACGTCGATATGTACCACCGCCGCCGGCGTCGAGGCGGAAACGCGGGGCGAAGAGAAGCGTCGCCGTCGCGAACGGGGCGACGACGGCGAAGACGGCGTGCACGACGAGTCGGTAGAGCAGTAAAGCGTGTCTCGGGACGACGTCGGCGTCTGCGGACGGTAAGGACAACGCGAGCGTCGACAGAACGTCGGGGCGGAAGCCCAGAGACCAAAAGGAGACGTGCGACGCGCAGAGCGACGCGATGATTCCGACGTACGAGTGCGCGTGCAACGCGCTGAGGGCGAAGGTGGTGAAGAGGGCAAACGCGTACGTGGCGTGCAAAGACGCACCGGCGGTGCGCAACAGCGACGCGTTGGCTCCGTCAAAGAGGGCCACGAAGACGCCGGCGTAGGCTTCGACGCGAAGCGCGCCGCGCGTCGGCACGATGGAGCAGGCGGCGGCCACCACCATCGTGAGCAGATAGCAGTATTGCGTCGCCATGTTCACCGACGCGAAGGACATCATCACGAAGAGTTGGACAAACACGGTGCACAGGCACAAGAGCGGTCGCGCGACGATGTTTCTCATTAGGTGCGCGGCGTTCGTGCCGAGGGATAGCTTGCCGCCGGCGCCGCTGTTCTGGCAATTCGAGAGACAATCTTCGCTTGAACCAGAGGAGGCTTTCGCCAGGGTGCCGATGCGATTGAGTAAATCCAACGTCTTCGGGAGCTTCAACACGGACGCCAATTCGAGCACAAAGGCGAATCTTTGACTGTACGGCTCACCGTGTTGAAGTACGTACGCCACCGAGGAGAGAAACTGTCGCGCCTCGGTGGGACCCGCCGTCTCGTGGATGCGTTCGATGCCCTGTTGAAGTTCGGCGACATGCGTGGCGCTCGGTATCATCAACAATTCCAAGTTGTTTCCAATCGGGAGTTCTTTCGCCGTACCGCTGCGAACGAAACATTGCACCTGCACGGCGCCGAGGAGGATGACATCGCTGCGCTGACGCGATCTCCCATTCGGAAACAACATCAACTCGAAGCCGCCTCTGCGCTTCTTTCGAATCTCGCTGTCAATGTAGTTGCCGTCGTGCAACGCCCGGACGCCGAGATTTTCGCTGAACGCGCCGGGAGGAAGCTGAATGCGAATGTCATCGCGCGAAGAATCAATCACAGGGAACAAGGCAAGCTCGTCCGAGAACCCATATAATTCTCCCGTCTCGTCGAGTGGCAACAAGGCGTTAGGATTGCGCGCGTCAAAGATTTGACCTCCGCGCGACAGCGCTTGCGGTTGTAAATCGTCGGGAAGGATACCGTTCCGTTGCACCAAGAGCTCTCGCTTCTCAGTGCGGGAATTTCCAATCCAACCCATGACGAGCGAGCCGTGAAAAACGTAAGCATTGCCGTTGAGTTGTTCATCCAAGGTTGGTTCGAAAAGGGCGGGTTTTTGAACCCCTTTGAGAGCCAAATCTCCGTCGTCCGACAGGCGAGCACTGCCTTCGCTCGAATTGGATTCGACGTCTTCGATTTGACCATTTTTCTTGTACGAGGGCGCCTCGTCGGCGAACAAAAACTCGTAGAGAAAGTGACTGCACGCGGGATCTACGCCTTGCATGATGGAGTTGTACACGTCGCCCACTTGTTCTTCGTTTGTGCCGATCTCGACGCGTTGTTCGTGCACGGGAGATGAGAACTTGATGCCTTGCGCCGGCAAATCAGCCCTACCTTCAACCTCGTCTTCCTTCGCGAACCGCACCCAAGTCTGTTTTTTGGGGTTCGCAAGCAGCGCGCCGTACTTCTTGCATACTCTTTTTAAGTTCTTCTCGAGGCTTTGCTTTTGTTGGGTTGATAGACGCGCGCTCGATTTGCGCGCGCGTTTGCTTTCATTCTTCTCACTCTTGCACGACGCGCCGCACGGCACATCCTCGTTCTCGAGTGGAATCTCTGTATGAAGCTTGTTGCCGTGTTCATCCAAACCCAAAAACGTGCGAATGATCTCGTCAGCTTGGCTCTTTGTCGTATCTTCCAAAATTTCTTGCATATCTTTGACGAACGCGGTGCACTCGGGCGTCGCCTGCACGTGCATCTGCGTCGACTGGTTTCCTGGGTTGTTCCCGAGCGCGGGATGATACAGCCCCAACAAAAACGCGGCGACGTCCTTTTCGTCGGCGCTCAACAAGTGGTGCTTGATTTGCAAACCTCTCAACCGCTTCTTCGCGCGATCCTTCGCTCGGCGCTTGGCCAGGCACACTCTACACGTCTCCAACCCGGGATCGAAGTCTTCAGGCTTCAAACTTTGTTTACACGAGCAACAGTACCACAACAAGAGTTCACCCTTGTCGTTAAACTTGGCTCGCTTGCCGCCACCCTTGCCGCCGTTCTTCACCTTGGCGCCCTTCTTCCCGGCGTTCACCTCGCGCCCTCGCGACCCATCGTCCTCCGGCCCGTCGCCGTGCGTTCCCACGCTTCCGCTCCCGCCGCTCTGCTCGCCCGCGGACCTCTTCTTTCTCGCCACCGCCGCCGCCGCCGCCGCCCCGCCGTCGCCCTCCACCTGTTCCGCCGCCGCCGCGAGATCCTGCACGCTGAGCATCGCCATCGGCATCGTCTTTCTCTCTCTCTCTCTCTCTCTCTCCCTCTCTCTCTCTCTCAGTCGATCGTCGATTCTCTCCCGCGATCCGACGCTGATTCTCCGTCCGCCCGTTCGCCTCGCCCCGCTTCCGCGCACCACCGGAGGACCGCACCCGCGCGCGATCGTCCGCTTCCGCGCCCGGAGTTTTTCCACCCCCCGCGCGCGCGCGAACGAGACGCGTTCGATGCGACGGACGCGTTCGACGCGATCCCGACCGATTGAAACCACGGACGCTCTCTTGACGCGCTCTCGACGCGCTCTCGATCGACTGACTCCTCCTCGTCCTCGACGTCACTCGTCTCTCGTCTCGCGTCGTCGACGTGTGCCGTCGCGCGCGCCGAATCGAGTGACGTCGGTGGGCATCCCTCCGGGACACGCGGGGGACACGCGGGGGGGATTCTTTGATGAGTCGTGACTCGTCGTATAATATATCAGAGCGGTCGGTCGGACAGATTCCCGCGCCCATCCACGGCGCACGTCCATGATTCCACGTGCGTTACATTACATGACATACGATTACTCGCTCGACGAAAACGCGCGCCTCGGCTCACGGCGCGCTCGAGGTCGGGGGCGGAGGACGAACGTCGTCGGTGACGACGTCGTCGGCGGTGAGACGCTCGAGGAGATCGAGGTCGAGGTCGTGGAGATCGTCGGGACCGTCGTCGGCGAGCACGTCGATTTCGTCGTCGTCGTCGGCGGCGGCGGGGAGGCGGCGGACGTCGACGTCGTCGGTGACGTCGTTCGGAAGGCGCGAGGCGAGCTCGCGGAAGTACTCGAATTCGAATCTCGCGGCTTCAAGCTCGAACGCGCGCTGATCGCCGGGCTTGATGACGGTTCGGTTGGCGAAGGGCCAGAGGTCGCCCCAGCGGAGCTTTCGGGCGTACTTGTATCCGTCTCGGCCGATGAGTTCGGGTCGGCCGTGGGATTTCGCCACGGTCGCGCGCTCGATCTCGCCCTCTGGCGTGCATAGTTCAAAGACGACGTGGCCTTTGCGCTTCATGGGTTGACGAATGACGCGAGACCAATCGTCGGAGGAGTCGCGCGCGATGGCTTCGTGCGCGGCGTTCTCGTCGACGTCGGCGTCGAGCCCGCCGCTGTCTCGTCTGTCGTGCGCGCTCTGCGCCGCGCGCTGCGCTCGATCGCGAGCGACGGCGCGAGGCATCTTGCGCACGACGACGTAGGAGAACTTTTCGTCTTGGTACGGTCTCGATCCGTGTTTCATCTCTCGCACGTAGGTGCTGCGAGCGGTTCGCTGGGGAAAGTGACACCACGTCGAAAAGCCATCCTCGCTGTGTGAATCCTTGAGTGGACACGCCTTGTCGTGTTGACACGGCGCGACGACGTACGCACCGATGTCGTCGTCTTTGGGTTCGTTCTCCAGTCGACGCGCGTTCTGTTCCATGTCTCGTCGAGCCACCTCGAGAATCATCGCCCTGGCGCGACGAACGAGTAAACTTCCCTTGGGCGTCCCGGGTTCGGCTATGACTAAGATGCCGCCCGATGCGACTTTATCCCACAACTGACGAATTACCACGTCCCGTTGGCGCTGGTGTCGCACCACGCGACCGCGCGCGTTCGTCACGTGCGAATCGGGAATTTCTCCGAGCGCATACGACGACACGACGACGTCAAAACCGCCGCGTCTGTTCGCACCGCGCAAGCTCGCGCTCGTCCGAACGCCTTCGCTCTCGTGCCACGGATGCGGCGTTTTCAAACGCAGCGCGCTCGCCGGTCGAGTGCTGGGCTTTTCGTCTCGAGCTTCAAAGTCTGAAAAATCCAACTTGAGCATCTCGTCTCCGTTTTCGTCCACCTCCATTTCCTTCACGAAACGCTCAAAGTCATCCTCGTCGTTCTCCTCGTCCACCGTTTCGTCCTCCTCGCTCATCGCGTTCTGTAAGCTCAATCTCTCTAATGCCTCCGCGGCTCGCCGCTCTTCCTCTATGTTTTTCGCGTACCCGGCGACGCGTCTCGCAAAACGCATCATGCCCGGATTACTATCGACGAACGCGACGTTGATATCACCGTCTCTTCGAGCCTCCTTCGCCCCGTACGCGCCCACGTGCTCGCCAAACACCGCACGTACCGCGAATAGCGTCGTCGGCACCGGTCCGGATCCGAAATCTAACACGCTTTTCGGTTGAAACTCGTCTCCCAATCTGTCGCGCGTTTCGTAAAATATCCGCTTCAAAGCGCCCATGGTCATCGGACTTCGCATCACCGCGTACACCGCGGCGTCGAGTTCGTCGTACCGAGGCGCCTCGATTGGTTTCGCGACGTCGCCGTCTTCCCTCGCCGAATGTAGCGACAGACTCGACTCCACGCGTCGTAATTTCCGTTTGCTCAGCCGCGCGCCCCACTCGATGTCGTCGTCCCACGCGCTCGCGACGATCGCATCTCGCGTCTCACTCGCCGCCAACCGTCCTCGCGTGCGTTCACCGCTCTCGAGAATACCTCCCACATTCGTCTCGTTGCCTATGACGGCGCGTCCACCGCTCGATCGTCGCATCGCCTCTCGCAACGCGTCGAACCGCTTCTTGGCGCGTCTGCCCACGCGTACGCCTTCATCCGCCCCGAACGCATCTCGCAACGCCCGTCGCAGCGCCTCCTCCGTCGCCGAATCGTACGTCATCATCATGCCTATCCTCTTCCTCGCCCAGTTCAGCGCCACCGTTCGAAACCGCGCCGCACTCTCGTCATCCATCGCGCGCACGCGCGCGGCATTTCCATTCGACCCGAGTCTCATGGCGTCCTCGCTCGACGTCGACATCGACGCGAGACGCGACGACGCGACGCGACACGCGCGTGCGACCGTTTTCGTCGCGTCGAGACGCGCGCGCGCGAGCGACATGGCGCCGTCGACGAGTGACGGGCGCGCAACCGTGTCCCCGCGCTCGAGCGCTGAAAAAGCGCCGCCACTGCGAGCCGTGCCTCGCGCGACCTCGCCATGCCTCCTAAGAAGGATCAGACCCCGGTCGAGGACGCGGGCGCGGCCAAGTTCGGTCGCGTGAAGAATAACCTACGCATGGGCATCGTCGGTCTTCCCAACGTCGGGAAATCGTCGCTGTTTAACATTCTCACCAAGCAGTCGATCGCGGCGGTGCGTGGGATACACCGACGGCTCGCTCGCGCGCGATGGGATTTCGAGACGACTGACGACGGACGCGAAAAACGACCGACGCAGGAAAACTATCCGTTCTGTACGATCGATCCGAACGAGGCGCGATGCCCGGTGCCGGATGAACGGTACGATTATTTGTGCAACATGTGGAAGCCGGCGAGCGAGTACCCGGCGTTTTTGATGGTGACCGACATCGCGGGCCTCGTGCGAGGAGCGTCGAGCGGGGCGGGACTCGGGAACGCGTTTTTGAGTAATATTATGGCAACGGATGGCATCTTTCACGTCATTCGCGCGTTCGATGATCCGGAGGTGGTGCACGTTGACGACGAAATCGACCCGGTGCGCGATTTGGAAACTATCACCGCCGAGTTGTGCCTGAAGGATATGGAGACGGTGAAGCGCGCGATCGCGGACGAGGAGTTGGCCGTGAAGAAGAATCCGACGATGAAGTTGTCGGCGCTGTTTAAATCCACGATGGAGCGCGTGCAGGAGATGCTGTCGAAGAATCTAGCCATTCGCACGGGCGAGTGGAACACGCCCGAGGTGGAGATGATCAAGGAAAAGTTGCCGACGCTCATCACGACGAAACCGATGATTTACCTCGTCAACCTGAGCAAGAAGGATTATGTGCGCAAAAAGAATAAGTGGTTGCCGAAGATTCACGCCTGGGTCAAGGAACACGGCGGTGGTATCATGATTCCATTCTCGGTGGAGTTTGAGCAAGAGTTGTTCGATTTAGGCAATGATTCGGCGCTCGTCGAGGCGTTTTATGCCGATAACGAAGGGTCCAAGAGCGCGCTTCCCAAGATGATCACCCAGGGATACAAAGAGTTGAACCTGATTTATTTCTTTACCGCTGGTGAGAAGGAGGTGCGATGCTGGACCGTGTATAACGGCGCCCTCGCGCCGCAAGCCGCCGGTGTCATTCACTCTGATTTCGAGCGCGGCTTCATCAAGGCTGAGGTCGTTGCCTTTGACGATTTCAAAGCCATCGCCACGAAACCGAGCATGGCCGAGGTCAAGGAGGCGGGCAAGTATCGCCAGGAGGGTAAGGCGTACGTCGTCAAGGATGCAGACATCATTCAGTTCATGTTCAACGTCACCGGCAAGAAAAAGTAAAACGCCGACGCCGACGCCGACACCCTTTTCTTCTCCTTCGCCGAGACCGCGCGACACCCACACGCACCGATTAGTGATTTGAATTGATTTCCACGCGCTACCCCACGCGACGCACGTTTCGCCCTCGTCACGCTCGCCCTCGTCTCGCCGTCTCTCTCGCGCGTCGCCGCTTTTGCGTGTGAGAAATTTCGTGTCGCCCGCGTCCCCGAGCTCTCGCCTGGTCGCGTTCGACGCCACTGCGCGCTCGTTCGGAGACGCGCGCGCGCGAACGAGCGCGCGTGAGACGAGAAGACATGTTCGGAATGGACTCGGACTCGGACGACGGACCGAGAGCGCTGTGCGTGACGCGACGCGACGCGAATGTGCGCGCATTCGTGTCTCGGGGTTGCGAATCCAAAGCGTTCGAATGTCTCTCGACTCGACGCATCGCGCGAGAGAGACGCGACGGAGAGACTGACGATGATCGATGATGTGCGTGCGTGATCCAGGCCACTGCACGCGTGTTGCGAGACGGATGACGCGGAGACGCTCGCGGCGTTGATCGCGCCTCCGCCGGCGGAGACGGAGGAGGCGAACGAAGACGAAGAGAAGAATGAGAAAGGGAACGAGGAGAACGAGAACGAGAACGAGAACGAGAACGAGAACGAGAACGAGAACGAGGGCGAGGAAGACGAAGAAGATGAATCCGACGAGGAGGATTTCAATCCCGACGCCGAGGAGGAGGAGGACGAGGAGGAGGACGGGTACCGCACCGTCGGGGCGTTCGCTCCGGGACAAAACGTGGACGTCGACGGCAAAGACCGCGAGGGACACACGCCGTTGCACGTCGCGTTGTTGTATGGGTCGATTCAGTGCCTGCGAGCGCTGTTAGAGGCGGAGGCGAAGACGTACGTTACGCTGGAGGGATCGCCGCCGTTGCACATCGCGTGCGCGATGAGCGGATTTGAGAAGCACGAGGCGTTCGCCGTTGAGGCGGTCAAGGCGTTGTTACCACACGTGGAGAACGAGTGCACGCAGGACGATTACGGTCGCACCGCGCTCTCCGTTGCGTCGCAGCACGGCGTGTTAGCCATCGTACAGACGCTCGTGAACGATTTCACGCCACCGAACGAGGAGGACACCGTTGAGGTGTACGTCAATCTGCGAGACAAGACGAGAAATCGTCCCATTCACTGGGCGGCGTCGCACGGTCGCAGTGACGTCGTCGACTTTCTCTTGAAGAGTGGAGCCGATCCATCGCTGCGGAACGATAACAGGGACAACGCGCTGCACTGTGCCGTGCGAGGCGGCGACGTGAAGTGTGTCGAATTGTTGCTCAAGGCGCAACCCGCGTTGGCCAAGGATACAAACGTCCAGCAACAGACGCCCGAAGATGTCGCGGTGGCGCGTGGGAGACCGGTCATCGCGAAGCACTTCAAAACCACGGTTGAAAGCGTCGCGGACGAAGATTTGAAGCGCGTCATCATCGCGCCGGATACGTGTTTTTTACATCACTCGTGTCCGCCGATTACGCGTCTTCCCGCGGATGAGCCGCCGCCGGAAAACGTCAATCGTCTCAACGTGCTACTGAACGAGACGAACGGCACGCTTCGAGGTAAAGATTTCAAGAGCCTTAACGTGGAATACGTCTCCGAGGTCGAGCCCGCGGCATGGGTGGACGTGCTTCGTTGTCACGAGTATGCATACCTCAAAAAGGTGCAAAGGATTTGCGACAAGTTGCCCGACATTCGCATGGCCCCGCGCGCGATCGGTACCATTGACGGCGACACCGCGGTGTGTTCGCAATCATTCAACGCCGCGCTCTCCGCGGCGGGCGCGACGATCGAGGCCGTTGAGCGAATCGTCTCCGGGGAAACCAACAAGGTGTTTTGCGCCGTTCGTCCGCCGGGCCACCACAGCGGACCTCTCGGGCCCGTGGGCACTCCGGGCGATCCCATCGGCACTGGTTCTCACGGATTCTGTTTAATAAACAATGTCGCCGTCGCCGCGGCGTACGCGCGATGCGTGCACCGCAAAAAGCTCCGTCGTATCGCATTGGTCGATTTCGACGTCCATCACGGCAACGGCACCGAGGCGTGCGTGCAAAACACCGCCCCGAGCGCACCGCAGTTTAGGTACGCCCTGCCCATCGGCAGCGGGACGTTTTCCATGAACATGTACCGTCCGTGGCTCGATGAGACCGATCCTGACGAGGTGATGTTCGCCTCCGTGCACGGATATGGACGCAAGGAGCTCGCGCACCACTTTTACCCGGGCACGGGACCGACGAAGAGCACGAAGGGCGAGTACGAATTGGACACGGAGGAGGCCGCGACGTGGGACGAGGACGGCGTCGTCGAGGATCCTATGCACGTCGACGCCGAAAACCGCGTCAGCACGGCGCAGGGCGAGCAACCGTGGGTGCTGGACGTCGGTATGGAGGGCACCGGGAAAAAGTCTGAACGCGGCGCGGCGTGGAGACGCGTGTGGAAAGGAAAAATTTTACCCGCCATCAACGCGTTCGAACCCGAACTCATCATTATTTCCGCCGGTTTCGACGCGCACGCGAAGGATGACATTCAAGGTCCAGTGAATTTAGGCGTCAAGGAACAAGATTACGAATGGCTCACGTCTGAGTTGATGAAGATTGCCAACGCGCACGCCAAGGGACGCGTCATCTCCGTGCTCGAGGGCGGTTACCGCATCCAAGGTGGCCCGGTCTCCGCGTTCGGTCGCTCCGTCGCCGCGCACGTGCGCACGCTCTTCCAACCTAACGCCGAAAAGTACGACGCTGAAAAGTCCAAGGCTGAATTTAACAAGGAACTACGCCAGCGCCGAGAGATTCGTGAAAAACGCGAAGCCGAGGAGGAGGCTGAACACCGCGCCCTTCTCGAGCGTCTCGCCGAAGAACAGCGCCAAGCGATGGAAACCGACGGCGCTGGTGCCGACGACGCCACCGCCGAGCCCGCCGACGGTACAGGCGAGAAGCGCGCCGCCGAAGACGCGCCGCCGCCGGATGACGCGCCCGCGCCGTCCAAACGCCGCCGCGGCGCCCCTGTCGACTACGCCGCGCTCAACGCCAAGATCGAAGCCGAAGCCGCGGCTAAACGCGCGGCGGCGGACCAATAGCGCGTCACCAAGTACTCACTTCACTAGATTGTAACGACCGAATCGACGAATCATCGTCGCCGCCGCCGAAGGGAGAAAAAATATCAGAAAGGCGATCGAATGCATTCAAACGACGTCGTCACACATCGCCATGGCCCACGCGTGCGCACCCCGCGTCTCTCTCGCCACAGCCACCGTCTCAGCGGTGGCGCGCCGCCCCGCGCGCGCGTCCGTCGCGCGTCGCGGCGCCTCTTCCAGCATCGATTCGCGCCGCGTATCGTTATCCACTCGTCGGGACGCACCGCGTTCGACGACCGCGCGCGCGGTTCCGGTCGCCGATCTCGCCGGCATCGACACCACCGGTTTCGACACCATGTTCCTCAAAGCCCTGAACATCGGTCTGCCCCTCTACGGTGCCGTCGTGGGGGCGATCTTCATCTTCGGGACGATCGCCAAGGTGGCCTTTCCGGAAAAGTACGACAACGCCTTGTACGGCGCCGACGCGAAAAAGGAAGTGGCGAACATTGATTTGGATAATCTGAGCGAGGAAGACGCCAAGGCCGTGGCGGAATTAGAGGAAGAGCTCCGCAAGAAGGGGAAGCTCTGAGCGCGGGGAGACGAGTGATTCAATTTTAATATGACGAGCCGTCTGTACGCATTTCATTTCACCGAGCGGTATTAATTTCCGGGAACGAGCGAACACGTGGCGTCGTACCACGCCTTGTACTCGGCGTTATCCGCGTATTTCTCCGATTGTTTCGCGTCCCCGCGCTTGGCCGCCATGAGCATGAGCTTGACGATGAACGCGAGTCCAAGCGTCGCCGGGATAAAGGTGACGGGCCGCGTGAGCATCGCAGGCGCGCCCGCGACGTACGTCCCGATCCAGAATAACAATTCACCCAAATAATTCGGGTGTCGACAACGCGTATACAAGCCCTCGTCGCACCATCGCGTCTTCCCGCGCTCGGTCGCCTTGAATTTGTACTTTTGGTGATCCGCCGCCGCCTCCAACAGGACGCCCGCCCACTGCGTCGCCAAACCGACGACGACGACGACGCCGTACCTCGCCGCGTTCATCGCGTTCGCGTTTTGCGCGTGCCACAACATCGGGGACGTCATCATCGCGTACAACGCCGAACACAGCGCGATAACGACCGTTTGCTTCAAAAATCCCGTCGCCTTCGCCTCGGGCGCCTTTTTCGCGCGTTCGCGCCACTCCGCCCACGTCACCGACCTCACGAACAAAAAAGTCGCCAAACGCACGCCGTACGCCGCCCCACCGGCCATGTGCCACGCCAACGCCGTCGTCGTGTACGCACCGGACGCGACGTGCGCGGCGTAGACGAACGCCGTCCCGAACGCCACCGCCAAGCCGTATCCGACGCTAAAGGCGTAGATCGGATTGATGTACGCGAGCGCCACCGCGGGTGCGCACGACGCCCAGAGCGCGGGAAGCGCCCAGTGCGACGCGAGCACGTTGGCGAGCGCGGGGACGACCATCGCGCGCGTCGACGTCGTCGCCGCGCGTCGGTGCGGGACGGATGACGGTGATGATGCGATTCGGCGCTGCTGACTCGGACCGAACGGGGACGGGGACGTCGGGGACGTCGCGCTCGATGGGGCGGCGACGCGCGCGCGCGAAGACGCGCGGGTGGGATGCGCGCGACGCGAGAGCGGCCGCGACGCGAGGACGACGGCGCCGACGACGGACATTCGCGGCGGCGAGGAATGACGATCGGTGATGACATCGGGACGTGGTCGTCATTCGTCGTCATGGCGTCGTCTTTGCCGCACGCGCTCGCGGATTTGACCTCGTTTCGCGCGCGCGAGGTCATCAACGACGGTCGTGACGTTCACGGACGCGTCGTCGTCCTCGGCGCGTTCGATGGATGCGATGAGGACGCGTTGGTCAAGTTGCAGCGCTCGCCGCTGCCCCACGACCTCGACGGTGTTCGCGCGCTTTTACGTCGCGTGCGTCTCCGCGCGCGCGCGCCGTACAGCGGTGCCGAATACGGGTATTATGTCGGTGACGTCGAACGCGCGCGGGAGGGGGAGGAGGGCGACGGGGACGTCGAGTGCGACGTGTTGTATCCGGGGTGTCTGTCGGCGGAGGCGGAGGCGCGAGAGAAACTGTTACGGAAACACGTCACTCGAAACTCGACGCAGCGCGTCATCGTCGTCCGGGAGACGCCGAAGATGTACGAGGAGGCGCACGAGCGTTACATCTCGAGCATACCTCGAGAGGCGACGGCGTGGGTGAGGAAGATTTTGAGTTTGGAAAAGGAAAAGGAGCGGTTGTTGCACGTCGACGACGAGTTTTTACTCAACACGGATCCGAAGTGGACGACGCATCCGGAGTGCGCGACGACGGCGAGGGAGACGTGGATGGGACATCCGAGCGTGGTAGATCTGTACTGCCTCGCGATCGCGATGGATGAGAATCTGAGGAGTCTGCGGGACGTGCGCGCGAGACATTTGCCGGCGTTGCGCGCGATGCTCTCAAAGGGGCGCGAGGTGATCGCGCGCGTGTACGGGGTTCGCGCGGAGGATATGCGCGTGTATGTGCACTACCCACCGCAGTTTTACCACTTTCACGTCCACTTTCAGGCGTTGAGCGCCAAGGAGGTTGGATGCGCCACCGAACGCGCGCACCAGCTCGAAGACGTCATTGACAACGTCGAGCGGGACGGTGACTTCTACGCCAAGGCTAATTTATCCCTCAAAATGGGTGAACGCGATCACTTGTACGAACTCTACTCGAGCTCTTAGCGTCGCGACGATGTATCGATAATCGTTGGTTTTTCCGCGCTTTTCGACGCAACCCTCCTCAAAGCTCGCCATGTCATCCACGACCGCCGCGCCTCGCGTGCCTCCCGCGCGCGTCGCGGACGCGCGACGACGCGCGACGGCGACGTCCTCGACGTCTCGCGCGCCGGATTCGTCCATCCTCGCCCGCGCGAACGGCCGCGACGTCGTCCGGCTCGTTCCCAAAGCATCGCCTCTCGACGACGCCCCTTCGCCTCACGGCGCCATGGGCGCGTCTCGCGCCCGGAGCGCGACGTCATCGACGCGTCGAAGGACGTCCTCATCGCGTGGCGACCGCGTGACGACGCGCGCCGAGCGAGAGACGCGCTTGGTGTCCGTGCTCACATCCTTGCCCAGACGGTTCAACCTGTACTTTCAGAGAAAATCCTACCGACTGACGCTCTGGCGCGCCATCTCGGCGTATTTCGGATTTTACCTCGCCAACGTCATGACGTTGAGTTTTGGCGCGCTGGGAATCAACGACGTCGTCGCGGGGGCGCTGAGCGTGGCGTTCTTCGAGGTGGTGACGCGCATTTATTATCGAAGCGTCGAGACGAATCGCTGGCTCGAGTTTATCAACTGGTTCAAGGTTGGCTATTGTTACTCCCTCATCGCCGACGCGTTCAAGCTCGGGTCGTAGGTTCATAGCATTGCGTGTATCGTCGTCATCATCAGTAGAATTACATCGAACGTCGAATCGTTCATTCGGTTGAATTTATCATTCGCCCGTCGGCGAACCGTCGAGTTGTCGCAACGCTTCGTACACGCCAATTCCAGCAGATACGCTCAGGTTGAGACTCCGCACGTGCGTCTCGTCGATCGGAATCCTTCGCACGCCTCCCGTGGCTTTACACGCCTCCATCGCCGCGTCTGGTAATCCCGTCGTCTCCGCTCCGAAGAGCAACCAATCGCCCGGCGCGTACGCGCCCTCCTCGGCGTGCGGTCTCGCGCCAAACTTTGAAAACGCCACCAATCGTCCCGGACGTTCCAGCCCTCGCCAATACGCGTAAAACGCCTCCCAATCGTCGTGCACGCGCACGCACACCGATTTCCAATAATCCAAGCCCGCGCGTTTCAACTGCGCGTCGTCGAGCGAAAAGCCCAAGGGCCCGACCAAGTGCAGAGGAACTCTCGCCGCCGCGCACGTCCTCGCGATGCACCCGGTGTTCCCCGGAATCTTCGGCGTCACCAAGACGACGTGCACATCTTTCCTCTGCGTCTCCGTCGCCGTCTCGATCGACCGCACGGTGACGCACGAGGCGTCGTCCGTTTTCCGGGACATGTCCCCGCCGCCGCCGAGACTCTGACGCGTCGCGGGCTTTGACCGCTTCCCCAGCCCCCCCCGCGCGCCGCGACTCGACGGGCGAACGAACGCACCCTCCACGCGCCGTTCGAGCGCGCGCGAGAGGGCGACACGCGCCGTCACCGCGCGCATGAGTGACGTTTCGATGCATTGCATTCTTCTCTTCACACGGCGCGTCGCGTCGTTCGATGCGGACGCGACCGCTCGACTCGATATCATGACGCTCGACGACGGACGCGAGCTCGCGAGTGGGAACCACCGCGCGGTGGCGCTCGCGTGGACGCTCTTCGCGCTTCTCCTCGTGCACCTGGCGAACGCGCTGAAGACGAGCGCCAAGGGACGACGAAGGAATCGACGCGCGGTGTTGGGATCGTCGTCGTCGTCGACGGCACGCGAGGCGCGCGCGGGGACGGTGTTGGGGTTTTATCATCCGTCGAGCGCGGACGGTGGTGGGGGTGAGCGCGTGTTGTTCGCGGCGATCGCGGCGGCGCAGAGGCGCGCGCGAGAGGGACGGGAGAGCGATGGGAATGGGAATGGGAATGGGAATGGACGCGGAGGCGGAAATCATGGAAATCGGGACGAGGACGGGGACGACGACCTCGCGAGTTCGAGACGGGACGTCGTGTGCTGCGTGTACTCGTCGGCGGCGTCCACGGGTGAGACGACCGATGGGGGGGACGCGGTCGTGGACGGCGCGGGGTTGATCGCGCGGGCCGAGGAAAAGTTTGGAATCGCGCTCGAGGGACCGATCAAAGTGGTTCGATTGACGAGGGAGCGATGGGCTCGCGCGGAGACGCATAGAAGGTGCACAATCTTCGGTCAGTTTGTGGGAAGCGCGTGGTTGGGGTTCGAAGCGCTGTGGGCGTTCACGCCGGACGTGTTCATCGACACCATCGGACACGCGTCGACGTATCCCATCGCTAAATATCTCTTCGGATGCCGGACTGCGGCGTACGTGCACTATCCCACCGTGTCGAGCGACATGATCGAGCGCGTGGCGAGCGGGAGATTGATGTATAACAACAGTGCGAGGTTTACGTCGTCTAAGATGTTGACGGGTTTGAAGATTTTGTACTATAGAGCGTTCGCGGTGGTGTACAGATGGTGCGGGAAGTCGTGTTCGTGCGTCATGGTGAACTCGACGTGGACCAAGGGACACATCGACGAGCTCTGGGGGGTGGATTCGCGAGTGGTGTACCCACCGTGTAACGTAGAGGATTTGTCGACGTTGCAGCTCACGCGGCCCAGATTGAGCGCGAAGGGTCAGCCGGTGAAGAAGGACAAGGCGGCGCTGCGCGTGGTGAGCGTCGGACAGTTTCGACCGGAAAAGGCGCACGTCATGCAGCTCGCCGCTTGGAAGGCGATGAAAAAGTCCAAGAATAGAACGCAAAAGATGGACAGCGCGGTGCTCGTCTTTGTCGGCGGTTGTCGCGACGACGCCGACCGCGAGCGTTTAGCCGACATACAACAAAGCGTGAAGGATTTAGAGCTCGCGGACAGCGTGCAGTTTCTCGTCGACGCGTCGTACGAGCAAGTCAAGCGAGAGTTGTCTCGAGCCTCCGTGGGCATACACACGATGATCGACGAACATTTCGGGATATGCATCGTCGAGTACATGGCGGCGGGCGCGGTTCCCGTGGCGCACGCGTCCGGCGGACCGCTCCTCGACATTGTCCGAGACCAACCGGACGGATTCACCGGATTCACCGCAGACAGCGTCGAAGAGTACGCCGAAATTCTTGGACACTTGTTGTCCATGCGAAGAAGTGAGCGAGAGGAGATCGCGGCGCGCGCGCGGGAACGTAGTAAATTATTCAGCGAGGCGAAGTTTAGTGCGGGTTTCATCGACAGTCTCATCGCCACGCGTGTATTATAAGTTCTACGTGCACATTTTATATCGACGCTCACTCCTCTTCGTCGGACTCTTCCTCCGATTCGTCCTCATCTTCGTCGTCATCGTCCTCCTCCTCCTCAGACTCTTCCTCGTCCTCCTCGTCGTCTTCTTCCGACGTGTCCTCTTCTTCGTCCTCCTCGTCGTCATCCTCAGACTCCTCCTCCTCCTCTTCACCGGAGATGAGCTTTTTCAAATTACGCATCTCCGCCTCCAGATACTCCTTCCTGCGCAATTTCTTCACCTGCTGCGCGTCCATGCCCTCGCCCTCTCGCTCCCGCGCCTCCAACGCCTCGATTTGTCTCAACTTTTTCGCCAGTGCTCGATACCTCACCTCCAGAGGTCCGTACTGCGGCGTCTTTCGTCGCATCTCACCGTCGTTCGACGCTCTCCCGCTGTCACCCGAACGTTTCTTCGCATCTCGCGCCGCCCTCTCCGCCTTGCGCTTCTGCGCGTACGTGAGCCCGGGACGCTTGGCCGATTCGGCGGCGGCCAACTTTTTCCTCGTCTTGGCGTCGAGCGGGACGCCGTCGCGCTTCGCGCGCGCCTTACCCGTGCGACTCTGCGCGCCCATGACGGTCGTCGCTCGCGCTTCGTCGCGGTCTCGCTCGAAGGCTCGCGCGCGTCGCGGACTCGCGCGCGCGGCGGCGGCGGCGGGCGAGACGCGCTTTTTCGGGGAGGGTGGGAAAGGAAGCACACGATGGATGCGCGGAGCGACGTTCGAGATTGTGATCCATCGCGGGCTCGAGAGGCGAAAATAGCTGGCATCGACGCCGTTGCTTCGTCAGAGCTCGCGCTCGCCGCGTCGACCGGGGTAAAACGAGCGCGCGAGGCGTTCGTCGTCTTCTACTTCTACTACT
>CEUM01021096.1_pt1 | contig 46557 bp, 34 predicted proteins | sample 356421 | NCBI WGS metagenome assembly CEUM01 (sample SAMEA2622716, study PRJEB7988) | marine metagenome | biome: marine biome (ENVO:00000447); feature: surface water layer (ENVO:00002042); material: "saline water (ENVO:00002010), including plankton (ENVO:xxxxxxxx)" | depth 5 m
TTTGGCTTGCATATGCGATAATGCCTTTGACTGAGGCTCAGTTAAAGAATCAGAATTTGCTATCTCAAAGCTGGAACTTCCTGAAACATAATCGATTATTCCTGCATCATCTGCTCTTCTTAGAGCAAGTTCCATATCTGCCATGCAAGATACTACTTTTCCATCAGCATTAATTTCTTCAAAGATACCTTTGGGGGCAACATCAACCTTGTTGGCAGCAATATGTATTGGGAAGATTTCTCTACGAATTTCTTTTGCAAGCATTAGCAAAACATCAGATTTCCAATCCCAAGGTTGTCCTAAATCATCTGAATTTTGACTGAATTTCTTGAATGCCAAGTCTATTTTTTGAATATTAGAATTGATTCCGCTAAATCTTTCATTCAAAAATGAGACTAGCCCTGATTCACCTTCTGCTTGTACCCTTCTTACTCCTCTAGACCAGCCATCCTCCAACAAGCCAAGAATCCAAGCATCCAGTTCTTCTTCTAAGAAACGGATTTCTTCATTTACTCGTTGTTTTGCATCTTCAAGGCTTTGTCCAGATCCTATTGGATTTCCTTCGATATCAGTAGTCCCACCAGCATCAACGACTTGGATTAAGGCATCAGATTGAGATAGGTCATTCAGGAATGCATTTCCCCGACCTCTTCCTTCGCTTGCACCTGGAACCAGCCCTGCTACATCTACAAGAAAGACTGGAACTAGTCGACGATGTCCTATGCATGAACCTGTTCGTGGTTGGCAGATTGAGCCCTTTCTAGGGTCGTTTTCATCCGTTGGAGCAAGCCTTCCATCAGCCTCTAGTTTTGCCCTCAAATCTTTGCAAGGACAAGGAAGCCTTGCTTGGATGAATGCTACTCCAACATTAGCATCTATTGTACAAAATGGATAATTTGCAATATCCACCTTCGCTAATGTGGCTGCAGAAAAAAAGGTTGATTTACCCACATTTGGTTTTCCAACCAAACCAATTTTCACTTGACTCACGCCTTGCGGTTTCTTTGTGTAAAGAATTATTCTTCTTCAGTGGAAGCAGATTCCTGCTTCTTTTCTGAAACTTGGATGTTCATATCAGTTCTAATTAGGGCAAGTTTGATGTCCAATTCTGGAAGGTCAATATCTCCATCACCATTGATGTCGACTGCTTTGATTAATCTTGAAAGATCCCAAGGTGGAAGGTTAGCGATGTTGGATTTCTTCAATGCTTTTTGTAACTCAAATCCGTCGATGGAACCTGAGTCATCTAAGTCAATTGATTTGAAAAATTCAAAGATAGACATTCCTTCATCAGCAAGGTACTGAGTGAGTTGTACCAGCTCTTCTGGATGGTCTTTGTCCTCAGGGAATTCGGTGACTTCATCATTGTGTAAAGAAGCGCTGACCTCGATTACTGAAGAGCCCCCAGATGCGGTTCCAGAATCACCAATCACGAGTTGAGTATCAAGTCCAACTCCTCTTGATAGCAGGTGGCGGATTGAGGTAACGCCCTCGTTGAGATTGTAAGAGGAAATGTCAGTGCTTGCGTCTTCGATTGAAGACATGTCAGCACCAGAAAAACCGGTTCTAACAATCGAATTCAAAGCCATAATAGCGCCAATTGGGACTCCGTAAAACATGAATGCTCCGACTAAATCAAAGGTTCCAATTTGACCTGTAGCAAGTGCTAGGGCTGATTCCTTGTCAGTTTGTCCTAGGTTTTGTAGCGAGTTTAGTGCATCGATAACAATTAGGTCACCAAGAGCAGACATTGTTAGCGCAAGGGCTGAGAAGAATCCTCCGATTGAGAGCAAAGCAATGCTTGCTCTTGCACTTCCTTCGTTAAATATCTGCTTCTTAGCAGCCATTGGATAAGTGTGGAAGGCTGCTGCCAGACCAACTAAGCCGCCAACTGTAAACATGAATGAACTGTCGATTGAAGAAGACATTGTGCTCAAATCACCAGTTCCGATCATCACATCCATTGCTCCAAAGTAAGCACCAATAGCGAATACAGGCATCAAGACTAGAGCCATTACTCCCGCAGTGGCACCAGGGCTTTTCGCAACACCTGAGAAATTCTGACCGGCTGTGGATAGAAGGTTTGCAGATGTTGCAAGAATTGGAATCAGGCTGATGGTCATCAGAATAGCAGCAAGGTTCTCCAGTGTGTATGTTGATTCAATCGCTTGTGCATAGAATGGTGGGACGGTGACGAATAATAACAGAATAGAGACTGTTGTCAGAGAACCAGACCAAATTGGTCTTCCGGTTGAACTTGGGATAATGAAATACAGATTAGCAAAAATTAACCCAAGAGGTAGCCATGTTTCCATAGCAACGTCTGCAAAGAATGTTACCTGGGTGTTGGATGATAATTCACCAACAAGGACTGCCAAAGGAGCGTGTGTCATGATTACAACACTCAAAAGAGTGAATCTACCTGTTGCTGTGATAGGGGCATCACCACGGTCTGCTGTTGTTACTAGGATGTTGACAATTAGAGATCCACCTACGAGAGTATAAACTAGAACATCTCCAACGACCAAAACCATTGTGCTAACTAGGTCCGCATCCAAACTAAACAGTTTACCAAATGATGGAATTAATAGTCCCGCAAGTGTAAGTAGAGTAAACAAGAAAGCCATCAGTGATGCATTTGCTTCGCTTCCTAATTTTGTTGAGTGGCTCTTAGCCAATCCGATTAAAGCGCCTCCAATGAGCATAGCAAGTACACCAGAATGTAGTGTGACAGATGTGTATCTAGCAAGTCCAGAGCCATCCTCATACGACCATCCAAGGCTAGCAAGAGAGTCTAGAGCGGTTGGGTCGTAATTGTGGAAAATTTGCAAGAATCCACCGATAGCGGCTGCAATAAACCAGAGAAGACCTATTCCAATCCAAGTTCTTCCACCACTTCCTTGTTTTTCCTCAAACAAGTCTACAGCACCCGCAGGAGCTTTGTTTAGTAACCAGTTTCCAACATCTTTGAGTGGAGCGCCCAAGTTCCCAACGCCGTTAGTGGAGTAGTGGGAAAAGGCGAGTAAAAGACCAACGAATAATATTCCAACGATTATTATTGACTGCATTAATCACACCTCCTCAATCTGACAGGACCTCACTAATTACAGTCGTAGCAACATAACCAAGACCAATCAAGATGCCCATGAGATAATACAAAATTCCACCACTGCCAAAGTTACCAAGCATTGGAACAATATCTCCCAGAACAGGGAATGAATCCCAGCCGAACACGGTATTATATAGTGCAAGTAATCCTAAAAGACCAACGAAAAAGAGTACAGAGATGACTCTTGAGTTTGCTGGCTCCCCATCCCCAGTAGTTGCTTCAGGAACTAAATTTGTTGTCGACACTAAAAATCACCATAGTTGCCACTAATGGGCTATCTAGGTCCACAAGAAACGCGGTCATAAACGTTCACCACTCAAACTGTCGAGGGATAGAAAAAATGCAGATAAAATTCCAATCATGCAGAGCGCAATACTTTGGCTCTGTCACCTCTTCTTGGTAGTGATATTCCAAGGGGAGTTGGAAGACACCTTTCCAATGAAATTTCTTCTCGCCAAGTCTGCTTGCAAGAACAATCAATGCCCTCAAATTCGAGAAGATCCCCTGACACAGCATAGCGCTCAATTGCAGCAACGACTTCTGAATCGCAACTACCGCAATTGTGTGAACCTCTGATCTTGCCTCCAGCAGTAGGATGAACTATCAGTCTCGAAACTTGATCTTCATCACCATTGGTTCCTCCATCTGGATGGATGATATCGTGTGCCTTGTGTATCATTTCAACCAAAGACCACAACCAAGGAGGCCTATACTGCCTATCATTGTGCAATCTATCGATGATTGTGCCCCTTTGAATATTCATTGGGTTAACCGATATTTCATCGCTCGATTCAGCTACTGCTGATATCCATTCTACAATGTGGTCAAGAGCATCTGCTTCACTCATGAACGGAGGTTTGAACATTAGATATGTCTTGACCCTGATGTCAAATTTCTGCAAATTTTTAACCGCTCTATCAAATGATTTTGTAGTAAATCCCTTATTGACGTGGAATTTCAAAACTTCATCATCATAGGCTTCTAGGCCGATTGCAACAGTGAATTTTGGATTGATGCTGGTTGCCCATTGTAGTTTTTCTTCTGTCAATTGCTCGCACCTTGATTCTACAATCAACTCTTTTCCAAGTTCGTGGCATTCTGAAAGAACTGTTTGTTGGAATTCGACTGGGATTTCTCTGTCCTCGAGTAGGGACCCAGATGTGTAAACTTTGACCATGTCCATGCCCTCGAAATTGTTCAATTTCTTTTTTGCATGTTCCCATTGAGCGTGAAGATTTTCATTTGTTACATCGTCTCTTGTGTCGTTGAAGTATCCACAAAATGTGCATCCGCTCGACCACCACCAATGACATCCTTTCGTTCGAAGAATGACAGTAGCAGCCGTACAAGGCTTGCCATCAGAGGTCATTTCAGGAGTGTAGTAAACCGTTGCTGGAAGGTTTCCATCCCAGGATTGTTGTTTCTCAATAGCCCAAGGCGTATTTGCTGGGGCTTTGACTAAATCGTGAATTTTGGCACCTTTCTGAATTTCTCCAGTCATAGCCAATTTTCGGACTGTCATAGAATCCCTCTAATCCAATCCAGTAGACATTTAGGTTTGAACCCTGCCCCCAAGCAAATTATCCTTGTAAGAGTTGTATCAAAGGAAGTACATCAGTAGCGGGACACCAGTAATTGCAATCATGCATAATGATGGAAGGAGAGCAGCAATACCACTTTCCATTTCCTGTAAAGCCAATAATTCAGTGCCTCTGTGAACAGTTACTGCATGTCCGATTGAGTTTCCTTTCTTACCCAATTCAAGCAATGCATAGGCTTGAGTCCTGTCAACATTCTCTGACTCCAAGCTTGCATTATCACGTGGAGACGCGTATCCTGACAAAAATAATGGGTCACCCATTGACCATCCTGTTCCGTACCATACGTGTTTTGCTTGAAGATTCCTGACTTCACCACTGGGTCTTCTTCCTCTCCACAATGAATCATCATGTCTATCCCATTCTCTTACCTTTCTGCCACCAGATAAAACCCCGGCTTGAATTGCCATCCCACCAGTTCCATCGTGAACTAGCATAGGCCATTCACCTGAGTTTCTTCTTTGCCTGTCATAAGAAGAGCGAGATTCCCATCTACCACCCGTCACATTGCCTTCCTCATCCTTTGTTTCTACGTATTCTTCCCAACTAAATGCATGTCCATATTCCCAATACCAAGCGCCCATCCCAAACAATTGCTTTGAAGGATCGTTATCTACATTGATTGTTGGAGGCCATGATGTTCTTGGTCTAATTTGTCCGAATACCTCTAATTTTCCAACGGCAGCAGAGCGTATCTTAGATGTTGGTAAATCTGTTATTGCTCGCCATTTCCTTACCTTGCTATACCTAAAAATGAATGCTATAAGCCCTACTGCCAAAATGAATACCAGTCCATCTGTGTTTTGTGTTACTTGGAAAACTAAAACTCCACTTATGGCAAGAAGAAGGCTCTTTGTTAGATTAATCAATGCTCTAACCGTGAATGTTGCTGGTACAGCTGTCCCTGTTTTTGTGGGGTGGTCAAGCAATAGCCCACTATCATCCTCTTTGTAAGGCTCCTCCATGTGCCATTGTTTTATTTTGGGCGGACTTATGAGCCATCCTTCGTCTACTGTTCCCTTCGATGATTCTGTCTTCTCTCCGTTTGGACCAGCACGGAAAGAGACTGTTTTTGCTTTCAATGTTGTTTCTCTTAACTTTCTAATTGCCATTTCGATTCCTGTTGGAAAGCAAAAGGAAATTAAGGCTCCCAAAAAATAAAACGGATAACTGAATAGTATTATCCCTGCGATAAGTGATTCTATACTGCCATCAAAAAACGCAAATATCGTAAAGAAAGAGGCTACTACGCTTAATCCAATCCCAACTGCAATTCCAACCCAATCTTTGCCTTTGGGCATTACAAAATGAAAGAATCGAGGATGATTCACGGGAGCGAGAGCCTCCCGAATTATTTCCATCTCAGCCGCTGCCTTACCTGCCATTAAGCATTAGAAAGCAGGGGCGTGGATAACAGTTCCTACGAACCTAGTGATTCAGTGAATGGTTACCGGAAACTCACCATTTACGACACCTATCATAACAACGACTGGAGAAGAGGAATTCCGGTAATTAAAATCATACAAAATGATGGCAATAAGGATGCTAGTCCACTCTCCATGTGCTGCAAGACAAGTAATTCCCCTCCTCTTTTTACCTCCACAGCATGACCTATTGAATTCCCTTCTATGCCTATTTCGAGCAATGCTGAGGCTTCATTACGATCGACATTCTCTGCCTCTAAACTTGCATAATCTCGCGGAGAAGCATAGCCTGATACGAATAACGGCTCACCTACAGGCCAACCACTTCCCATCCAGAAGTGCTCTGCTTTTGCGTTTCTAATGTGATCCCCATGTGGCTTTCTGCCCTCCCATAATGATTCATCTGGAACTGACCAACTTTTGATTGCCCTTCCACCTGATAGTAGTCCCTCTTGTAATGCAATCCCTGAAGTCCCATCATGGACCATGATTGGCCATTTGCCCGAATTTTCTCTAATAGGTGTTTTACTGCGTCGAGGTTCCCACTTACCACCGATTACGTTACCTTCATCATCAGTTTCATCTACCCATTCATCCCAACTGAAAGAATGTGAGTACTCCCAAGACCAAATTCCCATCCCAAACAATTCCTTAGAAGGGTCATTATCAACAATAATAGTTGGTGGCCAAGATTTTCTCGGTCTAAGTTGCCCAAAGACCTCTAATCTTCCAATGGCAGCTCCCCTTATCATTGATGTTGGTAAATCAACTATTTTTCGCCATTTCATTACACGATTATAATTGATTACTAGACCGAGAAAACCTAGTGCTAAAATGGGTATTAATGCCATAGATTCATTTGTTTCAATAAATAACAAAACTCCAGCTATCGAAAGAAGGATATTCTTCAATAAGATGATAATTGACTTGGTTGTAAACAATGCCGGAATCGGAGTACCTAGATTCATCGGATGTTCTGCCAATAATCCTCTGTCATCCTCTGCATATGGCTCATTCAAGTGCCAATGCTTTATCTGAGGGGGTTTTACTAACCATCCTTCACCCTCTTTTCCTTGTGATGGTTCTGTCTTTTCGCCATTTGGACCTACGCCATATGACACAGTAATTCCACTCATTTTTTGGCCAGATAGTGTTTTGATAGCCCTACCAATTCCTGTCGGAAAAGAATACGCTATCAAAATACCGAATATAAAAAAGAAGTAACTGAAAATATTTAGTGAGATAATCAAATCCTCGCGAGTATAAACATCAGTAAACGACATGATTGAAAGGATAATGCTGAAAAATAATCCTACTACAATACCCATCCATTCAGTACCTTTTGGTCTTTCAAAATGAAAAAATCTGTTTGCTAGAACAGGGCTGAGTGCTTCTCGAATTCTTTCGATCTCGGATAAGTCACTTCTTGCCGTCATTGATTCATCAATAAGCATATTTCTTCTCATTTGATTTTTGCATAATGAGTAGAAAAAAAATATTTTCTATATCTCTGGAGATTATGCAGGATTAAGCCAGTGAAGCCTCGAAGAAACCAACCATCCTCTGCTCATACTCATCTGTATGAGTCAACATCAACGTAATGTGGTTCAAGTTGAAATCCTCTCCATCTCCTCCACGCGGGAATGTAATACTCGAATCTTCAATCCAACAACCTGTATTTTCTGCTCCTGATGATTGGTTTAGAGCATTACAGAATTCTTCACCATGATGAACTTGTATTCTCGAATCTTGAGCACCATGTACAACGTAAATGCTCTTGCCTTCGATATTTTCAACTGCATCAATTGGATCATACTTCACCAAATTCTCACCTGAGTTGATGATTCCAGCAATTATTCCAGCCTGTTTCAAGAATGCCGGATAACCAAGATTCTCGAGTTCTTCAGAGATGATATCGCCCATATTCGAGAAAGGAGAGTCTAGCCATGCTGCTTGAATACCGTGTTGAGAGAATGCTATTCCAGATGTGCCGGCCCCCATTGAGGCGCCAAAGATACCTATTTTCTCTGCATCAACTCCTCTCTCATTGACTAGATAGTCATGGACCCCAACCATATCTCGCCATTCCTTTTGTCCAGCCGAAACCTGATTATCTTCAATTGTGCTCTTCCAGTGGTCGCGCATATCCATTAACACGACGTTGAAATCCGCTTTGACTAGCATTCCAGCAGGGAGTAAAACCTCATGATTAGCCTTACAAGACCTAATTCCGTGTACTAGAATCACCCAAGGTCTAGAAGAATTTGTTTCTTTAATCCAAGTTGAAATCATAATGTCCTCTTCCTCTAAATCTATGCTTACATTTTCATAGCCATCGAAATAAAATTGGGATAGGTTCTGGGCTGTTTCACTCATATTTTCAGCCCCAACTTCAGAAATCTTAGTTCCATATCCATTTATTGTAAACTCTGTTGGTAGGTTGTCTTTGTGACTGTTGCATTCGATATTTGTTCCAGTTGCACTCTTGTAGACCTGAAGTCCGGCAAAGTAGTAACCGACTCCACTAATCAAAAATAATGCAACTACAGCATAAACTGATATTTTTTTCCAATTCATTCTTCTTCATCCCCATTCTTGTGAAATATTGAATCTAATCCTGCTTCGAGGATGTTTGAGGATTTTAAACTCGAAAGATTCCAACTCTTAGCAGGCACCCTAATATCAACCCACATGCGGTTCGAATGAACCAAACACAATTTATCACCTTGTTTAACTGAATCATTCTCAAATACATAAGGGTCAAATGCCTCTGCTTTTGAGTGGATTAACATCTCAAATAAGCCTGAGTCTTCCGATTCTATTACCATTCTCAACCTTGCACCATAGTCCGATTCAAGGACATTAAATTCAGATTTTTCACCTGTTTTTTTGGTTGGTAGGCGCAATTCCTGTGCGATTATTTTGCCGCTTATCGGAGAGAATACTGTTCTCATATCCAAAAATGTCTTTCTTATTCTAATCCTGAATATTGCATTATTCTCAGCATCTTCTTTTGTCTGTTGACGCCACAAAAATTCAGTCGAGAAATCCAAATTCTTGGAATCATCAACAATCCAGTCTCCAGAGATTGGATCGATAATGTGATTTTCATCACCAAGTTGCTTTTTTGATGGCCTGTAGCCTACTAAAACTTGCTTTTGACTAATTTCTAAGGTGCCATCAATTGGTGTGTAAATTAGATTTTGATCGAATTTGATTTTCCTTTTCGGGTCCCTGTATGCATTTACCAATAAGCATCCTTGAAGAAGTAGACCTATTCCAATCAAGGTGGCAAACCCGTAAACATCGTCGACGAAGGATGAAATCAGAAGTATGAGAACACCAGCGATTATCGGAATAGCCACTCTTTTCTCGCTACCACTGGCGAGGAATTTCATCGATTAGCCCTCAGTTTTGCCAAGGGTCAACATCGTCTCCCCAAGTTGATGGAGGCGCTGGTTCAGCAACTTCTTCTTCAGCAGGTGCTTCAGATTCTGCAGCCTTTGCTGTCCAATCAGCGGCTGCTTTTTCCAGTTCTCCAGCCTTCAGGTAGTTATTTTCATCCTTATCGTAATCCTTTGCGAATTCAACAAAGGCTTCGACATCTTCGATTGAGTTCTCTTTGACTATTCTATCCAAAACAGAATCAGAATAGCCGATTTCTACTTCCTCAGCAACAGCCTCAGTTGTTTCTTCTTGGGCTTCTTCAACTATTTCTTCTGGTGATTCTTCAGTAGTTTCTTCGGTAGCTTCTTCAGCAGCTTCTTCTGAGTTTTCAGCAGGAGCATCCATCATTTCTGTAGCTCTAGCCTCAACTAATTCATCCATTCTATCGGAGAAAACTTGGCCCATGTGTTGGCTTTGTCTCTCAGCTTCTACTCTGGATTCAATTAAGTCATATCTTGCTTTGATTGCTTTGTTTAAATCTTCGAATAATGACATGTGGTCCACGTACCATTCGTCTCTTGCTCGCATCTCAACAAGTGCTAATTTCAGATCATTGTCCAATTCTTCTGCTATTGAGAATACCTTTCCTAGTCTGTCCTTTTCTCTGGAATATTTCTCTTCCATCTTGTCAAGTTCAGGTTGTAGGTGGCTAACTTGCTTGCTTGCTTTAGTTGCCTTCATCTCAAGTTCACGGATTTTGTTTTCCTTCTCGCTGAGGATAGAATCTAAGGATTCTTTCTCGATTTCTCTCTCGATGATTTCCTTTTCGAGAACCTCAACTTCTGCACGCAAATCAATTAGTTCTTTGTCCTGAGTTTCATACGCTGCATATAGTTTAGTTAGACGCTCAGTTTGCGTTTCTAGAGCCTCTTCTAGTTCTTTGATTTTGACATCTGGTGTGATTGTTCCTTCTTCGGTCATTCTATCACCTCGGCTTTTGCCTAATTGACGCGACTTAACTCCTACCTATCAAGCACACGCTGGTTTATGTCATATGCCGATAATATATCATCGATTTGGTTATATTCGCTATTTCGGGGTTGAATGTCGTCCCTTATCCGCCTTCTCGGCAAAATATTGCACCCTTCAATAATTCAATGAATCGGATGATTTTACTAGAGCCTGAGCAATTGTAACCTCACCCATTGAGTGTCCTGCATCTGGAATAATTTGTAGATCAGAATGAGGTAATTTCTTGTGCAATTCCCATGCACTTTTTACAGGACAGACCATGTCATACCGCCCGTGAACAATTACACAAGGAATATTCGATATCGTACCACAATTGTTTAGGATAAATGCCTCATCTACAAATATTGAATTTATGAAATAATGACATTCAATTCTTGCAAAAGCAACTGCAAAGTCTAAATCTTCTGCCTTTTCTAAGTACTCGGGATCTGGGAAAAGTCGACTAGTAGCCATTTCCCATCGTGTCCATTCCTTTGCAGCCGCCCTACGGATAGTAATATCGTCGCTTGTTAATCTTGAATAGTATGCCTCGATGAGATTAGATTGTTCTTCTTTTGGGATGTGATTGAGATATGGATCAAAGGCATCCGGGAAAATATGGCTTGCACCATCTTGATAGAACCAGTGAAGTTCTGATTTTCGACACATGAAGATTCCTCTTAGGATGAATGAGCGAACCCGACTTGGATGAGTTATACCATAAATTAACGACAAGGTTGAGCCCCAAGAGCCTCCAAAAACATGCCATGTTTCAATTCCAAGATTTTCCCTTAGTGCCTCGATATCAGAAACTAGATTCATGGTCGAGTTTTCCTCAAGTTCAGCATAAGGAGTTGATTTTCCGCATCCTCTTTGATCAAATTGTATGATATTCCATTTCCTTGGGTCAAAATACCTGCGGTAGGATGGCTGGCTTCCTCCCCCAGGTCCGCCATGGATGACAATAACTGGAATTCCTTCTGGATTCCCGCTGCATTCCCAGGCTATAGTATGAAGATCTGAAACTGGAAGCATGCCGGTTGCGTAGGGTTCTATTTTCGGATACAACACGTCCTCGATGGATTTAGCCATGTGTTCACCTAAGGGGATTCGGATAATTTTGCTTTCGATGCCTTTTTTCTGTAAACCTCATCGGACCAGCCATGAAGCCAGCAGTCGAAGTGTTTGGAGAATGGGCTCTGAAAGGAAAAGATGAGGGGATGGAGCGTGGTCATGCTTCCTCAGTTGCCGAGATGTTAGCTTATGCAATGGCAAAAATCATTCCATCAAAAGAGGAATTCACTGCTATCGATATTGGCTGTGGGAATGGTTGGGTTGTTCGCGAGATTTCGCAAATTCAAAGTTGTAGCAAAGCGGCAGGCGTTGACGGCGCCATCGAAATGATAGACAAGGCCAGCCAAATCGATAAAGAAGGTTTAGGTGAGTATTATCATGGAATCTTACCAGACTGGGAGCCTGAGGAGAAATACGACCTAGTCCATTCAATGGAGTGCTTTTACTATCTTGAAAATCCTGTTGATTTTGTTAAGATAGTTCACGATACTTGGATGAATAATGGAGGCTATATCGTGATGGGAGTGGATCATTATGCTGAGAATGAAGATTCATTGGATTGGCCTGAACACGTTGGAGTTCACATGACTACATTGAGCGAAAAAGAATGGCTGAAAGCGTTCACAGATGCTGGTTTCGAGGATTTAACTGCCTGGAGAGCAGGTACAAACGAGGGATTTGTTGGCACTTTAGTAATCGGCGGAAAAAAGGCGGACTGATTTCGGTCCACACAATTTAATTTCACCTGAGAAGAAAGGACATTTCTTACAAACGGCGGAATCTGTTATTCTTTCGGGCTCTTCGATTAATCTCGGAGTCGCAGACAAAGCAGCCATGTATTCCAGTAGAGAATAAAGATCTGATTTGGCTTTTTCATAATCAGCATCCGTTAAGCGAATCATCTTTCCAGACGCTCCGACTGAAATTGCTGGTGGCAAGACTGTTCTTCTCTCATCTTCTGGTTTTAACATTTCAGAACCTTCAAGAATAACCGAATACAATGCCAATTGTAATCTATAATCATCCATTAATGCTTCCTCGGCAGTAGTTTCTGGGTAGAGTGAGTACAAGTCATCGAACTTTTGCAAGGGAGCGCCATTGTGAGGATCATCAGAATTAAACTTCTTCAAACAATCTTTAGTTTTCAAGTCTACAACTTGTAAGTAACCGTTATTCGAACTGTCACTTAGCGCCAAGACCAAGTCAATCCTACCATCAAAATAAGCAAAGATATTCTTGACTTCAGAAACCTTGTATTTGTGGCTAAGGTCATAATATCTTGAAAGCCCATCCAGCATTATTTTCTCAGAGTGGAAGAACGGCAATTCTGTTCTCAGCCCTTCTACTGTATAACCTCCAAATTCTCCACCAGTGCTTAATTTCCCTAGGGGTCCTTTGGAGATCAATTCACCAATCTCAAGAAGCCTAGCTTTTGTTGAATCGTAACTTGTTCCCTCAGCCTCTAAATCTCCTAATCCAAGTTCAATCATCACTCTATCAGCAATTCCTGAATCTTGTAAACCATCCTCGTTTTTGATTAACCATGATTCATCAAGGTGACAGTTTGAAATTTGTTTTGCTGGGTTTGCTAGACCAATTTCTACTAGCCTGTGGGCAATCAGTCCAAACTTGGTTGGAGATGGGAAACTCTTTCCTGATTTGGTCGGGCTGGCGTGAAGTCGTGGAGGATCAAATTTCTCTGGGTCCCAACCTCTAACTCTGGTCAACCAATGTCTCCTCTTACATTTGTATGAGGTGTCGAGTCCGTGAGCGGTCACCCTAAACTTGTGTGTGACCTCTTTGAAACCGATGTCAACATCAGATTTGTTTTGCTTTAGCTTATCGAAATTATTGTGCATCGTTTCTATACTTTGAATAAGGCTCTCTGATTCTTCCTTTTCAAAGCAGTCCGGTGAGTGGTATATCGCTATCGAACTAACACAACCTTCGGGTAATCCAGAATTTTGGTATACAGAGTATGGATCTAATTCCTTCTCACTCCAAGACTTATCGGCATTTTCTAATCCATCTGATCCTAAATCAGATGTGAACGACCAGCAAGACTCTTCGACATTTGCTCTCCAAGCAGCCCCACGTAATCCTTCGGTCAAAAAGTGAGCCATAGAGTCGTGAGAAGCTTTCAAATCGTATCTATCCCCTTTTTTACCCTTCAATTCGTTTGAATTAATCCCACAAACTATCAAATGAGACTTTACTCGTGTTAATGCAACATAAAATTCTCTTCTTCTCTCTGCCCTTTTTTGGGCTTTTTCCATTGACGAGGTCAACTCATACAAACCATGCCCAGGTGTTTTCTTACTTTTCCAGGGATTTACTCTACAACTAATTAACTGAGGAGTTACTAAAACTGGGGACCCCCCTGTCATACTCGCATCTTGAGAGCCTGCAGAATATAGCCCAGATACAATTACTACCTTTGATTCTAAGCCCTTAGATTTGTGAATAGTCATCAATTTTACAGCGCCACTGATGTTTGAAGAAGATGCCTTTGGACCTCCCCCCTCAAGTCTTTGCAACTCTCTAATTCTGGAATAGATTACTGCGATTTCATCCCCGCATTCACTTCCAATCATCTTGATTAAAGACAAGAATGCTTCCGCATGCTGCCTATGATGAGGTTCATGGTAAACGAATAACAAATCGGAATTATCTAAAACAGATTCGAAAACTTCGAAGTTTGCCCCCATTGCTGTATAAGCACTTAATTCATGGATTAATTGCTTATTTCGAGCTGTCTTGCAGAATTTTAACATAGAATCCCAACCATGTGCCCAAAATTTGGAACTCATCGTAGAGTGAACCTGTTGCTCATTGCAATTCAAAATCGGCGAGAGGGCAATACTTGCTTGAGCGTGCCTTGATTGTGGATTTGCGAGTAGTTCCAGAACAGAAATCAGTGGTTTAACCACTTCTTGGTCAAGCAGTAACCCGTGTTGATCTACTTGGGTTGGAATCTTGTATTTTTGTAATGCATTGATGATGCTTGGCGCCCTGCCCCTTGAATGAAGTAAGATCATGATGTCATCAGGAGTAATTTCTTCCTTATCAGCTCCGATATCAACCATTGATTTTGTTGCCTCGGACCAGACTTTCTTGGTTGACTTGTTCAAAAGCGATTTGATTCGAAGGGCAATCATTTCAGCCTCTAAATCTTTTGAGTTTGATGTAGAACTTGAAAATACATCAATTTGCTTATCCAATGACTTTTCTTCACCTTGCGGACTTGAAATTGGCATAATCCACTCAAAAATACCGTTTTCAGTGTCTTGTGAAGATGGGTTCAATTCTTGAGCAGTGGCGTGCCAGTCTCCAGGAAATTTGTGATGCCTAGGATTGAAAACATCAGAAAATAAATGATTAAATGTGTTCATTAAATCATGTCTTGTCCTAAAATTGCTGGTTAAATCGATATGTCCGAAAGCTCTTTGATCCCTTATTTTATGATCCACTGGGAGGTAGCTTTCTCCATCTTTTAGACCGACAGAATTGTATTCTTCTTCAGGTCCATGAATTCTAAAATCATGCAATTTAGTTGCTTTAGTAAAACTTCCTTCTTTCTGGAATCTAGGGTCTCTAGCTTCGCCTTCTCTTAAGACCCCATTCATACGTTTCTCTGTTGATTCGAGATTGTTAGCCTCCTTGATGTATTCTGTTGCCTTTTTCATAACGGTAACTTCAGCCTGCCTAAATCTGTAGATAGATTGTTTCATATCACCCACTACACAAATGGTTGGATCCCAATACCCAAGCACGGAATCTCCTTCATCGCTAGCGCGCTCTCTCCTGCCCCAAAGTCTAGTTAAGAGCCTGAATTGAGCAGGATTAGTATCTTGGAATTCATCAATGATGAATGCCCTATATTGCCTTCTTAGTTTCTGTAAGATGTGAAACCTATTTAGTAAATCTTCATACACTCCGGGATATTTTTTTGCTAATTGCATTGCTTTAGCAATGTGGGAATCAAGCCAGGAATGCTCAGGTAAATCATCAAGAGCTGCAACAACTGATTCAGGCCATTCGTTTCTTACGCTGGATGGGCACTTTGCTAGTAACAAATCCTCAGCATATCGCATTGTATCGTCGAAATCATGGACCCCTTCCATTTGTTTTAAATCAGAGAATACATCTTGACAGCCTCTAAAAACAGTGAATAAATCAGTAATTACCTGTAACTGCAAATCTGTATCAAGACGATTGATTTTTGTTTGTGGTGGCTCCAGCTGTGGAGGGTTGGTTACGACCCCCACTTTATCTTCAAAATCCTCAGGCTGGTGTGTGAATTCGACTAGTGGAATGAAATTCAATGCTGCTTTTCCAATTCTGAATAATAGCCTGCAATCGCTGGTGTTAAACAATTTGGACATTTCCAAACGCTTTGCTTTCGCTTTGGCAGTAGTTTTAGTTGCATTAGATTTAGAGCCATGAGGCATTGTTTGCTTGGCTTCAGATGCCTTCAGGACACCAGAATGCCACTTCTTATTCAAGGAAGCGTGTCCGAAAGTTGAAAGGAATTTTTCAATTTCACCTTTCTCTAGAGCACTATCGCTCAAACCAGTTGCTATTACTAAGTAAAGCCACTGAATTTTTCCAAATTCGGAGTCGGGAACATTATCATGGAAAAATTCCAGTTGATTAAATCGGCTGTAATTATTATGTTCCCCAATTGTTGGAAGGATGAAATGTTGGTATTGATCAAGATATGCATCTAAATAACCTCTGAGAAGAGGAATAAGTTGGTCAACAATCGGCCCCACCAAGCCTGAAATTGGTTGCGTGAACATTTCTTCCAGCACCTCTCTGGGAAGATTTCCTCCTTCCAGCCACTCCAGGCCAGCAGCTTGTGTTCTCGAGGTAAGTGATTTCTTGGCTTCCTCTACGAATAGAGAACTTTTCATCAAACCAATCAGTACCTTTTCAGCATTCACTTGCCCATTAAGTGCTACTGTAAGCCTATCCCTGGATTCAATAAACCGTTCACCATTTAAGATTCCCATTTTTCTTGCATCTTGCAAATTTCTTGCTCGCCATGCTGAATATATGCTGTGTTCCTTGAGAATCTGGCTCCTCTCATCGCTTATCTGATCTTTAGTTGGTTTGTCGGTTAACAAGTCCATATGGATCGAAACCAATCTGGAAAAGAAAGCGTCAATAGTCGACACTGGGGCATCATCTAATTGAGAAATTAACATATCGATTACAGATGGGTCAGAATTTAATCTGAAGTCATAAACGTCATCATCTTCTACAACTAAATCAGGGTCTGCCTTTAGACTTGTGAGTTTTTTCCTAATTCTGTGTTTCAACTCTCCTGCTGATTTTCTAGTGAATGTAATCGCTACTGTTTCAGTTGGTAACAAGCCAGCCCAAGCCTCTAATTTCGATCGCTGGCTTGTTGGTAAAATCAAATTATTGGATAAAGAGTCAGTATCCATTGAAGCATTTGGGAGTACTAATGTGGACCTTTGTATCCTGGACAGTAGGTGTTGAACATATCTCTCTGCCATCACAGTAGTTTTTCCAGTACCGGCACCTGCATCAAGTACAATATGCCTATCAATATCCAAACCGAGAATTTGAGACCTGTTGAACTTCATTACATATCCCCCATTTCGGATAAACCACACATGTCCTTTACCGAACAATACAAGCACGCACTTCCCGGAGTGGGGTGAACTTGACCGCTGAGAGCAGTATTTTTAGCCCTCAATGCAGTTGTCAACCTGGATTCTTTCCATGCTGAAAAATGCTCTTTTATTGGTCCAGGTTTAGAATCCGGATACCTGAAAATATTCTTGGTGAAGTCTGTACTTGAACCTATTTCTATGAATTCGAGGATTGATTTAAATTCACTATCAAATTCTAGGTAATGTTTGACTGAATCCCCAATTTGGCTTATTCCCGCCCCTATTACCTTAAACTCAGGATTTTGGATTTCAAACGCTGCTGTGTAAATTGCTAGTTGCAGGTCTGACAATACACAAACCTCGTGCTTTTTCCTTTCTTCCTCAGGTTTTGGCCCTTGGACACTTTTTATGTCCCTTATCACAATCAATCTTTTTTGCCTGTATTTCTCTGGTACTAATCCCATCGATTCATCGGGAAGGATCACTTCATCAATTCTGTCTATGTAGCCACTGATTCTAATTGATTCAACCTTTCCAAGGTCGTTTTTTGCCTCGATTTTTGTTCCTTCTTCAACCCCTAGATTCCATTCTGTTGCAAGAGGCGCACAATTGGTAAGCAAAAATTCTGCATCTACCATTCTGCCGATTTTTCCTCCCATTTTTGGAACGTCTCCCCCCGACCAATATTGCTCTAATTCACCAGGAGTGATACCACACAACTCAATGCACCTATGGTGAGTAACTGCGCCTTTTCTTGTGAGCCATGGTGCGATTTGTTCTAGATTATCCAACATTAATTCCCAAACAGCCTGTGGGGAATTAAACTCAGAGTCATGCAATCTTTTCGGACTCTTCGACAATATCCCCTGTTTTACTCCTAACTTCTGGAAAAGAGCCTCATAGAGTTTGTGAATTATATCACCACGTGTTCTGAAATCTACATCCTCCATATGGTCTTCATCGGCTGATGCCCTCAGATGTTTCTCTAACCAAGCGCTTCTGGGGCATTTCATCCAAGATTCTAATCTGCTAGCAGACCACTTCCTATCACTTATCTTTCCACTGGTTGGAGCAGATATTATACCAAATATACCCTTTTTGTCATTAAAATTACCAATTGGTCTAGGGTCGACTGCCATCGATGTGCTCTTTCCAGATTTACCACCTAGATTTGGCCACTCATCCGAAACCACTGTGAGGTCTTCGTTTACCTTCTTTCCATCAGGTATTATTGTTAACTTGCCAGTTGTAGCGAATCTCTTGATTTCGCTCCATGCTAGTACTGCGCCATCGCTTGCTTGTTGCGGGTGTCTTTTTATCCTCTCAAGCCACAATTCCGTCTTTTGGCTGCGTACAATGACTGATTTCTCAGAGTCTATCCATGATTCTTCTCTACCGTTTTTCAAAGCTAAACCAAGTCTTTGCCTATGATTTCTTGGCTTATCTCCTGCTTGTTTCGTGTATTCTCCATCCGAGTCCAAATAGAATCCCGAAGGAGAATACTTGAGATCACCCACTGTTGATACAGACCATGGAGAATGAGGCTCATCTAAGTCATCTGTAGTTATGAAACTAGGAATTGTTACCTTACTTTCGATATTATTCATCCATTCCACTAATGGAGCAGATGGTCCAACCCCCTCATCTTCTGATGTATCTAAGACGATTATTTCATCAAAAGATGCGGTAAGATTTGCAAGGTAATATCTGGCTTGTCTGAGCGGATGGTCGCCCAAAGGCAATCCTAATTTAGATCTTGATTCATTGTCAAGCCAAGCAATAGCAGGTAATTTCATCGTCCATGATTCGACATCCATGAAAGAAAAAATCGCAATGTTTCCTTTCATTCCAATTGCTTCTCTGGGCGTAAGTAACAAAACATCTGTATCAACAACTCTTCCGTTAGGAGATTTACTATGCTCTGCAATTGAATGTAAGAATTCCGAGAAGCCTTCTGTTGATAAATCGGGGTCTAAACCAGCCTTTTCATGAAGGGATAAAGAACGGTTCAATTCCCTAGATAAATGCTGTAATCCAGACACAGAGTTGTCGTATTCTGCTTCTTTTGATAGAATAGTTTCCCAATCGACCATTCCAAGTATTTTTGAAAACCAGTCCAAGCAACTTTCGCTTTTTTTGAGTAATGGCAATGCAGACTGTGAATAATTCCCTATAATCTCCGATATATACTCCCTTTCTTGTGTGGGGATGAGTGGCCACCATAGCATTGCAATATTAGCCAGCCACCATTGTGTTTCCTCTATTTTCATTGAATTTTTTTCAATATCTCCAATGAAGCCTTCAGGACTGGCTACTTCAAGAGCGGTGAACCATTGATTTATGGCAGAGATTCCTCCTTTGATGTGGAAATTTCTTGAGATGTTCTCCATAATATCTTGATGAAACCTAACTTTTATCTCATCGTTTATTGGGTGTTTTAGATTTCGTAAACTAGAGAAATTTAAGGGCATGGATGTGGATTTGGCAATTTTGATAATATTCTCTAGAGACCAAGCATCATTACTTATCGTCATTTTTGCATGCGATAGGAAGGCATTTACTGCGGGAGATGAAGATAGTTTTCCTCCACTAAAAGACGATGAGAACCCTAGTTTAGCCAAATTGGACCTCCACAAATCTCTGCGTGACTCAAGTCCTGGATCGATAATAGTGATCATAGATTTTTCAGAACTCTTTGACCAAGATGTCAGCAACTCGATAGTTGCATCAAATTGGATGCCGGCATCATCTAGTTTCAAGAAAGACGTTGATTCAGGGATATTCCACTCAAACCTTCCTTGTACGTCTTCAACAACATGGGAAGGAACCCAGTCTGGTAATTCTTCTTCAGAGGCAACCGGGTAAACATCATCTATCCAAGCTCCGTGAAAACCGTTCACATAGGAACCCCTTGTTGACATCAAATGAATTGGGGTAAATCTCCTTAGGCCATTGAACACCTTTTTTTGTTGGATGTTAAAATCAGGCTCGTGGCTAAGAATTAGTATTCCCTCAAGACTTGAGAGAGAGAATGGCTTATGCTCTGAGGTTTCTAGATAATCGATTACCGATGATTCCATATTCATGGAATGAATTTTTGCAAGTTTCTTCTCACAGCCTTTTATCACACGATCGACTTCAATTAAATTTGGACCTTCTTTCCAGTTTGATACGGGACCTTGAGATTTTATTTCCTGTAGTAATCTTAGAGTCCTCTCGGTTTTCACCCTGCTCCAATTTTTTTCTTTGTTGGGATGTAAGAGTAGAAACTTCTCTTCACGTGCAGCCTTGACTAATTCTGAATGAATTATAGAAAATGCAGGACCGTCAGAATCCAATCTTGCCTCCTTTCCGCTATCCAAATGAAGTAAATCAACTAGTCTAGAATATGTAGAGTGCATGGTTGTATCGACCATGATTCCAACGTCAGCAAGTTGCATCAACACATTATTTCTCAAAATTTCATTTGGATAAACAATCAACACTTTTTCCATCGATCTATCCACTAAGGATTGCATTAACCAAGAGGGAAGAATGTTGCCGTGAAGCGATTCTTCCATGGTAAGCAAATTCAACGACATCTAAATCATCCCCAGTCTTGCCAAACTAATGGCGAGGGTTCTTAACGGTAATCAAGAAGAATTCTTCGCTCAAATATTTCAAATGTTCAGCATCATGAAAAGAACATAGGCTAGATGATTTTCAAAATTTGTGAAATTAGTCCTGCCTGAAAATGTTAGAAAAACATTACACTGCGGTAAGATTTGTATTTCTAGGGAATTCAAAATTTGTGTAATTCTTAAACAAGAAAGGTTCTTGTTTTATTTTTGGGCTACATGGGCTCCGTCAGGTTTATAAGGGTTGACGCCCTACATAGATAGTGCGTGGCGCAGAATTCCGTTGCGCTGAGTAGTGTTTTCCGGAACTTCAACTCAGTGTCTTGGACATAACCTACGTACGTGGAGCAAGTAAATAAGAGGTGTGTATGATGATTAAGGAAGAGGACAAGAAATGTGAAGAATGCTTTGGAACAGAGTTCACTATTGATGAGACTAAGGGAGAGAGAATTTGTGATGGATGTGGATTAGTTGCAGTAGAAAATGTAGCTTTAGATGTGAGTGGGAACGGAGGTTATGCAAATGGAGATTCTGCGGGAACCCACTTCAACAAGATTGATACTCTTGACAATAGCAACAAGTTGGGAACATCCAAATTCATCAAGGTTCAGGACCTATCAGGAGTCAATAGTAACCTAAGAAGAGTTTTGAAAAATGAACAAAAATTCAATGGAAAAGCAAGAGAAAGACACCCATTTACTCTTGATGTATACAAGTACGTAAAGAAAGAATTTGGTGAAGATACTGCAATTCAGGCAATGCCCCTAATTAGGATGGCATGCTTTCCATTAGATTCAACAGATATTGGAAGAATTAAGGCTGAATATCCTCAGTTGAAAAAGAGGTTGAAACTTCCAAAGAATGTATTCTGTCATGGCAAGGAAAAGGGAGCAGACCAAAGAAATATTGCTGCAGTTGGATTAGCTTGTGTTGATATTTTATTCCAGCAACAGCCTGGAGCAGGGGCTGAGTTGGAAAAGAAGATTGAGAAGGCAAGCCTTACCAAAAAGGCTGTGTTCGTTGCCAGAAGAAACATAATGGCATACTGGAAAGGAATTTCAGCATTCAAGAGGTTGAATAACGAGGCAATTCAAAATGGCAAAGGAATTGCCATCTTCCCTGCATTCCCAGAATTTAACATGAAAGCCGTGATGTATTCGAGAGACCAAGAAATTCAATCATCAATAGCAAATCTTGAAACTTTACTCACCGAAGAGTTCAGCGAAGCATATGCTCAGGATATTTCAAGAATGATCTATGAAAATCTTGGAGAACTTGGTGAAGGGGAGGACGTCGTCCCAACCTCAGATTCATCTTTGGCTGCAACTTCCAACTTGGATGTAAAAATGTTAGTTGCAATTATGTGTTTTTCAATTCTACAAGATGAAGGTGTATCTGAAGGATTACAAGCAAAGGTTGCGAGCGAATGTTCTCAGTCTGGACCTGGTCTTTCAATGGCATTGAAGAGAATAAGAGGCTTAATTTCTGCAGGTAAATTTGCTTACGCAAATGCATTCAAAGCTACAAGACGCTGAACGAAAATTGGATTGATTCAATAATACGAAGTTACTGGCTAATTTATGCGCAGGCTAATAGCCATAATTTCAGTATTGATGCTAGTTGTAATTACTACGCCTACAACAAATGCTCTGCCACCTGAACAGACAGATGCAGGTGCATTATTCGGAGGACAATCTTCCATTGCTAACAATACGACTGCCCTTACGGGCGAACTTGCTGATATGCCTGTTATTGTTGAGGAGTATACTGCAACATGGTGTAGTAACTGTGTCGATGTGGAAATGGCAATTAAGAACATAGCGGACCAAGAGAACATCAAATCCTACATGTTCCACAGGTCAATTGGTGAGACCCAAGATCCGTTTGGGACTGATGAGCTTGACGAAAGATGGGAAAGCCGCTATGATAGAAGGGCTCCTCCAACTGCGGTTTTTAATGGAACTGAAATGAAAATTGGTTCGGTAGCAGATGGAGAGAATCTGGAAGAAGATTACACAAACATGGCTAGGGTTTCTCTCCCGGTTGAAGGAACAAGTACGTTTACTTGGACTCCAAACGGCATGAATTCTGGAGTTGTAACGTGGAGTAACGATATGTCTGAAGATATCTTTCCCTCTTCTCAAATAAGGGCTCAAATCTGGGTAGTTGAGACTACAGCCAAGTTTGAAGAAGGAACAAATGGTTTGGAAGACTACAATAAAATTGTTAGAAACATATTCGAATTCGAGAATTTTAGGAACGGAAGTGAAGTAATAGATCTCCCAGATGCTTTTGATGGTGACGACTTAGAAATCCATTTGATATACGCAGAATATCCAATACTAGTCAGTGAGGAACCTATTGAAGAAAGTGTGGATAAGCCAGGGCTCTTACCTAATTTGACTATTCTTTCAACCATGCTAGCAATTATTGCTGCATCCCGGTTTTCAAAAGAGTGAGGTTACTCCCTGTAACCTTCATCTCGAAGGTCCTCTTCCATTTCCCAAGGAATATTTCCCCAGAGGTCTCTTGCATTTGTAGGGTCAGTAAATTCCCACCACCACGGCTCGACTCGAGCAGATGGAATCTTTCTTTGATACCTATTGAGCAAGACGCTTAACCTATTTCTAGCACTGGGGTTTGCATCTCGAACTTTAGTCCAAACGCGGTCCACCACACCTTCACCACATTCCCATCCTGCTTGAATTGCAAACTCAGCAAAGAAATCTAATTCCTCTTCAGATCTAATGGTGAATTTGAATCCACAATCATTGAATCTGACATTCCAGCGCTCACCTTCTTCGCCACGTTTTGTTGGGATTTCTGTCACATGAAATCTACAGGTTTCTCGCAACCCAAGCAACAAATTCCAAAATCTTACTGCCAAGTCGCAGTATCTTCTTTGGCCATACCTAGGGTCACCCACAAAGCATGCTTCGTCTATTCTCTTGTGCCTTCCAAATCTGATCATGTTCTGTTCCCTGCGTTCATGTCTGTGAACTATGTCATCCCAAACCTCATCCCTATCAACGTGGATGTCTCTGAACATCCTATCTCTTACTCTTTGATGGGCTCTTCTCATATACATTCTAAATTCCCTATTTGCCCTACGACCGAAAGGTGGGTCATCAAACAACCATTCCCTATATCCAGCTGAACCGTGAGTCCTACTTGCCAATAGATTGATTACACCGTCCTTTAGCAACTGTTTGTATTCTTCCCTCTTGCTCAAATTTTCAGAATGTGACTTCGGCAAAATTGTTGTTAATTTGTTGTTTTCATCTAACTCAAACAGTATAATATCCTCTTCATCCAATGATTTATTCTCATTCCCTAGCCAAGTAATCTCGTTTTTCCTCAGAATTAATTTATCTAAGTGATGGTGCAATGTCGGATTCTTAATCTTCATCTCTTCTGATGAACTGATGTAAAAGCCAGGTGTTGGCTGCTCGAAGATGATGAACGTTGCAAGATTGTCTATGCTCTTGGCACTAATTACATCGTTAAGAAGTGCCAAAATCGCAGATCCTAAATGGTCTCCTAGGGGAGTTTTCGTGTAACTCTGGTCATTGTAAATACACAACCTATGAGTTTTCATTTTCTTATTACGGAAAGTCAAACCAGTAATCAAGTAAGGGGCACCATGAGGGCCTTTTCCAACTTTTACAAGATAGTGGTGTCCGGCCATACCACGAACTAAAATTCCCTCATCGATTATCTCAACTCTATCATTGGAATCCTCGATAATACTATTCAGAAATTCAATGGAACGTTTCGTGTTAGCACGAATTTCAGGTTTTTCACCTGAAGAGTTCCAATTCTCTCTGACCACTAACAAACGCTGGCTAGATTTACAATCAATCGGAGAGAGATACATAGAAATCAAGAATGCGAGGATGCGGGGATCAGAAGGAATGACTATGGATGACTGTTTGTTATTAGCATCGGACTTTCGGAATCTCAACCTACCATGTTTTTCGTATACCATCTCTTTTGGAACAGGATAATTTAGGTGCTGATGGTTGTTATTCTCCAGCCATCTGTACAACCATGGCTTTCTCTCCATAGCTTCCAATAAACCAGTTGGACGATTTGTCATCAAAGTAGTATAGAGTTCTGTTCCGTTTGCAACATCGAGTGCTGATTTGACATCTCTTGCCCAAGCTTGATTCAAGAAGAAGGATTCGTGCTCACAATGTTCTGTTGTTTCTAAGATCCATTCCATCAAAGAGAAAATATTCTTGCAATGAGGATTAGTAGACGGTCGCCCCAAAATAGAAGAATTAGATTGCGAGGTTATCGCTGACAAGCCAACTAGTAACTTTTTGATATCCCATTCTTGTCTAGTCATGTTATTCGATAATAACTCCAAAGCAGTGATTAGAGGAATTTTTCCAACGAGACTTCTCCCATCCAATGCTATTTTACCGTCAAAAATCGAGAGTCTTGTCCCATCTGGAAGGATGAAACCATTTGCCAACTTCCTCAACTGAACCCTTGAGAGCTTTGCTTTTTTCTTGAGTTGGGAAATAATATCCTGAAGTTCCTTAGCATTAAATTCAGAATGGATGTCGCTTTCTCCATATTTTCTTGCCCATTTTACATCATCGGTATCGCTTACCTGTTTCGCAAGAAAATCCCATGAATTCTTGTTGCTTTTGAATTTCTTAGGGATCAATTTCAACCCATCTTTAATCTGATCCGGGTGCATTAACATGTTTATGCCAACTTTTTGTTGGCTGTTGATTATACTGAAACATAGTTGACAAAAATCCCCTTCAGAGGGGCGAAAACAAAGTTCACAGTTGCATTCTTTATCATCAGTCATGTCCGTAAAATCACGTGACATTATTTGAATGAAAAACTAATTTCTAAATTCAAATTTTCTTGATTATTTCAGCAAAATTCTCAACATCTTCGTCCGTTATGTGTAAATGCGTAACTATCCTACAACGACGTGGGTCTAAATCAAACATTTTCACGCCATATTGCGCAAACTTCTCGACCACTTCGCTGGCTGAGATATTTGTTGAAAAGTACACCATGTTTGATTCAACTGTTTCCATATCAACTGAAAAATGCTCATGTGAATTGAGTAATTCTGCGATTTGCCTTGCTCTTTTATGGTCTTCTGCCATCCTTTGCACATGGTTGTCAAGAGCGAAGAGTCCTGCTGCTGCAATGTGTCCTGCTTGCCTCATCCCTCCCCCGAACATCTTTCTCCATTTGTGGGCACGGGATATGAACTCAGAAGAGCCTACCAATACAGAGCCTATTGGGGCGCCAAGTCCTTTTGAAAGGCAAATTGATATTGAATCATAATCTCTTACCATCCGTGATAGAGAAGTTCCTGTCTTGATCACTGCATTGAAAATCCTAGCACCGTCAATATGTGATTTACAACCATTTTCCTTTGCGATTTTAGCAATTTCATCCAATGTATCCTGAGAATAACAAGTTCCTCCGCCTCTGTTAGATGTGTTCTCTACACAAACTAAGCTGCCATTTGGGTAATGCCCTTGACTTCCTGCGGTTTTTCTAATCGCATTTTTCACATCTTGTGGATTCATTATTCCTCTATTGCCATCAACCAAAGCAACACTGCATCCACACAATGCAGCATAACCTCCACCCTCATAGACGTAAATGTGTGATTCTTTCCAAGTCACTATCTCATCACCAGGTTGTGTATGTGTTTTCAGCGCAATGGCGTTAGACATAGTGCCGCTAGCAACGAATAGTCCGGCTTCCTTGCCGCATAACTTGGCAACTCTCTGTTCTAATTCAGTGACAGTGGGGTCATCTCCCAAAACATCATCTCCCACAGCAGCATTTGCCATTGCTTGACGCATACCATCAACTGCTTGCGTAATAGTATCAGAACGGAAGTCTATCCCGTCGGTGCTGAAGTCCCGCATGAACACCTCAGGTAGTTCCTGAATAAAGGCATGATGATGTGAAACATCAAACTGAATCAAAGTAATTTTAGGTGGCTGACAACAGAATCGATCACATCGTCCTCAGCAGGTCCAATAGCGAGAACGGTAAACGAACCTGCGGGAATCTGAGTATGTCCAGCATCATGAATTGCTGAGCAAGGAACGCCTGCCTCTTTGCATTCCTGCTGAAGAGATTTAAGATCCTGCGAGGTTGGCACTTTCAAACAGATTTTCTTCTGTCCTTTGGATAGATATGCTTCGAGAGCAGCTGGATTGGATTTCCCTAAATCCAGTATTGCCTTAACAGAGGCGTGGCCAACCTGGGCTGCAATCTTTCCCTTTCCCATCTTTAATTCCTGGTTTACAACACATGCTAATTTCATTGGTCCTGCAGGGCCTTCTCCAGTCGAATAGGCAGGAGCAGTTAGTCTGTGAATAAACGAACGAAGACCCATGTTAACAATCAATCCAAGCAGCCCGAGTTCATCAAATTTCATAGGAAAATGAAATAAAATGTGCGAATGTTATAACAAATCCTTATACACAATCAGAAGTAGTTTGACACGTCAAGGCGAGGAGATTCTGGCATGGATAATTTTTACACGATTTTATTCTTCTTGATATCAACTTGGATTGGCCCATTTTGGGTATTGATGCTAGCAAAACCCTTTGATGAAATTACACAAAAATTGTGCCAGGGATTCCTTATCGTCCTTGGACCCATCATCGCTTATTTCCTTGTATTAATCCTTAATCCGAATATCCTGCTTGAGATATTTGACCCTGACCCAACAAAGATACTCGATGCATTGGGTTCAGCATTAGGCAGCCCGGCAGGAGCTGTGTTGACTTGGGCCCACATAGTGGCTGGAGACATCTTAGTGACACGTTGGTTATGGAAGAAAGCCGTTGAGCAAAATCTCTCAGTGAATAGATTGAGAGCGATGGTATTGTTTGGTGTAATGCTGATGCCGGTTGCAATAATTCTAGCAATGATTTTCTTGAATGATTCAAAAAACAAGGAGGATGAAAAAATTGCAAATTAATCAAGATAATCTGAAAATTTTTACAACGATTGCCGGCTTCTTTGTACTGCTCTCTTATGTTTACGGAGTTTGGAAAGCACCGGATAGAACTGCTCTGTGGGGTGGAATTGAGGGGGGATTGCTAAAGTTCAGTGTAGTTTTCATGTTCGTAGCCGCTGCTGGATATCTAATCATGTGGTATTCAGTTTTATTCCAGATGTCTGCTGAAGATTTCGAAAACCTCAGATGGACTTTTTCTCAAAAATCAGGTTCTGGGATTAACATGTTAGCAGTCGCTTTTGTTTTATTCCTAATTCCGTCTATGCTATGGCTTGAGAGCACCTCATTTCATTTGCGAACCGATTATTCTTGGACTCCAATCTTAGTAATCGGAATTCTAATGTTGGTATCCATAGGAAATGTTCTTTTCATTATGTTAGGATTGACTGCTCATTCAGATGGCAATCCACAAGGTTTGATGATTGCGATTGGAGGGTTTATGATATCTGTCCAATGTATAATCAACGATCTAATCATTTGGTCATGGAAATTTCCTTGGCAGTGATATATTCAATGGGATGTCCCAAATTTAGTTTTTATATACCTTGAGCGGAAATAAATATTGCTCAAAAGGAGTCTATGGTGACGGTATGTTGACTGATTAATTCCCTGAAATGTGATCTAATTTTTTGCCTAGCGAAGGCTAGAGTATAGCAAAAATAAATCATAAAGAAAGGGAGTATAATGAAGAACATCAGAAATAAAAAAATAAAAAATTGGCATAATGGAAAACACAGAACGAAGAAAAAGACTCAAGCAAATAACAAAGCGAAAAGAATAATTTGTTGCCAAGGCGAAGAAAGAAAGGCAATCGAATCAAAATTATTAGCTGAATTAAAGGCGTGTAGACCTGAGTTTTCATACAACACAATTTCCGGAAATTGGGAACCTAACATACCACACTGGTTCGTGAAGAAACACAAAAAACACATACATCACTTCAGAAGAGTTGCAAAAGACCACGGTTTCAAGAACTAAAGCGACTCAAGTCCACCGCAAATAGCATCCAAACTACGATTGGGGCATGGACCCAACCCCAAAACTGTCAAAGTTCCAGGCTCAACTTCGGTTAGTCCTGCATCCCTAACGATATGAGTGACGATATTGGCTTTGTCGGCAATATCCTGTAGTTCCTTTAGATGATCTAAATCATCGACTTTCAGAACTACTTTCCTTGAACCATTGGAGCGCCATCTCTCAAAAATACGAGAGTATGATTTCCTTGCTAAGCGAGTACATTCAACTGCTGCATGGCTACACTGTACGGCAGTTTTTCCGATTGATAAATTCAAATCAGACCTTACGATAAGTGCCATAGAACAGTCATTCGGATTATTATTCATTTAATCACTCATGCCTGAGTTGATTCCAAATCTGCAATTATTGCTTCTTCTATGGTTGGAACTTCGCTAATTTCTAACTTGCTTACAAACCATTCAGCAAACCAAAGCGCGAATGTTACATTACCTACCGCATGAAGTAAATCATAAGGAATTCCAGCCCAGAGGTAAGCTACAAATTCAAGGAAAGAAGTGGATGATTCAATAATTGATAGAGACACGATGAAATCAAACATGAATGCTGATAGGAAAGCAATGTAGCAAGTTTTCTTCAAATCTAGAGAATTATTAGACCATAGATTCGCATAGGAGCCGATAACTGCTACACTTGCCCAGCCAACAGCTTGGAAGATTGTCCACCATCCGTCACCAAGGAAGTAATTACTCAGTACGGCTACTAAAATAGCGAATGCTGCGCCTCTTCTTGCACCTAATCGTGCTCCAACCAACAAGGATGCAATGGTTACAAACTGAACATTTGGAATCCCAGCCATCAAAACTCTGGATAGCGAAATCCCAATTACAACTGCTGTTAATAAGAGCATGTCGCCTTGTGAACGCCTTTTTGGTTCCAGCAGTAACAAAGCAGCGGAAGTTAGTAGGATTAAATCAAGAACTAATCCAGCAAACGGGCTCAGGACTGGTCCATGTGTTCCAATTGCTGTGAACATGGCCACACGAGAGGCAACCCTGCTTTGAAGTTTAAGTCGTGATAGGTATTATGGCTATTACAAACCGATGAATTAGAGGTAGTGTTTGTCATACAAAGATATAATAAATCTTGTAATAAGTTAACATTATGCCTAATTTCCAAAACGTATTGGAAGTTGACGCCTCTCTCGAAGATCACTGGAATTGGTATAACTCAGAGGGGGCTTTTCGTAGAATTATGCCGGACTGGGAAGGATTAGAACCGATCCAAGTAGGAAAGATCGCAGATGGAGAGATGACCATTTTCCCCGTACAAATGGGTCCAATCAAGAAAAAATGGGTTGCAAGACATGAAAATGTAAGGACTCTACACGGGTTTGATGACACTTCTTTGAAAGGACCATTTGCAAAGTGGGACCACTCTAGGGAATTCAAACAAGAGAATGGGAAAACCGTTGCAATTGATTCAGTAGAATACAAATTACCCTTACATTTTGCTACCGGATGGACCAAGAAATTCACGGTTGTTCCAAGAGTTGAAGCAATGTTTGGCTTCAGAAATCGTAGAGTAGAAATGGACTTGAGAAGAATCCCTTCTCAAAAGATGCGTGTTTTAATCTCTGGAAGCACTGGGCTAATCGGAAAACAATTGTGCGCATTTTTTGCTTGCATGGGTCATGAGGTTCACAGGTTAGTGAGGCCGTCTACTAAATTACCAGCTGATGCTAACAAAGAAAATGTAGTAAAATGGGATGACCAAAAAGGAGAGATCCTGGAAGGCTCTCTCGAAGGATTCGACTGTATTATCCACCTAGCAGGAGCAGGTATCGGAGATAAAAGGTGGTCAAAGACTCGAAAAGAATTGATTGAAACAAGCAGAACTATTCCGACCAAGAACTTAGCAAACCTAATATGTGGGCTAGAGAATAAACCATCGGTTTTCATTCAAGGCTCAGCAATAGGTTTCTACGGAGACAGAGCGGATGAAATCTTAGACGAAGATTCTGTTATCGGAGATGGTTATCTTCCAGAGACCTGCAAAAAGTGGGAAGATGCTAGTTCAGAACTTGAAAACCACGGCATAAGGAGAGTAGTTATCCGTACTGGGATAGTGATGACGTGCCTCGGTGGGGCGCTTGGAAAGCAACTATTCCCTGCTAAAATGGGGGCACTTGGACCAGTGGGAGGGGGCAAGCAATTCCAATCATGGATTTCGCTTGATGACCAAATCCATGCAGTACATCACCTAATGCTGAATAGTGACTGCAATGGTGTTTACAATTTAGTATCTCCAAATCCTACTTCACAAAAGGAATTCGCCAAAGTTTTGGGCAAGATTTTCTTCCGCCCATCTTTTGCACCTCTGCCTAAATTTATGGTAAAAATTCTATTTGGCGAGATGGGGGAGAAACTTCTCCTAGAAAGTCAAAGAGTGTCTCCAAAAAGACTGATAGAGAGTGGGTACGAATTTAACCATCCAGACTTGGAAAATGCGCTTAGGCATATGACTGGTAAAGTTAGATAGGGGCTCAGTAGCCAACTCTGTTCTTTAATTTTGAATACAAAATCATGCTAGCAATGCTGAATTTCTTCCATGCGCTAAGGCCAACAGGGGATAATGGATTCTTACTCTTCATCATGCCTCTGAAAATTTCAGTGTAAACGGAGGTCAAAATTTTGACGTGCATTCTCACATCATAATCTAGATATTTATTCAGATGAGATGCGGATTCCATATGTGTATTTACTATTTCGAGATACTCATCCATGAACTCTGTCCAGTTTGGTGATTCAACGAGCATATCATCATTTAAACTGTCCAATGAAACATTGAAGGAATTTAGACTATCAATTGGCAGATATATTCTATCTCTATCAAAGTCCTCTCTTACGTCTCTTAGGATATTTATCATTTGCAATTGTATCCCGAGATCTATTGCATGAAGTCTCGCTGATTGAGAAGAGTAACCATATATTTCCAGAAGCACCAAACCAACCGAGGATGCCACTTTGAATGCATAAGCTCTGACATCGTCATAGGTCTTTAGGCGTATTTCAAACAAATCGTCTTCCATACCGTCGATGATTGTGAATAAGTCCACCTTCTTGATTGGAAATTGATTAATTGTCCATTCAATCGCCTTAATTACAGGGTGTTCAATTTCGGTTCCACCGTTTTCAAAAATCTCATCTATTGCAAAACGGATTGATGTCAGTGTGTCCAACTTAATTTTGTAGTCAAAAGCTACTGGCTGAGAACCTTTGTTAGCAATTAGTTCTGCAAGCCTAATGCTTGATTTTTGGTCGATATCGATGTCGAGTCTTTCTTCTGAGTCACCATCAACTATGTCATCAAGCCATCTACAGAGAGCATATACTGACATCACAGCGTATCTTTTTTTTGTGGGTAGGCAAGAAAAAGAAGCATAGAATGAAGATGATGCCTGCCTGCACCTTTCGGCACAGTCATCAAGATGGGCTTGATAACCATCAAGCATGAGTTACACCGGCTTTCATTGGATTTGGTTTGCGGCTTTCAAACCAGGTATCAACACCGTTCCAATCTGGCTCTATACCAAGGTCATCTAACAATAATTTAGTTGATATTCTTGCACTTTCAAAGATAACAGGCAATCCAGATCCTGGATGTGTTCCGCCTCCAACCAAATACATATTTTTGATGTCGCCAAATCGATTCTTTGGTCTTCTCCACAGCATCTGATCTAAGCCGTGAGCTAGATTGAAAACTGCCCCTCTGTAACAGATGTCTCCCCAATCATCTGGAGTTATCACCATTTCAGTAACAATGTGTTCTCTTAGATTTTCGAAGCCTAATTTGTTTTCGAGTTGGTCTAAGACTAATTCTCTATATTCATCTTTTACTTCGCTCCAGTCGATATTGTCAGTCGTATGGCTCACAGGAACTAACACATAGACGGTGGATTGTCCATCTGGTGCCAATGATTTGTCGGTTATGCAAGCATTTTGAGCATAAACAGATGGGTCATTTGTTGTGAGTTCATTATTTTCTATCATAGCCAGACTGTTTTTGTAGTCTGATGAAGCATAGATTTGGTGATGTGGAAGGTCTTCGTATACCTTGTCGATTCCAAGATAGAGCATGAAAGTAGAGCATGAATACTTCTTCTTTTCTAATTTCTTTGAAGTCCACTTCTTCAGATGGGAGTCATCCACTAAATCTACCATTGCCTTAGCAAAATCAGCGTTTAGTACAACTCTGTCAGCTCTGAATTCGCCGTTCTTAGTGACGATTCCTTTTGCCTTATTGTCCTCAACAATTATCTTTTCAACTGCTTCACTAAAGTGGAACTCTACCCCCATTCCTTCAGCAATTTCATACATCTTTTGAGTGACGCTTCCAAGACCTCCAAGCGGGTGGTAAATACCGTATTCATACTCAAGGTAAGCCAGGATTGTGAATAATGAAGGACAGTTAAATGGAGACATACCTAGGTACTTGGTTTGGAAAGACATTGCAAGGTGCAGTCTTTCATCATCAAACAGTTTTGCAAGGTCTTTAGCTACACTTCTTGTTGGATGGATGACTGTTGCAGCCCTCATTGCTCTTTTTGAAATCATATCGCTAGGTCCGAACCATGGCTCCTCAAGACATTGTCTTGAATTGTCGAGTTTTCTTTTGTTTTGTTTCATGTATTTGATGAATGCATCAGCATCTTTAACGCCAGATAATTCTGCGATTCTTTGGTACATTTGCTCTACGTTGGATGTGCAATCCAGTGATCCGCCTTGCCCAAACACCAACCTGTAGTTCATCTCAAGGCGGTGAAGGTTCAGGTCTGCGTGAGCATCTCTACCTATTGCCTCGAAAATTTTCTCAATTACCTCAGTGTAATGGAAGAATGTTGGTCCTAGGTCAAATTTGAAACCATCTTTCTCGATAATTTTTGTTCTACCACCTGCTCGGTCCTCTTTTTCGAATACCTTGACCTTCAATCCAGCCTGCGCAAGAAGCAGGCTGGAAGCCAGTCCACCGGGTCCTGCTCCTACGATTATAATCTCATCTTGCTCATCCATATTTTTCACATCCATTGCCTCATATTTTTAATTGTTTGTAAGTGATAAGAACTCGTCTAAGTATGGACCCATTGACGTGATTAAATCAACATCTGGATACGTTTCTAGAACTAAGCCATCCATATACATCAGAGAACGAATAATTGGGAATGATGTTTCATCAAAAGCACAACCTGCCAATACTGCGGTTTTTACGGTGCCCATCATTTGTTGTGTTAGTGATACTTCGCTAACGCTTTTTCCTTCGAAAGAATCATACAATCTAGTCATTTCGTCATAATACTCCTCTAATTTTTTTCCTGTTGGAGGAACGTCTGACATTTGTAACAGTGCGTCATAAGCATCCTTTTTCTGATATTTTGCTAGGTTAAAGAAGAATCCGAAAAGGGAATTGGATACCCTTTTTGGCGAGTAACATATTGCACCAGTGTCGATGAAAGTGAATTTACCATCTTCTGAAAGCATAACGTTTCCAGGGTGTAAATCTCCATGGAATGTTCCTACTCCAAACATGAAGGCTCCGTGTATCCTGAAAAGATTCAACACATGTTCCCAAGAAATTGATTGTGACTTAACCAAAGATGAAACTGTTGGATCCTTGATGTATTCCATTACCAAGGCTTTGGAATTTGATAATTCTTCATACATCTTAGGAAATTTTAGGAGCGACATGTCAAATGTTTTTTGAAGGTCGTTTTGAATTGAAACCAATTCTTTTTGCCCTTTGATTTCGTTCAAGAAATCAAGTTCCCTGAGCGTGTAATCCTCGATGTGAGCTAAGAAGCCAAGTGGATTACCAACTTTTTTCAATTTAGGTCTGAAAAATAAACCAAACTTTACCCAAAATTTTAGTTGCTTTACGTCCCTTCTGAATCTCTTCTCAAAATTAGATTTCAAGAGTTTGACCACCACCTCTTCTCCGCTATTCAGACGTGCAAGGTGAACTTGCCCTATTGAGGCTGCTGCAAATGGTTCTAGATTAAATTCTGAAAAGTTTTCCATGAAGTTAGCAGGTGCGTTTTGAATAATCAATTCTCGTGCGGATTCGGCTTTAATCGAATTGGCATTTTGGTAAAGTTTCTGCAATTGCCTACATCTATCTGTTCCTAATAAATCAGGACGTAGTGCCATAATTTGACCTATTTTAACGGATAGTAAACCCAATTTTTGAACTGTCTCAATATTTACTTTTTTTCCGCGAAAAACCGCAAAGTAAAACCTAAGCATCTTAATTGGGTTCATTCTAAAACCTCAAATCTGTGCTGTTTCAATTAATTCATACATGAAGGATTGTGCAGCAAGGTTGTGTCCAGCCTTCCTCACGCTAAGGCTTTCAGATGTAGAGAACCTAGCGCTTAGTGCCCCCTCGATTATTCCATCGTCTAGCTCCCAAACTGGTAGGGCTTCAGGATCTTCTGGAATTTCATGAGCGAGTTCGATTTGAATTGAAAATGCCGAGTCTATATCATAACTCATCTTTCCAAGTCCAGCAAATTCCCACCAATCAATCATCTCGTTAAGGAAATCTATGTCATTAGACAGGGATCTCAACGAAAATGCTAGTTCTAGCCCAACTCTATTTCCTATCTGACGGAGAAGCACATTCATATCAATCCCCAAGGCTTGAAGATTCGACAGTTTTCCTTCGGAGAGTTGCGTCCTTGCTTTGTTGACTTCCATTCCAGCAGAATAAAACAACTCAGGATCAAATGGAGTGTCTTCTTGTGGAAGTTCTCCGTCAAAACCTAGCGCTTCACTAAAAATTGTCAAGAAAGATCCTTCTCCTATTGTCATTTTCAAAGGATCAACAATACGATTGTTGACAAACCTCTCAACTGCAATATCGAAGTTGATTGACTCCTCCCAGATTGTCTGAACTAGTTTTGATTGAGCTTGCGAAAAGGACTGTGATTCAATAATCAGAGCGGCGTCATCTTTGCCCTTGCCAACCGGGTTTTCTTCGACGTGCAAAAGCTGAACGGTTACTTCTTCATCCTGCAAAAATCCTGTTGAGTCCAATTCTTCTGAGTGCCTAACTTCTATTGAATCATGTAATTTATCAAAGAATTTCACAGTCCTATTTTCAATGTGCGCAATTACCTCGACAACACAGCCTCTGACTGCCGTTTGATTTACAGCCTCTATCGCTCCAGTTCTGCAAAGATGAAGAATTCCATATTTGCCCAATATCAGTACTAATTTTTCCTCGGTATCGTCTGCCATTCCTTTGAGTTTGGAATAGATATTCTCCCTTTCTTTTATGACACTAAACTCAGGCTCTTCAGTAAAGGATGGTGTAGCCTTCTCACGCTTCTCTTCTGGGATTCCAGAAAGTAAATCTTCAAGCCCTGAATTTAATCTGTTGAGTTTACTCTGTTTGATATCAATTAAGTACCTAACACAATCTTGAATTCGAGGACAAGAAAACATCATCGGTCGGTCTGCCGTTGCTTTCACTAGCCCTCTTTGTTGGAGTTTTGAGAGGGTGTTGTAAGCATCCAGTCTAGTAGTTTTCAATTCCTTTGCAATATCACTTGCTTTCATTCGATCTCTTGTGCTTAGGACCAGGAGAACATTTCCCTCCTTTTCGTTTATGCCTGCTAGTTCAAGTAATTCTAGCCACATTTTAAGCACCAACCTCTAGAGATAGTTTCGATAATATTTTTGCGACGTGCTTGCGAGGTCTGAAAAGCCAATCGTAAACATATACGATTTGATTCTCAGGATTCACCAAAAATGACGACTTGCTTGGAAATGTTCCTAGTAGTTTTGAGACACCAAATAGAGAAGACACTTCTCCATTTATGTCAGATAGAAGAGGAAATGGCAATCCGCCCAACTCTTTTTTGAATTCCTTGTGTTGCTCCACGCTATCTTTGCTGATTCCAACTATTTTACAACCCGCACTTTCGAATAAATCATATTGTTCTTTGAAAGTCAAACATCCTCGCTTACAGGTTGGAGATCCATCCTTCGCATAAAAGAAAATAATTCTCCAAGCCCCATCCAGATTCTTTGAGGAGAAAGCTTGACCGTTGTCATCGAGTAACATAAAGTCTGGTGATTTTTGTCCGATTACTGAATTCATAAAATCACCGTTATTGATACTTCTCCGTTAATCTAAGCATATGCCCCATTCTGTTTGCTTTCACTTTTAGATAGTGAAGATTGTCGGCCCTGAAGGGTATTTCATGTTCTATGCGGAGCACGGATATCCCGTTTTCCTCAAGTCCTTTTATCTTCAACGGGTTGTTCGAAAGTAACTTTATTGAAAAGATTTCTAACGTTTTGAGCATTTTAGCTGCAAAATTGTACTCTCTTTCATCAGCGCCATGACCCAAAGCAATGTTTGCATCTAAAGTATCAAGTCCCTGATCTTGAAGATTGTATGCCTTGATTTTTGATTCTAAGCCGATTCCGCGTCCTTCTTGTCTGAGATACACCACAGCCCCTACTCCGTGATTTGCTATCTTTTCCATGGCGTAGTCGAGTTGCTCGCCACAGTCGCAACGAACTGATGAAAACACATCCCCAGTAAGACATTCAGAGTGAATCCTTACCATCGGGAAATCTTCATTCCATGGCTCGCCCTTGAACACTATGCTGTGTTCTAGACCTTCATTGTCGACAAAAACTTGAATATTGAACTCGCCGAATTTAGTAGGCAGTGTTGATATAGGCTTGATTTTTTTTACATCTGCCATAATAGTCATGGCCTTAATTTGTTAAAGTTACTTTTAATGTTTTGTTTGTTACATAATGATTCTAAACACTTCATTATAACCCCTAGGGGGTAGTTTAGTTATATGATGGGACCCGATATTGGTGTTGGCGTTGCCGTCATAAACAACCAAAAAGTGTTACTTGTGAAGGAATCCGGCGGCAGGAATGTTGGATGCTGGGGCATACCTAAAGGAAAAGTTGACCCCTCTGAGAATATAGAGCAAGCTGCACTCAGAGAACTATTCGAGGAAACTGGTCTTCATGGAAAATTGATTCGACTAACAGGATTGCGCAGCGACCTTAGAAATGATCAAGTCGCTCTGTTTTTTGTTTTTACTGCGTCTGTTGATTCTGAGCAGGTTCCTGAAATACAGGATAAAGAGGAAATTTCTGACATCGGTTGGTTTACCGCTGATGAAATCGAACATCTGGACCTTGTATCAACGAATATGTCTATTCTCATAGAAGGAGCATTCGAAGGAGAAGGAGGATTAGTCGCAAATCAAGGGAATGGTGTAGTCTATGTTTGAAAATAGACTAATCACGAACGGCAAAATGCCGAATACTGACGGAGAGTACATCCTTTACTGGATGATTTCCAATCGCAGAACTATCGATAATCACTCGCTAGAATTAGCGATTTCTCTTGCGAAAGAACACGATTTACCGCTGTACGTAATCGAGCCTATAGCCGTAAACCATCACTATTCCAGCAAAAGGCTACATTATTTCGTAGTCGGTGGCATGGTTGACAATTATTACGCTTTCAAAGATACGCCAATTTGTTACTGTTCCTACATTGAAAAATATGACAAAGAAGGTTCTGGAGTGTTCAAAGCTTGGATGGAGAAGGCTAAGATAACTATAACTGACCACCATCCTACATATCTGCCAAAATACGTTGGCGAATATGCTTTAGAACAAAATGAGCATTTGTCAATTTTGGTTAACTCAAATTCAATTATTCCAGTGAACTTAATCGATAGAGATTTTAAATCCGCTTACCAACTGAGAAGATGGATACACAAAAATATTGAAAATCTAATGAGTGAATTTTCAACGAAGCACCCCCTACAGGATTTATCAGGGCTGGTGCCTGCTCACCAAGAAAAGGCTGAGGAAATCTTTGCTCAAACTAAAGCAAGAATTTCTCCGTGGGATTTCGTTTGGAGATGCGCTCTCGATGATGAGGCAATAAGGGAACAGGCATTCAAAACCGTTCAACTGAATATGGATGTCCCTGAAATCGAAGAAGTCAGAGGGGGAGAACAACAAGCACTAAATCTGCTACGAAATTTCGTAAGAAAAATAGACAAATATTCAGAAGAGAGAAGAAACCTACAACCTGGATATACTTCCGCTCTATCTCCTTACTTACATTTTGGGCACATAAGCCCTATAACAGTGGTTAGGACTGTTTTAAATTCTTACAATTGGACTATCGACCAGACAAATCCGGAATTCCTAGGGAAATCTGAGGGTTGGTGGGGGCTCCAAGAAGGCGTTGAAGGATTCTTAGACCAAGTGATTACATGGAGAGAAATAGGATTTGCTTATTGTACAAATCACAAAGATCACTTGGATTATCAGACCTTGCCCGAATGGGCTAGAAAATCACTGGCTGAACACACCTCAGATGAACGCCCCTACACCTACACTTACGACCAACTAGAAAATGCAAAAACACACAGTGAGTTGTGGAATGCGTGTCAGAACCAACTACGTAAAGAAGGAATAATTCACAACTATATGAGAATGTTTTGGGCGAAAAAAATCCTAGAATGGACCCCTAATCCTGAAACAGGATATGAGTATGCCTTAGATTTGAATGACAAATGGGCACTAGACGGGAGAGACCCTAACTCATATTCGGGAGTAGGTTGGACTTTTGGTAGATTTGATAGACCTTGGTTTGAAAGAGAGGTTTTCGGAAAAATCAGATACATGTCAGAAAATTCATTAAGAAAAAAGATTGATGTAAACCAATATATCAACAAATACAACAATCAGACTCTAACCTCAAGCAGGGCGCCATACAAGAACTGAATTTTCATCCAGTTCTACATCGTCTATCGAATAAAGTCCTCGACTTCCATCGACAAAGAATTCCCATCCATCACCTTGATATCCATCGATAGAAATTAGATAATTTCCTAAATTTGTTTCCTCTATTACCAGATGGATTTCAAGTTCTTCTGCTGCAGCTATAGTCGCTTCTGATACGGTTGAATAAGTTCCAATATCTCCTATTGCGATAGAACTACCCTCCAATTCAAAAGAGATAACTTGGGTGCCCTTCCAAGAATTTGGCCAATCTTCATCCCATTGTTCTTCATCTAATTCAACTAAACTCATCCCGGACCAAAATGTAACAATATATGGCGTGGATAGAATTAATGCAATCAACAACAAAGGAATTGAAAATTTGAAAGCAGAACGCAGGTTTTTGCATTCCCATGTGAAACTGAAAACAAGGAAAAATGAAAACAGAAGTAATGAGATTACAGCAGGAGCTTTGCTTACTTCCACCTCTTCGGAACTGACTTCGTTTGTTTTGGAGCTAGCAGTCATTTCGCAACTATCTCCGAGGATAGTTTTTGATTCATACATCTGTAAAATACCTTGATCATTTCCATAGATCCAGTACTGCCCACAGTTTGCGGGCATGGCTGTGCCCCATCCCGATAATTGAATCTGAAAATTGCCCAAAGGCTCTGGTTTGCTGTTCTTCACTTGAGCATAGACCCAACCGCCGTTTTCGCCATTTCTTGCTGCAACGATTACTCCTTCACGATAGAAGATTTCGCCATTGATATTATCACTCAAAGACTCTGATATAGAGCATGTGTCACTACAATCCACTAATTGTAACCCAGCAGAAGAGCCAACGATTGCCGCAGTTTGGTTAATTTTCGTTGGGATTGAAGAACTCATTCCAATATCGAATTCATGAATTATTTGAAAATCTGGTCCGCTGGATTTGTTCAACAACAAAACTTTGCCAGAAGATTGACCTTGAACTGATACTAGCACAAAATCATCAAGGATAATAGGAGCATGTCTTATTTTTGGGGTTTCAATACCCTGAACTTCTTGAGTAAGGGACGTGTTGTGAACTAAGCCATTTGTAATCGACCAAAGCAAACCTTGTTCATCGCCAATGATGATTGTTTCTTCTAGCACTGACGCACCATTTCTCCATCCAAGTCCTGTTTCATAGGATTCAATTAACTGACCGTCAGCAATGCAAAATAAGTCAACTCCATTTCTCGTAGGAACCACAATACGGTCTGCATCTATTAACATCGATCCGGTTATTCCCCAGGTCTGTACCGCAGTGTTTTTTGTCCAGAATGTATCTCCAGTTGTAGGATTTAATGCCTGCACAGAACCATTTGCCCATGCGACTGCTAACATCTCAGGCCAATTTCCGCAGTTTCCTTCACCTGAAGGAATGAAAAGTAGAGGAGTCATGTCATGGTTCGTGCTTCCTTCTCCAGTAACCGACCACTGTAAATTACCATCAAAATCAAAAGAATACACCATTGGTCTAGATTCATCAAACCAGGTTCCACTAGTTCTTACGATAATTGAATCATCATGAATTAATGGTGATGTGGTGATATATCCCTCTCCTAGGTCTTTTTCCCAAACTAATTCTTGAGAAACAATATTCTCAAAATCCGTATTTGTATTTGCTTTTACCGTTGATTGGGAAAATAATAGTAGTATGAGTACCAATAAAGCGAGATTGAATCTTACTCTCATCAGACAAACAACTCACTGGTGTTTCATAATTTGTTTACGAAGTAAATCACTGACCTGTTTTCCATCAGCTCCCTTTGCTTCCTTCATTACCAAGCCCATCAAGGGACCCATTGCTCCCATGCCCCGTTCTTTTACAAAGTCAAGTCTACTTTCAACTACCGATTTCACCACCGATTCTAAATCGGATGCATCTGCTGGCTTGAGTCCGTTTTCCTCTGCCCATGCGGCCATAGATTCCATTGAATATGGTTTATTTGAAAACTCAGCAATTAGCGTATTTATTCCATCCCTAGAGACAAATCCTTGCTCTTTTGTTTGCAAAACATCTGCTAAAAATTGAGGGTTTTGACCTTCATTATCCATAAGAATTGATGCCCAGGCTTTCGCTGGAAGATCTGCTTTAAATTCGAAATACAAATCATCAAGCTGTTTACTCAGTAACTGCTTTGCTTGATCTTCTGACATTTCCTCTGACCCCAGTCTGGATTTTCTTTCTGCTTGACTCATAGGTAAATTATCGAGCACTTTCTTCCACTTGGAATCTGTAAGTTCAAAATTAGGAATGTCCGTTTCTGGATACATTCTTGCTCCTCCTGGCAGAGGTCTCATTGGAGAAGTTGTTCCGTCCTCTGGAGCACCCTTTTTGATGACTACATTTCTTACTTCTTTTGGCGATCTATGCCACGCCATTCTTGCCCTGTTTAGTGAGGATTCGAGCGCTAATTCAGCCTGCCATTTAGGAGCACAACATAGCAAGAAAGCATCTTGCTTGTTTAGAGATAGATTCTCTCTTACGGAATCGACATAATCTTGTGTAATTCCATAGGCAGGTAATTCATCTGAGTGGAATATTCCTTTCACACCTGCTAGTTTAGCTGCGCCTGCAAGTTCCCTGCCTAGTCTTGGCATTTGAGAGCCTTGGGAATCCAGCACTTTCGTTCCGATTTTCCCAGCAAGCCCTGGTAGCACAAGGGCTAGCATAACACCACCGGAATCCAAAGACGAGGTTACCATTTTAGACTCACAAGATGAAAATAAGTCACTGACGTCATTAATATTCAAAGACAATTTTTTGCTTACTTCTTGGGCAACATTTTGCTCTATTTCCGAATCGTCATCATCTCTGTTATTTGGTAAAATTGGAAGCCCCATCTCGCTACGCAACTCATTAGCTAGTCTGTAAAAATGGAGCTGCCTAGCCATTTCAAGTTCAATTATTCTTGGAATCCAAGATAAATCTTGACAGCCCTTTATCTCAACTCTATCTCCGCAAGCAATGCTTACGTTGAGGTCTTGACGGATTGAACCTAGTCCTCTCCTCACTCTTCTTGTATCCCTAAGGGTTCTGCCAAGAGCGATTGCTGTGTCTTTGGCGTGATCTGGAGATTTGATGTCTGGAGCGGTCGCAATTTCAATAAGCGGTAATCCCAATCTATCCAGATTGTAGATTACTTCAACTGATTCTTGCCTTGTAATCGTATCTAGTTTTCTTGCTGAATCTTCCTCTAAACATAAAACATCTATTCGAACATCTCCGCCCTCTACTTCCAAGATGCCATCCCTAGAAATTAAGGTGGTTCTTTGGAAACCCGTAGTGTTTGAACCGTCAACGACCGTCTTTCGCATCGTCTGCATAAGATCAAGTGGTTTTGCATTAAGCATTGCAGATACCGTCAACGAGATATCCATCGCATCCTTATCGTGTGGCAATGGAGGCCTCTCGTCCAATTCGATTAATCCTGAGTTTGGCGACATCACATATACGAAGCTGCGATTTCTCTTCGCCTCGAATTTAGCGGCAACATCTATCTTCCCACCTTCGCCTCTGGCAGGGGTTAGCCTACGTGAATAACGAGGCCAATCTTCTGGGAGTGTGTCGATTGAGACATCGTACAACTCTCCTTTCTGACGAGAGTGTAACTTACCAGTTGCCAGTTGTTGGTGGACTTCAATTCCGCACATGAAGCCCAAAGACTCGGGGTCTAGAGTAGACGTATCAGATACATCTCCCTGCGGCTCAGAATTACCTGCCATGGTACTACCCACAAGTTTTCACTCAAAGAATTCATCCCATCTAAGAATCTTAAATCAATGCAAGAGTTTCATATCCACCAGGCCTGAAAACTCTTCCACTTTCGACTAATTTATCGATAATATCTTCTGCAGTATCTCTATTGATATTGTATTTTTCTAGGTGGTTAAGAACGTCAATTCTCTTGCATTGCCCGCCGCCGCTAGATGCTAAATTACCAATCGTATCCATGATTATCTTCTCACGATCTCTGGCTTTTGCTTTCTTTCCAGAATGAAGGGTTGTTTCATCGAACTCTCCACCCATTATCTCTTCTCTCCAAAACCTAGTCAGGGTAATGGCTGCCTGTGCATCTTCCACGGTTGCGACGGGTGAAAGTCTAATCCTTGCATGTGCCTCAGCCAAACGGACGATGGCTTCTAGTGCCCTTGCTGTGATTGAGATACTATCAGCTGCTTCTCCACCTTTCTTCCTAGTTTGAACATAATAATCGATTATGGCTTGATTAGCAGCATCTTCTAAAATCGGGTGAACTGCTCTTTTTGCATGAGCCACATACTTTTTGATTAGCTCGGTGTCAAGTATCATCTCATCGCCGTTTTTCTTCTCGTTCTTCTCATCGAATGTGATGTCTATATCTCCGTGCAGTGCGATGCTTCCTTTACCTCTAGTCTCTAAAATATGATGAGCGATTTTTGCATCTTGCTCCTCGATTGGATTATCAGTCATCACCCAAATTACATCAAACCGAGAAATCAGAGGTGGAGCTAGATTCACTTGAGCCGTGAATGGAACGTCACTGAGAGTTTCAAAACGTCCTGCTTTGGGATTAGCCGCTGCCAATACAGCACATCTTGTTTTCAGAGTTGCATTTATTCCTGCTTTTGTAATTGAGATTGTTTGTTGTTCCATAGCCTCGTGCATACTAGACCTATCATTTTCACTCATTTTGTCGAATTCGTCAATCGCAGCTAATCCCATATCAGCAAGAACTAGGGTCCCCGCTTCAAGTGTCCATCTTCCATCAGCAATAGCATCCTTTACTGCAGCAGCAGTTAATCCCGCAGCAGATGCTGATTTACCCGATGTGAACCTACCCCTGGGCGAGATAAGCGACATGTAGCGAAGCATCTGAGATTTTGCCACTCCAGGGTCGCCCATCAACAAGATATGTATGTCTCCCCTGGATGTGGTTTTATCGGAATTTAATCTTCTGACACCGCCAAATAATTGTAGTAACAATGATTCTTTTATTTTGTTGTAACCGAAAATGCTAGGTGATATGGAACGGATTAGAATATCGGTAATATCCTCTCTTTTTGCCAAATCCTTGATGTAATTTTCATCCTCTTCGGAAATCTGTACTTCCTCGAACGGTATATTTTCTCTTTCAACAGAAGTTATTCTTAGGAATAAATCGAATACTGGAGTATTCTTGCCGTTTTTCCGTTGTGCCCTCATGAATAACATACCATTTGCTTTGACCCTTTCTCCTGGGGTTAAATTTCCAGTGAGATCGTGTTCTGCTATGCATTGAATCCTTTCTGGTTGAAGTCCACCCTTCATTTGTTCTGGAAGCTCTTGAATTTCAATGAATTGTGAATTTACCAATACTGATTCATGCTCTAAAAGAACAAATTTTGTTTGTGATTTTGTCTTTTCGCAAGTGTTGCATTCCAACGGTTCAATTAATTCCTGTTCATTTGGTTGCTGAATATGGTTAGCTGCACCACACGACATACATTCGAAAGTTGCAGCGTAAATTCTTGGACGAACCGCTGATATTTTTGTTATTACAGCATCGATTGCAAGGAATTTGCCAATGTCGTCTACTCTAAGTGTAGAAACTGTACGAACTTGATACTTCGGCAAATGAATAATACGGACCATAGGGTTGAGGTTTCCATATCCTTCATCACGTAAAATTTGGTTCAATGCGTTGTTTGCAGCATCGATATGGACCTCTGGGTTATCAATAATTGATTGGGCGAAATCGGGGTCGAAATTCCTCAGGTCTCGGTAAGAAATTGTTATTGATTGCTCATCAGGCCATAATTGTGCAACATTGTGAATTATATCGCTGAAAGAGTCTTGCAAAATAGTCTGCCAGCGTGATTGAACATCTAATTGCTGAATGACCACTTTAACCAAACCTATCCCTGCGGACTTAGTAGGGTTTAGTCGACCGTTTATCAAGATTATTTCCGGAAAAGCCCACCCCTTCAGTTCCACTGGAGATTTTGCAGCACAATATTGCCGGGTTTCCAGATTGAATTGCTTCGATTCGAAATATTCCAGAAAGAAAAATATCTTGAAGATTTTTTTATTCTGTAGGATAAACAGATTAAATTTGACGGAATATTACGCCGTTATATGCCAGAACACAATTTCACGCCTATTTCTGGAGTTTTGGAGAGATTTACAATCAAAAGTGATGCTCTAGAAAACAGGCTTGGAGATCCTACTGAGCGCGAGATTTTGGTACATATCCCCAAACAGGGTTTCGAGGCAATGATCGGGGAAGAAAAGTTGCCAGTAATAGTTTACCTTGCACCCTACACATCATCTGGATTGGGGAGGGCATCTTGGAAAGCATTTTCCGAAACATTACCGCAACGTTTTGAGAGAATTTGTTCACAAGGCGGTAAGCCTGCTATTCTTGTATTAGTTGATTCATTTACGTCTTTAGGAGGAAATCAATTTGTAGACTCTCCAGTTTTGGGCAACTGGGCAAAATGGTTATCCAATGACCTGCAAAATGAAATTTCAAACAGATATCCTGTTGATGGAACATGGAAACTTGTAGGAAAATCGAGTGGCGGTTATGGAGCATTGATGCTTCCAATGTTCTATCCAGAAAAGTGGACGGATATTGCCTGCCACTCAGGAGATTGTGGTTTTGATTTGATGTTCAGGCCGCTGTTTGCTGAAACTCTAACTCGGATTTCAAAGAGTGGTGGCATCGATGAATTCCTGAATGATTTCAGGCAAAGCAAGAAAATTGCTAGTGATGATTTTCATACCTTGATGATGATTGCAATGGCTGCATCCTATTGCCCATCTGAACCATCGGAGGGTAACAAACTTGGAATCGAATT